>Ga0315270_10002323_pt1 | contig 10053 bp, 4 predicted proteins | sample C1_bottom_MG_FD_204932 | JGI IMG/M metagenome (GOLD analysis project Ga0315270, IMG submission 204932) | Sediment microbial communities from Yellowstone Lake, YNP, Wyoming, USA - C1_bottom | ecosystem: Environmental > Aquatic > Freshwater > Lake > Sediment | place: USA: Wyoming | collected... | reverse complement strand
TTTTATTATTCTACTGCCGAAAAAGATGGAAAATTTGTTGGTCTTGCCATTGATGATGATACCCAGGCTGAATTTACAGATAAGCGGATTGAGGATTGGGTGAAACAAATTAAACTGGAAGCCAAACTGTAAATTTGCAGTTAGCCTGAATCTGAAAAAATATTTGTAACTAATCAGTCTCCGTAAAAGGTATTTAATCAACAGATTGCGCAGATTTAAACCTCTGTAAGCAGTTTTTTAAATGAAAATGGATCATGGACAATGAATGTTTGTCTGTGAAATCTGTAGCATATATTTGTTTGTCAATTCTTTTAATGAACTGATTAGTTAAATTAACTTAAATAGTACTGCATTCCGAGTGGATTTAAAAGGGCAGAGTGCGACTTAGGGTCGTACTCTGACTAAACTAAAATTCAAAGGGTGACCTGAAGCCACCCCTTGAATAAAAAAGAAGAAGATAACCAGGTTATACCACCTTTTCCACAACATCCGGGTCCAGGCTAAAGTTAATCTGCAGCGGTTCGGTACCAGTTATGGTCACTTTTTCATCAGCTGGCAGTTTGTAACCTTTGGCATGACAGGAGATGTTAAAAGAACAAACCGGTATTTCGTCGAACAGGTAATAACCATCCTCGTCGGTAATTGCTATGAGGTTTAGCTCGGTAATTAATACAGTAGCATCAACCAGAGGGTTGCCGGTGGCGCTGTCGGTAGCTGTACCCGATAATTCCGTGATTATTTCTTCGGGTTTTTTGGCATACTTGCGAGGAAGAGGATTACTGCGGGCAATTTTGTACTCACGGTTAAATGCCGGTAAAACATCCTTTACAAAATTTACGTAAGGGTCAAACTGCAGGCGCATAATGTCTGCGTTTTCTTTCATAAGAATATTTAACTCCTCGCTGGCAGCCTTTCGCTGTTTCAAAAGAGTATCGGTAGTTACAAGCGTAATGACGAATTGATCTGCCATACCTTTAAATGTAACAAGATCTGTAGCAGTAAGGCCGACGCTGGCAGCTACTTCTTCATCTTCTTTAGCCAGTTCGCCGGCTACCTGCAAGCTATGCTGACTCAATTCCCAGGATGGGCCCTTCGATGCTTTTAGCTTATACTCCTTATACATGTCAGTTTTTGGTGCATCCTTCTGTCGGGTTGCCAATAACATGCCCATGCCAGCCATAATTGCCGTCATCTGCCGGAGCTTCTTCTGCTGGTCCTGCTTCGGCCGGTATATTACCGAACGGGGATATGCAAGACCGGCGAGTAAAATGCCGCACTGGTTATTATTTGCAGCAAATGCTTCATTTGCTGCTACTATTTCGGGTTTCCCTAAGGAAGCCTCAGGATTATTTGTCATAACCCTCATCAAACGTTCGTTACGTTGGTAATAAAAAACATGCTTATTCATATCAATTATTTTTTGAAATTCATTCTGATTTTGATTCGCCTGATAAGGTTCAGGTTAAACCATAACAATAGAATGAATGAGGAGGGGAGGGCCCCGACGACGGTTTCCCGATCAGTCGCATGGTAATTGGCCTTTGATCGGGGAAGTATTTGTATAAAGTGCCGGATATAAAAGGCTTGCAGAACGCAGGAAAATAAATGCTGATCTTTATTACAGTATAGCAATATTCTATGTCAATATCGGACAGCGACAGGAAATACACAGACAAATCGCCAAGCTGTTTCTGCAGTTGATCCTGGTATACTTCAAGGAAATCTTTGGGTAAATTTTCGGTGGTGTTCAGCATTTGACAACAAGTATTAATGAGTTCAACGAGTGTGTTAAGTAGCTTTAATCAATCTGAACAAATCGTTCATCAAAGATTATAATTACTTTGATGATACAAAATAACTACAACATGGCGCAATGGATTTGCGCGAGGTAAAAAAGTTTAAGTTTTTTTTAAATATTTTTAATTAAGTAAAAATAGAAACGATTAATTGTCGCATTTTTTACCCCAAACCCCTAAATAGCTTGATCTACATTAATCGCAAGCACTTGTAGAAGAGTAAATTCTCCTGCATTCATAACTCATATCTCAAAATTCATAACTCATATCTCAAAATTCATAACTCATAACTCATAACTCATATCTCATATCTCATAATTCCTCACCGCTTCTTCAAAAGACTTTTGAAACCTGGATTTGATAAACTCGGGAGATAGTATAGTTGCATCACTTCCATAACTTAAGATCTTCGAATAAAATTCGTACGACGGAATAACTTTGAGTTTTATGATAAATTTTTCGGCTGTATCTTCAATAATTTCCTGTGTTTCATGAATAGGTAAGGTTCGCAAATAGTTACCGGTGTCGGGTGTAAATGAAATGAGTACTTCAACCGGGGCTTCATCGTTAACTGTAATTCCAAACGAAAACCTGAAGTATTCAGAACTGTTAAATTGTAAAGGCTCAAAATCATCGTTTGTAACGCTTATTTTTATTATCCTGTCCAGTGCATATGTTCTGATCTTGTCGTACTCCGTATTAACGCCAAGTATATACCACATTTGTTTATCTTCCTTTATTAATAAAGGCTTTATTCTGTAATATGTTATGCCATTATTAAACTTTTGGTATTCAACTTCTATAATTTTCTTCCTCGACATGGCATCCAGTAACATCGGAATAAACTCAATCCCTTTTAAAGCAACATGCTTTTCAGTTTCCAGAAACGTTTCCTTTTCGAAAAGGTCCTTGCTTTTTAAAGAAATATTTGAATTATCAATTACTTTTCTGACAGCTTTGGAAATTTCTTTGAATATTGGATATGTATTGTATTGGCTGATAGTTTTTGCATAAAACAATAAAGCATAAATTTCCTCATCCTCCAATTCAATGGCAGTAAAAATTTCGGGGGTACCTTTGGCATAATAATATGTTCGTTCCTTTCTGTTTTCTACAATAGGGGCATTAATATTCAGAACAGTATCAAAGCGGAGGTCAGCAATATCCTTTTGTATGGTTCTTACAGCTACATTTATTCCCAAACGTTCGGAACATATTTCGGCTAATCTTTTGGTGGTAGCAAAATCGTGATGTCGCAGGTAGAAGTCAATTATTTTATAGCGCGAAAAGGCATCTTTATTTTTAGGCATAGCAACAAAGATTTATAGTTATTATTTATAATTTGAAATTTCATTTGTAAAGTTAAATCCGGATATCCACCTGGAATTGTATCAATCGCAATAAGCTATTCTAGTCTGAATAATAATGGATTAAATGTACAAAATAATTTGTTGCACCGAAAAAATTAATCCAAATTAAAAATTTCGTTTCCATTTGTGAAATAAACTATGGCATATATATGAAACCGGATAATTTATTACTTTGGCTGCACATATCCTACCTGGCATTAATATCAAGCATATGTCTTTTTTTTATTCCTGAAACTAAGACATTTAACCTGGATTCTACTAAATAATAAATCTTCTAACCCTTCAAGCAATTTTATTTTGATTGCACTGTACATTTTAGCCTAAACTTTTGTATATTGCACCGTTAAAGCCTTATTACTCATTTGCTAAGGCATACAGTCGTGTACTAATTCATTTGCTTTTAATATATAGGGTTTTGGTTCAATATTTATTTCGTTGACAATTTCATTACTCAAAGGAATTTGAAAATTCTGTTTATATCCCACCATAAATGCTCCCTTCCCATTATTAATAAAAATTTATTCAAATGAAAAGATTTACAATACTTCTTGTTTGTTGCCTTTCCCTTCTTAAGCTTTCTGCACAGCCAATAACTCTTGAAGAAGCAAAACAGACAGCTTTACATTTCTTCCAGGTTGCCGGTAATTCGAACACAAACCTGAAATCAGTAACCATGATTAAGGTTGATACTTTTGCCATTTACTATGGTGACGCCGTGAGTCAATTAAAATCTTCTCAGGTAAAAGAGCCGGGATTATTTATTTTCAACCGTATCGATCAGCCTGGTTTTGTTATCATCTCAGGTGATAAACGGATACGGGATATTATTGCCTATTCTAATTCAGCAGTATTCAGCGATCCCAACCCAGGTTTAAAAGCATTGCTGGAACAATATTTACAGGAAATAGAATTTGCGAGGGAGAATGATATTAATGCGAATACAATTGCATATACCTATAATGACATTGCCGGCGATACCTGGCTGCTCACGAGCGAATGGAACCAGTTACCAGCACCATATAATTCACTATGCCCATCAGACCCTTTGCCGCTAAGTAACGAAATAAAAGACCCTACAGGATGCGTAGCAACAGCAATAGCCCAAATAATAAACTTTAATAAATATCCGAGATTTGGTAACAGTGAACGGAGCTATAAATCCAAATATCGAACCGAATCTGCCGATTTTAAGAATACAGAATACAAATATGAATTAATGGAAGACAAGCCTGCAGTAGGTAAAAATGACCAAATCTCTACGTTGTTATATCATTGTGGAGTAGCCGTTAATATGGTTTATGATACTGGTGGAAGCTCTTCAAACATTGATAATGCACAATACGCACTTAAAACTTACTTTAAGTACAAAGATTGCGATATAAAAAATCTGTTTTGGTATAGTTGGCCAACCTGGAAGCAAATGATCAAAGATGAAATAGATAATAAGAGGCCAATATATTATCGCGCCGATGATGATGTACACGGTGGGCATGCTTTTGTATTAGATGGGTATAGAAGTTCTGACGATACATATCATTTTAATTGGGGCTGGAGTGGTTCAGGCAATAATTACTATCCTCTGACTCTCTTGACTCCGGGAATATATAATTTTAAATATAACCACAAAATGATTATTGGAATTAATCCAAAGTACCTAGTTGACCTGATACCCGAATACCAATCAATAAGCGCTACTTCAGTAAAGGCCGGATCAGTTATAACTGCATATTGTTCCGAAGTTAATCAGGGACCGGACTATGCTGCGCCACATGTAATTTCTATACATATATCAGTCGACGATGTTCTGACACCAGGAGAAAACGGTGACAGGTATCTGACAGAAATAAATGCATCAGCTTTGAATACATATGGTTCTGGGAGTATTTACTCAGTTCCGGTTAAGATACCGGCCGATTTGTCATCAGGAAATTATTATATATTCTTCTCAGTTGATGGGGGCAAAGTCGTAGATGAGACTGATGAGACAAATAATTTTGCAACTAAACAAATAACTGTTTTTTCCGCCTTATCTGCAACGGTTAATGATGCTTCGGGAACTGGTAGTGCAACTTTAACATGCACTACATCGGGTGGTGAAGGCGAAAGTATTTTATACAAATGGTATAGTGGAACTGATTGTTCGGGAAATGTACTCAGTACAAACCCTACATACACTGCAACTACAAATGGTAATTATTCCTGTAAAGCATATATTAACGGATATGAATCAACATATTCCTGCGATTATGGATATGCAACAATAAATTATCCGGGTGAAAACATTTACATGTTAAATTCAGCATCTTATACTGTATGCTCTGCTAATTTTTATGATGGAGAAGGTCCGACAAAAGATTATCTGGATAATCAGGATGTGATAGTTACACTTTATCCGGCAACGCCCGGAGCAAAAGTCAGTGTGACTTTTAACTCATTTAATACTGCTGTTGATTATTCTGATGCCAGTTACATTACCCGTGATGATATACTTTTTATTTATAATGGAAATAGTAAAGATGCACCTCAGATTGGAGCAATACAAGGAAGTGGATTTGGCACAATTACCTCTACTGCAGCGGATGGAAGTCTGACCTTCAGGTTTATTTCTTATACTCCACGAATAATCCCTGCTAATGGTGTCAGAGCCGGGTGGTCAGCAACAATATCCTGCAGTGCACTACCTCCAAATGATATTACCATGATTGGAGGGACTTTTACAACTTGTGGAGGGAATTTTTATGACGCAGGTGGTCCAAGTGGTGATTATATGAGTAATCAAAATACCACTTTGACACTATATCCGGCTACTCCCGGAGCTAAAGTCAGTGTTAAGTTCGACTCATTTAATACTGCTGTTGATTATTCTGATGCAAGTTACATTACCCGTGATGATATACTTTATGTTTATAATGGAAATAGTAAAGATGCACCACAGATTGGAGCCATGCAAGGAGTTGGCTACGGCACAGTTACCTCGACGGCTGCTGATGGCAGTTTAACTTTTCAGTTTATTTCCTATAGGCCTCGCATAGCTCCTGCAAGTGGTGTCAAAGCTGGTTGGTCAGCTACAATATCCTGTAGCTCAGCTCCGCCGGATAATATTACGATGATTGGCGGATCTTTTAAAACTTGTGGCGGCAAGTTTTATGATGCAGGTGGACCCAATGGTGATTATATGAATAATCAGAATACCACATTAACTTTATATCCGGCAACGCCCGGAGCCAAAGTCAGTGTGACTTTCGATGAATTTAAAACAGCTGTACAATATTCTGATGCCAGTTACATTACCCGTGATGATATACTTTTTGTTTATAATGGAAATACTAAGGAAGCTCCTCAGATTGGAGCCATGCAAGGAGTTGGTTACGGTACTGTTACTTCAACGGCAGCTGATGGTAGTTTGACTTTTCAGTTTATTTCCTATAGGCCTCGCATAGCTCCTGCAAGTGGTGTCAAAGCTGGCTGGTCAGCAACAATATCCTGCAGTCCGGCACCACCAGTTGATATAACTATGCTTGCCGGAACAGCTTTTGTAACCTGTGGCGGAAAGTTTTATGATGCAGGAGGCCCAAATTTTGATTATATGAATAATCAAAATTCAACTTTGACACTATATCCTGCAACAGCTGGAGCCAAAGTGAGTGTAACTTTCGACAAATTTAATTCAGCAGTTCAATATTCTGATGCCAGTTATATTACCCGTGATGACATACTTTATATTTATAATGGCAATAGCAAACTCTCTCCTCAGATTGGGGCTATGCAAGGAGTGGGTTATGGCACTGTTGCATCAACAGCCGCTGATGGCAGCCTGACATTCCAGTTTGTTTCATACGCTCCTCGTACTGCTCTTGAAAGTGGTGTCAGGGCAGGTTGGTCGGCAACAATATCCTGTAGTTCAACTCCTCCAAACGATATTAATTTGATTGCCGGGACGTCTTTTGTCACCTGTGGCGGAAAGTTTTATGATAGCGGAGGTCCAGACGGTGATTATATGAATAATCAGAATACCACTTTGACTCTATATCCGGCTACTCCCGGAGCTAAAGTTAGTGTTACATTCGACTCGTTTAATACAGCAGTATCTTATTCTGATCCTTCCTTTATCACACGAAATGACATCCTTACAGTTTATAATGGCAATAGCATTGCAGCCACCAAGATTGGAACATTAAAGGGGCAGATAAGTCCAATTACATACAACTCAACTGCAGCTGATGGTAGTTTGACATTTAATTTTGTTTCATATACTCCTCGTATAATTCCTGCTAATGGAGTAAGACCAGGGTGGTCAGCAAGCATTTCATGTGGTTTGCCAACTGCATCTCAAATTACACTCACAAATGTGATCTCAGGTAATAAAGCATTCGAGACACCCGTTGAACTTTGGAGTGGGAATACTTATTCAACGCCAAAACCTTTAAAAATTTGCGCTGACGGATCTTCGGCAACCCATATCAAATTTGTTAATAATACTGGGATTGCATCAGATAAGATAAGATTCTGGATACAAAGCGACCCATACGGTAGCATTCCTGATATTTCAGGATACTTTATAAAATATTCAGTGTCCGGCAATACGATAACTGCTGAATATACACATCCAAAATACTTAAAATCAACAGATAATGGACGACCTTACCGTACGGATCATATACAAATTGTCGATTATACTAATCCAAATCCGGTCATCTTTTCACTTCCTGCGCAGATTTACAGGGCTCCTATTCTATTTGTTCATGGATGGCTAGGTGACGTAAGGACTTTTGCAGATATGGAAGCATCATTCCAGAAAGATTCAATCACCAGACAGAAATTAAGCCTTCGTGTAGATTATTATAAAATTTCTAACAATGGTTTTAATGAGTGCAAAGAAGTTGTTCCTGATGGAATAACTGCTTTATTAAAACAATGTCTGTATGACCCTAATTCTCATCAAGACGTATATTCTGCAGGAAAAGTTGATCTCGTAGCACATAGTATGGGAGGGGTTTTATCCAGAACATATCTACAAGGGAATTATAATGTCAGGTACCGAAATGATGTAAACCGTATCATTACATTGAATACCCCGCATTCGGGTTCTCAACTTGGAGACTTAGGCACAGGGGATTTATCTGGTGTTGGATGCATGATCTTAGAATTTCTTCAAAATTCCTACTGGACTAGTTGTCCGAATTCAGTCGCGGACTTATCAGTTAACTCACTTGCAATTGATTATGGTTTGAATGGAGAGTTACTTAATATAAACATAGTTCCTAGTTCGACCATATCCACAGAAGTTGATCCAAGTTCAGCTGTTATTGGATGTAACGCTATAGAAAAAATACTTTCCTCGGGATTACTTGATCGTCCCTGGTCAGCAATTTTCGGAGAAGCAAATGACATGGTAGTTGGCGTCTCATCTCAAAATGGAGGTCTTACAGGAGCTAATAATTTTCATACGTATAATCAATTCCATATGGGTTCCACTCGGAATGAAGCGAATATTGCCAGGTGCAAACAATTGTTAAGTGAAGATCCAAAATCCATCTTTTACAGCCAGGATGGGTTCCACCCAAAGGATCTGAAATTTTTACTAAAGAAAGCTGAAATCAGGGATAAGGAATCTACTACTGACGGCAGTGTCACAATTACAAACCCTGGGTATAGTAAAATATTTAGCCCGGGCGACTTGATTGATATAAATGTAACCGGCACTCCTAATGTTGCAAAATTAACCCTTGCAGTTGGAAGCTCTAATATTCCGCTATATGCTGAGTCGGTCATGTCGAGTTCAGGCTCTTTCATTTATCCGGTTCCCGATGAAGCATACGGGGAAATAAGGATCATGGCTGTAGGAATTGATGAATCAGGAAATTTTGTGGGCCTCGATACACTTACACTTCAAATAATCTCTAAGGCGACCCTTGACAGTATTGGTATTTACCCGGGGCTGGTATTTGTGCCTCAGAATGGAGATTCTTACCTTCATATTACGGGTTATTTTTCCGACGGAGTAGAACGTGATTTGAGTTACGAACCTCGTGTACAATACCAGTTTGCTGATAACGCAATGGCTCAACACTTCAATCCCAATATCATCAGGGGATTAATCGTTGATTCGACAGAACTTACCGTTTCATACCTTGGTAAATCAGTTAAGATTCCTGTCATAGTATATAACAGCGATATTTCCGTTTCTGTCCCTGATCTGCAACCACAGCATACAGCAGGAAGAGCTGCGGTTAACATCTATCCGAATCCTTCCAATGGAAATTTCTATATACAATACGAATCTATAATTGGTGAATCTCTTTTAATCAATATTTACAACCAATTTGGTCAAGGTATTTATTCTGAGAAGGATAAATCATCTTCAAAAGTCTACCTAAAAGAAATGACATTGAAAGATCTTCCACCAGGCATATATTATGTTACCATTACGACCCAATCAAATCAAACCAGCAGTAAATTCGTTGTTGTAAAATAAGGTTTCCGAGTTTGATTTAGCTTTCCCATTGAAAGGGCGGATGTGTTTTCCGCCCTTTCCTTTTCATCTTATGTAATGATTTTCCAGATAGTGAAAAGCTATTGAATCTACCATCAATACTTTGATTTTGGGAAAGGCAATTCCATCTTTTTCTTGTTTTTAACCTGGTCGCTATTTTATTATTCAAATCAAATTAATATTCATTTTTTATGTTTTAATACTTTTTTAAGGTTTATTTCAACCACCAGGTACAATTCTGACTAAACTTTAGTATATTGCACCACTAAAGCCTTATTGAACGTTTACTAAAGCATTCATTCGTATACTCTATTCAGTTTCTCCGTTTATATAGGGTTTTATTTAATATTTATTTAATTAGTATTCTAATTTATGCAGGCATTCATGCATGTAC
>Ga0315270_10002322_pt1 | contig 10057 bp, 9 predicted proteins | sample C1_bottom_MG_FD_204932 | JGI IMG/M metagenome (GOLD analysis project Ga0315270, IMG submission 204932) | Sediment microbial communities from Yellowstone Lake, YNP, Wyoming, USA - C1_bottom | ecosystem: Environmental > Aquatic > Freshwater > Lake > Sediment | place: USA: Wyoming | collected... | reverse complement strand
ATGCGCGACTTCTACCAGCAGCGGTTTGACGTGCTGCTGTGTACCACGATTATCGAGACCGGCATCGACGTGCCCAGCGCCAACACCATGCTGATCAACCGCGCGGATAAATTCGGCCTGGCGCAGTTGCATCAACTGCGTGGCCGCGTCGGGCGCTCACACCATCAGGCGTTTGCCTATCTATTGGTTGAGGAAGGCCGCACGCTTACGCCGCAAGCGGCCAAGCGCCTGGAGGCGATCCAGTTGATGGAGGAACTCGGCGCGGGCTTCCATCTGGCGATGCACGATCTGGAAATTCGCGGCGCGGGCGAAGTGCTCGGCGACAAACAGAGCGGCGAGATGATCGAGGTGGGCTTCAGCCTGTTCAATGACATGCTGTCGCAAGCAGTCGCGAGCCTTAAAGCCGGGCACGAACCGGATGTATTGCTGCCGTTTGGCGTGGTGTCGGAAATCAATCTGCACACGCCTGCGCTCTTGCCCAACGACTATTGTCCCGATGTGCATGAACGGCTGGTGCTGTACAAGCGCCTCGCCAGTTGCCAGACACCGGAAGATCTGACGCAGATGCAGGAAGAGCTGATCGACCGCTTTGGCGAACTACCCGACAACGCCCGCGCGCTGCTGGCCGTACACAAACTCCGGATGGCAACGCGCGCGTACGGCATCACGCGGCTCGATGTATCGGCTGAGGGGATGACGGTGCAATTCGTTGCCAAACCGCCGATTGATCCAGGCAGAATCATCACCCTGATTCAAAGTAAGGCAGGCTACAAACTGGCGGGGCAGGACCGGCTGAAACTGAGTACTTCTTTGCCGGATTTAGCCCGGCGGGTGGGGGCGGTGACAGCGTTTCTGGCAGCATTGGGGGAGCCTGTTTCACCCGCCAAATAAGCTTTGAATCGCATTAGGTGCAAATGAATGGCTGCCTCAAAATCTCATAAAATTCACGTCTTCCCCGCTTTTTGATCCAGCGCCCGCAAATGCGCCAGCTTGTCGGCGATTTTTCCTTCCAGTCCGCGCGGGGTGGGCTGGTACCAGTGCTGTTCTTGCAAGTCGTCGGGTAAGTAGCGTTCACCTGCGGCGTAGGCTTCGGGCTCATCATGGGCGTAGCGGTAGGCGCGGCCGTAGCCGAGCTCCTTCATCAGTTTGGTAGGGGCGTTGCGCAAGTGAATGGGAACGTCGCTGGAGGGGTTGGACGCAACGAACGCGCGCACGGCATTGTAGGCGGCATAGGCGGCGTTGCTCTTGGGCGCACAGGCCAGGTAGAGACAGGCCTGTGCCAGTGCAAGTTCGCCTTCAGGGCTGCCCAGGCGCTCGTAGGTTTCAACTGCGTCGAGGGTGAGGCCGAGTGCGCGCGGGTCGGCCAGGCCGATGTCTTCCGAGGCCATGCGGATGAGGCGGCGACCGAGATAGCGCGGGTCGGCGCCGCCGTCGAGCATGCGCACCAGCCAGTACAGCGCGGCATCCGGATTGCTGCCGCGCACGCTTTTATGCAGCGCAGAAATCTGGTCGTAAAACGCTTCGCCGCCTTTGTCAAAACGCCGCAGCGATTGCGCCATGGCGCTTTCGGCAAAGGCGGTGTCGATCTCGGTCACGCCTGCGGTGCGCGCTGCGCTGTCGAGCTGCTCCAGCAAGTTGAGCAATTTGCGCGCATCGCCATCGGCAACACCGGCCAGCACGCCATCCACCCCCTGCGCCAGCTTGAGATCAGGCAGGCTGGCGAGCGAGCGCTGTAACAAGGCGCTGAGTTCGTCAGGTGACAGCGACTTCAGCACATACACCTGCGCCCGTGACAACAGCGCGCCGATCACTTCAAACGAGGGGTTTTCGGTAGTGGCACCGATGAAAGTAAACAGCCCGGCTTCGACGTGCGGTAAAAATGCATCCTGCTGCGACTTGTTGAAGCGGTGCACTTCGTCCACAAACACGATGGTGGCGCGATTGATCGACTGGTTCATGCGCGCGCGTTCGACGGCTTCGCGGATGTCCTTGATCCCGGCGAGCACAGCGGAAATGGAGATAAAGTCGGCATCGAATGCTTCTGCGGTAAGCCGCGCCAGGGTGGTTTTTCCCACCCCCGGCGGACCCCACAAAATCATCGAATGCAGCTTGCCTGCATCAAACGCCAGACGCAGCGGCTTGCCCGGTGCCAGCAGGTGCGACTGGCCGACGACTTCGTCCAGATGGCGCGGGCGCAACCGCTCGGCCAGCGGAGCCTGAATGCGCTCGGTATCGCGCGCGCCGCTATTGAAGAGGTCGTCAGTCGCTGATGACATCCGCGCCCTTCGGCGGAGAAAACCTGAAGCGGTTGGCACTCAGACTGGCGTTGCGTTCAAAGTGCGTAAACCTGAGCAGAGTGCGCTGGCCAAAGGTGTCGTACAGCTCCATCTGCGCCAGCGCATCGCCTTTAAAGCCCATGCGGATGCGCTCAAACGAGGTGTCGCGGTTTTTGGGAGTGGCTTCCAGCCATTCCAGACCGTCGCTGCTGGCAGCATTTTTCAGCGTGAATAGTTTTTCGAGTTCGTTGTCGCCGGCCAACAGCGCTGCAGGCGTGCCGTTGATCACGTCGCCCAGTTTTTTAACCGTAACCTGATTGAGGTCGGCATCGTACAGCCACAGCTTGACGCCATCGCCCACGATGACCTGCTCGTAGGGTGCGGCGTAGTCCCAACGAAATTTTCCTGGGCGCGCAAACGCCATTTTGCCGCTGGCCTGCTGTGTGACGCGACCGGATTTGCCCGACACGGTCTGGGTGAAATCCGCTTCGGCAGTTTTGGCGCCGGCGATGAACGTTTTGAGTCGATCCACACCGCCCGCGTTAGCCAGAACAGGACAGGCCAGCGCTATTAACACGATTAGTTTTTTCAAGGTCTGACTCCGAAGCTCGCTGCAAGCATGCAGCCTGTGAATGACCGTCCGGAACCGGATGCGTTCAAGCCAGAATGCCATCCAGCGCGGCAAGCAAGGCATCGCACTGCGCATCGGTGCCCACGGTTATGCGCAAAAACGGATTGATCCGCACCGGTTTTTTGAAATGGCGAACGATGATGCTGCGCTCGCGCAGTGCGGTGGCCAGCGCTGCGCCGTCGTGTTGCGGATGGCGTGCAAAAACAAAATTGGCAGCAGACGGCAACACCTCAAACCCCATTGCAGCCATGGCCTGAATCAGGCGCGTGCGGGTGGCAATGACCTTGCCGCAAGTTTCGTCAAACCAAGCGCGGTCCCGCATCGCTGCGGTCGCGCCAGCCTGGGCAAAACGATCCAGCGGATAAGAATTGAAGCTGTCCTTGACCCGGCCCAGCGCCTCAATCAGGCTGGCCTGACCGATGGCATACCCCACGCGCAACCCGGCCAGAGAATGTGATTTTGAGAGCGTGTGCACCACCAGTAATTGCGGGTAACGGGCGACCAGACTCACCGCCGATTCACCGCCAAAGTCGATGTACGCTTCGTCCACGACAACGACGGATTCAGTGTTCGCATTCAGCAAACGTTCAATTTCGGACAAGACCAGCAGCCGCCCGGTGGGGGCGTTGGGGTTAGGAAAGATGATGCCGCCGTTGGGGATCAAATAATCATCGACGCGAATCTCGAACGATTCGGTGAGCGCGATTTCGCGGTAATCGATTTGATACAGGCCGCAATAAACCGGATAGAAGCTGTAGCTGATGTCGGGGAACAGAATCGCCTGATCGTGTTTCAGCAAGGCCAGAAACGCGTGCGCCAGGACTTCATCCGACCCGTTGCCGACAAACACCTGTGTCGCATCGACACCGTGAAAGGAAGCTATCGCTGCACGCAATTGATCCGAGTTGGGGTCAGGGTACAAGCGCAGACTATCGATGGCTTCAGCACGCAGCGCCTCCAGCACTTTTGCGCTGGGGCCGTAGGGATTTTCGTTGGTATTGAGCTTGACCAGATTGGCCAGCTTGGGTTGTTCGCCCGGCACGTAAGGCATCAGGCCACGCGCGACCTCGCTCCAATAACGGCTCATGACTTGATGCGGTATTCGGCGGAACGCGCATGCGCCTGCAAGCCTTCGCCATAAGCCAGCGTGGCGGCAATACGTCCCAGTGTTTGTGCGCCCGCTTCCGATACATGAATCAGGCTGGTGCGTTTCTGGAAGTCGTACACGCCCAGCGGCGAGGAGAAACGCGCCGTGCGCGAGGTCGGCAATACGTGGTTCGGGCCTGCGCAATAATCGCCAAGCGCTTCACAGGTATTTTTGCCCATGAAAATCGCGCCGGCGTGGCGCAGTTTGGGCAATAAGGCATCGGGATCGACAACGGCCAGTTCCAGATGCTCAGGCGCAATGCTGTTGGCGATCTCGGCGGCATCATCCAGGTCGCGGGTTTTGATCAGCGCACCGCGATGGGTCAGGGAGGTGCGGATGACTTCGCTGCGAGGCATTTCAACAATCAGTTTGTCAATCGCAGCAGCGACTGCATCCAGATAAGCGGCATCTGGCGAGAGCAGAATCGACTGCGCCATTTCGTCGTGTTCGGCCTGCGAAAACAAATCCATCGCAACCCATTCAGCCGGGGTGCTGCCGTCGGCAATCACCAGAATTTCGGACGGCCCCGCAATCATGTCGATGCCCACGGTGCCGAATACGCGTCGTTTGGCAGCAGCGACATAGGCGTTGCCCGGTCCGACGATCTTGTCCACTTGCGGCACGGTTTGCGTACCGTATGCCAGCGCGGCTACGGCTTGCGCGCCACCGATGGTGAACACCCGATCCACGCCCGCAATCGCTGCGGCGGCCAGCACCAGTTGATTCTGTTCGCCGCCGGGCGTGGGCACGACCATGATGAGTTCGCCTACGCCTGCGACTTTGGCGGGGATTGCATTCATCAAAACCGAAGACGGATACGCCGCTTTGCCGCCTGGAACATACAGGCCAACACGATCCAGCGGCGTGATTTTTTGCCCGAGCACCGTCCCGTCGTCCTCGGTGTACGTCCACGTGTGCTGCACCTGGCGCTGATGATAAGAACGCACCCGGTCTGCGGCGGCCTGCAAGGCTAATCGCGTGTCATCCGGAAGCTGATCCAGGGCTTGATGCAGGCTGGCGGCAGACAGTTCGAGCTGCGCCATGCTGGCGCTGGTCAGACGATCAAACCGGGCGGTATATTCCAGCACCGCTGCATCACCGCGCGTTTTGACATCCGCCAGAATACCGGCAACCGTGTTTTCGATGGCAGCATCCGATGCATCGTCAAATTGCAATAATCGGGTCAGTCGAGCGGGGAAATCGACCTGGGTACTATCAAGGCGGGTAAGCGTAACCACGGGCAGGGGCATATCAGGGAAAACCGAATTGTAACGTTATTTATCGTTGCCATTGGCGCAAGGCCAACGCACGGTGCTGATGGGCTGGTCAGGAATCCATACTGATTCCGGATATTAGACAAAGTCCAAATGGGTGTTTATCATCCAGCCATGCATTACACGCGCGATACCCTGCCCGGTCTGCTACGCAGCCACGACATCAATCCTACCCATCAACGGATTGAAATCGCGCACGCGCTGTTTTCTCATCAGGAGCATTTGTCTGCCGACCAGATTATGGCGATTGTGAACACCAGCCATTCGGAAACCTCGAAGGCCACGGTCTACAACACGCTTAATCTGTTTCTGGAAAAAAACCTGATCCGCGAAGTGATTGTTGACCCGAGCAAGGTTTTCTACGATCCCAATACCCGTCCCCATCATCACTTGTACGAAGTCGATAGCGGCAAGCTGTCGGACATCGATGCGGAACACGTTCAAATCAGCGGGCTGCCACCGCTGCCAGAAGGCATGGTGACCGAAGGTATCGATTTGATTGTTCGGATACGGCGTTCGCCAGATTCAGGGCAAGTCTGATTCGGGGCAATCCAGGCTGGCGCGTCCGTCTTGGTAGTGCTTCAGAAAAATCCGTTCGAGTTCGTCGATCACCTCGACCGCATCCACCCCGTGCATTAAATGGCGTGTCATTTGAGCGGAAGCCTCATTGAACACGCTGCCGCTATCCAGCATGGGATAAGTCTGGCGCAAACGCTGAATCGCTTTCACCACATTTTCCTGCTCGGGGCGCGGAATTGGCAGCGGCTCGGTTGGCGGAGCAGATTGAATTTCGACCGACTCTTTTCCTGCGAGAAACTCCGCGTATTCGATCAGTGCCTGCTGGCGCAATGCCGATAAAGCACGGAACAATCCAAGCAGTTTCTTGCGGCCAGTCATCAGCGCCCTTTGCCCGAACGTTTCAGCGGCACAACATCGACATTACATTGCTGGAACTTGTTTTCCACAAACCCGATAAAAGCATCCAGCAACTTGCTGCGAAACTTTTCTGGCGCATACACCAGCGATAACTGGCGTGTCAGAGGAGGCGTGAGCGGAACGGCGACCAGCGTGCCCAGTTGCAATTCTTTTACGACAGTGGATGCAGACATGATTGCAATACCGAGTCCGGCTTCCACCGCACCTTTGATGGCTTCGCGGCTGCCCAATTCCATCTCGACCACCAGATCATCAGGGTTGACGCCGTTGTCCTTGAAGAAACCGTCAATCGCCTCACGCGTGCCCGACCCATGCTCCCGCGAAACATAAGACTGCTCCGCCATGTCTTTCGCGTTGACGCTGGTTTTCCGCGCCAAGGGATGATTGGGTGAGCAAATCATGACCAGCTCGTCATCACAACAAAAAAGCGTGGTCAGATTCGGATCATGCGATGGGCCTTCGATCAAGCCGACATCCAGTGAATGGTCTACAACTTTTGCGGCAACTGTTTCAGAATTGGCCACCATCAAGCGTGCCTGCACCTGCGGAAAACGATTCTTGAATTGTCCCAAAATGGGCGGTAACTGATATTCGGCAATGGTACTGGACGCGCCGATCATCAACGGGCCCGTGACCTGCCCGGTCTGCTCACCGACACGTGCTTCCATCTCTCCGCCCAAAGCCAATATGCGTTCGGCATAACCCATCACCAACTCACCGATGGGGGTCAGGGAAATCCTGCCATGACTGCGCTCAAACAGGCGGGTATTGAAATGCTCTTCCAGCTGCTTGACCTGAAAAGTCACGGCAGGCTGGGTCATATAAAGGGTATCGGCGGCTTTGGTAAAACTGAGCTGCTTGGCGACGGTGTAGAATACTTGGAGTCTGCGGTCGGCCATAAAATTTTGCCCCCGTATCAAAAAAGATTTTTATTGAACCACAAACCCGTTCATGTTGGAACATGCCAGACGCCAAGCCACTGTAATAATGGAACTTTTACAACTCCCACTCGTCCGCTGCCCAACAAACTCCCGCCACCATCACGCTGGCGCTGTCATTTGAATCGCCCGTTTTACATCATTTTGCTGGCGCAATTTTTGTCCGCGCTTGCAGACAATGCTTTGCTTTTTGCTGCCATTGGCCTGCTGGTTTTCTTTTCGGCTCCAGACTGGCATGTGCCCCTGCTGCAAGAAGTATTTGTGATTGCCTATATCGTGCTCGCGCCGCTGGTGGGCTCTTTTGCCGATGCCATGCCCAAAGGCCGGGTCATGTTTCTAGGAAATGGAATTAAGTTTTTAGGCTGTCTGGTCATGCTAGCCGGCCTGCACCCCTTGCTGGCCTATTCCATCGTCGGCATTGGCGCGGCCACGTATTCCCCGGCCAAGTACGGCATCCTTACCGAACTGCTGCCTCCTTCAAAGCTCGTCATCGCCAACAGCTGGATGGAAGGTGCCACTGTTGCAGCAATCGTACTTGGTGCGGTCATTGGCGGTGCGCTGATTAATCCCGAGGTGTCAGGGCAATTTTTAAGTTTGCTCGGAATCTCTGAATCCGTCATCGCACCAAAATTCGCCATTGCGCTCATCACCTTGCTTTACATGGCCGCCGCCGGTGCCAATCTGTTCATTCCGCGCTTACCCATCGATCACCGGTTGCCTAACAAATCACTCCTATTCATCCTGCATGATTTCTGGCATAGCTTCTGGCTGCTGTGGCGGGATCCGCTCGGCCAGGTGTCCCTGGCGGTTACCACGCTGTTTTGGGGCGTGGGAGCGACGTTACGCCTGCTTATCATCGCCTGGGCCGCGCTCAACCTGAAATTCGGATTAGACCAGGCGACTCAGCTCACTGGCGTGACCGCCTTGGGAATCGCCATCGGCGCCGCATTGGCAGGCAAGCGGGTCCGGCTGGAAAACTCCATCCAGGCACTGCCCGCAGGCATTGTTTTGGGAGCTGTACCAATCGCCCTGATTTGGGTGGACACCCTGATTCCTGCGGCCATGCTGCTGCTGTTGCTGGGTGGCCTGTCAGCCTATTTTGTGGTGCCCATGAATGCGCTTCTGCAACACCGTGGCCATCTCTTGATGGGCGCAGGCCACTCCATCGCGCTGCAAAATTTCAACGAGAATATCGGTATTCTGCTCATGATTGGCGCTTATACCTTAATGGTTAAAAGCGGCTGGCACATTTACCATATCGTCTGGGCACTCGGTCTCTTCATCAGTTCGACGATGACGGCAGTGTGGCTGCGCCACAGGCATGATGTAGTGCATTAACGTTCCGGACGAAGCGGCTGTTTGCGGCAATAAAAAAGGGGCTTAACGCCCCTTTTTTATTGCCGCCAAATAACGAGTATCAAATCAGAATTTGTAAACTAGACCCGTTGTGAACATGTCGATATTAACCTCGCCAGTGCCGGGTGCAGGGCTTCCCACCTTGTGATAGCGTTCCCATTCCAAACGAAGTCCAACCGACTTGGTAAAGTTATATTGTCCGCCCAAACCCATTGACCATTCGAGATCATTATCGCCAACGTCAAGGACGGGAGTCGTTTGATGTACTTTGGTATTCAGGATGCCAAACCCGCCTTTTCCGATCAGGGTGATACTCGGGTTAAGTACATAGGTTCCAACTACTTGTACGGTTAGGCCTTTAGCTTCGCGCGAGCCAGTTGCAGCACCGGTGTAATCAAACGTACCCAGATTGGCGTAACCCAACTCCATGGAAATGTATTCATTCACTTCCAGGCCGCCGTATACCTTCCCGGCCAGACTTCTATCGTCACAGGAAGTGGCAGCAGGACAGGTGATGTCCGCACTTGACTGACCAATACTCGCGCCGACATAAGGTGCCAACGTGAGGTCAAAAAAACCGGCGGTCGCCGAGGTGGACAGAACCAGTGCCGAGGTTATAGCGGCAGCGTAATGCAATTTGCGCATAGAAAACTCCTCCAATAATTTTATGTAATGACGGTAAGCAAACCGGGCGTCAGACGCTGATCTACAGTGAAACTGTAGGGTATGTTACCCGATTTTATTTAATTCAGGTGGCAACGCCCCGGCCCTGGCTGTTTGGCCATGTCGGCACACGCTAAGCGGCGGCGTTGAATAATTGGAAGAAATTCCGCGTTGTGGTCTCAGCCACCTCATCCACACTCACCGCCTTGACCCGCGCAATCTCTTCCGCGACATATTTTACAAACCCTGGCTGGTTGGTTTTCCCACGATAAGGCACAGGCGCAAGATAGGGGGAATCGGTCTCAATCAGCATGCGATCCAGCGGAACATACGCCGCCACATCCCTGATGCTATGGGCATTTTTGAATGTAACGATGCCAGAAAACGAGATATAAAAGTTCATGTCCATCGCTGCCTGGGCAACGTCAATACTTTCAGTAAAGCAATGCATCACGCCGCCGACTTCATTTGCGTTTTCTTCCTGCATCAGTCTCAGCGTGTCGGCGGCCGCTTCCCGGGTGTGAATCACTAAGGGTTTGCCGCTCTCGCGTGCCGCGCGAATATGGGTACGAAAACGCTCACGCTGCCATTCCAGATCACCGGTTAACCGATAGTAATCGAGTCCGGTCTCGCCAATGGCGACGACTTTGGGATGTTGCGCCAACTCAACCAACTGTTGCACGCTGGGCTCGATACAGTCTTCGTGATCAGGGTGCACACCAACCGATGCATACACATTGGAATGCATTTCGGCCAGCGCAAGAATCTCAGGAATTTTCTCCAGCTCGACACCGATGCAAAGTGCATGGCTCACCTGATTTTGCTGCATGAGGCTG
>Ga0315270_10002321_pt1 | contig 10058 bp, 11 predicted proteins | sample C1_bottom_MG_FD_204932 | JGI IMG/M metagenome (GOLD analysis project Ga0315270, IMG submission 204932) | Sediment microbial communities from Yellowstone Lake, YNP, Wyoming, USA - C1_bottom | ecosystem: Environmental > Aquatic > Freshwater > Lake > Sediment | place: USA: Wyoming | collected... | reverse complement strand
GCCAGCCCCAGGCCGGTGCCTTCCGGTTTGGTGGTAAAGAAGGGCGTGAACACCCGGTCAAGTTTGTCGGAATCGATTCCCGGCCCGGTGTCGCGAATTCGAATTTGAATGCGCGGAGCGGGCGGCTGCCCCCCCGTCATGGCGGGCTCGCTGTCGTTGTCCAGCGAGGTCGATATGGCCAGCACACCTCCCGGCGCCATGGCTTCCAAGGCGTTCAAAACCAGGTTCATAACCGCTTGTTCCAGTTCGTTTTCGTTGCCGTCCACCAGATCGGCTGCCGCCAGGAAAGATCGCTCCAAACCGATCTTCTTGCCGTCCAGCTGCGGTTGCGCCAATCGAAGCGAGTGCTCCAGCACCTCGTGAACTCGCAAGGGCATGAATTCGCGGTTGTGGTCGCCGGCATACTTCAGCATGCGCGATACGATCGCGTCAATGCGGCCGATCTCGCGCTTAACCACGCCCGCCAGTTCCATTTCGCAGTTCTTTTCCAGCAAAAGATCGATAAACGTCCGGCCGGCCACCAGCGCGTTCTTAATCTCATGCGCCATGCTGGCGGCCAGCGTGCCAATATCGGCCAGCCGGTCGAGGCGCTGTAGATGATGTTCCAAGCTTCGGACGGCCTCCAAATCCTCGATGATCAGAATGGCACCCCGTTGGCCGCAGCAAGGCAGCGGAAAAGCGCTGGCATTGAGCGTGGCTCGTGGTGATTGGCTCGAAGGGAGGCGAACGGCGCAATTGAGGATAGGGTTGCCGGAAGCGTTTAGACGTGAAATCAACTCCAGGATCGGCGCCGGGAGGCTGCTCGCTGGCAAACCCGGGGCGGCGATCGCAGGCAAATCAAGCAATCGGGCCGCCTCGGGTGTGATCGAAGTAATTTGCCCCTCTGCACTCAGCACGATCATGCCGTGTGCATGAGCCGCGCGAATGGCCTCATAGAACCGGGGGAACTTTCCCGCTTCCAGGGTGCCTGGGTTTTCGTTGCGCGACAATTCGTTCATGCTGCCGAGCCCCCTGCAAATCCCGCGCGGTTGCCACTTCCGGCAAAACCCGCACAAATTTCGCAGAGAAAGCCCATCTGCCGGGGGTCAATCTACGGCGGCAAGCCAGTTTCAGCAAATTGAAATCAACGGCGGGGAGTGATTAACAGCCGCAAACTACTCCACCAACAACGAAATCTCTGAGGCTTTCGAACGTTCCGCGTGGAGGCATTGCCGCAAATAATCGACAATCTGCCCGTGCAGGTCGCGACACCGGCCGGACCAGCGATTCACCCCCGCCAATTGCTTAACGCATCCCCGCAGCCCATGAAAACGGACGACGCGGGGCGATTTTTGAAGGTGCTGCCGCAATTCGTCCCTTAATAAGGGAAAGAAAAACAAATCACAGCCCTGGCCTGAAGCAACCGCCAATTGGCGCAGGTCGGTCTCCGCCAAATCGGAAGAGCCGGGTGGACCGCTCGTTTCCGGGGCCGGGGCCAAGCCGTGCAGCACCTTCTCCAGGGCATCCGCAAATTCTCCCATTGTGACCGTCGTCCGGGCCTGATCGTGCTTGAAATAATGAAAAACTGCCTTCGTTGCCTGGTCCACAAATTCGGCGTCGAAATGAGGTGGATTATCCCCCCCCACCTCGATCGAGATCATGTCGGCCGAATATGGCACGCTTTCCCCTGAGGGCGTTTGAAAGAGCAAGCAATCCGAGGCGAGTGTAATCACGATTTGGCCTCTAGTTTCTTGACCTCCTGGACAAAATCGGTTGCCTCCTGGAAACGCCGATACACGGAGGCAAATCGCACGTAAGCGACTTCATCAATTTGGCGCAGGCCATCCATCACCGCTTTTCCGATGACTTCAGCGGGCACTTCCCGCTCATATCGGTCCAGCACTTCTCCGGCGATTTTATCCACCAAATCTTCGATGACCTTGGGGCTCACGGGCCTCTTCTGGCATGCCTTTCGTATCCCTGCCAGCAGTTTCTCCCGGGAGAACTCCTCCCGGCGGTTATCCCGCTTCATTACCGCCAGACCTTCCCGCACGATTTCTTCATATGTCGTGTAACGGAAGTTACACGCAACACATTGGCGGCGGCGGCGAATCGTGGCTCCTTCCCGGGAAGACCGCGAATCGATCACCTTATCGTCCTGACAACCGCATTTGGGACATCGCATAAGATACCACAGGATATTGTGGCAACGCGATTAGTAAGACACAAACGGTGGTGTAGTCAAGGGAAATGGAACAGGATGGTGAAACCCAGGCTACTGGGGGCGGAGATCAGGAGGCAGGGGAGTGCAATACCCGACAAGAAACGGGCTGCCAAACAGAATAACGAACTAACCTATGGGTGACCGCTACGATTTAAAAAACTCTTGGCGAGCCTTCCTCGAGAAAGACCAGGCGCTTGGTGATGCCGTGTTCCTTCGCGAGTTCCTTTAGCCACCGCGGCGGCTCGTCCATGTCCTCGAACGCGAGGCGGAAACTGCCGTAATGCATCGGCACCAACTTCTTCGCCTTTAGATCTTTGAACACCTTGATGGCATCGTCCGGCCCCATGTGGACATGCCGGAATGTTTCCGGGTGGTAGGCGCCAATCGGCAGCAGGGCAATCTCCGGACGGCATACACGTCCAATTTCCTTGAAGCCCTCAAAATAAGCGCTGTCTCCCGCGTGATAAATGCTCCGGCCCTGGTGTTCCAGCACAAAGCCGCCATAGCCGCGGTGATGATCTCGCAGAACCCGGGCACCCCAATGCTTGCAGGGAGTCAGCGTTACCTTCCAGCCGCCATGCGAGAACGTCTCCCACCAATCGAGTTCGACGATTCGAGAGAAGCCGAGGTTGTAAGCGAGGTCGCCCATACCCCAGGGCATCACTCCGATCTTGGGATAAGGCAGCTTGCGGAGTGTGGGTTTGTGGAAGTGATCAAAATGCGCATGAGTGAGCAGAACCAAGTCAATGGGGGGCAGATCCTCGATTCGTAACCCGCACCGCTTAATGCGTTTGAGCAGGAAAAGCCAGTTGGCAAAATTGGGATCCACCAGCACGTTGAGGTCGTTGAACTGCAATAGAAACGAGGCATGCCCGATCCAGGTGATGGCAACTTCTCCATGCTTCAAGCGGGGGAATTTCGGTTCCTGAAACTTGCCCGTTCGTCGCGTAATGAGCGCTTTCCACACCATCTCGTGAAAGAACGTGCGGGGATTGAAATGCTTCGCGGGCGTCAAATCCTTGAACGAGCGCGGCAGGGGCTGGCGCACGGCAACGGGACGATGCGGTCTGGGTTTGGTCATAGAACCCTCACGGATGACTAAAGGATAGATGAGTATTTGACCCGAAAAATTCAAACAAGCTTTTGGCGTTGCGCTTTGACCGCAAATGGAAAAGGATCACCCGATCCACCTTATGGGAGATGTCACGAAGCAACTTGCACAGTTCCTGAGCTGCCAACCGCGCCTTGGCCCGCACACCTTCGTGGCGCCGGGCGCCGTGCTCATCGGCGATGTCACCCTCGGCGATTTTTCCAGCGTCTGGTACAACGCCGTGCTCCGGGGCGATATCAATCGCATCGTGGTGGGGCATCATACCAATATTCAGGATAATTGCGTGGTCCACCTGGCGGACGCCTTCCCCTGCACTGTCGGAAACTACACCACTATTGGTCACAGCGCCACCCTTCATGCCTGCACCATCGAGGATGAGGCGCTGGTGGGGATGGGCGCCACCATTCTCGATGGCGCGGTGATCGGCTCGCAGTCCTTGATTGGGGCCCGCGCCCTGGTCACGGAACATGCGCGCATCCCCCCGGGGTCTTTGGTGCTCGGGGTTCCCGGCAGAGTTGTTCGCCAGCTCACCCCCGAGGAACGCGCGAACTTCCGGAAGATCGCCGAGAAATATGTCGCGGTAGCCGCCGCCCACAAGGAATTGCAGAAGAAACGCTCTTGAACGGTTGACGCGGAAACATCGCCAGACTATTCGCAGGGCTCCCCGATATGCGTCGTCATCGGGTTGCATTTCACGCGCTTACCATTTCTCGCGGTGCACGAGACTCGCTTTATACCGAGTCCGCGAACCGGGATCTTCGCCGGGAACACCCAGGGCTATCACCGCAATTGGAACCACGGAATTGGGCAGGCTAAAAAGTTGCTTGAGGCTTTGAATGGACTTCTCATCCGGATGCACCCCCACCCAGCAAGCGCCGAGGCTGAGTCCATGCGCGCAGATCAGGAGGTTTTCAATAGCCGCCGAACAATCCTGCAGCAGGTAACTGATGTTTCGTTCAAAAGCGGCGTCGAGGTCGCCACAAACGACGATGGCGGCGGCGGCAGTCTTAAGCATCGACCCTCCCGGGAGGTGTTGAGGCAGAATTTCAAGGGTCTTTGGCTCTTCGATAACGATAAACCTCCATGGATCCTTGGACATCGCCGAGGGCGCAGCCATCGCGGCCTCCAGCATCCGGGTGATTTGGGCTTCGGTGACTTTGCCCGGGGAATACACCCGAATACTGCGCCGCCCGAATATAATTGCCGTCTTATCCTGCGAAATGGTGTTCATGAGTTTTTCCTCGGCGGCAGAATAACCGGAGCGTTGCCGTTTTCAAGAATGAAAAAGAATTTGACAGATGGCCAGGAAGAAGCAGGGTAATAGCGGGTGCACTCTGAAGGACTAAGAGCGATGTCATTGCGGAGCCTCTCAGCGGGTGCCCCGGATGAGTAAGAGATCAGGAGAAGATCGTATGCGAAAAAGAATCCAGGACCAATACACGAACCTGCCCATCAGCCGGCAGCGCAAATACCAACTGCGGATGCAGCAGCAGGGCCGCTGCACCGAATGCGGTGAACCCGCTGTGCTGGGTTCACGCTGTCTGGAGCACCTGGTGAAAGCTCGCGAGCGCCAACGCAAGAAACGCGGACTCAAGCGCCGCTACCTCGGCACCATGAGCTATCGCCTGGAGCAGATGTCGGCACAGAAACCAGCGAAGGCATAGAGCCCGTTTAAGAATCCCGACTTTGCCATCGCCCTGACCGCGCGCTTGAGGAGGCGGAGAAGGTTTGCGGCGTGAAATCCACGCGAGAAGCGTGAAAATCACGCGTTTAAGCTGTTGTTTTGTACTTAAGTGGTTATCCATCAGGGTAAAATATCGATGGCACGGGCATTGCTAGAAAAAAACCGAAACAGGTTGACAGCGTGCATCAGTATGAACATGATCGCGGAGTCACCGAACGAAACCAAAAACCAGCAACGAAAAATGAAAAACCTACGCAAAAAAATCGGGGCTTTCACACTGATCGAGTTGTTAGTCGTGATTGCTATTATCGCCATTTTGGCGGCGATGCTGCTGCCGGCTCTGGCTCGCGCCAAAGCTCGCGCGCAACGCATTAACTGCACCAACAACCTGAAGCAGATGGGTCTGGCCTTCAAGACCTGGGCCATCGACAATCAGGACCGCTATCCGATGACGGTTCCGGGAGCCGAAGGCGGCCCTGGGATTCCCGCCGGAGTCAGCTTCACGGCCATGAACGCCGGCCCTTACCTCTACACCGTCTTTGGTGTCATGAGCAACGAGCTGAGCACGCCTAAGGTTCTGGCCTGCCCGTCCGATGACCGCTCCGGTCATAGTAACTTCGTCATGCAGGCTGCCGCTGGCGTCTTCGCGTCGAGCGCCGCAGCCGGTGCGCAGTACTTCCGGAATCTCAACGTCTCCTATTTCCTCGGGAAAGATTGCGCGGAAGGCCAGCCCCAGATGATTCTGTCGGGCGACCGCAACATCTCCCTGCTTGGACCGGGATTCACGGCTGAAGCCGCCGCTAATACCACTGTCGCCCTGGGCACCAACTGGGCCAACGTCAATACGGCTCCGACCTGGACCGACAAGCTCCACCAGAAGAACGGCAACGTGCTGATCTCTGATGGTTCCGTTCAGCAATTGAGCAGCCAGCGCTTGCGGGAACAACTCCGCACCACGGGCGACACCACCGCTCCCGCTTCCGGCGGTCCGAACGGTATCTGCTTCCCTTGAGCCAGCAACCTGTTTAGCTCTTATTTCACAAAGGCGCCCGCAAGGGCGCCTTTTTTTGTGCCGGGACATCTCAACTGGGGTGTGAGACAGAATTCTTCTGAGATCTCATTATCACCCCCATTCATGGGGGTGATAATGCGGACGTTCCACGATGAAACCGTTTCAACGGTTTCTCGTTTGCTCCAGTGGCGCGCTAAGTTTTATCCCGCCGCGACCCGGAAAACCGTTGAAACGGTTCGGACCTCGCCACCGTTGCGAACACCTCGCTGAAGCGGGTGTTAATGACAGCTAGCCTTTGTCTGGAGCTCCAGATACCGAACCATTCAATTCCAGAGGGATAGACGCTGTCCGCAGAAATTTGTCCCACACCCTCCCATCTGCTTGCATGTTCTTCGCGGTTGCGGAATAGGCCGCGTTAGGCCAGAGTCTTTTTGAAACCAATCCAATCCCCAATCTTTTATGAAACGACGAGACTTCTTAAAAACGGTCGGTGGTGTCGCGGGAGCAGCGGCTTTTGGTGTCAATGAACTCTTTGGCGCCGACGAACCGCTGGAGCGCGTCGAGGGTCTGCCTCGCCGGGTCCTGGGAAAAACCGGGGTGAAACTTTCCGTGGTAGGTTTCCCTGGCCTGGCACTGGTCCATTACGAACAGGAAAAATGCACCACCGCCCTCCACAGCGCGTTCGACAAGGGGTTGAACTACTACGATGTCGCCCCGGCGTACGGGAATGGCCAATGCGAAACCAAAATGGGCATCGGCCTGCAGGGCCTCGACCGGAGCAAATACTTCCTGGCGTGCAAGACCAAGAAACGCGACAAAGACGGCTGTCGCAAGGAACTTGAGGAATCCCTGCGTCTCTTGAAGACGGACCACTTTGACCTCTACCAGTTGCACCACCTGGTGCGCCCTTCAGAAGTGCAGCAGGCCCTCGGCCCCGATGGCGCCATGGAAGCCATCCTACAGGCGAAGAAAGAGGGCAAGATCCGGTTCATTGGCTATTCCGCTCACACCACCAAAGCGGCGCTGGAAGTCATGAAAGGCTTCAAGTTCGACACCGTGATGTTCCCGATCAATTTCGTGGAGTACTACAACCGCAACTTTGGCAAAGACGTCCTGGCGCTGGCGCGCGAACAGGGTTGCGCGGTGTTGTCCATCAAGCCGCTTTCCTGGGGCACGTGGCCCAGCGACGTCAAGAAAACCCGGGAATGGTGGTATCGTTCGGTGGAAGAACCCGCGGATGTGGAACTGGCGATGCGTTTCGCTCTATCGCAAAATCCCGTCGTGGCCGGCATTCCGCCGTCGTTCCTTGATTTGCTCGACAAGACCATCGAGGCCGCCAAAGCCTTCAAACCGCTGGACGAGGCCGCAATTGCGAAACTCAAGGACATGGCCGCGAACCGCGATTCCATCTTCATCCGCGAAGAACAGCAGGTGGCGATGAATCCGCCCTACTGGACGCCGGTTTATCCCGATAGCCCGCACGAATGCGGTCACGGCCACCTGGCTTGAGACGAAGGAACGGTTTTGATTGCCCAACTGGTTTGGGTCGGGTATAGCTTCTGAAACCATGTGGCAGTTGTTCAAAGAGTTTTTGCTGTTCCTGCGCCAGGAGAAGAAATGGTGGCTCATCCCCCTGGTGGTGATGCTGCTGATCCTGGCCGTGCTGCTGATTTTCAGTTCAAGCTCGGTCCTCGCGCCCTTCATGTATCCCTTCATGTAAGCGCGCATGCGTCACATCCTGGGCATCTCAGCCTACTATCATGATGCGGCGGCGGCCTTAATCCGCGATGGGCAGATCGTGGCGGCAGCCCAGGAAGAACGCTTTTCCCGGCGCAAGAATGACGAGCGCTTCCCCCGCCATGCCGCCGCGTTCTGTCTCCGGCAGGCCGGTCTGGACGTTTCTCAATTGGATGCGGTGGTCTTCTACGATAAGCCGATCACCAAGTTTGCCCGGATGTTGGAAACCTACCTGGCCGTCGCCCCCGGCGGTCTCCTGACTTTTCCCCGGGTGCTGCCCTCGTGGTTGAGCGAGAAACTAAACTTGCGCAACACCCTCCGCGATGAGCTGCCCGGGCTGCGCCCCGAATGCCCGATGCTCTTTACCGGCCATCACCAAAGCCACGCCGCCAGCGCCTTCTACCCCAGCCCATTCCCGGAGGCCGCCATTCTCACGGTGGACGGCGTCGGCGAGTGGGCCACCACCACTATTGGCCTGGGCCGCGGCACCCAGATCGAGATCCTCAAGGAACTAAAATTCCCCCACTCGCTGGGTCTGCTCTATTCCGCCTTCACCGCCTACTGCGGTTTCCGGGTCAATTCCGGCGAGTACAAACTCATGGGCCTCGCGCCTTACGGCGAACCCCGATACGCGCAAACCATCCTCGACCACCTGCTGGATCTCAAGCCGGACGGCTCGTTCTGGTTGAACCTGGAATACTTCGGATTCCTGCACAGCCTTTCGATGACGAATTCGCGATTCCATCGCCTCTTCGACGGGCCGCCCCGGCAGCCGGATTCCCCCATCGACCAGCGGCATGCGGATGTCGCCGCCTCCATCCAGCAGGTCACCAACCAGGTTCTCCTCCGCCTCGCGCGGCACGCCCGGGAGGTTACCGGCCAGCGTTTTCTTTGCCTCGCCGGCGGCGTCGCCCTCAATTGTGTCGCCAACGGCCTCATCCTGCGGGAGGGCCTCTTCGATAAAGTCTGGATTCAGCCCGCCGCCGGCGATGCCGGGGGCGCGCTTGGCGCCGCTCTCGCCGCGTGGTTTCTCCACGAGCCAGCGGCCGGCGACCGGGGCGGCCTCGAGCACAAAGCCAGCCACAGCGACGCCATGCAGGGCGGCTTCTTGGGTCCGGCCTACTCCGACCAGGAAATCCAAAGTGTCCTCGACCATCACGGCGCCGTTTACGAACGCCTCGATGAAAACCACCTTTTGAATCGAACGGTGGACCTGCTTCAGAAGGAAAAAGTGATCGGCTGGTTCCAGGGGCGTATGGAGTTCGGACCCCGCGCCCTCGGCAATCGTTCGATCCTGGGCGATCCTCGTTCCGCGCGGATGCAGTCGGTGATGAATCTCAAGGTCAAGTTCCGCGAGTCTTTCCGGCCTTTCGCACCCGCCGTCAAACGCGAGCGCGTCAGCGATTACTTTGACCTGGACGCGGACTCTCCCTACATGCTCGTCGTTGCCCCGGTGCGCGAGTCCTTGCGGACGCAGGCCCCGGCCTCCGGGGGATTGAACCGCATCACGCAAGTGCGCTCCACCATTCCCGCGGTCACCCATGTGGATTACTCGGCCCGGGTGCAGACGGTGAGCCGGGATCAGAATCCGCTGTTTTACGAGGTGCTTTCCCGCTTTGAAAACGCGTCGGGATGTGCCGTCCTCGTCAATACCTCCTTCAATGTTCGTGGTGAGCCCGTCGTGTGCTCGCCGGACGATGCCTACCGGTGCTTCGTGAACACGGAGATGGATTATCTCGCCATCGGCAATTTCCTGTTGGACCGCAAAGCCCAACCAAAGCAGCCAGTGGCACGCACCCATGACCCTGTTCCCGACTGAATCATGCAGCCGAAACTGAAAGAGAATCCGCGGGAATGGCAGAAGTTTTCCCTGGTGCTGGCAGCCATGGTGGGGCTGGTGACCTGGCTCGCCTTTCGCCGCGGTTGGGTCCCGCGCCAGGCCTGGTTTCCGGTTGGGGTGATCATGCTGTTGTTGCCGACCCTGGCTTTGATCCGGCCCCGCTGGTTCCGGCCGGTCTATCGCGGAGGCATGACCGTCAGCTTCCACATCGGCCACGTCATGGGCAAAGTCATGCTGACGGTGTTTTTCCTCCTGGTGATGACCCCTCTCGGACTGTTGTTGCGCCTGATGGGGAAGGATCTTCTCGGATTGCGTTGTCGGCCCGATGCCTCCAGCTATTGGCATCCCGCCAAATCCCCGAGCCGCCTGGATCGGATGTTCTGAGTGCTCGTTGGAGTCCGATGCCGGGCCCCCTAAGCCGTAACCATGTAGTAGACCTTCGTTTTTTGAGGTAATTTCTCATTGCTCGGT
>Ga0315270_10002320_pt1 | contig 10058 bp, 12 predicted proteins | sample C1_bottom_MG_FD_204932 | JGI IMG/M metagenome (GOLD analysis project Ga0315270, IMG submission 204932) | Sediment microbial communities from Yellowstone Lake, YNP, Wyoming, USA - C1_bottom | ecosystem: Environmental > Aquatic > Freshwater > Lake > Sediment | place: USA: Wyoming | collected... | reverse complement strand
CAAGATTGTTCCGCTTGCTCCAACCAGTGTTCCAGCAACGATCAGCAGCGTTGTCTGCAGAACGTAACCGCTGGCAGCAACTGTAAGACCGGTAAACGCGTTTAAGAGGGAGATGACGATTGGAACGTCCGCGCCACCAACTGGAAGCACGAAGAGAATTCCGAAGAGCAGTGAGAGTCCGCCAAGTACTGCCAGAGAGGTATTTCCACCTGAGTGAATTACCCATCCGCCTGCTGCAAGAACGCCAGCGAGGTTTGCAGCGATGACGAATCGTCCACCAGGAAATACGACTGGACGGGTTGTCATCAACTCTTGAAGCTTTGCGAAGGTGATGCAAGAGCCGGAGAAGGAAACGCTTCCGACAATTACTGTGAAGACGGTAGCGATAACCGCTGCCGAACTCGCACCCTTGCCTAGTTTCAAATATTCAACAATGGCGACGAGTGCTGCTGCGCCACCACCAACTCCGTTGAAGAGAGCAACAAGTTGTGGCATCTGAGTCATCTGCACTTTTCGTGCGGCAGGAACGCCGACGAGAAGTCCGATGAGCACCGCTACAAGAATCAGGCCCAGGTGGTGCAACGGAAGCGAGTGCCATTCGGCATCGCCTTTGTTGCCAGTGAAGAAGAAGACGAGAACTGTCGCGACAGTGGCACCGAAGGCACCGATCAAGTTACCTCGACGGGCTGTCTTTGGATGCGAGAGACCCTTAAGGGCGAGAATGAAGCAGACAGATGCGGCTAATCCGATTAGGTCGTATAAGTTGCGGCTCATTTTTTCTTCGCCTTAAACATCTCGAGCATACGGTCAGTGACTACGAATCCGCCGACCATGTTGATAGTTGCAAGAACGATGGCGACGAGTGCGAGTGAAAGTTCTACGTTATTTGAAGCGTGATCGGCGACCACGATTGCGCCCACCAAAATGACGCCGTGGATCGCGTTAGCACCGCTCATAAGCGGGGTGTGGAGAGTTGAGCTGACCTTAGAGACCACCTCGAACCCTACGAACACTGAAAGAGTAAATATTGAAAGCAGAGCCAAGCCGTTACTCATCATTTCTTGATGGCCTCTTTCCCTTCGCCGTTGTGAGCAACTACCGAACCGATGATGATTTCATCGTCGAAATCCGGTGTTACTACGCCCTCTTTGGTCATCAGCGAGAGCAAGTTGACGACATTTCGTGAATAGAGCATTGATGCATGGAAGGGGAGTTGGCTCGGAACATCCTTGCCGCCCCAGATGACAACGCCGTTGGAGTTGGTGATGATTTCACCGGGCTTAGATCCCTCGACGTTTCCGCCGGTCTCTGAAGCAAGGTCCACGATGACCGCACCTGGCGACATCGAGTCGACCATTGCTTGTGTAACCAACCGTGGCGCAGCCCGTCCCGGAACTGCCGCAGTTGTAATAAGAACGTGTGATTTGGCGATGTAAGGAGTGAGCAATTCGCGCTGTTTTGCTGCGCGCTCTTCGGTCATTTCGCGGGCATAACCGCCAGTGCCTTCGAGTGACTCAAGCTCCAAATTGATGAACGTCGCGCCCATCGATTTCACTTCGTCTGCCGATGAAGGGCGAACGTCGTATGCAGATACAACGGCGCCGAGTCGACGAGCTGTTGCGATTGCCTGCAAGCCGGCAACACCTGCGCCAAGTACAAGCACTTGAGCCGGGGTTACAGTTCCAGCAGCAGTCATCAGCAACGGGAAGAACCGTGGAGAGAGCTCAGCGCCAACAATTGCTGCACGATAACCGGCGCAGAGTGCTTGGGATGTGAGGCCGTCCATGGATTGCGCTCGCGAAATGCGGGGAACCAACTCGAGAGAGAAGGCCGTTACTTTCGCAGCGAGGGCTGCTTCGATGGTGTCTTGTTCCTTCGTAATAGAAAGGAAAGAAATGGTGATGGCGCCCTTTTTCAGGGTCTTCATCTGTGCCGGCGTAAGGGCTGTTACTGAAAGAACGACATCTGCGTCTTTGAGTACATCTCCCTTTACGACGGTGGCTCCGGCTTCTTCATAGGCTGCATCTGAAGCTTGAGCATTGAGACCCGCACCGGATTCGATACTTACATCGAGGCCGAGTCGAGTGAGTTTGTTAATGATGTCGGGAACTAGGGCTACACGTTTCTCGCCGTCCCGAATTTCTTTTGGTACTGCAACACGCATGGGGATAACCGTAGTGCTTGGCTAATTCATTGTCATGCAAATCGGTGTCTCACGGGTCACACGAGATCGTTTGGCATTGTTCTGTAATCACTTGAGGGACTTCTCGCCTTAGTTATTCCCTTTTAATTCGCCCTTTACTAGGTGGTAGAGAAGGGCCTGAATCGTGGTCCTTCTGTGAAGCGCCTCACGCCAGATCACCGAACGCGGTCCGTCGATCACTTCTGCACTGACTTCCTCGCCACGATGGGCTGGGAGGCAATGCATGAAGATTGAATCCTTCGAGGTCAGATCCATCAAATGCGCATCTACTCCGAAGGGAGCCAAGACCTTGGTCTTTTCCACTCGCTCTGATTCTGGATCGCCCATGGACATCCAAACATCCGTGTACAGAACGCTGGCATCTTTGGCGGCAGATTCTGGGTCATGAACGACTTCGATGATTGCCCCACTTGTCTCAGCGATCTTCTTGGCCTGTGCAACTATTTCAGGATCTGGTGCCCACTTGCCTTCGGGCGTTGCAGCAACAACGTGTGCACCCATGATGGCTCCCATGATCAGCCACGCATGTGACATGTTGTTGCCATCGCCGAGGTAGGTAAATTTTCTTCCTGAAATATCTTCACCGAAAGTTTCGCGAATGGTCAGCCAGTCGGCAAGAAGTTGTGTCGGATGATCAACGTCGGTGAGTGCGTTGATAACCGGAATTGTTGAAGACCGTCCCAGTTCATCAACATCAGACTGAGCGAAGGTGCGAATAATCAGAGCGGTCGCAAATTGGCTGATGATTCGAGCAGTATCAGAAATCGTCTCGCCACGTCCCAACTGCAGATCGTCGCCACGGATGAAAATCGGTGAGCCACCAAGATGTGCGACCGCGGTCTCTGATGCAAGACGCGTTCGAGTCGAAGGCTTGGTCATGTAGATCGCCACGGTCCGGTTGGCGAGGGCAGTGTGGGCTCTCAGCGGATCCTTAGCAAAATCAGCGGCAGTGGAAAGGAGCAGTTCAACGTCTGCCCGAGAGAGGTCTGCTGTGCGAAGTAGGTCCTTCATTTCTTTATCTTACTGGGGCAAGTATTCTTTGCGGCATGGCAATATTCCGACGCTCACCTGTTGAAGAGGGCGATACCGACCTACTCACAAAACCAGAACTCAAGGTCGATGACGGCGATCATGATCGGTTTGCCCACTATGTTAAAAAAGGAAAGATTCTCGAATCTGCTGTAAGCGGTAAGGCCATTCGTGCGCTGTGTGGCAAAAAATGGGTGCCTTCTCGCGACCCTGAGAAGTTTCCGATCTGCCCTGTATGCAAAGAGATTTATGCAGGGCTGCGACCGGCTCCCGAAGATAACTAGGTATCGGCCCGATCCCTGCGAATTTTGCGCGAATTAGAGTCTGTTCGCGTTCTCTGGGCGATATTGCGACCTCACCCGATACCCTAAAAACCCTATGCAATCATCGATGCACGCTCTCCGTATAACCGCAGTTTCGGCTGCCCTGATGATTGCTATGACAGCGCTATCTCCGATTTCGCAAGGACTGGCCCAATCTCCGCCACGGAAGATCCTCACGGGTTGGATTCCGTATTACGGCATGAAGACGGCGTTGCCTTCGGCAGTTGCAAATGGCGATCTCATCAAGGAGGTCATGCCCTTTTGGTACACGCTAAAGAGCGAAACCAAGATCACCGATCTCTACACACCGTCGAATCCAAGTGTTCCAATGTCTGTGCCTCTAACGACGATGAGGGATTCAGGTTTTCAAATCATCCCGACCATCACTGATGGGACAGATAAGTTGGTATTAGCCAAACTTCTCTCTGTTCCTACGACACGAACGCAGGTGGTTAAGACCATCACCAATCTTGTAGTTGCCAATAACTTTGACGGCATTGATCTGGATTTTGAAGGGTTTGCATTCTCAGATCCAATTTCTTCTTGGCCGGCAACGCAGGTCAACTGGGACGCCTTCATCCAGGAATTGAGTACCTCCCTGCATGGTTTGGGGAAATTACTTTCTGTCACCACCCCTGTTCTCTTTGATCCGGCCACTGGCAAGAAGGGGTACTACGTCTATGACTGGACTTCAATCTCTCCGATGATTGATCGTCTCCGCATTATGACGTATGACTACTCAATAATTTCTCCAGGACCTATCGGACCAATTACGTGGGCTGAACAGTCAATTTCCTACGCCGTTTCAGTCGTTCCCGCCTCTAAGGTCTACCTCGGAGTTCCCGGTTACGGTCGAGATTGGGTGACAAAGGTCGTAGGCATTTGCCCATCAGACTTTTTAACTACCATCGTTCCCGGTGGGCGGGCAGCACCCTTAATGCGAGATATTGCAAACCTTGCCTTAAGTTATGGGGCAACGCCAACGTACAACAACTCTTTCAGTGAGGCCACCTTCTCTTATCAGAAAGTTTATTCAGGGCCATCGAGTACTGGCTTGCAGACTTCTTGCACCGCATCGCGGACCGTTTGGTATCAGAATGCCCAAAGTTTCGCAGCACGTGCACAACTTGTTGCAAAGTATCGACTTGGCGGAATTACTGAGTGGACTTTTGGAATGGAAGACCCCACTGCAACGGATGCCGTTCGACAGGTGGCACAAGCGATAGCACCTGACCAAGTTGTAAGCACCGTTACCACCGATCAAAATACCGTGGCATACGGCAACCCGGTAAATGTAAACGGGCTCTTCCAACTTCCAGATAAAACGCCGGTTGCAGGATTGGCCGTTCGGTTGGAGTTAAAAGAAACTGGTGAGAATGTTTGGCGTGACATTCTCGATGCTACGACTGGGCCAGATGGATTGGTGAGCGCTGCATTGGTAATCGGCAAGGACGCCGTGTTGCGATTCTCATCAGATGCAACGTGGGAGCGATTGGCCTCGCAAAGTGCAGAGAAGACACTCGTAGTTGGTCGCCTGTTGAATGTTTCGCCTCCAGCATCCGCGTTTGCTGGATTGCCGTTCACCTTTAACGGTGTGATCCAGCCGCATGAAGCAGGAGTATCGGTTTCTCTAGAAACAATCGTCGCCGGGAAATGGCAAACAGTCGGCAAGGGTGTGGCGACAGATGCCGCAGGACAATTCACTTTCGGGGCTACTGAGAATGTTCGAGGGATAGTCCGGTATCGCATCAGAGTGGCAGGTAACGAGAATTTGCAAGGTGCAACTAGCCCTATATTTGCGGTAGTGATTTACTAGCAATAACGAGGAGTTCTATGGCACAGGCGGAAGGCGAGGTCGAAGCTCTCACTGATCCTTTGTTTTTCGTTGATCGGCCGTGGGTGACAATTGTTTGGGATGACCCCGTTAACCTTATGAGTTATGTGACTTACGTTTTCATGTCACTTTTTAATTATTCGAAAGAGCGTGCAACCGAACTTATGCTCTTGGTGCACAACGAAGGACGCGCTGTTGTTTCCAGTGGCAGACGGGAAGAAATGGAAAGGGATGTCGCTCGACTCCATGAGTACGGTTTATGGGCAACTCTGGCGCGCGATGATCACTAAGTTGCCAAGTAGATTTGAGATGCGCAGATGACTACTTTCAAGGGATTCGTGAAGTTCAGCGAAGATTCGTACATTCTTGATGTTTCCGAAAGCGAGCGAGATGTCTTGATCAATCTGTCAGGTCAGTTGATTGAGATATTGGCTGAACGCGTGGATGCAGCGACTTCGGATCCATTAGCAAAGATGATCGGGATCACCGGACATGATTCACCGCCCGAAGACGAAGTGCTATTGCGCCTTTTACCGAATGCTTACGCAGATCCAGTGGATGCCTCAGAATTTCGTCGCTACACCGAATCTGACTTGCGTAGAAAAAAAGCTCAACATGCGATGTTGGTCCGCACGCAATTGATGGGGATGGAAAACCAGAGCATCTTGCTCGATTCAGAGGGTGCGCTAGCCTGGCTCGGCGCCCTCAATGACATTCGATTGGCGCTGGGCGTGAGATTGAAAGTCGATGAGAATTCCCACGAGCGTTTAGAATTGCTTTCTCCTGAGGATCCGATGCATGCAGTCTTTGCGGTGTACTCATGGCTGGGCTGGTTGCAGGAGAGTCTGGTCCTTGCGCTGATGGAGGATTTCGAAGATGAAGGGGAAACAAGTGAGTCTTGAAATTTCGTGCCACTTTGTCGATGCGATATTGGATCAGTCGCGTGCCGAGTATCCCGATGAGGCTTGTGGTGTGATTCTGGGGCCCGTGGGATCAGGAAAGCCCCAACGAATAAAGCCAATGATTAATGCGGCGCATTCGCCGACTTTCTATGAGTTCGCCCCCAAGGATTTGCTGGCCCTGTACCGCGAAGTGGATGATCAGGATGAGGAAATAGTCGTCATTTACCACTCCCATACCGACACAGAGGCATATCCATCCCGCACGGATATTGCATATGCAGGGGAGCCGGGTGCTCACTACGTTCTCGTCTCCACCCGTGAAGAGATCGCCCCCAAAACGGAGTTTCGATCTTTTCGGATCATCGACGGCGTGGTGACCGAAGAGCCCCTAGTCATTACCGAATAGAGGGGCGATTACCGATTAAAGGCAAAGATGGCAATAATTACACCATGTCAATCGAGGTACGAATCCCAACGATCTTGCGGCCATTCACGAAAGATCAAAAAGTCGTGGCAACCACTGGTTCAACGCTCTCCGAGGCAATAAGCAACCTCGATGCCCAGTATCCAGGAATAGGTGAGCGTCTACTTGAGAACGGGGCGTTGCGTAGATTTATCAATGTATACGTCAATGACGAGGACGTCCGTTTTTCGGGTGCGCTAGAGAGCGCATTGAAGCCTGGCGACTCGATAACTATCCTCCCTGCAGTCGCAGGCGGCTGATTTTCGCAAGGTAGGCTAAGTACCGTGAGCGATGCCCCCATTGGAATATTTGATTCCGGGGTAGGGGGATTGACCGTTGCGCGAGCAATACTGGATCAGCTTCCCAACGAATCAACTCTGTATATTGGCGATACAGCGCGCGGTCCTTACGGTCCACGTCCTCTTGCCGAAGTTCGCAGCTTCGCCCTTGAATCTCTGGATTTCCTCGTTGAACAAGGCGTGAAAGCAATTGTGATCGCATGCAATACGGCCAGTGCGGCGATGCTTCGTGATGCGCGAGAGCGGTACTCGGTACCCGTAATCGAAGTTATCCAACCTGCAGTACGCCGTGCGGTCGCAGCCACTCGCAGTGGGCGAATTGGCGTAATTGGCACACAAGCAACAATTGAGTCCAGGGCCTACCTCGATGCGTTTGCCGCCGCGCCTGCGTTGAAGATCACCTCTGTTGCATGCCCTCTTTTCGTTGAATTCGTGGAGCGCGGCGAAACATCAGGCCCGGAAATTACTGAAATTGCTAGGGAGTATTTGGCACCCGTGATGGCTGCCGATGTAGACACTCTCGTTCTCGGGTGCACGCACTATCCGCTGCTTACTGGCGTCATTTCTTATGTGATGGGCAATGGCGTCTCTCTCGTTTCAAGTGCCGAGGAAACTGCCAAGGATCTTTACCGTGTGCTGGTTGAAAATTCATTACTTCGCACCGCACAAGATAGTGCTCCTACGCATCGATTCTTAGCCACGGGCGACGCTGGGTCGTTTGAGAAACTAGCTCGAAGATTTCTTGGTCCTGAAGTGGGACAAGTAGAACATCAGGAATTGTCCTAGGAGAGGAAATGATGTCCCGTATTGATGGAAGAGAGAACTCTGATCTGCGTCAGATCAAGTTCACGCGTAATTGGCTAGACCATGCAGAGGGGTCAGTTCTCGTTGAATTCGGAAAGACGCGGGTCCTTTGCGTTGCATCATTCACTCCCGGTGTTCCTCGATGGCTCAAAGACAGTGGCAAAGGATGGGTTACATCCGAATATGCGATGTTGCCTCGCGCCACTCACACCCGCTCAGATCGCGAGAGTGTCAAGGGCAAACTTGGCGGACGCACGCAGGAGATCTCCCGCCTTGTTGGCCGCTCACTGCGTTCCATCGTGAATATGAAGGAACTTGGCGAGAACACGATTGTGATTGATTGCGACGTACTTCAAGCAGATGGCGGTACACGCACCGCTGCGATTACTGGTGCATACGTTGCCTTGGTTGATGCGATCGCGTGGGCGAAGGAGAAAGGCTTCATCGCCGCAAAGTCCAACCCGCTTTCAGACTCCGTTGCCGCAATTAGCGTTGGAATCATCGACGGAGTTCCGATGCTTGATCTTTGTTATGAAGAAGATGTCCGTGCAGACACCGACATGAATGTCATTTGTAGCGGTGATGGACGCTTCATTGAAGTTCAAGGAACTGCCGAAGGTCAACCTTTTGATCGGGCGTTGTTGGACGGTTTGCTGGATCTAGCGGTTGCAGGGTGCAAGGAACTAACTGCCCTCCAGGCTGCTGTTCTAGCAAAGTAGATTCATCACATGAGTTCTGTGAGACTAGTTCTGGCTACCCGTAATCCAGGCAAGATCGTGGAATTTCGGCGGATTCTTGAAGAGTTGCATCCGCGTTCCATAGATCTGGTTGGGCTCGAGCATTTTCCAGAGTTGCAAGATGTCGAAGAAACGGGCGACACTTTTCTTGAAAACGCACTGCTGAAGGCTCGGACCGTCTGCCAAGAAACGGGCCTACCTGCGATCGCCGATGACAGCGGTCTTTGTATAGACGCTTTGGAAGGAGCCCCGGGTGTCCTTTCGGCGAGGTGGTCTGGAGTTCACGGAAACGATGCGGCAAACATTGAAAAAGTACTGACGCAACTCGGGCCCATTCCAGAAACAGATCGAGGTGCCCATTTCACCTGCGTTACAGCGTTTGTCATGCCCGATGGAAGAGAGAGTACGGCCGAGGGGATTTTGTCAGGTGCGATTCTGAGGCAACCAATCGGTAACTTCGGATTTGGCTATGACCCCATATTCCTGCCGGAGGGAAGCGAACTTTCCCTTGCCGAATTGGATGCGCAGAAGAAGGACTTGATAAGCCACAGGGGGCAATCTCTTCGAGCAATTGCACCTCGGGTAGCCGCAATGCTTGGGGCCCTGGGGTAACCTTCTCCCATAAGTGTGCGTTCCCTATAGTACGTACTGCTACCTGAGGAGTGACTGTGGCTGTAAAGAAAGCAACCGCTAAGAAGTCAGTGGCTAAAAAAGCTGCGGCAAAGAAGGTTGGGGCAAAGAATGCCGCACCGAAAAAGGCAACGTCTAAGGCAACTACTAAGAAGTCAACAGTCAAGAAGTCCGTGACTAAAAAAGCCGCCGTGAAAAAGAGCGCAGTGAAGAAAGCCACGAAGAAGAAGATCGCACCGAAAAAGGCAACGTCTAAGGCAACTACTGCGAAAAAGGCAACGAAAAGAATTGCTCCGAAAAAGGGCGCTGAGACAATTGTTATCCCTGAGGCACCGATTCCTGCACCACGAAATGCCCGCGTAGAAATCGTTTCAACTCCAGCCCCTGCACCAGTCATCATCCCGGCGGCGCCAACTTCAACACCTACGTCGGAGAAGAAACCAGGGGCATCAGGGCGGGTTATTTTCGCGGTTGCGGTAGGCATCATTCTCCTTGGCTTGATTGTCTGGGCAAAGGGACATAACTCGAATACAGATAACACTGCTTCAGCGACTCCTACGCCGACTGCATCCGCGAGCACAAGTGCGAGTGCGACTGAAAGCGCATCACCGACACCGAGTGCCTCCGATACTTCTGTGACACTCACGGCCCATGAGGCGCCTCAGGGAGTTGTTGCCCATTACACCTCAACTGGTGCAACGATCTTCTGGAAAGCGCCAACTGCGCTCGACGGTCTCACCGGTTATAACGTAGAAATTTCCGTGAGCAATGGTCCATGGAAATTGATCTCTACGGTCCCTGTTGCGCAGTTGTCACTAGATGTAAAGAAAGAAA
>Ga0315270_10002318_pt1 | contig 10062 bp, 16 predicted proteins | sample C1_bottom_MG_FD_204932 | JGI IMG/M metagenome (GOLD analysis project Ga0315270, IMG submission 204932) | Sediment microbial communities from Yellowstone Lake, YNP, Wyoming, USA - C1_bottom | ecosystem: Environmental > Aquatic > Freshwater > Lake > Sediment | place: USA: Wyoming | collected... | reverse complement strand
ATGAAGGAAATCCGAAAGCAAAGAAGCACAGTAGCGCTCCCCATATTCCTTTTAATTTTAAACCTACATAAGCAGATAACTGCATGATAATGGCTCCGGGAATTACCTGGCATAAAGCCAAACCCGCATCAAAGCTTTGGCCATCCATCCACTGTTTGCGATCTACAATTTCTTTCCTGAGGTATACTGGCATTGCAGGTCCGCCAAACGCAGTGAATCCTAACTTCAGGAAAGTGAGGATTAACTTACCATTTGAAGGAACTACCGCATCTGTCATATTTCAAATGCTGATTTAGGAAAGGATTATTCAGAAATTTTCGTAGCAATCATAAGAAAGACGGGATATTCTTTCTGCTTTCCATCAGAATCAATTTTTTTCTGAACAAAGCATTCTTTAAAGCTGACATTTCCAAATCCGTACTGACTTAATAATGTGGAAAGACATTTAGGATCGAAACCAAGGTGCCCTGTAAATCCTTCGCCATGAAATGATCCGTCCTCGGGGTAAAGATCCGCAATTGCAAGCAAGCCACCGTCGTTCAACAAATGATGCAGCTTATGAACCATTTTCCCAATATCCGATACGTGATGGAATGCCATCTGGGTATAAATCAGATCAAACTTTTCTTCAAATAACTCATTTTCAAGGTCTAGCTGTATTGCCTTTATATGGTTTGATTTGGTTTGCGTAATTTTTTCGTTGCAAATCCGTATCATCTCCCGGGAGTTATCAATCAAGGTAACAGATGTAAATAAATCCTCAAGCATAAAACTCAGCAAGGCTGTTCCTGCGCCAAATTCCATTACTTTCATCCCAGATCTGAAAGGAATCGTCAGCAATAATTGGTTTGCAATTTCGCGGGCACGTTCCAGGTTAACATTGTTCTTATCCCAATCGTTTGCTTTTATATCAAATTCGCTCATAATCTTACTATTTTGATGATGCATAATAGGTTACTGAATATTAACATACCCAAATTATTGGATAATTGTGTGTTATCAATAACCCAATTAAAAAGAATTAGTTTTATGTTTATAAAAATATTTCCCGGTAACAAGTAAACCTGCGAAAACGAAACCAGCAAATACAAGGCTACTTACTGAAAGCTGCATGCCACCCGAAAGAATATGGCCGCTTGTACATCCACCGGCCATTCTTGCGCCAATAATCAGGATAAATCCGCCGATAAATGACCAGAACAGCCTTTTTGAAAATGAATTTCCTTTGTATTTAGACCAGCTGCTGTGGATTATTGTGAACTTAAATTTCCCCTTCACTATTGATATGATGAGGCCTGCCATAAATGCACCTGCCAAAAACAGCAACTCCCAATGTCCCGGTGCCTGAATTTTTTCGAAATAGTTGTTTTGAGTTGTACCGGTTGCAAGATCGGCTAAATAGGGGTAAGCTGTGGAGGCTCCGATTATACGATCGGTAAGCGCAGATAAGAATACGATCGCGTTCAGAACAGCTAACGCTATACCTGCATAGAGCCATTTGTAATCAGTGCCTTTCTCTTTTTTGTTCAATACAAACGCCATCCAAACTAATGCAGCACTAATAAGAATATCAAGAAGATAGAATACAAATTGGTGCTGCCCAACCAGGGTGAATAAGGAAAAACTCCCCAGGTCAGGACCTAAAAGACTTTGAATGGATGGCAATAGTAAAGTATAAACAAAGCCACCAACCAAACCTCCAATAATACCAAAGAGTGCATCAATTGATCCCTGGCCAAGCGAAACCGGAAGTGTTCCGGGACAGTAGCCTAAAATTGCCATTCCAACACCAAAAATGATTCCACCAAGTGTAATTCCGCCCAATAAAAAAGGTTTCAGATGATACGAAGCAAATCCCAAACCTATTTCGATTGCAATGAGTACCGCTCCGACTCCTATTGCTACCGCAATTGCTTTAGCGACGGCAAAGTTTTCGAGTGTCGCCATTCCACTGATCACATTGTACCTGTTCAGCTTTGCATATTGCAGAATGGCACCGAACAAAAAACCTAAGATTAAAATTATAGCAGTCATGTTCCTTGATTTTAAAAGAGCTAATTAAATGGGATGTATGCAGATTATTTGGTTAACACAACGATATGATTTGTTGATGATTGAGTTGGTATTTCAGAAATAATCTTCAGTCCGGCCTTATCCGCCAGATGATAAATTCCTCCATTGTCCATGTAGCTCTTGAAGTTTCTATAGTGTTCCGCACCTGCAATATACTCAATAACTTCGGTTAACTGGCCTTCAAACCCTGCGGATTTAGGCACAAGATAATCGCCAATAATAATTTTATCGGCTACCTGTGCCATTTCGGAGAGTAAAGTTATCCTTTCTTCTTCGTTAACTTCATGGATAACATAAGTCAATACTGCATAATCAAAATGTGCATGGTCTACTTTAATTATATCTCGCAGGTTGCGATGCTGAAAAGAGATTTTATCATTAGGCCGCCTGAATAATGAAAGCCGGGCCCTTTCGATATTGCGTTTTGATAAGTCAATCCCTAAAATTGATTTGCTTTTACCTGAAAGCCCGAATGCTAAACGGCCAGTTCCACAACCGACATCAATTATTGTAGATTGTGGCTCAATAAGATTCTTTATCTGCATGAATAACTTATCCTGGTTAGGCGCAATAAATCTGTCGTAAAACCAGCCATCGTACCAATGGGTTTTGTTTTCGGTCATAGCTTGCCTACATGTTTTGCATTAACACTTTATACAAATCTCCTTTGCTCACTACACCCGACTGTCTCCAGACCGGTTTGCCATTTTTAAAAACTATCAGGGTTGGGACGCTTTGGATCTGGTATTGGCTGGAAATGGCGTTGTTTTGATCTACATCAATCTTTATCACTTTCACCCGCTCGCCAAGTTCGGTCGCAAGTTCTTTTAAAATGGGTGACTGAACCTTGCATGGCCCGCACCACAAGGCGTGAAAATCTACAATAACGGGTTTTGTATCGTTGATTATTGTTTCAAAATTCCCTTTCATGTGTTATTAATTTGTTTTTTAAAGGTCACATGGAATACGCCATAATATCATTTTCGGTTGGTGAGAATATTTTCTCATGGCTATTTCATTTTATTACACTTTTTTGATTAGAATTAGGATGCAAAATTAGGTTAACTTCATCAAAAAAAAATGGAACCCAAATTATACCTTAACAAGTAGTTTCTTGAGATTGCACAACTTTTAAATTAGTAAAGTTCATGCTTTTATAGGATTCAAAAAGGATACCCTGAGTAAACAAGCACAAATATGATGCTTATTTTTGCATGTGTAATTTCAACCGGTCAGATAATGCAATTGTGAAACGATATTCAGCAGTTATTGAATGAAAAATTTAATATCCTAAAATCAAATCCTGATAAATGAGACTACGTAATATTTTCTTTTTTTTACTCATTATATTGTTAACTAGTTGTTCTTCAAAGGGACACCTGAAATTTAATGATGTTCCGATAGATGGCCATCTTGATAAATTTGCAAATGAGTTGACTAAAACAGGATTTATCAGATCTGACACATTATTAAAAAATGAAATCATACTTAGTGGAAAATTCTTAAATAAAGATTGCAAGATTTCTGTTTTTGGAACCAGCAAAAATAATGTGGCTTATAAAGTAATTGCAGAGCTGCCAACAGAAGTTAAAGATTCACTTCAATATAGCTTTGAAAATATTCAAAAGCAGCTTTCGTCAACTTATGGTGGTGGAACTACCCGATACAAGCAGTATAAAAATCCTGAAAGGTTTATGTTTAATGAGCGAGGCCTTAAAAGGCAAATCATGAAAGGAGATTATTCCAGATATAACAATGGTTCAGGTATTGTACTGATGGAAGTGCAGGACGGATTTATTTCAATAACTTATTTAGATAAATTGAATAATGAAATCAGGAAAAGAGAAAAGGCGAAGGAAGATAAAAAAGAGAGCAATCAGGGAATTTAGGTAGAAATAAAGTCAGTTGTAAACTACTTCAAGTTAATTATTTCAGCGTATCTTTCTGCTGCCCGTAACGGTGGCGCATCCCTTTTCCCTGGCCATTTCCCTGGCCCCGGCCCATACCTTTGTTTTCGCATCCGTACAATTCAGAATAAATCTGAGAAAGTTTCTGCGTTTGTTCCGGAGTACAGATTTTTTTAAGATCGAGGAATTGTTTTATGTTAGCTATTTGTAGCTTTTTCTGTTCTGCTACTACATCATCAGCAAGTTTTGACGCCAGGTTGGTATCCGTATTCTCTTTTGATAGTTCCTCCAGCAGAACTGCTTTTTTCTCCTTAATAGCTGCTACAATGGGCTCACTCGAAGCCTTATAGGTCGCATTTATCTCATTTACTTTGATGGATTGATCAGGTGTTAAGGATAATTCTTGTTTGAGTGCTATTCCGTGTTTAAACCCCGAGCCGGGCACTGTTTCGTTTGCAGGTTTCCGCATATAGATGAAATACGTAGCCAATGCTGTGATATTTATCAGCACAAGGAAGATAAGTATCCAGAAAATAGTGCGGTTGTTGTTAAAAATATTCATGGCTTTTGGGGTTTATTCAGTAAAGTGAAAGAGATCGTCAGTCATAAATTCAGGCACATTCAGATCGGTTCTGACAGACTCAATCATTTCATCGTTTTGTGTGTATTGCGAATGTTTATCAGCAAAATCGGAACCGATAAAAAAACCGATTGCCAGGGCTGCAGCAACTCCTAAACTTATTAAAGCAGGATGCAAAATCTTCCCAAAAACAGAACCGTCTAATTTTTGCCGTTTCTCCAACCTGGATTCTATTCCCTGCATAATGCGTGTTTCGGCAAAAGGACGAGGCTCGATGGATTTCTGTTCTTCCATCAAAGCCAGCATACTTCGGAACTCTGCCAAAATCCGGTTGCATTCGGCGCACTCACTTATATGATGATCCAAATGCTGAATCCGGTCAGGTGATAATTCCTGTTCCACGTAAGCAAATAAATCTTTTTGCAGTAATTCGCAGTGTTTCATTTCATTTCTTATTTGAATATTCAGAAAACTGAACAATTAACTTTTTTTGCAGGTTCTGTTTAGCACGCTGTAATAATGATTCGACACTTGCCAAACTGAGGTTCATAATTTCGGTAATTTCCTTGTACGACAATTCTTCATATTTACTGAGAATAAAAGCCGTTTTCTGGTTTTCGGGTAAACTGTTTATGGCATTATCAAGTATTTGTTTCCTTTCATTATTGTCGTACGAGTTGTCATTTGCAGAAGGTTCAGAGATTATTGTACCGGCATTGCCATCTGCTCTGTGAAAAAAGGTTTCAAACTGTTTTACAAGCTGCTTCCGCTTGTTTTTCCTGACGAAATTTAAGGATTTATTGACTGTAATGCGGTAAATCCAGGTGGACAAAGAAGAGGATTTTTTAAACCGACCAATTGATTCTAGAATTTCGATGCACACATCCTGGGCAATGTCTTCGGCATCATCCATGTCGTGGACAAAGTGAAAGGCAGTAGTGATGACCTGTTTGTGATACTTGTTTACCAGGAATTGTATGACCGGTTTGTCATGGTTTACTATGCCGGTAATAAGTTCCTGGTCAGTCATCAATGCAGGGTAAAATGAGAAGTTGAAAATTATGGATGATTAATAGTCTTTATCGTTTTGGTTCAAATCATCATAATCTTCATTCAAAGATATAATTTTCAACCTCTGTTTTCAGCTTTTTTTCTTTGGTTTATTTCTCCGGTCTGGTTCTGAGTGCCGGCGGGGTGCTTTGCACATTTACTTTCTGCCGCAATTCCGAGGACCACGGCACTGGCCATTCCTATTTTGGTTGCCTTGACCGTTCCTGCATTTATTTCCGGCATTTGCCCGGTTGTCGCAGATACCATCTCCGTTTTTGTCAACAAAATTTGCACCGCGCCCGCTGCCTGACCTTGTTCCGAGATTATCGCAAACGCCATTGTTATCTTTGTCCACAAAATTTCTGCCAGTGGAATTAACAGCTGCCTGTTTTTGAGCTGGTTGATTAGCTGTAGCATTGCTTTGGGCATTGGCCTGAACCGCAAAGATCATCGTGAGTGCTGTTGCCAGAAATAGTTTTCCAATGTTTTTCATTTTCGTTGGTTTTAATGCATGTTTTAGATAATAGATAGACACATAACTTTTATAAAACCAGCGGTGATTAGCATATTTATTTCAAATTGCCAAAGATTTCATCATTGCCTTAAACGAATTAAAAAGATTGGAAACTTCTGTAAAAAGTGATTCATTTGCAATGATTTCATTCTTTTCCAGTACTATATTATTACAATTTCAAAAGTAAAGATACTGCAGTTTAGTAAACTATGCTTTGGCAGGAATAAAAAGAGCAGTCACTATTCCGTATACCATGTGTCCCATTATGCCACCCAGAATAATCAGTATCATACTCCCGACCGGAGATGGCATACCTCCCAAAACTGCACCCATTACTGCCATCATTAACTGTGCGAAAATAAATACAGCTAAACCGAAAAGCACCCCTTTTACTATTTTGGAACTGATCTTAGCCAAGATACCAGAAAGTATGAATACAAATGCCAGTGCAAAGATGACACCTATCTTAAAATGCATTATCTATCCAATAAATAGAGGTAATACCATCATACCTGCGAGCATTTCTGCCGGGTTCATTTTTGGCATTCCTATAAAGGGAGCCTCAAACATGACCATTGTCATTACAGTAGTAGCAACTATGCCACCTAAAACTGCCTGTTGAATTTTTGTGTTCATTGTGTTGGATTTTAAATTGTTTAATTTATAATGGTAGTCGTTCAACACGTGAAATCCTGACAAAAAATCGGATAATAAAATTTATATTGTTAGTTTTATGAATATATTTACAAGAACCAAAGATTTTCCTTACCGAAATCCGGGAGTTTATCGTAATGGAATTTTGATAGATGGACTCTGTCATTTCAGGATAATAGATGGACACAGTTAAGTTTTGTTGGTTTACAATTTCCCTAAGCTTAAAAAATCATAGATTGAGATACAATTTCCCAGATTTACGATACCAGAGTTTTTCTATCATCATGAGATACTTTATTTATATAGTATTGAATTTCAGATATATATATATATATATATATATATATATTAGTGGGTTTCATAGATAATCCAATTATTTATCAATATTTGATCCCAAAAGTTGTAACGTATTTAATATCAGAACAAAGATCTATTCTCAATGCGAATGGAATATGCTTGGCATTTTTTTTTGACGTTGCCTTTTCAAATATAAAATTTGATTGTTCATTGTGATATATCCAGTGAATACAAGCAAAAACCTACCTGTTAATAATTTGAATTACTAAATATTGTAGTTTTACTAAAGATAGAATAACCTTTCTAGGCCGACTTAAAAATAATAATTTGTTAAGAGCTTCCATAAAAATTATAAGGGAGTTGGGCTTTATGTGAAACAGTAATACTCAGTGGAAATAATGAGTAATAACATCATCATAAAAGACAGTTTTCATGAAATTTAAAGGAGTTATTTTTGACTTAGATGGGACCTTGGTAAATTCACTTGAAGATCTAGCAGATTCAATGAATGCTATTCTTCAAAACTACAATTTCCCTATTAATACACTCCAAACCTATAAATAATTAATTGGCAACGGAATTCGGAATCTGGTGTTTAAAACATTACCCGAAGCAAATAGAAACGAAGCATTAATTGATAAATGTTACGATTTGATGCTTGATGCTTATCGTAATAACCTTGTAAATAAAACAAAATCATACGATGGAATTACGTCATTACTTGATGAGTTAGTTTCTCGTAATAATAAAATGGCCGTGTTTTCAAATAAGGCCAATGAATTTACAGAGAAAATTGTAATGACTTTATTGCCAAATTGGAATTTTGAAGCAATTGTTGGATTAAGCAATGTAGCATATAAAAAGCCAAATCCTTTTATGGCTTTGCAAATTAGTGAAAAATTTGGGATCAGTCCTGAAGACATAATCTATGTGGGTGATTCCGGCACTGACATGCAAACTGCAAACAATGCAGGAATGTATGCAGTTGGCGCACTTTGGGGCTTCCGGACTAAGGAAGAATTAACATTGAATGGAGCAAAGTATTTAATACATAATCCTTTGGACTTAATTAAAATTTTATGATTCCAAACAGATTCATGATAATCAGATTATGATTTTTTTTACTATGAATTATATTAAATATTCATTTCCATTTTTTATCATCCATATTACCTGTTTATGCATTATTATTAATTTTGTATTAAATTTCAAATTATGTTGGCAATATATTGTAGAATAAGTAAACATAAAGAACAAGGAAGAGACGTCTCAATCGCTGTACAGAAAAAACAAGGTATCGAGTTTGCTCAATCACTTGGATTGGAATATCAAGTATTTGTAGACGAAGGACTCAGCGGTGCTGATGAAGACATCTCTAAAAGACCAGCTTTTGTTATGATGCTGGATGGTATCAAAAAAAAAGAGATATTAGAAGTTTACTGCTATGATCAATCTAGGATAGAAAGGAATAATATAATCTGGAATTTGTTTACTTCCCTGATGCTTGAGAAGAAATGCCAGTATTATCCAGGTGGAAGACTTCTTGACTTAGATGTGCCTGAAAACAAATTTTTCACAGGGGTCATTTCTTTGGCGAATCAACTTTATGCTGCTTCTACTGGATTAAAAGTAAAAGCTGCTATATATGAGAATGCAAAAAAGGGTAAAACTCACGGTTTAACTGCTTATGGTTACGAAAAAGGAGACAACGGTTTCTTTAAAATAAATGATGAAGAAGCAAAGGTGATAAAGAGAATCTACCAGATGTCGTTGGATGGAATTGGTACATACACTATAGCTAAAATCCTAAATGAAGAAGGAATTCCACCTAAATTTCATCATTTTGAAGGACAGATGAAACGTATAGATAAATATACTAAGAAATTGACCATATTTAATAAAAAAGATGTTATTTGGAGAGGAAATGTAATCCACGATATAATTAGGAATACGTTATATAAAGGCAACCGGAAATGGAATAATGAAGAAATACCAGTTCCTGCCATATTAGAAGCAGAGTACTGGCAAAGTGTAAATGATAATTTAGTCAACAATAAGAAAAATGTAGGTAAACGTGAGGAGTATCAATACCTATTAAATGGACTAATTTATTGTGAAGAGTGTGGTAGCGAATTTCGTGGAAAGAAAAGGCTTAAAGGTAGGGATAGAGCATATAAATGTAAGGGAAAATCTAAGCATAATATTACATGTAATTCCAGGGGGATTAACATAACAAAAGTTGAATCATTCATTATCCAACATCTTTTCATTTCGAAAGATTTGCGAACTTACCTGACTAAATTAACTGTAGATAAAGGTGAAGCTAACAATTTAAAATCAAAGCTTTATAGCTTAAAAAAGGAGTATGAGCGAAATGTAAAGATTGAGAAAAAAGCATATGACCGCCTATTAGATCCAGATTTCGAAGATGATAGTAACATTAAAGAAAGACTTCAAACTGTGAAGAAAATTATCCAGGAGCAGATGAAAACAATACTATTGCTGGAAAATAAATTAATTGAAATAGAATCAAACAGCAGGATAAAAAGAATTGGAAATACCATCGATGGTTATAAATTAACAAGTGGCTTTGATGACACTAAAATACTTGTACATTCATTAATAAAAAAGATTACGATTAAACATGAATATAATGAATCCAAATCCGGAAAGTACTTCTTAAAGATTGAATATAAAGGATTTGATGAAATTAGCCTTTTCATGACCGATTGGCAAGCATTGAAATGGTATTGGTTATCAAATTACAGAGAAAGAGCAATTACGGATGAAGACTTAGCTGATGATAGGGATTTATTTCAGTACCTTACCAAAACAGAAGCACCGACAGACTTTGTAGGCTTTGAATCAAGTAGCAGTGGATTAATGATAGAATTAGACAAAACGGAACTAATAAATTTTAATTAATTTAGCTACCTTATTTATCCGTATAAACATATTGATTCTTTTTGCTGCTGAACCCTTTTGAG
>Ga0315270_10002317_pt1 | contig 10063 bp, 8 predicted proteins | sample C1_bottom_MG_FD_204932 | JGI IMG/M metagenome (GOLD analysis project Ga0315270, IMG submission 204932) | Sediment microbial communities from Yellowstone Lake, YNP, Wyoming, USA - C1_bottom | ecosystem: Environmental > Aquatic > Freshwater > Lake > Sediment | place: USA: Wyoming | collected... | reverse complement strand
TCCGGTGCACCATGTTCGGCGTGCCGTAGGCCTTGGTGAACGCTTCGCAAAACTGCTCCTGGATCAGGTACTTGCCTTGCCCGTGCTGCCAGACGAGCTTGGAGGGGTTGTCGGCGCGGATCTTGGCGAGACGGACCGTCAGGCTGTTGAAGGCCTCTTCCCACGAGATCTCGACCCAGCCCGGATCTTCGTTCGGGCCCTTCTTGGGGTTGGTCCGCTTCATCGGCTTCTTCAGCCGGTACGGGTCGTAGGTGTTGTACATGCCCGAGGCGCCCTTGGGGCAGATGCCATGGTTGTAGAACTCGGCACGCGCCGTATCCGGGTAGATCGTGCGCACCACGCCACCGACCACGGTGGCGTCGATGCCGCAGAAATTGGGGCAGATCGCGCAACCTGATTTGATGTGCCTGGTTTCGAGCGGCGGCCGGGCACTGGCCTTGGCGGCTGGCGTCGCGGCTTTCGCGGCCTGGGCGACGGCGTCGAAGCTGAGGCCGGAAGCGGCGCCCAGCGCGCCCATGCCCTGAATGAATCCTCTTCTCTGCAGTTCCATGGATGTTCCCTGATGCCTGAAAACGAACGCCCGATTTGAGCCTGTTGCGGGGGGAGGGAATCTGATCAGGATCAAACGCAGTACATCGAGTTGGCAAGGCCAGGCGTTCCTGCTGTCGGAAAATTGGTCGGTATGGCGGATCATCCCAGCGCATGAAAGTCTTCGGAATCGCCGGCCACTCCGGCATGGGCAAGACCACGCTGCTCGAGCGCTTGGTGCCTGAAATCTCTGCACGCGGCCTGATGGTGTCGCTGATCAAGCACAGCCACAAGAACATCGACATCGACCGGCCGGGCAAGGACTCGTACCGCCTGCGCGAGTCGGGCTGCAAGGAAGTGCTGCTGCTTGGAGACAACCGCTGGGCGCTGATGCACGAATTGCGCGGCGCCGACGAACCATCGCTGGATTACCTGCTCAGCCGCCTGCAGCGCTGCGATCTGGTGCTGATCGAGGGCTTCAAGAACGGCGGCTTTCCGAAGCTGGAGGTCTGGCGGGCCGAGGTTGGCAAGCCGACGCTTTGGCCCCATTGGCCGGGCATCGTGGCCATCGCCAGCGACGACCCACTGCCATCAGCAGCTGCCGCGCGCATTGATCTTGCCGACGCTGCAGCGATCGCTGCTTTCGTGATGTCAAACGCCACCGAGCGCTGATTCGTCGGGCAGCACCGAGACGAATTCCGACGGCAGGGGTCGCGAACGCGGCGACGCCTTGCGCTTGGTGACGGTCCCGATGTTGATACAGCAGACGGGAGTCTCGCCTTCCGTCAGACCGCACAGCCGATGCAAGCGCTTTGATGCCATCGCCTGTCCGCTGGTCAGCCCGGCACCAAAGCCCATGGCGTGCGCGCCAAGCAGCAGGTTCTGGATGGCCGCGCCCATCGAGATCATCCTCTCCAGTGGCGGTGTGTTCGGCTCGCGGTCGCCCAGGCAGGCCACCGCCACCAGCAGCAACGGCGCGCGGTGAGCCTTTTCGCGCGCAGACTCGATCTGGTCCAGCGTGGCACCGGGGTCGCGATCGATCAAGGCCAGCGCGAACACTTCGGCGAGACGATGCCGCTGCGCAGGCGGCACGATGATGAATCGCCACGGGATCAGCTGTCCATGGTCGGGCGCAGCCGCTGCCAGGGTCAGCAAGTCGTGCAACTGCTGGGCCGATGGGCCAGGTTCAATCAGGCGTTTTGGCGAGACGTTCTGGCGTGAGCCGATCAAGACCTGCGCCATCGCGACGATGTCACTGTCGAGTTCGGCGGTGCCCCCCACAAGCACGGGAACACGCGGACCGGCCGAGAAGCTCGGGTCAAGTGCGGTGGCGACGTTCATGTCTTTCGACCTCACTGAAAACGGGCGTGCCCGCAGACACCCCCGAACGCAGCGTCAGGCACTGCGAGGAGACAAGACCCGATTCTTCAGCCGAAGCGCCGCTGCTTGAAGCTGATGGTCTGCTTCCAGTCGTCGACGCTGCCTACCCGCTTGATGCTCGCCCAGGTGCCCTTGTAGTACGGCACCACGTTGCGGTCGACCCACGGGCTGGTCACGTCGCCGGCAACACCGCGGATGTAGCCGAACAGCATGAAGGTCTGGCCGGCCTTGATGGCCTTCTGCGGATAGGCCATCGCGTAGGTGCTGCCGAAGTCATTGAAGACCTCGACCACGTCACCTGGGCTGACGCCCATCGTGCGCGCGTCTTCAGGATTCATCTCGATGAAGGCCGAGGGGTAGCGGTCCCGCACGAAGCTGTTGTACTGGTCGTGGTACGCGGTCTGCCAGACCTCGTTCGCTCGCCCGTTGTTGATCCAGTAGCGATGCTTGGCCTTCTGGTCGGCGACGATCTTGGGCAGGCCATTCCATGGTGCCGGCTTGAACTCGGCCTTGCCGTCCTTGGTGTCGAACTTGCCGTCCGTGTAGGCCATCTCGGTGCCGATGAGCTTGTCGCCCTCGACGCGTTTGATGGGCAACTGCACACCGTTGGTACCGGCCTTGCGGAGCAGTGCGTAGGTGGCCAGATAGCCCGTGTCACCGCCTTGGCTGTCGATCGGACCGACACCCGGACGGCCGGCGCGTCGGAAGCCATCGTTGAAGGCGTCCTCCTCCGTCTTCCAGTCGAAGCCCTCGAAGCGCTTGGCCATATCGGCCTTGCCGTCACGCGCGTACATCGCCTTCAGCGTATTGGCGATGTCTGCAGCGATCAGACAGTCGGCCTTTGCCGAGCCCGGAGGGTCCATGAATTTCTCGGAAAGGCGCAGGCGACGTTCGCCGTTCATTGAAGTCAGGTTGATCTCGCCGGGGTGCGCTGCCGGCAGCAGCATGTGCGCTTCCTCGGCCAGGGTCGTCGGGTACAGGTTGATGCCGACAACGTACATGCCGCCTTTGTTCTTGCACGCGTCGTAAATGACATCGACCATCTGCTCGACGCTCGCGCCGCGGGCGGCAGCCATCGCCTGGTTGACGATCTGGGCGCGACGGCTCAGCACGCGGCGGTGCTCTTCGGCGTTGAGGGTGGTCTGGAACGGGTTGGTGCCCCAGATCGTGTACATCAGGCCGCGACCCTGGATGACCTCCTGGTCGATGTAGATCTTCTTGTCGCCGGGGTATGGCGGGCGGGTGTAACCCTCCTGGTGGCCGCCCATGCGGCAGACGCCCGTGCCACGCCGGCCGACGTTCTGCGTCGCGAGCACGAGGCTGACAAGTGAACTCTGGATGACGTAGTTGTCGTTGCCCCAGATGATGCCCTTCTCGTAGGCGTGGAAGGTGCGCGGACGATGCCCCGAGGCCTTGGTCTTGTAGGCCCAGTCAGCGGCCTGACGAATCTTCGCGACCGGAATGCCGGTCGCCTTGGAGCCGTCTTCGAGCGACATGCGGTTGACCTTCATCGCATCGTCGAAGCCCTTCGTGAACTTCGCGATGTAGTCCTTGTCGTGCCAGCCCTGGTCCACGACGTAGGTGAGCAGCGTGTTGAACAGCGCCGTGTCCGAGCCCGGCTCGATGTCCAGGTGCAGCACGTTGTCCTTGCCGGCGATCTGCTCGCAAATCGCGACGGTGGCCGAGCGGCGCGGGTCGACGATGACGACCTTGGCAGCGGCAGCGGTTTCGCCCGGGAACCATTTCTTCTTCTTGTCGACCGTGCCGCCGTTCAGGTTCGGCAGCCAGTGGTTCAAGAAGTAGTTGGTCTGCGTCTCGTAGGAGTTGCACCCCGTGGCGATGATGCAGTCCGACAGCTGCGCATCTTCGTAGCTGTTGTTCAACTCGCCCACACCCATGTCGCGCGTGGCGTGGCACTCGCTGTTGTAGGCCGGCCGGTTGTGGATGCGCACCATCGGCGTCTGCAGGGCCGAGAACATCAGCTTGCCGGTGCCCCAGGTGTTCTCGAAGCCGCCACCGGCACCACCGTGGTCGAAGCAGTCGTACAGCAAGCCGCTGGGGCCGTCGGTATCGAGAATCTTCTTCGTCAGGCCGGCGTAGATGGCCAGCGCGTTGTCCCAGCTCGTGTCGAGCCACTTGTCGCCGCGGAAGATGCGCGGGTTCTTCAGTCGCTCCTTGCCGATGCCGTCGTGCGCGTACATGTACGAGGCCATCTTGCCGCCCCGGGTGGACGACAGGCCGCTGTTCACGCTGCAGCCCTTGTCGGGCACGATCATGATGTTCCAGCGCTTGCCACTGTGATCGGTGATCGTGTTGGTCATCGCGTTGGTCATGGTGATTTGCAACGGCGGCACTTGCCGCGTGAAATCCACGCCCAGCGCATTCTGGCTCGCCGCGCGTCCACCCTCGGTGTTGGCGTCCCACTTGTACACGTGGTAGCCGCAGCCCACGATGCAGAAGTGACAGGTCATGTTGGTCTTCTGCGCGTCCTTCGGGGGCAGCGCGATGCGATCCTTGATGGTTGTCGTCATGGCGTGCGCTCCTTATAGGATGTTGGCCTGGCGGCCGTAGATCAGGCCATCGACGCCGACGGCGCTGACGGTATCGGTCTTCGCGTCGTAGTCGAGCAGCACGCGCGGCAGGTCCTCGGTGGCCTGGCCGCAGACCATCTGGCCGCTGTTCTCGGCGTCGAACATCGAGAAGTGGCAGCCGCACTTGAAGACCTTGGTGGCGCTTTCGTACTGCACCGGGCAACCCATGTGCGTGCACAGGGTGCTGTAGGCCACGATGTCCTTGTTGGGGCCGACCCCGCCGGGTACCGGAGAACCCATGCGCAGCGCGACGCAGGGAGAACTGGGATCCGGATAGCTGAAATTCACCGCCTGGTTGACGGGCATGCCGCCGGCCTTGCCGACGCTGCGCTTCGGGTAACTGAGGTTCGTCGACGTGCTGCCAGCCGGCGTGGCGGCGTGGGCTTCGCTGGACACCAACGCGGCTCCGGCGGTACCGACGACAGCGGCCGCGCTGCCGCTGGATTTGAGGAATATGCGGCGGCTAAGCTTGTGCTCTTGCATGGCTTGTCTCCTGCTTATGGTTTGAACGGACGCACTGAACAGGACTGACGATGCAATCGCCGTGCCACGAGTCGGCGCCATAGAAATCAACAACTTACATGCCTCCGCTTAGGGATTGGTCCGGATGGTGTAACGCACGGTCAGGAGGTATGTTACGAAAACGAAACCATCGGAGCGTGGCTTGTACCGCAGGAGACTGATCGCAGGAAGCGCCGCGCTGATCGCGGCTCCGCACTTGGCGCTGGCCCAAGAGCGGCTGCGCATTGGACTCACGGCCGTGATCCTGGCCGACCAGGCAGCGTTCCTGGCGCGTTGGGCGGAATACCTGTCTCAGCGTCTCGACGCGAGGGTGACGTTTGCGTCGCGCGACCAGTACCAGTCGGTACACGACCTGCTGAACAACGGCCAGATCGATGCGGCGTGGACCTGCGGCTATCCCTTCGTCCGCTTCCAGTCGCAATTGCAACTGCTGGCCGTGCCCCTCTACAAGGGGCAGCCCCAGTACCAGTCATACCTGATCCGCCCACTGGGCGGGGAGGTCCGCGTGCGTGGCTGGGGCGACATGGCGGGCAATGTCTTCGCGTACTCGGACCCGTTGTCGAATTCCGGATGGCTTGTCGCCCAGGGCGAGTTCGCCGCCGCTGGCATTGCCCAGAATGACCTCAAGCGATCATTCTTCGCCCACGGCCACCGCAACGTGGCCGACGCGGTTGCCTCCCGCCTGGCAGACGCCGGTTCGATCGATGGCTATGTGTGGGAGACGATGCGCATGCAAGGCATGCCCGGCGCGATGCAGACCGAGGTGATCTGGAAGTCGCGACTGCACGGGTTTCCGCCGCTGGTGGCCGCGTCGAGCACCGATCCGTCGAGGCTCGAGCCGCTGCGCCGCAGTCTTCTCGCGATGGCGAACGACGAGGCCGGACGCGCCCTGCTCAAGGCGCTGAACCTGGACGGGTTCATCGCGGGCCAGCCCGGCCTCTTCGACTCGATTCGGCAACTGGCGCGCAGCGTGCCAGGCTCTGGCGTCACCGCATAGTTGACTCTGCCCATGCTGTCACGGCTCCCCTATCGGGTGCAGATTCCGTTGGGGCTGTCCCTCGCGGTGGTGGTGGCTGTGCTTCTGGTCACCGCCGTGGCGGCACAGATCTTCTCGCGTACGGCACGCGCCGACACCCTGGCGACGGTTGATCGCGCGGCGCAATTGTTGGGGGCCCAGTCATTGCCTCTGCTGGCGGCCGACGACACCTGGCGCGTGTTCGCGCTGCTGCGCAACACCGCAGCACTCATTCCGGGTGCGGCAGTCGCACAGGCCAGGGCCGCCGTGCTGGACAGCGAGGGGCGGGTCTTTGCGAGTTCCGCGCCGCAGTTGCTGCCGACGGCCCAGCCGCTCTTGGGCCACGAAGTGAGCGGGCGACCGTTGCCGGCAGCGACCGCGGTGACGGCCCGAGTGCTTGTCGAGCGCCCCGACGGTGCGATCGCCTTGCTGGATCCGATTCGCAGCGAAGACGGGCAGTTGCTTGGCTTCACCTACATCGAGGTCGATGCAGCGGTGTTTGCTGCCGATTGGGGGCCCCTTGCCAAGCCGGCGCTCATCGGGGTTGGTCTCGCGGTCTTCATGCTGGTGCCGGCAGGATGGTGGGTCGGCAGGCGGATGACCGCGCCGGTAATCACTGTGGCGCAGGTGATCGAGCAGATCGGCCGAGTCGAGCCATCCGAGTTGCGGCAGCAACTGCCGCGCACGACCGACCGCGAACTTGGGCGGATCAGCGCGGCCGTCGAGCAATTGATCTCCGAACTGCAGGTGCGGCAGCAAGCCGAACGGCGGGCACTTTCTGCAGAGCGGATGGCGGCGGTCGGCCGCATCACCGCGGCTGTCGCGCACGAGATCAATAACCCGTTGGGGGGCCTACTGACCGCGACGCAGACGCTGAGCGTCCATGGCGCATCAGAGGAGACACGCAAACGCACCCTCGACCTGCTGCGCCGCGGCCTGAACCAGATCCGCACAACGGTCGCCGCGCTGCTGCCCCAGGCGCGCATCGAAGACCGAGCCCTGGAGATCGACGACTTCGCTGACGTGGTGACGCTGGCATGCCCAGACGTCGCACAGCGCAACGTCCAATTGACAACCCAGGTCGAAGTTGAATCCGCGTTGCGGGTGCCGTCAGCAGCATTGCGGCAGGTCATGCTGAACATGCTGCTGAATGCCGTGTCGGCAGCAGGCGAGCCGGGCACCGTGCACGCCGAGCTCAGAGCGGACGCCGACCGGCTCGTGTTCAGCGTGGCGCATGCAGGCCGTGCGCTGACCCAGGACGCCCTCGACTCAATCGTCACGGCCGAGAGCGGCGATGACCCGCGCGGCCTCGGCCTGTGGGTTTGCCGAGAGATCGCCACGCAATACGGCGGCGGCTTCGAGGTCGACACCCAACACCACCAGGGCACGCGCCTGGTTTTCTGGATGCCCAATCGGGAAATGCATGAAGAGCCTGTTGCTGATTGAAGACGACCCGATCATGGGCGAGTCGCTGGTGCAGCGGTTCGAGCTCGAAGGCTTCGAGGTGAGTTGGTGTCGCCGGCTGGCCGAGGCCAGCGAGGCCTTGCCGTCCGGGTTCAGCGCCGTGATCAGCGACGTGCGGCTGACCGACGGCCTGGCGACCCACTGGTTTCAGGGCCTGCCCGAGGCGCAACGCGCGTTGCCGTGGTTCTTCCTCACCGGCTACGGGAGCGTGAACGACGCGGTGGCGACGGTGCGCGCAGGAGCACGTGAATACCTGACCAAGCCCTTCGATATCGAGCGCCTGGTGACCATGGTCCAGGAAGCCAGCTCACCGCCGGAGCCACCACCTGACGACAGCGTGCTCGGCATCTCACCTGCCATGCGACACGCCGAATCGCTTGTTCGCAAGGTCGCCAAGCAACGTGTTTCGGTACTGCTTACGGGTGAGTCCGGCGTCGGCAAGGAAGTCGCGGCGCAAATGATCCACCAGTTGGGTGACAGGGCCGGCAAGGGCGAATTCATCGCCGTGAACTGCGCTGCGGTTCCGGAAACGATGATGGAAGCCGAGTTCTTCGGCTATGAAAAGAACGCGTTCACCGGTGCGGCCCGCATGCACCGGGGTTATCTTGAACGAGCTGACGGCGGCACGCTCTTCCTGGACGAAGTCGGTGAACTGCCGGCCAGCATGCAGGCCAAGCTCCTGCGGGCGCTGCAGGAGCGCAGCTTCTTCCGTCTGGGCTCCGAGCGTGTCACCCGCAGCGACTTCCGGATCATCGCCGCGACCAACCGGGATCTGCACGCCGACATGGCTGCCGGCACATTCCGCGAGGACCTGTTCTACCGCCTGGCCGTGATCCGCATCGGTCTGCCTCCCCTGCGCGAGCGGCCAGAAGACATCCGCTGGCTGACCGAGCGGATGCTGCAGCAACTGGCCTTGGAACAAGGGCGGCCAGTGGCGATGTCGGAGGCCTTCTTGCGTGACGTACTCGGGCGCACGTGGAAGGGCAACGCTCGGGAACTGCGGTCTTACCTCGAAGAAGCGCTGGTGTTGAGCGAGGCCGGAATTCTGGATGTACACGAAACGGCGTCGAAATCGGATCCCACTGAGGTAGCCGAAGCTTCGGACCGCGAGTTCGCCCCACTGCATACGATGGTCGAAGACGCTGAACGACGTCACATCCGAAGCGCGCTGGATCGGTCCAGAGGCAGCGTCATGAAGACCTCTGAACTACTGGGGATCAGTCGCAAGACGCTGTGGGAAAAGATGAAGAAACTGCGAATCGTCCATGACCCGAGTGGAGAAGAGAGTCGTTCGTCGGCGAAATGACGGCGCCATGCCCGCGCTACACGATCGGCGGCACGGGGTCGATCCGTCGCGCTGGTGAACGGCGGCTTCAGTGAGCCTCATTTGCGTTCGGGCAGTGGTCGCATGTTCCGGTTGGTCGCCCAAACCCACGCTGACGGGCTACCGGCCAGAAGTCTCTGCTTGATCGACCTGTCCTTGGCTCCCGCAAATGGGCTCACCACATGAAGTGGCACCGACGCCCCGCCGCTGTCCAGCAAAAGCACGTTCGGGAAGGAAGCCGCCGACCTCGCGTCGTACTTCAGAGGTTTCATGAAGACCCGTTGTTCGCGCTGGAGCGCCTCGATCAGAGGCAGTTCATGCAGGCCGTCCAAGGGAATCCATTGGTCCGTGATCAGCATCATGCTCACCGTTTCCACCTGGTAGACGTGCTCGCGCTTGGCGTAGACCAGGGCGGCCATCATCACGCGAGGCTTTCTCGGCACATCTGCATCGCGCGCCTTGTATCTTTCATCAGAGTTGACGCCCGCCACTATTTTCATCATAGTGGAACCATAAAAGACATTCGAGGGCTTTCCTCCCCCCGTCAGAGGTGGCCGGTGCGTTGAATGCCGTTTCGACGCTTGCGCGTGGGAAGCCGGCAGGATCGCGCTGACGCAGCGCAGGAAACGAACTGGAAGTGGAAATGAGCGAACATCCGATCGGACGCATGCGATGAGTGCCGTCGCCAAGAAACTATCGTTCCTCGACCGGTACCTGACGGTCTGGATCTTCGCTGCGATGGCTCTCGGTGTGGGACTAGGCTACTTCGTGCCCGGTGTCGAAGCCTTCATCAACCGCTTCCAGGTCGGTACGACCAACGTGCCGATCGCGGTGGGGTTGATCCTGATGATGTACCCGCCGTTTGCCAAGGTGCGCTACGAGGAACTGCCCGACGTCTTCCGCGACCGGAAGGTGCTCGGCCTGTCGCTGGTGCAGAACTGGATCGTGGGGCCGATCCTGATGTTCGCGCTGGCGGTGATCTTCCTGCACGACAAGCCCGAATTCATGGTCGGCCTGATCATGATCGGCCTGGCCCGCTGCATTGCGATGGTGATCGTCTGGAACGAGCTCGCCAAGGGCTCAACCGAATACGCGGCTGGTCTGGTGGCCTTCAATTCGATCTTCCAGGTGCTGTTCTTCAGCGTCTATGCCTGGTTCTTCATCACGGTGTTGCCGCCGATGTTCGGCCTGGCCGGCTCGGTGGTCGACATCTCGATCGGGCAGATCGCCGAGAGTGTG
>Ga0315270_10002315_pt1 | contig 10064 bp, 12 predicted proteins | sample C1_bottom_MG_FD_204932 | JGI IMG/M metagenome (GOLD analysis project Ga0315270, IMG submission 204932) | Sediment microbial communities from Yellowstone Lake, YNP, Wyoming, USA - C1_bottom | ecosystem: Environmental > Aquatic > Freshwater > Lake > Sediment | place: USA: Wyoming | collected... | reverse complement strand
GTTGTCGAACGCACGCAGGAACAGCTCTTCGATCAACTGCGCCATCGCGCGACCGCCGCCGCCGTGCGTCATGTCGACGAGCCCGTGCTTGAAGTCTACGGGACGGATGTAGTCCTTGCGCACTTCGCTCATGCGGCCGCCGTCGCCGATGGGGCGGCCACGACTGGCACGTCCTTGAACCGTCCGTACGTGTAGTGGGCCGCGCACGCGCCCTCCGAGGACACCATGCAGGAGCCGATCGGATTCTCGGGCGTGCAGACGGTACCGAAGACCTTGCAGTCGGCCGGCTTCTTCACGCCGCGCAGGATCGCGCCGCATTCGCACGCCTTGTTATCCGGCACCGACTGATAGGTGATGCCGTACCGCGCCTCGGCGTCGAATGCGGCGTATTTCTCCTTGATCCGCAGCGCGCTGTACGGCACCTCGCCCAAGCCCCGCCACTCGAACGAGCGGCGCAGCTCGAACACTTCGGCGACCAGCGACTTGGCCTTGGTGTTGCCTTCGCGCGTGACGGCGCGGGTGAACTCGTTCTCCACCTCCGCGCGGCCCTCGTTCAGCTGCCGCACCAGCATCAGGATCGCCTGCATGACATCGAGTGGCTCGAAGCCCGCGATGACCACCGGGCGTCGGTATTCCTCGGCAAAGTATTCATAGGGCTGGCTGCCAATGACGGTGGACACGTGCGCGGGACCGATGAAACCGTCGAGCGGCACCGTGCCCAGTTCGCGCACCTCCTTCGATTCGAGGATGTTGCTGATCGCGGCCGGCGTCAGCACGTGGTTGCAGAACACGCTGAAGTTGGCGAGCCCTAGCGCCGCGGCCTGCGTGATCGCCACGGCCGTGGGCGGCGTCGTCGTCTCGAAGCCTATGGCGAAGAACACGACGTCGCGGTCGGGGTTCTCCTGTGCGATGCGGACGGCGTCCGCGCTCGAGTAGATCATCCGGATGTCCGCGCCCCGCGCCTTCGCCTTGAGCAGCGACGTGCCCTTGGATGCAGGCACGCGCATCGTGTCGGCATAGGTGCACAGGATGAGGCCGGGCCGCGCGGCCAGCGCGATGGCGTTGTCGATGCGCCCGATGGGCAGCACGCACACGGGGCATCCCGGGCCATGGATCATGTTCACGTTGGGCGGGAGCAGGTCGGAAAGGCCGTAGCGCGAGATGGCGTGCGTGTGGCCGCCGCAGAATTCCATCAGGTTGTAGCTGCGTCCAGTGCCGGCCTCGCGCGCGATCGCGGACGCCAGCGTGCGGGCGAGCTCGCCGTCGCGGAATTCGTCGATGTACTTCACGCGGCCTCGGGGCCCGACAGGTCCGCGGCAGCGAAGGTTTCGAGCGTGCGCTGCGCCTCCTCGGGGTCGAGACGGGCCAGCGCGTAGCCGACGTGGACGATCACGTAGTCGCCGCACGCGACGCCGTCGACCAGCGCCAGCGAAATGCGCTTCTGTACGCCGCCGACATCCACCAAGGCCATGCCGGCCTCGGGCAGGTCGACGACGCGGGCAGGGATGGCGAGGCACATGGTTCAACGCGCTCCATTGAGGTCGTTCATTGCCACCCAGGCCTGTCCGAGCGAAAGCCCGCCGTCGTTCGGCGGCACGGCTTGGGCCTGGTACAACGCGATGCCGCGCAAGGCCAACGCGTCGTGCAGGCCGCGCGCGAGCAGGGCATTGAGAAAGCAGCCGCCGCCTGCCGCGACCGCGTCGAGGTCGAGTTCCTGCGCCGCCTGCGCGACCCACGCCGCAAGTGCCGCGACGAGCGTCGCGTGGAACAACGCCGCGCCGCGGCCGGTGTCGCCGACGTCGGCCAGGCGCATGACGAGTGCCGTCAGGTCGAGTTCGTTGTCGCCGGTGATCGAGAACAGGGACGCATCGGCGGGGACTGCGCCATGCCTTTCGGCGGCGCCTTCGAGCAGCATCGCGGCCTGCCCTTCGAAGCTCATCCGCCGCGTGACGCCGAGAAGGCCGGCCGCTGCGTCGAACCAGCGGCCGAGGCTGCTCGTTTCCGGCGCGTTGAAGCGCCGCACCAGCATGTCCCGCACGGAGCGCGCCGCGGGCTCGCCGGCAAAGCGCCGGGCGATCTCATTTTCGCGTCCCGCGAGCGACAACGCGGCCGCGCCCATGCGCCAGGGCTCCCGCGCGGCACGGTCGCCGCCCGGCAAGCGTAGCGGCCGCAGCCTTCCCAAGCGCTCGAAATGTGCTCCGTCGACATAGAGCAGCTCGCCGCCCCAGGCGCCGCCGTCGCTGCCCAGCCCGACGCCATCCAGCGCCAGCCCGAGCACGGGACCCGGCAGCCGGTGCTCGGCGACGACCGCGGCAACGTGCGCGTGGTGGTGCTGCACGCCCCGCGTCGGGATGCCCCATCGGGCAGCAAGATGCGCGGCCTGGCGCGTGCTGTAGAAATCCGGATGCAGGTCGTGCGCGATGATCCGAGGTTCGACGTCCAATATCGAGACGAGGTGCGCGACAGCGGCGTCCAGTGCTTCGCACGTCGGCGCATTGTCGAGGTCGCCGACATGCTGCGAGACGAAGGCCTCGTCGCCGCGCGTGACGCACACGGTGTTCTTGAAGTACCCGCCGAGCGCCAATATCGGCGGCCCGGCGCGGGCCAGCTTGATCGCGCGCGGTGTGTATCCGCGGGCGCGGCGAACGAACTGGAATGCAGCGGCCGATCCCGGAGCGGCGCGCAGCACGCTGTCGTCGCAGCCGACGACGATGGCGCGGTCATGTGCGAGGAACGCATCGGCAATGCCTGCCAGTCGCGCGATCGCTTCGTCGTTGCCCGTCACCAGCGGCTCGCCGCCCGGATTGGCGCTCGTCATCACCAGCACCAGATCCTGCGCATTGGCCATCCACGCGGTTCCGTCCGGACGCCCGGCGGCTTCGTGGAACAGCAGATAGTGGACGGGCGTGTAGGGAAGCATGACGCCCAGCCACGCCAGTCCCGGTGCGACGCCGGCAAGTCTTTCGTCGCTGCCGTCGCGCTTGCGGACCAGCACGATGGGGCGTTGCGCGGACTCGAGCATCGCCTCGTCGGCGGGCGTCGTCTCGGCCCACGCCCGTGCCGACGCGACGTTGGCCGCCATGACGGCGAACGGCTTTTCCTCGCGCGCCTTGCGTTCGCGCAGGCGGGCGACTGCGCCCGCGTTGCGTGCGTCGCAGGCGAGATGGAATCCGCCCAGTCCCTTGACGGCGACGATCTCGCCACGGGCGATGCGGGCCAGCGTCGCGGCAATCGGGTCGACGCCGCCCAGGACCTTGCCCGAGGCATCGAGAAATGCAAGTTGCGGCCCGCAGGCGGCGCAGGCGTTGGGCTCGGCGTGAAAGCGGCGGTCGAGCGACGAGCGGTACTCGGTGAGGCAGGGCACGCACTGCGCGAAGCCCGCCATGCTGGTCGTGCTGCGGTCGTACGGCAGCCGATGCGTGATCGTGTAGCGCGGCCCGCAGCCAGTGCAATTGATGAACGCGTAGCGGTAGCGCCGGTTTTCGGGATCGAGCAATTCGGCGAGGCAATCCGCGCAGATTGCGCTGTCGGGCCCGATGGCGGTGCCCGCGCGGCCGCCGCCGCTCTCGAGGATGGCGAAGCCGGCGGCGCCGTCTTCCGGCACGCACTCTACTTGCGCAACGCTGTCGACGCGCGCCTGCGCGGGCGCCTCCTCGCGCACGCTGCGCGCGAGGGCTTCGATGCGGTCCGCCTCGCCCTGCACCTCGATCGTCACGCCGGCGGCATCGTTGCGCACCCATCCGTCCAGCGCGAGGTCGTGCGCGAGCCGGTAGACGAAGGGCCGGAATCCCACGCCCTGCACGATGCCCCGCACCTCGATGCGGCGGCGGATGGATTCTCGATGCATTGCGGCGGCCATGGTTTCTCTGAAGGCGAACGCCGGTCAGGCGGCGTCCGCGGCCGATCCGAGTTTCGCTTCGAGTTCCGCGACGCGGCGCCGCAATGCGGCCAGGTCCCGGTCGCGTGCGCCTCGCGCATTGGCGACGCCGCGTTCGAGCCAGGCGAGCCACGCGGCAAAGCCTTCGCCGGTGGTCGCCGAAACGCAGATCACCTCGAGGCCGGGGCGTATGCGGCGCGCGCAGGCGATGGCCGCATCGACGTCGAACTCCACGTAGGGCAGCAGGTCGACCTTGTTGACGAGCATCAGGTCGGCAGCGTGAAACATATCCGGATACTTCTGCGGCTTGTCGGCGCCTTCGGTCACGGACAGGATGACGACCTTGTGCGCCTCGCCCAGGTCGAACGCCGCCGGGCAGACCAGATTACCGACGTTCTCGATCATCACGAGGCCGCCGTCGGCAGGGTCGAGCTGCGCGAGCGCCTTGCCCACCATGTGCGCATCGAGGTGACAGCCCTTGCCGGTGTTGACCTGCACGGCCGCGGCGCCGGTGGCGCGGATGCGGTCGGCATCGAGTGAGGTCTGCTGGTCGCCTTCGATCACGAATACGGGCATGCGGCCCTGCAGCGCTGCGATCGTGCGCACCAGCAGCGTGGTCTTGCCCGATCCCGGGCTCGAGACGAGGTTCAGCGCGAAATTGCCGCGATCCGCGAACGCCTGCCGATTGAGATCCGCGAAGGCGTCGTTCCGGGCGAGGATGTCCTGTTCGATGCGGACGATGCGCGCGGCCGGCGTGCCGTCCTCGTGCGCCGCGCCGAGTGCCGGCGCGCCCGCAAGCGTTTCATGGCTGCTGCCGCCGCCATGGACGTGGCTGTGCCAGGTCCCATCGGCATGCTGATGGACGTGCGACGGCACGGGTGCGTGATCCGCGCCGCCGGCTCGCGTACGCCATTGCACAGGCGCAGCGCCGTGCGCCGCCGGGTGTTCATGCGCGTGCGCGCCTCCCGTCAGGGTGACGCCGTCGATTCTCGTTTCACCGTCGCTGCAGCCGCAGGTCGTGCACATCTTCGATTCCTTTCCGTCGCGCGTGCCGCTTAAAGAGCGGTGTCACGCAATGCCGATTTCCTTCACCCGCATCTCGTCGCCCTTCAACACCTGCAACTGGTGGCTGCCGCAACGAGGGCAGGCGTCCCCCAACCGCGCGAGCGGGACTTCCACGCTGCAGGGCATGCACCATGCCGATCCGGCGGTCCTCGCGATGTCGAGCCGCGCGCCCTCGGCGACGCTCCCGCGCGTCACCGCGTCGAAGCAGAAGGCCAGCGCGTCGGGTTCGACGTGCGCCAGCGCGCCCAGTTCGACCCACACCGTGTGGACGTGCGCGGCGGCGCTGGCCCGTGCCGCATCCATCACTATGCGCAGCACGCCTTCCGCCAGCGCGACTTCATGCATGGTCTGCCTCGACCCGGAACGCGACGCAAGGGTCCAGCGCGTGCACGGCAAGCCGAGCGGCGCCCTGCAGCTGCGCGTCGTCGTCGGCTTCGAGTCCCACGAGACCCGTCGCCAGCGCGCCGCCGGGATGGAAGTTCCACTCCGTCGGCGCGACGATCTGGTAATCGGCCACGTGCTGGTCGACGAGGCGGGCGCGGTGCAGCAACATGCCGCGAGCCGTCTCGACGGCGGCCACTCCTTCACCGCTGCCGAGCGGCACGCTCAAGACACGCGGCGACGCAGCGGGCGCTTCGTCGCCTGCACGGAGCTCCAGCAGCCATCGCGCAAGCTCGACCAGGCGCGCGGTGATACGGGTCACGACCGCGTGTCCGAAGCGCCGTTGCAGCGCGATGACGAGCGGCTCGTTGCACATGCGGGCCAGCCCGCCAGTCTCCACGGCGGCGCCCGCCCAGGTCGGCGCGCTGGAAAATGCCGGATCGCCGCGCATGGCCGGCACGACGAATCGGAGCAGCGATTCGCGCTGTGGCGAAGGCAAGAGCGGCGTCGCGCTGCGACCCAGCGTGGGCTGTTCGGCCAGCACCTGGCCCAGCAATGTCGCAGGAACGGTACCGCCTCGCGCACACCACGCCTGTAGCGCCTCGACGCCGTCGAGTTCGAGCCATGTGGCGGGTGGCATGCCGTAGACCGACTGCGTCGCGATGGCGGACAAGCGCTCGCCGAGCTCGCGCATTGCCACAACGTCACCGGGCCGCGGCGTGCCGTCGGTTGTTCGCATCGACGACGCGATCTGGAAGCGCGCGGCGGCGACGGGTGTGGCGCACGATGCCTGACCCATCGTGTTCGGCCAATCGATGAGCAGGTGCCAGAATGTGTCCTGCAACGCCTCGAGCATCACTTCGCGGTCACGGTTGCCGGGTTCCCGCTTCCGGCCGATTGCACCGGCCGCGTCGAGCGCCGCCACCGCCGCAGCACCCTGGGCGCCGCTGCAGATACTGAAGAGCCTGCGCACCATGGCGGCGGCATCGGCCGGCGTCCTGCCCGCCAGCACGCGCGCGGCGATCATCGGGCGCGTGGAGCGCACGGTCACCTGCCGGACGCGCCGCGCGGAGCAATCGAGACGCACGATCAGTTCACCTTCTATCGTCACGGTCGTCACCGGTCCACCGGGCGCGCAGGAAGTCGCGCTTGGACTGCGGCGCAGTCAGTTGCCCCTCCAGTTTTTCGAGCGGCCCCGGTTCGGTGGAGGAAGGAACGGGCGCGGGCGACAGGTTCCCGACCGGCGGTTGCGCAATCTCGGCGTTGGCGTCGTCGAACAGCGCTTCGCGCGCGAGCCCCGCCACGAGCCGTGCCGTTTCCTGGTCGTCGAAGTGAAGCAACGGCGAGAACAGCGAGCACATCTGGTACTCGCCGGCGACGTCGTCTCGGGCGCCGATGAAGTCGTAGGCGCCGGCGGGAAAGAGGTAGGTCCGCTTCTTCCCGGGCTTGACATGCGTCCAGGCCGCGTCGTCACGCGGCGCCAGGATCAGGTTCATGAACCATGGCGTGACCAGCACGCCGAGCCAATGTCCCTGCCAGGAGGCGAATGCGATCGCCTCGACGTCAAGCGCGGGATTGACGAAGGCCAAGCCGTGCATGCGCGTCGCAGCGAGGCGAAACGACGCCACCAGTTGCGGTGACGGGTCCGGCCGCAGCAGGGCATCGCCATTGGTTCTAGTCATCGGTGAGCACCAGGAACTGGTCCTGCGTCGCCGAGCAGTTGGGGCACGTCCAGTGGTGAGGCAGATCGGCGAACGGCGTGCCCGGCGGAATCTGCCAGACGAGCGGGTCGCCCTTGGCCGGGTCGTACACCTGCCAGCAGATCTTGCACTCGCGCCGTCCGCCTGCCGTTGCGGCGCCTTCCTGAGCGAGGCGTTCGGTCATCGGCATGCCGTCAGCTCGTTGTCGCATCGGCGCACGATTCGCTCATCCAGTCGACCAGCTCGGCGAGGCGTTCGCGGCTGTCGGCCAGGTCCTCGGCTGCGGCGAGCACCACCTCCGGCACGTCGACGACCTCGATCGTGTTGAGGATCAGCGTATTCATGTTGTTGAAGTACTGCACGCGCCAGACATCGCAGAGGCCCGTGGACGTGACGTGGCAGTTGCCGAAGCCGCGCGAGATCATCGCGACCGGGCCGACCGGCAGCGCCTGCGTGAGCACCTCGTGGTCGTCGGGGGTCATGGGAAAGAGCGTCAGGTTGATGACGTGCGCCGGGGCACCGCGCGAACGCGTCGCCAGCTGGCTGCGGATTTCGGCCAGAAGCGCCGGCGAATTCATGGCACCTTCCGGCAGGTCGACGCGCGGCGGGGATTCCCGTCCCGCGTCGCGCGCGATCGGCACGACGCATTCGGGCAGCATGCCTGCCTCGAGCCAGTCTGCCGCCAGCAGGTCGTTGCCATCGAGCGCGCAGACGCGCCAGAGCCCGGTGAAGACACTCTCCTGGATGCGGAATTTGCGCTCGCCGCCAATCTGGATCGAGACTTCGCCTTCTCCCAGCATCTGATTCATGATTTCCAGCGCTGGCGGCGAAACGCCTGCGAGGTCCACGCGGGGCCCGCGACCGTTCGCCGCAGGTACCCAGTCCTCGAGCTTGCCGAGGAACACGGCCAGCAGGTCGCGCGCTTCTGAGAGCGCTGCGTTGTCCACCCGTTCGGGAACGATCGGCATCCGGAACGTGTTCATGTCGCGCGGCATCGCGAGGTATTGCAGCTCGTCGTCCTCGACGGGCTGCGAGCCCGACCCAGTGACGCGCACGGGCAGCGGGAAGTCCTTCATTTCGGCTCCAGTTGGTTAGGCATGACAGTCTCCGGCACCTTCGGCGCCGCCCTTGATCGGAATGCCCAGCGTGGGCGGGCGGGCCGGCGCGGCGTCGAGCAGGCGAGCCACTTCGGCCAGGTATTCATCCCAGTTGCGCAGTCCGTCGACGGCGCCGACGTACTTGCCGTCGGCGAGGATCACGAACGCGGGCCAGCGGCGGAATCCATAGCGCACGGCAAACTCCCGCGCCGCGTCGGGCAGCAGCACGCCGACGTTGAAGCGGCCGGGAAACGCGCGGCACAGTTCCGGGACGATCACCGCGAGATCGAGTGTTTCCTTGAAGCGACCCGGATCCTCGAGGAAGAGCAGCAGCGAGCGGCCGGATGTTTGCGTCCACGCATCGAAATTAGCCGGCGTGACGTCCGTGAAATGGTGCTTCGAGAAGAGTTGCGCGACCAGCGGGTATTCGGTTGCGGCCGCACCCGCGGCGAGAGGCATTGGAATCGTCATCGGGCAGGGCCCTTCAGGTGATCGGGAAGCTGGGGCTCGCGGTTGACCAGATCCGCGAAGTGGGCATCGACGTTGCCGTCGCCGGCCAGCACGCGCTCGAGCGCGTCGAGCGCGGCGTCGGTCTCGCGTGCTTCGTCGGCGGTCATCACGCGCATCGCGGCGCCACGAAACGCGAGCACCCACGTGCCGGCGGGTTGCGGGCCGACGAGCATGAGGTCGAGCGCCTCGCGCTGGCCGCGGCCCACGCAGGTGGCGCGCACGGTGCCGTCGGCGACGAGTTGCATGGGTACGCCGATGCACATGTCAGTCGCCCTCGCGGGGCAGCGGCGCCAGGAGCCGCGGATCGCCGTCGCGGCGCGCATCGGCCACCGAGGGGCGCCCGGACTCGTAGGAGGACAGCGACAGCGGATCGGCGTTCAGCAGTTCGACACGGGCGCCAAGGGCTCGCGGCGTTCCGGGAAAGCCCCACGCCGCCAACTGGTCCGCCGCGAGCCGCACGGCCTCGGGGAGCCGGTCCCGGACGGGCGGGCGCAGGCTGCCGCCGAAATCGTTCAACTCGACCGGCTGCACGCCGATGGCGACGATCTCGTCCGGCGTACGCCCGTTCATCTGGGCCAGCGCCAGGACGTCGTTGAAGCTGGTCTGGTGCGGCGAGAGCTTGGTGCGGCCCCACGCCGGAACGTCGCCGTCGCGCAGCACCCGCAGCGTGCCGGGGGGCAGATGGAAATCGATGGCGTCGAAGACCAGCACGCGGCGGGCCGAGGCCACCGGCTCATAGAGCAGGAGACCCAGCGTGCCGCCGTCCTGCAACGTGACGGCTGCCGGAAATTCATAGGCGGCATGCAGCGCCTCGACCGCGCGCACGCCGAAGCCCTCGTCGGCCCACAGCAGGTTGCCGATGCCGAGCACGAGCACTTCAGAACGCATTTCCACGGCCTCGCCTGTTACTGCATTGGTTACAGGTGGAGGCTACAGCGGTCCGCGCGCCGCGTATTGCGCTATGTCAAGGCGCGTTCGGGAAAGCGGGAACCGAATGTGGGACGGTGCGCTACTTGCGGGTCAGCGCGCGCATCTGGCGCACCGCGGCATGCATGTCCCACGCCACCTGCAGGTGCATCCAGAAGGCGGCGTCGTTGCCGAAGAACATGGCCAGCCGCACCGCCGTGTCCGGCGTGATGGCGCGGCGGCCGTTGATGAGCTCGTTGACGCGCCGTCGGGACACGCCCAGCGCCGCCGCCAGCTCCGTCTGCGTGATCGCGAGCGGCTTCAAGAACCGCGTCGCCAGGAACTCGCCCGGCAGCGGTGGTCGCCGCGACGACAACGCCAGCGCAGCCGAGGGCCGCCGGCGAACGGCCGGCGCGGCACGTGGAGTTCGAGTCGCCGCCAGCATCATGGGTTTCGCAACGCTGGTCAGCGCTTGGGTTCGTTCTTCCACATGCGGATGCCGTTGGTCATCGTGCCGATCACCGACTG
>Ga0315270_10002314_pt1 | contig 10066 bp, 15 predicted proteins | sample C1_bottom_MG_FD_204932 | JGI IMG/M metagenome (GOLD analysis project Ga0315270, IMG submission 204932) | Sediment microbial communities from Yellowstone Lake, YNP, Wyoming, USA - C1_bottom | ecosystem: Environmental > Aquatic > Freshwater > Lake > Sediment | place: USA: Wyoming | collected... | reverse complement strand
GCTTGAAACTCCGGGCCAGTGTATCAGCTTTGGTGAGTGCAGCACCGCTACCATCACCCGCCGGGTAATTGATACCAAGGACCATAATCCCCTCGCTATCCATAACCCTGCTCGCCACCTGTTCGCAATCCACCGGAATGTGAACCAGATTGATGTGGGCTTCCCCTGCCCTGGCCGTGATTTTCACGTCCATAGGGTTGATCGGCAGTCCGATATTGAGCTCTGCCACATACTTTTCAAGTGCAGAATAGATGGACAACCAGTTCATCGATTCAGCTCCTGAGCATAAACCTTGATCCGGCGCACCGCACGCTGAAGGGTGGCCTTCACAAAGCCATGCTTTTCTTCAAGCAGACCAGAATAGGGGACTGCACTATAAAGATAAATTCTGTCTCCGTAAGTCAATCGACCAAGCCCTCTGCGGCTTGGAACTGCCACTGCGGCACCACGGGGGGGCTTGTTACCCTTGGCTGCGTGGCCAGCCGTGAAGCCTCCTGTGCGGTAGCTGTAAACTTCGTCCTTGGGGCCGGTTTTGCTTAGACGCCAAGAGGCTCTGGACCATCCACTGTCTACAGGATTACCCTCCTGCACATCGTTGATAAGACCCTCTGCGTTGTCAGCCATCATTGTCATGATCTTTCCAACCCTACCCTCAGCCTCGACGGCAAATTTATCTAGGGATGTGGAGAATGAACGGAACATTAGACATGCACCAAGGACATGAAGAGAACCTCGGACTTTCTCTTCCATACAGACTTTACATCGTAGACTGTGTGAACACGCCCCCCAAATTCAAGTGTGTCACCCATTTCAATTCGTTCAGCCGTGTATACTCTGAGTTCACCAGTTACACGAGTAGTATCTGGAACAGCAGTTTCGCTGAATAATTGATTGGCCACCGTGCCAAAGCCATCAATTATTCCGTAGATGGGTGTGGTGCTCGGAGGAACCGCAGTCATAGATAGCGTGCTCGTATCATACACGCCACCGACGCCCGCCATTTTGCGCCAAGTGACGGGGGATCCTTTTCGCCGGATCTTGGCCTTGATGCTCATGTGCGCAACACTCTTCCTTGCCCACTACCCGCCGCACCAGACAGATAAGGACGAAGCATATCGCGCACACTCTCGGGCATTGGCTTTCTCACGTAAGAAGTTGTGTCCGCGATAGGGCCAGTCTTGCCGCCGTATTCTACAAGGCCACCCTCATCCTGGGTCCGATCTTCACCTAAGAGATAGAAGGCCCACTCGGCACAAGCTTCCTTGACGAACTTTGGAATTGTGTTGGGCTCTACCACAAGCCCTTCTCGATTCACCAATCCATAGCGTGGCCAGCGAAGATTACCCGTGGTCCGAAATGTTGCGAGGCCGACGTAGTTCTGTTGATCCATAAGCCGCGTAGCCCATGCAATCACAGTATTCTTTTCAACTTCCGTAGCCCCAGTCCAATCAGTGTTGAAGGCCCTCGTCTCATGATATGCATCAGCTTCCGCTACAGAGCAGTAGGCGTTGGCAGTGGGACTGCCCGGTGCAAAATCAAGGACGAGGGCCATTAGAAATTACCTCCGAGAACGACGAGGAGCTACGGCGGCCTGCGCTTCCGCATCTTCCTCTTCGTAAAGTTCATGGATTTCTTCATCGAAATCCAGGGCGTTAATGCGCATGAAACCCGACTCATACATGTCGGTCTTGACAAGAACAGTTTCCACCTGCGGGCCGACGGGAGGCTTCACGGGGATGGGACGTTCTGAGGGTTCTTCAAACTGGCTCACGAGGTTGCTCCTTCGTAAAAGGACCGGGAAGTGTTGCCACGCCCCGGTCCATGAGGTTGAGGCCGTAGACGCTACTCTTTAAGCGCCAGCCAGCCGAAGTCCGAGGTCAGGACGGACAACGTCCACACCCCAGAGAAGATCAAACGCCCAGCGGATGCGGTGGAACTCTTCCCGAACCTGAAGTCGCAGGGTAAGTCCGCTGACGGGGTCCGCCAGTTCATAGCTGTAAGGATTGGGTTCGGCGCCCGCGATAGGAGCCAACGTTCGGGAGGCAAAGCCGAAGCAGTCAGCGTGGAACGCCAGATTGACTCGGTGGCTGGCCTTGACAGTGATCGCTTCACTGCCCACCAGGGCAAATTCCAGACCAGGGTAGTTGATGTTGATGGTGACGTCACTCGCAGCAGAAGCCTGAACGGCAGTGCTGGTGAGCGCGTAGGTCCGATTGTGACCCGCGACAGCAAGAACATCGCCGACCTTCAGATTGCACGCGCCAGTGGAAGCGGCGGTCGTAGCAATGAAGGTAATAGAACCGGCGGCATTGCTCGCTCCGGCCTTCACAGCAAGACCAGTGGTGATGGTGCCTGCGACGTGACGCGGAACCTGCTGATCCTCGAACCAGTTGAACCCATACTTCCGCCCCATGTCGCCTTCCTTCATGACGCCGGGGTCGTTGCTGTTGAGAATGTAGGCAAATGCGGAGAGTTTGAGCGCATTGCCCATGGCCTTCGTGTCAATGACAAGGCGCCGATCACCGAGCGGGCACTTGTAAAGAGTGAGCGCTTCCTTGGCATCCACCGCGCTGTCCACGACGGTTGCGAAGGGGTCCGTGCCGGGGGAACCCACCATGGTATTGATCTTCACATACTTCGCGAAGATGGTGCCATTGACGTAGTCGGCCAGCGAAGAAATGGCTGCCGTGACCTGCCGACTGGGATAACCAGCCACGATCTGACCGATTTCCTGTTCATTCAGAGTGAACGCAGCTTCGCGCCAGTTGCTCAGGGTGATCTGCGCGACAGACGGGGCGACATTACCGCTATCCGGCGCGTAGGGGCCGGGAACCACATCGTTAGTCACGATGTCGGACGGAATAGGGATGCTGATGACCTGGCCCTTTTCCATGGCGTTGGTGGAATAACTGTTGTTGATCAGAGACGGCATCACGCATCGATTTCGGAGGGCGACGAGGCCCTGCGCAAAAATCGTGGGGATGATGCTGGTGAGAGTGTTAGAAACGGCCATGGGGCCTCTCCTATGAAAGGTTGGTTGGAATGGTGAATTCCTGGCTGCTCAGCGCCACTGACCAAACCCAGGAGAGCCCCACCGGAAGCTCTACAGCGTGTAGTGAAAGTGTAAGCCTCACACCACAGACGCGCAAGGGCTAATTACATGATGACTTTGGTCTTTCCCTTGGCCACGGCATCCAAATTCTGCAAAAACGCGTTCGTATCGCTACGTGGAATGACATTAGGCCCCTGGGCAGGCTTGACGACTGTAGCGCCACCAGGAGCACCGCCCCCCTTAGAATCCTCAAACAGATGGGGAGCCTGCGCGGGCAACGCCCCGAGCCATTCCTCGATGCCCAGAAGACTCTGCCCATCCTTGGCGTATACCGGATTCCCATCCTTGAATGCGACAGCCGTGCCATCCTTTGCCTTGAAAACGCTGCGTGCCCTGGAAAGAACGTCGTCTACGGCGGACTTCTTCACACCGACCTTCGCAGCCGCAGCGTGGACAGCATTGTCGATGACAAGACGATCCATATCGGCCTGGAGTTTTTCAGATCGGGCCTTCTCGGTAGTAAGCTGCCCTGTGAGATCTTCACGAAGAGCTCCCGTGCGAAGAGCCACCAGATCATCCAACTTACCGGCAGCGATGAGTTCTCCTTCCTTGACTTTGCGTTCCTGTTCCAGGAGAATTTGATACTTAGCGGGGTCAATACCCTGGAACTTAACCAGATCTTCCTTCGCCTGATTGCGTTCCGCCCGCACATTCGCGACAGTATTCTTCAAAGCGGCCACCCCAGGGTGCGCTTCCACGTTGGTGTCCAGCACAAAGCGCCCATCACCGAGGGGCTTATACTCTGCGCGGAGGGGTTCCGCCACTTCTTCCAACGAATTGATAACAGGCTCCAACATCTCACTGCTCCTTCGCGGCACCGCCGCAGTTGGGACTGCACTCCTGTGCGTCCGAGTTTTCGCAGCGGCACGGCGCTGCGATTGTAAAAAACATTTGCTGACACTGCTTCATTTCAATTATGGGGTTGCCATTTTCATCATACATGCAGCGCCCATCTTCGTGCTGCACATACTGCGCATAGATTCCTGTATCGGTTTCTAGCCAAACAACAGAATCTAGACACTTCCCAGTTTCATCGCAAACCACGCAGGGTCTGCACAGAAAGTCCCCGATAGCGAAGACAGTTTCGACAGATATTCTCATTCTTCACCCTCCCGTGGGACCTCTAAATCAGATCCGTCTGCGTTGCAGTCCGCCCACACGACCTGTTTAGACAAAATGTCGTGGGCCATGGCATTCAGATGCCCAGCATTAAGAATCCATGAACCGGCCTCATAGCGAGCTTTGTGGCTTGAAAATCTTCCGTCGGCTTCTTCAACCAAGACCATGAGACTGCGAACCGGTAATTCACCCGCCAGCCGACTAGCCAGCGTCAACAAATACGTTTCAGAAACAGCCCGCAGTTCGGGATTGGTCATAGCTACTCCTTATTAGTGCCCCCAGGGGCCGCGCCGGGGGCCTTGGTGCCCCCACCGGCCACCCCACCCGGCATCGAACCATCAGCCACCGCTCCCTGCCCAGGGATGACCGCTGCGCCGGTTGCCGTAGCGGGCTTAGGGGCGTCGCCAACGGCGCTCTTGAACACTTCGGCGGTTGTAGTCGGGTTAAGGATCCCACCCTTCTGCCAATTCCAGTAGAGTTCGTCAGTTGGCATGGTGCCAGCCTGCCACGCGCCGACCATGGCTGTGATTTCTGCGGCTGTAAGCGTCGCATCAATGAGGTCCCTATTCAGTGTGACCTCTACTTCCGCTGAATCATCACCTTCCCACTTGGCGATAAATTCCAGTGCCGTTTCGAGCCCTTCTTCCACGCGTCCGATGATGGTTGTGAGCAAAGAAGTCTCACCGCTCTGTTGAATCCGCGCAGCCTCAGCCGTTTCAATGCCCTTGCCCTGCTTTCCGCGCTGAATATACGACGCCCCCAGGGCGGCCATCTGAAGTTTTCGTTCTTCCATTGCATCTTTGATTGCTGTGAGTCCCGTTCCCTGAAATTCAAGGAAAAACGCCTTGGAATTTTCGTTCTGAAGATTGATCACAACTTCCGAACCGAGATAGTAGTCCTTTGCGTCACTCACACCAGTGATGACGGGCGTGGGGAGGGCTGTAAAGTGAAGCCCGTGACGATAGTCGGCGTCCAGTTGGTAGTGGCTGATATTCGCATCCACCAAATCAAGCATGGGCGGCTTGGACACACTCATGGAATCCTGATCACACGACACAAAGAAGAACGGGATCTCTGTAAGAGGAACTCCACGGATAGTGGGCGCTGCACTGAGATTGTCGTAGAGTTCGTATTCTTCTAACTCGCAACCATCAGCGTTCATCTTCTTGCGATACACCCTCTGAACATAGCCGATAGGAGATAGCGCCAGTTCTCTGATCTGATGTGTGCACTTCAGGACATATGGGTCTGATGGATCCGCTACGTAGACAACTTCGAGTAGTGTGACTACCAGCAAAGCCCCGTTGATATCAGTGATCCAGTTCAGAATATTCTCTGGGTAGTAGAGTTTGATGAACGCAGGTTCTCCTTCCGCACCACCTTCCACCGACTTATCCACGAGCATCCCCAACCGACCCGTGGCCAGAAGTTCTTTGATGAGCGTGTGCGTGAACTGGATGGCAGTCTGACCGCCATCGGTAATGTCATCCAGCCGATTCTTAATCAGGGCAGGCACGTCAAACGCAGGATCCCTGCGCATGATGGCCCCAACATAACCACTGAGTGTGCGTTCGGTGGCCCCAAACCAAAGAGCCCGCTTCTTGTAAGATTCGTAAGCACGCTGTCCATGAACGGGATCATAATGGGCGCTCAACTTCGGCAGGTATACCTCACCACCGCCTTTGATAGCGTCAGATCCATTCACGGCATCTCGGCATCGCTGCCACTGATCAATGAAGCAGTCATAGGTCGGGTGGGTGGAGTTGATAGGCATCACTTACTCCCGTAGTAGGCACGCGTGATGATGACTGCTCCGCCGTTAGAATACTCGTAATACGTGTAGTATCCGAGGGCATCGCTAAGATGGGTCAATGAGGCGTCGTATTTCTTATCAATTTCGCCAGAGCCGCCCTCAACCGTGCGCACACCATCAAGATCTGATGCGACATGCGGTGCCTTGCTGACGTCCACCACCAAGCGTAGGTCCCCAGCGGCGTTCTTGCAACGTGTATTGACAGAATTTACGCGGGCTCTCTCCGGTGGATTCGCACGCGGCACCCTAAATTTCAGTTGTGAACCGAAAACAGGCTTCAAAACGTCGCGAACAATGTCCCAATCAGAGCCGGCAAGGTTGCTCGTCTTGCGCATCCCACCAGAAGCGTCACCATAGATGTAAATGTCGCCTCTGTGCTTGCCCCAATCCTGAATAAGTCGGCGACACACGAGCTCAGTGTTCGAATTCTGTGGAATATAGACTTCCCCGATCACTCCAGTGCCGACACGCTCTGTGGGGAGGTCCTGTTCTTGCACGATCACGGCGACGCCGGGGTCCACATTGAAGTCAAAACAGAACCCGATGGCTGCATTCGGGTCATACGTCAGCTTGCCCTTGTTCTTTTCAGTGAATCCGTAGTAGGCTCTCCCAAGGAAGTTGACAAACGAGCCCTCATACTCCTGTTGGAACGTCAATTCATCAAGTGTCTGTTTCGCTGACAGAATTTCGTCTGCTGGTAGAACCTTAGAACTCACCCAATGGAAGTATCCCCATTCACTCAGGAGCCCCTTCTCAGCCATCTCCGCCTTGGCGGCCTCCGCAATCGTATAATAGTGATTCCGTCCTTCAGGCACGCCAATGAGGTCACACCAGCCGCGCCTATCGGCCAGTGCAGGACGAATATTCGCACCCCAGGCTTGCGCTTTCATGTTCGCAAACTCATCGAGGACGATCCCATCCCAAGGTGATCCCTCGATGCGTTCTGGTTTGTCCATGCCGATGACCGAAATACTTGAGTTGAGGACCGTCGTGATAGTCAACTCAGTCTCAGAGATCCCACCTTTCCGCACCAGCTTCTTAGGCACCAGCCGCTTCAGATCTTCCCAATAGATTCTCTTCGCCTGATCACGTGTCGGAGCAGCACAGGCGTAGTGAGGGTCAGGGAACTCTGACGCCCAGCGATCCCCCGGTAGTGCCATGGCACACAGAACGATCTTCCGTTTGGCGAACTCAGTTTTCCCCGACCGTCGCCCACAGGGGAGGACGTTGAACCTATGGGGGGAGTTGATGTATGCTTCCTGTTCCTCGATGGAGCGCATCTCCGTCCAGCGTGACGGAAGGATTATGCTACTCACCGGGTTCCTCAGCCTTCACACCAGTCGCGGCCCGCGCCCCGGCAAGGAAGTTCCGCAGGGCCTCTGCCGTTTCGTCCCCCGCACCATCCACTTGCTGGTCAAGGGCAAGATACCGGGCGCGTCGTTCCATGGTCTTAAGAATGAGATCCGCATGGCGTGGGAGTGCTTTGTGGGGCCAGTGCGTTGCGACGAGTTCATCAAGACGAAGAAGCTCAATTTGGCGGGCTTCCTCCGCCGTTTCTGTGACGTCTTTTTCCAATTCTTTCAGGGCAGAACTCGTAAGTGCCTTCGCCATTTTGGTCGGCATACGGAGTTCCTTGCCGATCTCCTCATGACTTTTCCCCTCAACTCTCAGCTTCAGGGCCTGGAAGGTCAACAGGACTTCTGCCTCTTTGATGCGAGGCGTCGGCAGGGGCAGAGGCTTTTCCAACTGAGCGGGTGTTTTGATTTTAGCCACGACACTCTCCTGTGGCAAGTATAAGTGCCGCGATACAAACCCGCAAGGTATTCTGTTATTTAGGGGTTCATTCTTAGTTCGTTGGTGAACCAGGGACTTCGTTCTTCGCTCTTCGTTCGCAGGCAGATCGGCCCGATGGGCTGCGGGTTGCTGGTAGCAGCTAGCAGAGGTGAAAGTCATCAGGCTGGTCGAACTGGGACGCTTTAGGGTTAATTTACCTGGGGGTATAAAATAACCCCGGCGTATTACCGCCGGGGCATGTGGTTGTTTGCTGGTTAAGTTATATTACACCAGGGTAATATAACCATTGGTGGCGGCAAAGTGCAGGTCCACGGGCCGCACCCTGTAGGGCGTGCTGGCGTGCTTGCTACCAGCAGGGCCATACACCAAGCTGGCCAGGGCAGCGCCCACGGTGGGGGCCGCAGTAATGGCGGCCACAATGGCGTGCCGCAGGCTACCCGGGCGGCAATCGTTGGGCCGCATACCGGGCTTTACGCCCACGGCCTGGGGCAGCGTGCCCGCCAAGGCGCAGCTTGCCAGCCACTGCGCACGGGCAGCGGTGCAAGCGGCACGGCTGGCCAGCGGCGCAACGCGCACGGCAGCGGCGGGGGCGGCACTGGCCACTAGCGGCGCGGGGGCAGCGGCGGGCGTGGCGGTGTTGTTGCGGGTGGGGTGGTTGTGCTTGGTGGCCATTGTTACACCTTTTGGTATGTTTGGCAGCGGGCTTGCTGCAAGTAAATAATACGCCCGCTAGTGGCCACGCGCAAACTTATTTTATATTTATTTTCGGGTAGTTTGGCACGGTTCATGCCACGCGCACGCGGTCCTATTACTAGGGCCTGCGGTCATTCTTTCCGCGGGCCATTCCTATCCAGGGCCATTCCTATCCAGGGCCATTCCTATCCGGCTCGGCATCAATGCCCGGGCCTCCCCGGTCTGACTCGCAGCGACTCCCGCGTGCGCAAGTGACCTCTGACGACTCCGGTCTCTCACGCCCGCGTGTGACCTCTGACGACTCTTCCTCTACGCACCCGCGTGTGACCTCTAGAATCTGCGACCGACCCTACGAAGAAACTGAGTCGGACGACACCCACAGCCGAGCCTCAGCGACTTCCAGGCTGCGAGGAAACTCGGCCGACGTCCGCAGCGCACCATCATGGTTTTGCACAGATTTGCGAGGGAATGAGCACGAAGCATGAACTCCGCAGATACCTTGACTTTACGACGCATGGTGCCTCCTTAGCGAGTGCGGTAGAGGCTGGGCACCAGAGCAACGACGTGCTTGGGCGCGGGGACATACCGCAGGCTGGTGACGCGGCGCTTGAGGCCCTTGCACAACTCCGCCACAAACAAATCGCACCAGCTACTGCGCACGATACCGCTGGATTTGCGAGCAACGCCGAGAATACCAATGAACTTGGACATGTGGTGCCTCCTTGGCGGCAGTAGCGCCGCAATTATATTGTAATGCTCTTCGTAATCCAACGCCACTCAATGTTGCTCAGAGCACAATCAATAATGTTCCGCTCAAGACACCGAGAATCCACGTTACTCGGGTGACAAACTTTCTCCACTGAGCGCGTGGCATGTCACACCGCGGTGACAAAAGTCGCGGGGATTCTCAGTGCCGAGAAGCTGTCAAAAGTAATCCAGTAGTCAGGGCCCTCTGCGGCGATAATCCTACCGCGCGGATCATCAAGACGCGGCGCATTTTCGTGGCTGGCTACTTTCACTACAGTTCCAGGTTCCAGCATTTTCGCCTCCATGGCGGCACCGTGGCCGCAAGTAAATGGTGGGGCTCTGAATTCATCGCGCACCTCAAATATTCGTCAATGTTTCTCCTGTAAAGAGCTGAACTCTTAACGACTCCAAACGGAATTCTGCCGACAATGAGTCACTATGAGTCATACTGAGTCTTAGTCTGTAGAATCCTGCGAACGAAGAGCCGAAGTCACTGCGAGTCTAGTTCCTCGTTCACGCAAGTGACCCCGAAGTCACTGCGAGTCTTCGTCATTCTGTCCGCGTGTGACCCCGAGTCTTCGTTCTTCGTTCCGCGTGTGACACCGAAGTCGGTAGACGTCTACGTTCCTCGTTCCGCGTGTGATGCTGAGGGGGAGGATCGGGCGAAATCGGTGCAGATCTGGCGAAATCGGTGCAGATCTGGCGAGATCTAGTGACATTAAGGACTTTGGGACTCGGTTCTCTGGCGAAATCGGTCCTCGAACGCGGTTCTTTGTGCGGGAGTCGCT
>Ga0315270_10002313_pt1 | contig 10068 bp, 11 predicted proteins | sample C1_bottom_MG_FD_204932 | JGI IMG/M metagenome (GOLD analysis project Ga0315270, IMG submission 204932) | Sediment microbial communities from Yellowstone Lake, YNP, Wyoming, USA - C1_bottom | ecosystem: Environmental > Aquatic > Freshwater > Lake > Sediment | place: USA: Wyoming | collected... | reverse complement strand
GTCTTGTTTGCGCATGCGGCTGGCGTTGTCTATGTTCATGGCGAGGGCCATGTCTACGAGCTCGGTAACGTGTTTGGTTTTAAGGTCGGATAAGTGCATATAGGATAGGTAGGATGTGAGAAGGGGTGATTTTCAGGGGATTTAGCAGGGAGATTTCAGAGAGTTTGTTACTTCAGGTTTGGTTAACACGGGAGAGTCGCTGCCGGAACCGTCTTGCGCTTTATTTTTGTTTTTATTTTATTGTTATTTGGCTGTTGCAAGACAGTTGAGGTTGCGAAGTTAAACGGTTTAGATGTGGCTGTCAATAAATGCGGTTAGTTGTGATTTTGACAATGCGCCCACTTTGGTTGCTTCAATATTGCCATTTTTGAACAGCATCAGGGTTGGTATACCGCGAACGCCGTATTTACCGGGAGTCGCCTGATTTTCGTCGATATTGATTTTAGCTACGCTAAGACGGCCTGAATATTCTTGTGATACCTCATCCAGGATGGGAGCAATCATACGACAGGGACCGCACCACTCAGCCCAGTAATCAACCAGAACGGGTAGTGGAGATTGCAAAACTTCAGCTGTAAAAGTTGCATCTGTAACGTAACGGATATGTTCGCTCATGTAGTGTTTCTCGCTTTATGTATTGACGAAAGATTGTGCTAAAAGTATTTGTATTGCAGAGTTGATTGGGAGGTAAAGCAGATACGAAGGCTGTATCCTAACCAAAAACGGACCGAATGTGAAGTACTTGTGCATTTTGTACATGTTAATTTGCAAAATATAAGAAATACGCCTGTGTGAACAATATTTTACGGCTTATGCCAGGGTTAAGAAATTCGTGCAGATTTATCCTGAAAGAGCGACTTTCTTACATATGCCAGATATGCAGGGTCGAGTGATGCATATCATCCAGGGTGATTGAATATTGTGGCGGGTGCTCAGGTATCGCAAAAGTATTGCTGACAAATATTGAGCCCGGATGCATTTCCTGTTTTACCTTGTGCCATAGTTGCTCCATCGGTACCGGCGACAGATAGGCGAACACAACATCATATGTTGACAGATCGCAAGCCCACAGACTTTCCCAACTCACATGGCAATTGGTATGGTTACCCAGCTTGATTCTGAGTTTGCTTATCAGGCAGGGCAGGGGTGCATTCTCAACACCGAAATAATCACCGTCCGGGCGCATACTGGCGAGATATGTGAGAACGCCACCAATACCTGAACCGATATCCATAAAAGTAAATTTCTTGCCGGTTTGTTGCGGCGGCAACAATTCCTCCAGCGTTTTCCACACGCGTTTGCTGGAGAGGTAAAGCGGCACCTGGCTGCGGAAGGTGCTCCAGTAGACGACCAGCATGACTATAAATGCAGACAGAAAGTATTCCGAGGGAATATGCAAGCTGAGCATTGATACGATTGCAGGTGCGAACAATAATTGTATTGGCAACCACCAGCGGGCAAGGCCAGAGAGATGACCCAGAATTGCTGCAAGCAAACCGCAGAGCAATGCGAAAACCAACAGGTTGATTTGAATGTTTAGCGTGCGCACACCCAGCGTGGCCAGCGAAAGCGCAATGAATTGCAGCGTTAACGCAATGACAGAGGGCGGGAGTCTGGAGATAAGTTTGTGCAACTCAGCGGACCAATCCGGCTTCAACTTCCTGACGTTTGGCCGTCCCTGTCAGGCGCTCAACCAGTGTGAGAGCAAAATCCATTGCAGTGCCGGGTCCTCGTGATGTAATTAATTTTCCATCTTCAACAATCGCCGAAGTTTGTTGTAATACATTTGTAAAGGCGCTCAGTGCACCGGGGAAGCTGGTTGCGCGTTTACCTTCAAGGAGTCCGGCCGTTGCCAGTACCGAAGGTGCGGCGCAGATAGCCGTAACAAACTTATCCTGTTGCGACATCTTTTTAAGCAACGCAATAATACGGGCATCCGCTTTCAAGTTGTTGGTGCCGGGTTGCCCGCCGGGCAATACCACCATATCAAAATTCTGTTTTAGCGCTTCTTCCAGTGTTGTGTCCGGAATTAACACTGTGCCGCGGCTGGCGCGTACAGGCTCTCTGTCTAGGCCGGCACTGACTACGGTAATACTGGCGCGACGTAAAATATCGATAATCGTCACAGCTTCAATTTCTTCGCAACCTTGCGCGAGTGGAACGAGGACGGTAGGCATGGATTAATTTTAGGAGAAAAAAATTAGATGAAGCGGAATAGATACATGCTTTGCAAGGTGCTAAATCTGAAAATCAACTTCTGTATTGTGTATGGGTGCGTCAACCAGTTGCCCGTCAGCCATGCGCAGTCTTTTTGACAGTGAAATTGCGATGGCGCGTATTACTTTGGCGGCAATTTTCGGCGCATCGTTTATCATTTTTTCCAGCGCATCTTTTGACAATAGCAACAGGGTGCAATCTGTTGCAGCTATGCAGCTTGCGGAACGCCGCTCGCCATCCAGCACCGCCATTTCACCGATAGTTCGACCTTTGGTTAGCGTGGCCAGCTCAACATTCTCATCATCCTGGTTGGCTTTTTGAACTGATACGAGCCCTTCGATGATGATGCAAAAAAAATTGCCGATGTCACCTTCCTTAAAGATGAATTGATCTTCTTTAAACTCGTTGATACTGAAATAGCGCGCTGCAGATTGCATTTCGGAAGGGGAAAGGCTGCCAAGCAATGTGCTGTTTAAAAGCATATCGCTGATTTGATCGATCATTGAAGAGTTCTGCAGCATAACGATTCCGATTGTTAGCGTAATTCAGTGAGACGAAAGAAACTGTATTTTGCGTTAAATTTTGCGTTAAAAAGTGCCCGTAAGGCGTAGGCCAATTATATCTTGTGTTGTTTCAGGAAGCAGCACAATGTTTGCGCCCTGCTTAGACTGGTTATAGCTGACGACGCGAAGCCCAACCCAATTGCCGATCAAGGCACCCGCCAGTACATCAGAAGCAAAATGCGCATCATGGTATGTGCGTGCGATGCCCACCAGGCTGGCAACCGTATACGCTGTAGCCTTGATCCATGTCTCTTCATAGTGTGCCGAAATGACTGAGGCCAGTGCAAATGCCTCAGTAGTGTGTCCCGAAGGGAAAGAGGAATTGGGGCTAGAGGCAGCAAACGACTGGAAATTATTAGTGCCGGCATTTTCATAAGGGCGACTGCGCCCGGATACGATCTTGATTGCGGGTGTAATCAGGCCGCTGGCAATAATACTGGCGGTAAGGCTGTCTTGTGCGACGGTAACAGCCTTGTCATTTCCTGAAGCTGTACCTGCAAGGTAAAATCCACCGATCACACCTATAGAATATTCTGCACCGAAACGTTCGATATACAGCAGGAGCTTGTTGTCTTTGGGCTGGCGTCGCATTTCGTCGCGCAGCGGTGTGTCAATGAAGGCTGCGGTGCCAACCACCGCCAGAGTTGCCCAGCCCAGATTTTTCCATTCCGTCGTCTGCCAGCGTGATGGTTCAGTCAGTGCCTGCTGAATATCCTCGAGCAGTACGTCGGGATAAGAATTGGTGATGTCGGATGCATGGGCCAGGTTGCTTAGCCCGAAGAACAATGCGCACAGGGAAACTTTGCTTAAGTTTCGTATGCGCAAGCTATGTATCCGTTTAGTCGCGAAAGTTTTGAAATTGCAGGGGGAAATCGGTGATCGATTTTTTGGTGAAAGCAATGGCTTCTTGCAGATCATCGCGGTTCTTGCCGGAAATACGCACGGTGTCTCCCTGAATGCTGGCCTGTACTTTCATCTTGCTGTCTTTGATCAGCTTGACGATTTTTTTTGCCAGCTCGATTTCAATACCAGTTTTGACTGTGCATGCGCGCTTGACTTTGTTACCGCTGACCTTCTCGATTTTCTCGCTGATTTCCAGGCATTTAATATCCACGCCACGCTTGGCCAGTTTGGCGTTAAGGATATCCTGCACCTGATCCAGCTGGAATTCATTTTCGGCAAACACGGTCAGCACCAGCTCTGCTTGCTCAATGCGCGCGTCGGTTCCCTTGAAGTCGAAGCGTGTGCTGACTTCCTTGTTGGTCTGGTCCATCGCATTTTTTACTTCGGTCTTGTCTACTTCGGAAACGATGTCGAATGTTGGCATGGCGAATATCCTTAAAAGCATTTATCCACAGATTACACAGATGAACACAGATTAAGCAACGTATATGAATCTGGATAATCTGTGGATGAAGGGTTACTCAAAGTGGCAAATGTAGTGATAAGGTTCGGTGGTAATTTCAATGTCAAAACTGGAGTTGCCTGGCACGGAGAATGATTCGCCTGCCTTGCAGGTCTTCCAGTCTGCGCCCTTGAGTTTGTAACGGCAAGCGCCGCTGACGGTTTCCATTATTTCCGGCACGCCAGTATTGAAAGTTAAAGTGGAAGGGAGGATAACGCCGACAGATTTTTTGGTGCCATCAGCATATTGAATCGTATGCGATACACATTTTCCGTCGAAATAAACGTTGGCTTTTTTGACTACCGAGATATTTTCAATTGTGTCTGACATGATTTTTTTCAACTTTGCGGGTTATTTTTTCTGGTTTAATTTGGAGGCAATGCGCAGACGCAACGCGTTCAGCTTGATAAAGCCGGCAGCATCTTTTTGGTCATACGCACCTTTGTCATCTTCGAAGGTCGCAATGGTAGGGTCAAACAGCGAGTTTGTTTTGGAATCACGGCCGACCACAATGACATTGCCCTTGTAGAGTTTGACACGTACCCAGCCATTTACATTTTGCTGTGTGCCGTCGATCAGTGTTTGCAGCGCACGGCGCTCAGGACTCCACCAATAGCCGTTGTAGATCATGCTGGCATAACGCGGCATCAGGTCATCTTTAAGGTGGGCAACTTCGCGGTCCAGCGTGATCGATTCGATCGCGCGGTGTGCCTTCAGCATGATGGTACCGCCGGGTGTTTCGTAACAACCGCGCGACTTCATACCGACATAGCGGTTTTCCACCAGATCAAGACGCCCAATGCCATGTTTGCCACCCAATGCATTGAGCTGGGTCAGGACCTGTGCAGGGCTGAGTGGTTTGCCGTTCAATGCCACGATATCGCCTTGCTTGTACTCGATGTCGAGATACTCGGCGGCATCGGGGGCTTTTTCAGGTGATACGGTCCAGCGCCACATGCTTTCTTCCGCTTCGGCTGCAGGATCTTCCAGATGACGGCCTTCAAAGCTGATGTGCAGCAGATTTGCATCCATCGAGTAGGGCGAACCACCCTGCTTATGTTTCATATCGATGGGAATACCATTCTTCTCGGCATAGGCCATGAGTTTTTCGCGAGACAGCAGATCCCATTCGCGCCACGGCGCAATGACCTTGATCGCGGGATTAAGTGCATAGTATCCCAGCTCGAAACGTACCTGATCATTACCCTTGCCGGTGGCGCCATGCGATACCGCCTGTGCACCGGTTTTACTGGCGATTTCAATCTGGCGTTTGGCGATTAATGGACGCGCGATAGAGGTGCCGAGCAGGTACTCACCTTCGTATATGGTGTTGGCGCGGAACATTGGGAAAACAAAATCACGCACAAACTCTTCGCGCAAATCGTCGATAAAAATATTTTCCGGTTTGATACCGAATTGCAGTGCTTTCTTGCGTGCCGGTTCAAGTTCTTCACCTTGGCCGATATCGGCGGTAAAGGTGACCACTTCACATTGGTAGGTGTCTTGCAGCCATTTAAGGATGACTGAGGTATCCAGACCGCCGGAGTAGGCGAGGACCGCTTTTTTAATATCGCTCATTGTTTATTGTCTCGGGTAAAAATTGGAAAAATATTTTATCGATGCGCAGTGCAGTGTAAGGTTTAGCCGTGAACTTTTCCGAGCAACAGATATTCCATCAGCGCTTTTTGTACATGCAGCCTGTTTTCTGCTTCATCCCACACCACGCTTTGCGGGCCGTCTATCACGCGTGCGTCTACTTCTTCGCCGCGATGTGCCGGCAGGCAGTGCATGAACAATGCATCTGGTTTGGCGACAGACATCATTTCCACGTCGACAATCCAGTCGGCAAAAGCCCTGCGGCGTGCATCATTTTCACGCTCAAAACCCATGCTGGTCCACACATCAGTGGTCACCAGATCCGCGCCGCGTGCGGCATTCATCGGGTCGGCAAATTCTTCGTAATTGTTTTCGCCGAAAAGTCCTGCACGTTCCGGCTCAACTTCATAACCGGGCGGGGTGGAAACATGCACGTTGAAATCAAATATCTCTGCCGCCTGCAGCCAGGTATTGCACACATTGTTGGAGTCGCCTATCCACGCAACGGTTTTACCCTGGATGGAGCCGCGCTGTTCAATGTAGGTATAGATGTCGGCAATTATCTGGCAGGGATGATATTCATTGGTCAGGCCATTAATCACCGGCACGCGCGAGTTGGTGGCGAAGCGCTCGATAATTTCCTGCTCGAAGGTGCGGATCATCACAATGTCGCTCATGCGTGAAATAACCTGCGCGGCATCTTCAACCGGTTCGCCGCGGCCCAGTTGGGTGTCGCGGGTATTCAGGTAAATTGCCGAACCGCCCAGTTGTTGCATGCCTGCTTCAAATGACAGACGGGTGCGGGTGGAGTTTTTCTCAAAAATCATCACCAGTGTGCGATCCGCCAGAGGATGGTAAGGCTGATAGGCCTTGAAACGCTGTTTGATAATGGCAGTACGGGCAAAAATATGCTCGAACTCATCCCGGGTTAAGTCTTTCATTTGCAGAAAATGTTTAATTGTCGACATATCAGGCACCCTGTGTCAGGAAGTCAGTAATCAACGGGCACAGCTTGTTGAGCAATTGTTCTGCATTGTCTTTTGTATAGATCAACGGAGGCAGCAAACGACTGGAAATTATTAGTGCCGGCATTTTCATAAGGGCGACTGCGCCCGGATACGATCTTGATTGCGGGTGTAATCAGGCCGCTGGCAATAATACTGGCGGTAAGGCTGTCTTGCGCGACGGTAACCGCCTTGTCATTGCCGGAAAGTGTACCTGCGAGATAAAAACCACCGATCACACCAATAGAATATTCCGCGCCGAAACGTTCGATATCCAGCAGAAACTTGTTGTCTTTGGGCTGGCGGCGCATTTCATCGCGCAGTGGCGCGTCAATGAAAGCTGCAGTGCCAACCACCGCCAGCGTTGCCCAGCCTAAATTTTTCCATTCTGACGTCTGCCAACGGGCCGGTTCAGTCAGTACCTGCTGAATATCCTCCAGCAGCAGGTCGGGATAAGAATTGGGGATGTCGGATGCCTGGGCCGGGCAGCTTAGCCCGAAGAACAGTGCGCACAGAGAAACTTTGCTTAAGTTCCGCATGTGCAAGCTATGTATCCGCCTAGTCGCGGAAATTTTGATATTGCAGGGGGAAGTCGGTGATTGATTTTTTGGTGAAAGCAATTGCCTCTTGCAGATCATCGCGATTCTTGCCGGAAATACGCACTGTATCACCCTGAATGCTGGCCTGTACTTTCATCTTGCTGTCTTTGATCAGTTTCACAATTTTTTTTGCCAGCTCAATTTCAATACCAGTTTTGACTGTGCAGGAGCGTTTGACTTTGTTGCCGCTGACCTTCTCGATTTTTTCGCTGATTTCAAGGCATTTAATATCCACGCCACGTTTGGCCAGTTTGGCGTTAAGGATATCCTGCACTTGATCCAGCTGAAATTCATTTTCAGCAAAAACTGTCAATACCAGTTCAGCCTGCTCAATGCGCGCGTCGGTTCCCTTGAAGTCAAAGCGGGTACTGACCTCCTTGTTGGTCTGATCCATCGCATTTTTAACTTCGGTCTTGTCTACTTCAGAAACTATATCGAATGTTGGCATGGCAAATATCCTGAAATCATTTATCCACAGATTTCCTCGAAGAGGTTCTTGTGCCCTTTAGGGTACACAGATTGACACAGATTAAAACCAGCTTATTCGTTTTTTGAAATCTGTGTTCATCTGTGTAATCTGTGGATCATGGTTCTTAGTTAAAGTGGCAAATGTAGTGATAAGGCTCGGTGGTAATTTCAATATCAAAACTGGAGTTGCCGGGCACGGAGAAAGATTCACCTGCCTTGCAGGTCTTCCAGTCTGCGCCCTTGAGCTTGTAACGACAAGCGCCGCTGACGGTTTCCATTATTTCCGGCACGCCAGTGTTGAAGGTTAAAGTGGAAGGCAGAATCACGCCGACAGATTTTTTTGTGCCATCCGCATATTGAATCGTATGCGATACACATTTGCCGTCGAAATAAACATTGGCCTTTTTGACTACCGAGATATTTTCAATTGTGTCTGACATGATTTTCTTTAGCTTTGCAGGTTATTTTTTCTGGTTTAATTTGGAGGCAATGCGCAGACGAAGTGCGTTCAGTTTGATAAAGCCGGCCGCGTCTTTCTGGTCGTATGCACCCTTGTCATCTTCGAAAGTTGCAATGGTAGGGTCAAACAATGAATTTGTCTTGGAGTCACGGCCGACCACAATGACATTGCCTTTGTAAAGCTTGACGCGTACCCAGCCATTTACATTTTGCTGTGTGCCGTCGATCAATGTCTGCAGCGCACGGCGCTCAGGACTCCACCAATAGCCGTTGTAGATCATGCTGGCGTAGCGTGGCATCAGGTCATCTTTAAGGTGGGCAACTTCGCGATCAAGCGTAATCGACTCGATCGCGCGATGCGCCTTCAGCATAATAGTGCCGCCGGGTGTCTCGTAACAGCCGCGTGACTTCATGCCGACATAGCGGTTTTCCACCAGGTCCAGACGGCCGATACCGTGCTTGCCGCCGAGGGCATTCAGTTGGGTCAGGACTTGCGCCGGGCTGAGTTGCTTGCCATTCAGTGCAACGATATCGCCCTGCTTGTATTCGATGTCGAGATACTCGGCGGCATCGGGTGCTTTTTCGGGTGATACCGTCCAGCGCCACATGCTTTCCTCTGCTTCGGCTGCAGGATCTTCCAGATGACGGCCTTCAAAACTGATATGCAACAGATTTGCATCCATTGAGTAGGGCGAGCCGCCTTGTTTGTGTTTCATGTCGATGGGTATGCCGTTCTTCTCGGCATACGCCATCAGTTTTTCGCGTGATAGCAGATCCCATTCGCGCCAGGGCGCAATCACTTTGATCGCAGGGTTCAGTGCATAGTAGCCCAGTTCGAAACGTACCTGGTCGTTACCCTTGCCAGTGGCACCGTGCGATACCGCCTGGGCCCCGGTTTTAGTGGCGATTTCAATCTGGCGTTTGGCAATCAGCGGACGTGCGATAGAGGTGCCGAGCAGGTACTCACCTTCGTAGATGGTATTCGCGCGGAACATCGGGAAAACAAAATCACGCACAAACTCTTCGCGCAAATCTTCGATAAAAATATTTTCCGGTTTAATACCAAATTGCAACGCTTTTTTGCGGGCGGGTTCCAGTTCTTCACCCTGGCCGATATCAGCGGTAAAGGTGACAACTTCACACTGATAGGTGTCCTGTAGCCATTTGAGAATGACTGAGGTATCCAGGCCGCCGGAGTAGGCGAGGACTGCTTTTTTAATATCGCTCATTGTTTATTGTCTCGGGTAAAAAGTGGAAAAATATTTTATCGATGCGCTGTGTTATGACTTACGCGTGTACCTTGCCCAGCAACAGATATTCCATCAACGCCTTTTGCACGTGCAGTCGGTTCTCTGCTTCATCCCACACCACGCTTTGCGGGCCGTCTATCACACGGGCGTCGACTTCTTCGCCGCGATGCGCCGGCAGGCAGTGCATGAACAGGGCATCGGGCTTGGCGACAGACATCATTTCCACGTCGACAATCCAGTCGGCAAAGGCTCTGCGGCGTGCATCATTTTCACGCTCAAAACCCATGCTGGTCCACACGTCGGTGGTCACCAGATCCGCACCACGCGCGGCATTCATCGGGTCGGCAAATTCTTCGTAATTGTTTTCGCCGAATAGCCCGGCACGTTCCGGTTCGACTTCATAACCGGGCGGGGTGGAGACATGCACATTGAAATCAAATATCTCTGCCGCCTGCAGCCAGGTGTTGCAGACATTGTTAGAGTCGCCTATCCACGCAACCGTTTTAC
>Ga0315270_10002312_pt1 | contig 10079 bp, 5 predicted proteins | sample C1_bottom_MG_FD_204932 | JGI IMG/M metagenome (GOLD analysis project Ga0315270, IMG submission 204932) | Sediment microbial communities from Yellowstone Lake, YNP, Wyoming, USA - C1_bottom | ecosystem: Environmental > Aquatic > Freshwater > Lake > Sediment | place: USA: Wyoming | collected... | reverse complement strand
ATGGTATCAGTATTGCCAACCCGCATTCTCCGGCTATAGGGCAAACCTGGGATCAATTCTGGAAAACTAATATTCAAACATTGATTGTAAATAACAGTGTGTCTGTGGGCGCAGATGTGGCAGGAAATACCCCAGCTTATATTATAGACCGGCTCTGCCAAAATGCCGGTTCGCCAACAGGTGGTGCAAGTTGTGCTCAATCACCTTTGGTTACAACTACCGGCGGGTCAAGTGAAGAGGCGGGTGAAATTGTCCTGGCCTTGCCTTCTTTGGTTTATTACAGAATTACGGTACGCGTCGTGGGACCCAGAAATACAGTTAGCTACATTCAGTCTTTGGTTGCAATGTGATTTATTAATTATTTTTTCGAATAGATATGTATCACCCAACAAAGTATTACTTGAGAGGAACAGCCATGATTTCCAAAAGATCGCTTCCAACACTTGCTTGTTTGATTTTAAGCTGGACTAGTTCCGCTAGTGTCTATGCCGCGACGGACCTTTCCAGTGTTCCCCTCACTACTTACACCGCGACTTCATCTACCGATGTAAAGCCCAATGTGATGTTCATTCTGGACGATTCTGGCAGTATGGGGTGGGACTACCTGCCGGACTGGGCTAACGATAATAGTCCTCCCGATTATTATTACAAAAACAGTGCATTCAATGGAATTGCGTATAATCCGGCACTCGTTTATACCCCCCCTGTGACCTTTAGCGCCAGTGGTGCCATTAATACAACCTTATACCCCAGTATGACTGGGGTGTCGGCGGCAACAGGCGGAAACGGCAGTGCGACTACAGCTTCACCCAACTGGAGTGCTGTCCCGAATGACGGGTTTGGTATACAGAGTACTGGCACCAGCGACCTGGTTAATAATGCGTATTCCTATACCTCTATTGCCGGTGAATATTGTTCTACGCCCAGTTTCAGAACATGCACCACTGCTACAGCCGCAACCACTACATATCCTCTACCCGCTATCTTGCGCTGGTGCGACAGCGCAGCATTGACAACGTGCAAGGCAACCAATGATGCAACGTATAACAACCGGCGCATGGCCATTCCACGTTCTTCAACCATCACAGTCAGCGGTTCGACCAGTACCAGTGTTACGGGTATCACGATAAATTCTCAGCAAATCATGTCCGGTACGGCTACCGCTTCGACTACTTCCAGCACCGTTGCAACAAACATTGCAGCGCAGATTAATCTTTGTAGCACAAGTATTGCCGGCAATTGCCAGGTGGTTGGTTATACCGCAACGGTTTCGGGCAGCAAGGTTACAATTTTTGCGCCCGCAACGATTAACTATACGCCAGTAGTGACGCCATCGCCGTTGACGGGTGGCATGTCATTTACCATTACTTCATTTGCAGCAGGCACGGTTCCGGGTGAAAATTTACGCACAACCATTTACTCCGGAAATAACAGCTATCCCTATCCCGGCTCTGCCAGCAAGGGATCCGGTCGTACTGATTGTGCAGGTGCGACATGTACCTATGCTGAAGAAATGATCAACTATGCCAACTGGTGGGCTTATTACCATACCCGTATGCAAATGATGAAAACGGCTGCCAGTCAGGCATTTTCCAATCTGGATAATTCAGTTGATACCAGCAACAATGTATCGCGTTTCCGTGTTGGTTATATGAGTATCAACAACAATACCGGAACCGATTTTGTCAATCTGGGCGAGTTTAAAACGACGCAAAAAAATAATTGGTATACTAAATTTTTAAAGGCTAGTCCGGGCAATTCCACACCATTGCGCGAGACCTTGGCCGATGCGGGCAGAATTTACGCGGGTAAAAGGAACGGTTCAACCTATAATGGTGTAACGGTTACCGATCCCTTGCAGTTCTCGTGTCAGGCGAATTACACCATTCTATCCACCGACGGTTTCTGGAATGGCAATGCGGGATACAAGCTGGATGGTTCTACCGCTGTAGGCAACATTGATGGAGGGTTGCCTCGCCCATATTCTGACGGCGCAACCGTCACGGTGCAAGCAAGTACCAGTAACTTGCAGTCGCGTACTGTTGCAGTCCAGAATCTGATCAAGACCAGTTCCTTGCAAAAGCAAATATCGCAATACCAGAAAACAACCTCAAATTTGCAGAGCTCTACTGCGCAATTACAAATTAGCACGACGGCCAATGGCAATGCGGGTAGCCCAACATGGTCTGCTTGGGCCAATACTACTTCCTGCACCTGGGATACTTCAGGTAATGCACAGACCAGGTGTCAATATCTGGCTTATACCGCACCGTCAAATGTGCTTAACTGCACGGCAGTTGCCAAGGGGACGAACACGGGCAACAATCAGACATGGTCAGGGCCGGCAACAACTTGTAGTTATACTGCCTGGAGTGCGCCTGTGGGTGTCAGTACCTGTACAAATGTTAACCAGTCTGCAGGACCGACTGTTTATGCGGTGGGTACCGCGACTCAGTGTAATACCGTTCCTACTACACCCTATACCAATGTTGCGTCCTGTACCGTGGCTTCAACGCCAGACGTCAATGGCTATACAACTCAGTGCCAATATACGCCATGGCCAGCATCATGGTCGAATACCGCCACCTGTACTATTACACCAAGGTCGGTTGGGCCAAATTATACGGTAAGTACCGCAATTGATTGCTCTTCCACTACAACCTATGGTACCTGGACAAACGCTGCCTCGTGTACGATATCAAGCACGCTACAATGTCAATATACAGCCTGGTCTGCATGGAGCAACGTGGGTTCCTGCACACCTGTTACGCAATCATCTTCGCCTAATTTTACTGTTGCAACGGCAAGACAGTGTCAAACTGCAGCGTCTTCAGGCGGCACTTCAGACACGCTGGCTGACGTAGCGGCCTATTACTATGGTACTGACCTGCGCAGTGATACTGCGACAGGGGTGGATGCAACAGGAACCTGTGTTGGCCCCATCATTGCACCGGCAACAACCGCGAATAACCTGTGCAACAATAACGTAAAAGCATTTGGTCGTGATGCGGCCACAACACAACATATGACCACGTTTACTTTGGGTCTGGGCGCACAAGGCGAAATGGTGTACACAGATAATAAGTACTGGGACTCAACCAGTGGTGATTTTTATGATGTATTGCATGGCACGAGCGCAGCTCCAGCGTCAGGTATCTGCGCCTGGCAGACAAGTGGCTCATGTGAATGGCCTGCGCCAGCGTCAAACTCTATAAACAATATAGATGATTTGTGGCATGCAGCGATTAATGGACACGGAGCGTATTTCAGTGCATCCGATCCTAAATCCTTGGGGAAAAGTCTTGCAAGCACGCTAAATACGTTGAATAACACACCCCGGCCGGGTACTGCTGCAGCAGCTGCAAGTAGTAACCCCAATATCAGCGCGAGTGATAACTTTGTATTTAGCTCATCCTACAAATCGGTGGAGTGGTATGGCGAGCTTATAAGGCAACAACTTGATCCAGCGAATGCGACATTAAGCAGTCCGCAATGGTCTTCGATGACATTGCTTGATTGTGCTACAAGCCCGTGGAAGGCGAATAACAGTTATAGCGTCGGGCAAGTTTTCAGTAACGCCAGCAAATGTTATATAGTTGCAGCGGCTTATGTTTCAGGCGCAACTTTTGACGCGACAGTCACGACAGCTGGTGTGACCACAGCTAATGTGGACACTGCGAAGAGTGCCCGAGTGGTGAAATACACCACGACCGGCACTGGAGCGAGCGCTGTGACAACCAGCGTGGATGTCGCTCCTCTGGCAAGTCGTACTATCTACACCACAAACGGAAGCACTCTTATTCCGTTTACCTGGAGTAACTTGGTAGCCGCAGGATATGGTAGCTATTTTACACAGCCGGCCGTTACTTATGTTTCAACAATAACCGGCTTGTCCCAGTTCTGCTCTGTTGGCTCATGCCTGACTGCTGCTGAACAAAGTAACACTACTGTCGCTACATCTGGTGCGGCGGGAGAAGCCCTAGTGAATTTTCTGCGCGGTGACCGCAGCAAGGAAGGCACGTTTTATCGTACCCGCACCCATGTGCTGGGCGATATCGTTTCCTCAGAAGGTCGCTATGTTAAAAAGCCGTTGTATAACTACGTTGATCCAGGGTTTGATGCATATAAAACTTCAGTCGCATCTCGCAAAGGTATGGTATACGTTGCAGCGAATGACGGTATGTTGCATGCCTTCGATGCAGATAGTGGACAGGAAAATTGGGCGTATATACCCGGCCTTGTGTTGCCGGATATCTACAGGCTGGCTGACATAAACTATGCAAGCCAGCACCGTTATTTTGTTGACGGTACGCCGGAAGTGGGTGAAATTTGCCCAATCGGACCTTCCAGTTGTAGTGCATCCCAGTGGAAAACTATATTGGTGGGTGGCTTGAACAATGGCGGCAAAGGTTTTTATGCACTGGATATTACCGATCCGGATGTGCCGGTATTGTTGTGGGAAATATCCAACGCTACCGCAGGTTTCACGAATTTGGGTTATTCCTACAGTAATCCAAGAATTACCAAGCTTAAGGATGGTCGCTGGGTTGTGATGTTTGCCAGCGGCTATAACAACGCAGACGGGCATGGTCATGTGTATATCGTCAATGCCGCTACAGGTGCGTTGATCAGGGATATGGATAATAACTCTGGCAGTAATGCGGCGTATGGCACAGCCGCGAACCCGAGCGGTTTGGCACGTATTTCTGCTCACGTGCCCACCTCTGATACCAACAATACAACCATGGCGGTGTATGGTGGCGACCTGCTTGGAAATCTGTGGCGTTTCGATATAAACAATGATATCGGCGCTGCCGGATATGACGCTCAGTTACTGGTCACGCTGAAGGATTCCACTGGAACTGCGCAACCGATCACAGACAAGCCTACTTTGACCTCAGTAGTGGGCGTGGTTAGTGGTGTGGCGACTACCTACCCGGTGGTATTTGTTGGTACCGGCCGCTACCTGGGAGTGAGTGATGTGTCCCCGCCAAGTACGCAAGTTCAGTCCTTTTATGGCATCAAGGACAATTTGGGCTCCACTACTTACAGTAATCCTCAAGTGGTAGCCAATGGTTTTATCAGGCAAGTATTGCTTGATACGACCTGTCCAACAACGGCTCCTCTCAACATTTGCTCTCCCGGCCAGCAAGTACGCACGATAACCAGCTTCCCTGTGGATTGGGGTGTTAATAACGGCTGGTATTTTAATTTTCCGTCTGCCGGTGAACGTGCGGTTACGGATTCATCATTGGGTATTAGTACGCTCGTGTTTACAACCATAACTCCTTCAGGCTCATCAGCAGATGTGTGCGGTGACTCTGCCGCTGGGTCAGGATCAAGTTTTGCTTGTGCGGTGGATTATTTGACCGGCGGTGCAATAGTAGATTCGTATAATGTTGCCTGTGTGAGTCTGGGTGCGGGTGTGGCAACACGACCTGTATTGATCGAATTACCCGATGGTACGGTTATTGAGTTGATACGCGAACCACCACAAGATCCTCAAGAACCACCTCCTGATCCAGGTGGTACATCAACGGGTGGTACGGACATGGGTGATACCAAAATCGTCAAACCTCCGGTGAAACCGCTTTCAGCAGGAGGCACACGTCGGGTATCCTGGCGCAAGCTTTCATCGTAGATAAGCAGGGGGTTAACATACGATAAAGTATGCAAATTCAGGCAAAACAAAACAGCGGGATTCCCGCTGTTTTGTTTTGCAGCGACAGTTTAGTAATTGATAGTTAAAAAATGATGCTGGACAACAAAATAATCAGGCTGTTAATTCGGCTTATGCTGGAATCGTTGAGTACGCCTCTTCGCCGTATCAGTATTGCATTGACGTTTTCGGTGCTGATACATATTCTGATTTTGTGGCTGCCTTATATTCAGTGGCAACACACGAAGGTGTTTCTACCGCCGCTTACTGTACACCTGGAGTTATTGCCTGCTCAAGAAATGAAAGCAGAAGCTCCAACAACAACTGAAGTGCAGCCTGAATTGGTGACTAAGGAAAATACAACAGCGGCGCAATTGTCGGAAAAATCTGCAACAAACACTGTGACTTCGATGAAGAAGTTGGAGAAATTAACTTCAACGCAGCAGTTTCCAAAACATTTGCAACTCACCTTTGTAGTTTACAAGGGTGAGAATTTATTGCGAACAGGTACAATTCGGCATCAGCTTGATATTCAAAATGACAAATACAGTCTTTACGCTGTCAGGGACGTTATTGGCTTGACCAACTTGACTGTGCACGATCAAGTTACCCAGGCTAGCCGGGGTCAGTTCGGTGAGCACGGATTTAAACCCGATACATTTCAGGAGGTTAATAATTCTGCTGATGGCATGCAGCAGGACGTAACATTTGACTGGGCCAATCATGTTTTGCATGCTACTAATGGTGACGATGTGACGTTACCCGCTGAAGCACAGGATGCATTGAGCTTTATGTATCAACTTTCCCAGCTTTCTTTGAAGAAGGAAATTGTCACCTTATACATTGGTAATGGCAAAGGTTTGGAAAATGTAGAGATGGAGATTGGCAGGGCTGAGGAAACAGAAACAAAAATGGGGCCAGTGAGTGCGCTGCATTTGCGTAAAATACATAAACAGGGTGAAGCATACTTTGAAATTTGGCTGGGTGTGGAATTTCGGCTATTTCCGGTTAAATTTCGGCAATTTGATAGTACGGGAGCCATGACTGAAGAGCTTATACTGTCGGATATTCGTGCCCTTGACGAATAAACTCATTGAGTTTGTAGAAGGATTGTTGGTTAACTTAATATCATTCATTACTTTATTTTGCAGGTGATGAAAGTGGAGCTGTTTTTTGAATTCTGATTTTCTAATCGCAGGTGCAGGGGTAGCGGGTCTGGCGACTGCGCAAAGGCTTTTGTTGCAGGGGGCCAGTGTAACGGTCGTCGAGCGTGGTGCAGTAGGACGCGAATCCTCTTGGGCGGGGGGCGGCATACTGGCGCCGTTATGCCCGTGGAGCTATCCGGATGAGGTTACGCGACTGACTTCACTGGGCGCATCTTTGTTTCCGCAATGGGCTGCGGGCTTGTATGCAGCCGCCGGCATAGACCCAGAATACGAGGTGAGCGGTATGCTGGTGTTGCCGCCGTTTGAGCGAACTGTCGCGCAGCAATGGTGCCGTGAGCATAAATTTTTGGTTGAGCAGAAAGATGATGGATTGCTATTGCCCTCAGTGGCGCAGGTGCGGAACCCAAGGCTAGTGCAAGCTTTACGCAAGCATGTGGAAATCCTCGGTGGTCGTATTGTTGAGAACTGTAAAGTAACACAAGTCACGACGGAAAGTGGCCAGGTAAACTTTATCAGAACTACCCAGGGTGAGTTGTCGGCTGGGCGCTACGTTGTCTGTGCAGGCGCATGGAGCAAACAACTATTGGGTCCTCATGCGTTGCAGTTGGACATAAAACCAATACGCGGTCAAATGTTGCTGTATAAATTTCCTGCACCGCCGCTGCCGCATATTGTGTTGCAGGATGGCATGTATCTTATCCCGCGTCGTGATGGCCATTTGCTGGTGGGCAGCACGCTGGAGGATGTGGGCTTTGACAAAAGCACGACCGAAGATGCGCGTGTGTCTTTGCAGCAACGTGCGCAGTTACTTTTGCCTGCATTGAAAGATATGCCGTTAGTACAGCACTGGTCCGGTCTGCGCCCCGCTTCCCCCGGAAACATTCCCACTGTAGGCCAACATCCACAGCTGCAAAATCTTTATCTTAATAGCGGGCATTTCCGTTATGGAGTAACGATGGCGCCCGCCAGTGTCGAGATCTTGCTGAATGAGTTGAATGGGGTTGCGCAACCCTTTGATATCAGCCCTTATCGCGCAGGCTGGGGTGCGGAAAAATAATTGTTAGATCAGATGGTCAAGCAGTTGCAGAGGTGTTGCGATTCTGTCGTCCGCTTGCCAGGTGTCGAGATTTACTTTGGGATCTATATAGCCAAACAAGGCAATCAGTGTCTTCATGCCTGCTGCGCGCCCCGCGTCTATATCCCGCTTGTCATCTCCCAGATATAAACAATTTTTCGGTTCAACGCCCGCGATTTTTGCCGCGTGCAGCAGGGGTTCGGGGTGGGGTTTTGCATGGGCGCAGGTGTCGCCGCTCACCAGGCAGGCGGCGCGCTGGTCATAACCAAGAGCCTGCATTAGCGGCAGGGTAAAGCGGTGTGGTTTATTGGTCACAATGCCCCACGGCAAGCCGCGTTGTTCCAGGTTATCGATGAGTTCGGCTATGCCGGGAAACAGGGTGGTGTGCGCGCAGATATTGGCTGTGTAGTGCGCCAGCAAAGCATCTCGTAATGCAGGAAATGCTGGAGATTCAGGGGTTACATTAAATCCGAGATTTATCAGCCCGGCAGATCCGTGTGAAGCTTGCAGGCGGGTAACTTCGATGGGCAAAGGAGGCAGCTTGTGCAGAGCGCGCACATGGTTGAGGGCGGCACCGAGATCGGGTGCGGTATCGGCAAAGGTGCCGTCGAGGTCGAAAAATACTGCCTGGGTTGCAGGTTTTTTATTCAAGGTGGGCTCAGTCGCGGCGGCAGGCCATCAGGTAGTTAACGTCTGTATCGTTTCCCAGTGCGTAAATTTTGCTCAGTGGGTTGTAGGTCATGCCGGTAATGGCCGACACGCTTAATTCGCTGTTGCGGCAATACTGTGCCAGTTCGGAAGGTTTGATAAATTTGGCGTAGTCATGGGTGCCGCGCGCCAGCATGTTCAGTACATATTCCGCGCCAATGATGGCGAGGAGATAGGATTTTGGATTGCGGTTCAGGGTGGAGAAAAACACATGGCCGCCGGGTTTCACCAATTGTGCGCAGGCACGCACGATGCTCTGCGGGTCGGGCACGTGTTCAAGCATTTCCATGCAGGTGACGACATCGTAGTGTCTGGGTTTTTCCAGCGCCAGCTGTTCCACCGCAATCTTGCGGTATTCGACCTGTTTGCCGCTTTCCAGCAGATGCAGTTGCGCCACCTGCAGGGCTTTTTCACCCAGATCGATGCCGGTGACCTGCGCCCCCAGTCCGGCCATGCTTTCCGACAGGATACCGCCGCCGCAGCCCACGTCCAGCACGGCTTTTCCGGCCAGCGGGACGATGTTGTTGATGTATTCCAGTCGCAAGGGGTTGATTTCATGCAGTGGCCTGAACTCACTGTTGACGTCCCACCAGCGATGGGCGAGTTGGCTGAATTTTTCCAGTTCGATTGGGTCGGCGTTGGTCATGGCATATGTAAAAAGATGGCTTCTGCGTAGAGTACCTCATCAGGGCGTGCTTTGCACAGCCTGTTGCAATGAATAGCGTCGGCAGTCACTCAGATACAGGTTTATTTTTTGTCACGAAGGGGGTGGTCATGATAAAATCAGAAGCTGTTTTGTAAGCTATTTTAAGGGCCACGTCATACATGGAACAATTTGCCAAGGAAACACTGAACGTTAGTCTTGAAGGTGAAATGCGCAAGTCCTATCTGGACTATGCGATGAGCGTAATAGTCGGGCGGGCCTTACCCGATGTACGCGACGGACTCAAGCCGGTCCACCGCCGCGCGCTGTTCTCCATGCATGAACTTTCCAACGACTGGAATAAGCCTTACAAAAAATCGGCGCGTATAGTCGGCGACGTAATCGGTAAATATCACCCGCACGGCGATACCGCGGTATATGACACTATCGTGCGTATGGCACAGGATTTCTCACTGCGCTACCCGCTGGTGGACGGCCAGGGTAACTTCGGTTCGGTGGACGGCGATAACGCGGCGGCAATGCGTTATACCGAGATCCGCATGGCGCGCATCGCGCACGAATTGCTGGCTGATCTCGATAAAGAAACGGTAGATTTCGGACCCAACTACGATGGTTCCGAGCATGAGCCGCTGGTGCTGCCAGCACGCTTCCCCAATCTGCTGGTGAACGGTTCCACCGGAATTGCGGTGGGTATGGCCACCAATATTCCGCCGCACAACTTGGGCGAGGTAATTGAGGCCTGTCTGGCGCTGCTGCAAAATCCGGAGATGGATATTGAGCAGTTGATCGAGATGGTGCCTGCACCTG
>Ga0315270_10002311_pt1 | contig 10081 bp, 10 predicted proteins | sample C1_bottom_MG_FD_204932 | JGI IMG/M metagenome (GOLD analysis project Ga0315270, IMG submission 204932) | Sediment microbial communities from Yellowstone Lake, YNP, Wyoming, USA - C1_bottom | ecosystem: Environmental > Aquatic > Freshwater > Lake > Sediment | place: USA: Wyoming | collected... | reverse complement strand
AATCAATGGCAACCGCGCCTTTTTTTGCGGCAGCTGCCAAACGGTGGGGTACGGTATCGAACGCAACGATTCGTCCAGGCCCCCGGTGCAGGGCGATATCCAGTGCCATCAGACCGGTCGGACCGCAGCCTACAAGCGCCACACATTCACCCACCTGTATGTCAGCCAGATGGTTGGCGATGACGGCAGTGGGCAGGTTGCAGGACAGCGTCAGCGCCGCACCGTCAGAAATTTCATGGGGCACTTTCATGGCGTGACCGTCCGCGTAGGGCATGACCATGGTTTCTGCGTGCGTACCATTGAGATTGCCAAATGGCACACCAAAGCCATAGACGGCTTTCTGCGTTGTCTCGCAATGCGCTGTTTGACCGACCTCGCACATGTAGCAGTGACCGCAAGATGCTGAGTAGCCCATGGTCACGCGATCGCCGCGCTTGAAGCGGCCCACAGCCTTCCCTATGTCAAGCACCTCGCCGACGAGTTCGTGGCCTGTTTGGGATTGCCCCTTTGTCATGATGGGGTCAAGCGCCCCACGGTACAAATGCAAGTCGGAGCCACAGATCGATGTTGCCGTGACCTTCACTAGCATTTCGTGGTCTGCGCGAATGACAGAGTCAGCGATATTGCTGCAACGGATATCTTGGGGACCGTAATAAACTGCGGCTTTCATGTGTTGTCTCCTGTGTTTTAAATGGGCGGTGTTTCAATCTCTCTGAGCTCGGTGGCATCGCCAATCAAATTGGCCACACGCCACATGAGAATTGGCGAGGGCACACCCTCGCCGCGGTTCAATTGGTTTTTAGAACCGATGTGTGTAGCCAATGGTCACGTTGTTTTGCGAGTGCGTTGTTTGAATCGGATCAGCAGAATTTGATGTTCCGCCAGGATTGCCCATCGTCTCTTCAAAGGCATGCGAATAGGCAACATCGAGGCTGTTCTCTTTGGAAAAAGCGTATGAAAACCCGGCCGATATGTGTTTTCTCGGTGTTGCAGGAATCACGGCAAACAAAGTTTCTGAACGCAACGCCTGGGTTGCCAGTCGAGCCCCGCCGCGCAGCGTCCAATTGCCGGTCTGGTAGGCAACACCAAGAGCCAATATGGTTTGGTCTTTGTAGTTTTGTGGAAGTAGGATGTCGAGAGTGCCACCACCATCTGCCACAAATCCTACATTGATGTCTTTCATGGCGTGTTCCCAAAATACCTGCGACACGTCCACAGCCATCATCCACCGATCATTGAAGCGGTGGCTTAGGCCAAAGTCCAATTTCGCGGGCATCTGAAAATTACGCAACTTAATGTTCCCCGCCAAGGGGATTTGCCCGGCAATGCCATCAATGGCGGTGAGCGTGGCTCGTCCATCCATGTCCTTCATCTGGCTTTCCATGGCGTAATCCAACCCGAACATGGTGTCGTTCGACATTTTGTATGTCAGTCCAATGCGGCCACCAAAACCCCAGGATTCAACGCCACTGGCCAAGGGTTCGTTTTTTGTCAAACTGAAATGCGCACCACGCATGTCCGGTAAACCACCGAGTACCGGTAACAAACTCCCGTTGACTCTTCCTGCGCCAATCAGCGAGCCAACCTGGCCTGCGCCAAGCAGGAGATCCAGATTCAAGCCCTGCCACATCGCATCAAGGCTGGCACCAACGGCCAGCTTTTCGTTGACCTGGTAGCTCGCGGCAAACGGGATGTTCAATACCAGCAGTCGGCTTGAGTTTTCAAGACCGGTATTGAGGCCACCCGCTGCACGGGAAAGAAAGCTGCTGCTGCCATATTCAGTTCCCAAGCCGCCTTGAGCAAAGGCCCCCATGCCGTACGCCAAATCGCCATTGCGGTGCGTGTACGCTGCCTCGGGGGCCAAATAGGGGCCACGGTTACTGGAGTGGGTACCGGATGAAACACTTTCCCCGGTCGATTGATTTTGCACATTGATGTCTGTGGTGATCATATCCAGACCCAAATGAAGTTCGGAGCCTGGTGCCATCAATGACAAGGTGGCCGGGTTGGTCATCATGCCGGCAGCACCCACATTGAAAGCCGCAGCGGTACCGCCCATGGCACGCGAAACTGCTCCATAGCCTTCGAGTCGAAAGACATCTGTGGCCTGGGCCAGTTGTGCTGTGGATGCCAAGCAGGCGGCGGTTACCATGCTGATGGTGTTTAACTTGAATTTCATTTTGCTGTCTCCTGGTTTTGATGTGAATTTATGTTTGGACTCAATCAATGAGCCTTGCTATCGCGACAATCGAAGCCAACGCTCGTCGAGCCTTGCACCACGGCATGCTGACAAACTTGCATGTCGACTTGGTTGCTGCCCGGTTTCGTGGCTCAAATCGCCCAGTTAAATACTATTTTTTGGTCCCCAGGCGGGGTCAAGAGAATTGATCTGAATCTGAAAGTGTTTGCATCCTTGGGAAATTGACTCAATCAAGTGTGCAACTTGGCCAAATTGGCCAAGCCGGTGGCATAAATGCCCTCCACCAGAGCAATGACTTGGTCGCCAGGTAAGCCTACAGCCTCAAAAGTGGAAGACCATGTAACTTCGCAGCGGCGGGCTCCTAGGTCTCGGACATCAATCTTGCCAAGGTAGCCGTTCATCGGCGTGGTTGGCTCAATGATCGAATAACACAAAACACGGGCTGAGTTGTCCAAGGACTCCAGTCGTTCAATCAGCACACCATCAGCGCTTGCCAATTTACGGATTGAACCCGGCGTATTGCCATTGCACTCAAGCATGTCGAACATCGGCAGGATTTTGCAGATGCCAGAAAAATCCTTGACCGTTAACCACACTGCCTTGGCAGGAGCGGCAATTTCAAGTTTGGATTGGGCATTGACCAAGATGTGCCTCCTAGAAAAATCGATCAAAATGAATCTGCTCAAAAGGAACGTGGTAGCCCACCATCAGCATCTCCTGCAATGTCTGTGTCATGGGCGGTGGACCGGCAAAATAGAACTCGAAATTTGGCAAGGTCTCACCAAATACACGCCGAACCAGTTCATGGACAAAACCGGTTTCACCCATCCAGTGCGCACTAGAGTCATCTGCCGGCAACGACACCACCGGGTGAAAATGGATGCGTTCGCCATAACCGGGAATCTCTCTCAAGAAGCTCTCGCCACAGATGTCGCGCGATGTCCGGCCACCATAGAAGAAATGGAGTTGGCGTGTTTTCAGCATGCCTGACTGGGTCGCCCCACGGGCAATTGACACCATTGGCGCCAGACCTGAACCACCCGCAATGCAGACGATGTCACGCTCGACCTCAGTTCTAAGATAGGCCAGACCATAAGGTCCATCAATTTCAATTTCCTCGCCAGACCTCATGTGGTGGAACAACTGGTCGGTTGCTACGCCATTGGCGGTGCGGCGGATCTGAAAGTGCCATTCCCCTGCGTCGTTGCCAATGTTTGACATTGAGTAGGCTCGGGGCGTACCAACGCCGGGGATTTCAAGCATGGCAAACTGGCCCGCCAGAAAATTCGCGGAACCATCAGCAACAAATCGAAACTCGCGAATATCGTGAGTGATCTCGTGCATACCCGTAAATTTGGCTCGAAATCGCTGAGGCCTGATGACTGGCACGCATTCTGGTGAGTTACGAACCTTGATGCGCAAGTCAGTGCTTGCAACGCATTGACAAGCAAGAAGATTGCCTTTTCGTTTGTCTCGCTCGGTTAGACCCGGTGCCTGCGGCCAAAGATTTTCCACCTCACCATCGAGTAATTCGAATTTACAACTGCCACATCCGCCCGAGTTGCACTCGTAGGGAAAGCCAATCCCGGCACGCAGCGCGGCCCGCAACACGGTATCTGTTCCCGATTGGTCAAATACACTCATTTCGGGTTCAGTTGTGATTCTCGTTTTGCTCATAACCATTCCATTCATTGGGGTTTCGCCCCGGCTGTGGACGCCTTTAGAGCGCCCGCAGCCAGGCCTTTGGTTGTGCTTACAGCCCTAACGATTGACGGAAGTCGCGTGTGGCCTGCTTTGCAGATTGGGCCGCCTGAGGCACATCTGTCAACGCACCGCAATACGCCTCGATGGCCTTGTCAGCCAGCGGTTCCCATTTGGCAATCCAGCCTTTGATAACTTGAGCATTGCCTGGTTTTTCAAGTGCCATCTTGACCAGGGCAGTTGCCCAGCGACGGTGTCGTGCGGCATCGACCAACTGTGCATCAGTCAGCAGACCCAGCAACATGTCGCCGTTATGGCGGGCTGATTCACCGAGTCTGCGCAGCACCGCTTCATCGATGGCTGGCTTGGCAACCAAACTCAGAGCAACAAACCCTTCCGCCCAATCCCAAGTGGTGAGTAACTTTTCCATCAATTCCCGGAAGCCTTGCCACGCCGGATCAGTCTCCCAATACTCACGCTCTTTGGTGGCGAAGCCTTTGTCGGCGAAAGTGAGTGAGAGTTCTTTGGTGCGGTACGCGCTATGACTTAACCAACGGAACGCGTCGGCCATCTGAAAGTAGTTGCAGTTGGTGATGGTGCTGGCGGGTGCCACCTGGCCCACGTAAGCAGATGCCATCTGCACGGTGTGGAAAAGATAGCGTGACGGGGTGTACATCCGAGCGAGGGTGCCAGCCCAGCGAGGGTCGAGCGACTTGTCATGCTCGCGGCTGTTGAACTGGTCAAACAAGCCCATGACATAATTTTCCTGACCATCCTGCATCATGTTGTAACTGCGGTACACCACCTCTTCCGGGTCGCGAAATGCGTTCCAGTCGTCATGCTTGAGGGCACTTCCAAAGGTATTGGTCTTGGCCCATTTGTTCATGAACATGTCTGGATCGAGCTCATAAGGCGCGTTCGCATCACGGTCGTTGTAGTGAAGATTTGCGCTCACAATTTCATATTCACTGGGTTTGCGACGACGCGCGGCCAAGTGACTCCAAGTCTTGAGCGGCTTTAATACCTGTACTTCTGACATGATCTGTCTCCTTAATGGGTTTGTGTTGCTTACGACAACTGTCAATGGTGGATGGGTTTGGGGGTTAAAGATGTTTGACCAGATAGAAGCGCACCGAATCTGGCAAAGTTTCAATTCGTCCTGCAAAAGAGCTCATATCAAGCTCTAACTGGTTGATCTTGAAAGGGCGTCCAAGCGCACGTTCAATCGTCTCCCGGCGCAAGATCATTTCGTCGTCGGTATCGATGCGCAGGTACGCCAGTTGATCAAGTACCCGGATATCCCGACCAGGGTTATCCTCGACTGCGGCTTCGACCACGGCCATCGCCAGTTCACCCGCTCTCATCACAGGCCCCACTCGGTTGTTGCTGTGCTTATTCACTGGTTCACTCGTATTGCTCATTACTGTCTCCGTATTTGATTGCTTGTCACAAAATGTCAGGTGTGCGCAAAAAGCGGCTTCACACCGTCGGTCTCTACCAGAATGTCCTCGCCTTCGACCTTTACCGGGTACTCGGCCAAGGCGCAGTCAGATGGGTTAATGCCTTTGCCGGAGCAGGCATCAAACTGCCAAAGATGAGCCCGGCAAATGACCGTCTTACCATCGAATTTGCCTTCGACCAATGGAATATCCTGATGCGGGCAGATGCCCTGGAACGCCTTGATATCTCCACCCTCGGCACAAACGAGCAAAATTTCTTGCCCATTGACTTCGAATGACTCCATCTCACCTTCCCACAAGTCGTCGCGGGTACATACTTTTTTGAATGCCATGTTGGTCTTTTCCTGTTTCAGCGTACGTCGTGGCAATCCTTGCGATCACTATGACTGCCTGCAAATCCATCAATGCTTGGGAGCTTCCCAGATGATCTCAATGGTTTCGGTGGGCTTCAAGCCCGAGTCTGCGACCTTCATGGTGCGGGGCAAAAATTCCTCGCTGCCCTGACGGCGCACTCGCATGATGTGACCGGGGCGCGCACGCACGCGCCGTCCCACTGAATGATGGGCCGCCGCCGCCGCCACTTCGTCCATGGTGTTCTCGGTATCAACTGGTAGCAGTTGGAGCACGAAGTCGCCTTCAAAATTGGAACTCAAAGGAAATAAAGCCATTTTTTTCTCCTGTAACAGGTTATTGATCTTGCCGGTGACCGGAGTCACCGGCGGTATGTTTCAGTTGTTGGCAGCCTTCAGTTGCTGTCAGCTTGCTTTCTTGATTTCACGCATGGCTTTGTAAACCTCGGCCCACGCATAGTTATGGGCATCATCACCAATCTCGCCTGGGGCCAGACTCATGTAGTTCAAACCGCCGCCCAAATCCATAGGCTGGATCATGCCGGCAAGGAAGCGGTCAATCAGGCTTAGGTGACCCGCATAGCGCTCTGGTTCTTGCTCAAAGCACCAACGGTCTTGCTCCGAGCCAAAGTGGTACATACGCCCGTTGTACTCAAGTGGAAAGTCTTTGACGTTCCACTTTTTGCCTGGTGTGTAGTTGATTGGCAAGTTGCACATGTTGCAGACCATCGGCAAGGTTTCGGGATAAGTCATGGCCATGTTGCCATCCACCACGTTGTCGATGATGACGTCCCAGCACTGACCCCATGTGTCATTCCAACCCGGGTACTTTTCTTCTAACCAATCGCGTTCGGCAGGCGTGACACCTGCTGCTGGGTTCCACCATACGGTTGGCCGCCAGAACCAGACGCCGAGGTGCATGCCGTGGTGCTGCTCGCTCAGTTCTTCAAGGAAGTGATCCCAATACCATGGCAAATCAAGTCCGAGATCGGTCAGGGCACGCTCGAACTGGGCCACGATGAACTCTTCCATGAACTCCTTGAAAGAGTGCTTGCGGTGTTCCAGCGGGGTGTAGTAGTCCATCATCGGACCGGTCAGGACCGAGAACAGTTTCCAGGCGCGCCAGAAGGCAATGTCAACCTTCTTTTGAGCTTCGGCTTTTTTCCCATTCTTTACCAGGATCTCCAGGGCAGGTCCGCCAATCTGGGCGTGTCGCGACTCATCAGTCTGCACACTCGATATCAAGCTGGCAAAGGTGTGATCTCCGGATTCGGCCGCATCTGCCGCCAAGCCGAGAAACTGCATGTTTGTGAAGCCGGTTTCAAAGCTGAAGGTGAGCATGATGGAAACGCTGATCGCATCGCGCGTCATCATGATGTCGTCGAAAAAGTGACGCGCTGCGATAGCACCCCATTCGTTGGTGTCATAGGCCTTGAACGCCCAGTCCATCTGGCGGTCCTTCGATACATGCTCGTGCGGGAAGTAGAGCTGTATCTGACCATGGCGCACTTCATCAAGACAGCCCATAGTTGCCATATTGCGCATGCCGGGTGCCTTCGAAAATCGCACCATCCGAGCCTCTGCACTGGCGGCGGCATACTCGGCACGTGCAATGGCACCGTAGTGCGCCTTGATCACCGATTTCCAGCCCGGGTCGGAGTTTTCAAAAATCTTTGCACGCTCCAAGGCACCCTTGACCGAGTAGGCTCCAGAGTCTTTTTCCCGTTGAATCTTTACATATTCAGGATAGGTCTGTTTGTAAGGTTCGTCATATTTCTCCCACGCTTCGGCTGGGAGGCCGTAGTCACCTGCCAACTCCTTTGGAAACAACTCCAAATCTGTGACGTATTTCGGTGACCAATTGGTCGTTCTGGCAATGTCATACCAGTCCATCCGATTCAGTAAAGCCATTTCAAGTCTCCTCTATTTCAATACGGCGAAATTGCCTTGACACATAAATAACCAACCCACTCCCTGAGCCTGCTGTGCTGATACCGGCGAGGCCATTGTTTGCATTGATCACGTTGACGACTGATCCCGAGGTGTCGCGGTTCTGATCCGACAGCCAACGCTGCACTGGATATCAATGGCGCGGTCATCTGGTGGCAGATGTTGTGGATAGACCGTTGCAAGGAGCTTGCCAGTATGCTGTGTCATAGAAAAAATCCCGATATTTAACGGGTTTACCCCTAGAATCAGGACGTTGTTTTTCAGAAAATTGAAATAAATTTGGCGTGAGCTAGGGTTTGTACTTAGCAATGATGACTGCCATTTTCTTTGTGATTTAAGCATTTGATTGAGATCGTGTTACGATAATTTACCAAATGATCAAAAAGTAGATGGCGTCAATGACATTGAGCCCACTTATGTCGTGATTCAACAATATCGAGAAAATATGCTTTTAAGAAATCCCCGAAGGATGACTGTCTCATGAGTATCAAATACCCCTCGGATAGCGATTTGCGTCGACTGTTGCGGTTTGAGCCAAACAGTGGCGCGATCTGGCTGGGTGACCGCCGCATGTTGCTGATGCACACCATGGCCTTGACGGCATTGCGTCGTGACTTGGTGTCGTCGGTCGGCATTGAACACGCGCGCCGCATCCTGACGCGAATGGGGTACGCTTCTGGCATGAGTGATGCCGAGTACGCCAAAAAAACGCGACCGGATGCATCTTTTGAAGACTGCTTCATGGTGGGCCCGCAACTTCACATGCTCGAAGGCGCAGCGCGCGTGACCCCGATCAAGCTCGCCATAGACATTGATTCAGGCAAGTTTTATGGTGAGTTTCGCTGGGACAACTCCTGGGAGGCCCACGCACACCAGAAGGAATTTGGCCTGGTGGATGAATCCACCTGCTGGACGCTGCAGGGTTATGCCAGCGGCTACACCAGTGCTTTTATGGGCCGACTGATCCTTTACAAGGAAACCTTGTGTACTGGCTGTGGTGCTGACCACTGCCTTATCGTGGGGCGGCCCATTGAGGAATGGCCCGATGGTGAGGCACATCGAGTTTATTTCAATGACGACTCGCTCCTGGCAACAATTGAGTCGCTGCACTCGCAGGTGGTGTCCCTCAGATCATCCGTTGAGCCCATTGGCCAAGGAGGGGCCATGGTGGGCAGATCCAGCGCTTTCCGCAAAGCCTATACCTTGCTGGAAAAGGCTGCGCAAACCCATGTGACCGTTTTGCTGACCGGCGAAACCGGTGTCGGTAAGGAGCGCTTCGCTCATGCACTGCATGATCTGTCATCCCACGCGAAGGGGCCCTTCATCGCCGTAAATTGCGCGGCTTTGCCTGCGGAATTGGTCGAGGCCGAACTGTTCGGCGTGGAAAAAGGTGCCTTCACAGGTGCCACTTCGGCGCGCGCCGGACGCTTCGAACGGGCTGATGGGGGCACCCTGATGCTCGACGAGATCGGAGATCTGCCGCTGGCGGCGCAGGCGAAACTGCTGCGTGTTCTGCAGGAGGGTGAAATCGAACGGGTCGGCGGCGAATCCACACGGAAGGTCAATGTGCGGTTAGTGGCTGCGACCAATGTTGACTTGGAACAGGCGGTTTTGAGTGGCCGATTCCGCAGAGATTTGTTGTTTCGCCTCAACGTCTATCCAATTGCAATCCCGCCGCTGCGCGAACGCAAATCAGACATTGAACCGCTGGCGCAGAACATGCTGACGCGTTTTAACGTTTTGCACAACAAGCGTGTGGTCGGCTTCGAAGAACGCGCCCTGCAGGCCATGCTTGGGCACCACTGGAGTGGGAATGTGCGAGAACTTGAAAACCTTGTCGAACGTGGTGTCATCCTGGCAGATCAAGGTGGCATGATTTCGGTTGAACAGCTGTTCCCCACCATCCCCGAGCTTGCACAAACTGGAATCGACAAGCTTGGGCAGCTGGCAACGCTACCCAGTAGGCTAGCAGAGAGCCTGAGTTCTCAAATTTTGGACAGTGGCAGCTCGCTGGAGGAAATAGAGGCGCTCGTGCTTGACCAAGCGGTCTCCCGCGCACATGGCAACCTGTCGGAGGCGGCGCGTCTGTTGGGCCTGACACGCCCGCAACTGGCTTATCGGCAAAAGCGGCGTACTGCTGAACTGGCGGGCACGATCGCGCCGGAGTCCGGCACGCAGCCAGATGCTTCATCGTGATACTTAAAACAAGATGACAACCATGCCAGCCAACCAATTTAAACCGACACCGCGCACCTTGATCGAACGTGCCTATTTGGCGTTGCGCCATGACGTGATTTCCGGCAAGCTCGCACCCGGCGAACGCCTACGCGTGGAACACTTGAAAGACCAATACGAGGTAGGTGCAGGCACCTTACGCGAGGCCTTGTCGTTGTTGCTCTCGGATGCCTTGGTGACTTCGG
>Ga0315270_10002310_pt1 | contig 10081 bp, 10 predicted proteins | sample C1_bottom_MG_FD_204932 | JGI IMG/M metagenome (GOLD analysis project Ga0315270, IMG submission 204932) | Sediment microbial communities from Yellowstone Lake, YNP, Wyoming, USA - C1_bottom | ecosystem: Environmental > Aquatic > Freshwater > Lake > Sediment | place: USA: Wyoming | collected... | reverse complement strand
ATTTGTTAATGATAAAGACTCGGCGAGACAGGTACCCTGCGTTGGAGTTGGCGATCAAGGCCGGCCATCCCTATGAACTTCCCGAAATCATCGCAGTCCCAGTTAGCGCCGGGCTCCCGGCCTATTTGGCGTGGATTGACGAAACAGTGAGAATTCCATGAGTCGTATTTTGCTGCTTCTGTTGCTGGCCTTAGTTTCCTCAGCACCCGCGTGGGCGTTGCTGGACGAAGAGCCGCTTGATCCAGAACAAGTTTTTAAGCTCAAAGTCTATGCGGCAGACGCTAACACCCTGCGCGCAGAGTGGACGGTACTCGACGGTTATTACCTCTACCGCGAAAAATTCAAATTCAAAACGACGTCCGCGGGCATCACGCTCGGTCCGCCGAACTTTCCTCCCGGCAAGCAAAAAACGGACGAGTTTTTCGGCACCGTAACCACCTATCGTCACAAGGTGGCAGTCGATCTGCCGTTGACCCGCGCGCCGGGTTCCCCGGATACGCTGCAGTTCGAAGCTGTTTCCCAGGGCTGTGCAGATGCCGGTTTGTGCTATCCACCCTTCACGCAAAAAGTGAGCGTGGCACTGCCTCCAATTGAAAAGCCCGCAGCCGAAGTGCCCAAAGCCAAGGGCGGTTCAATCTTTTCCGATATCACCAAACGCCTCGGCGTGGGTGGCGGCCAGACCGGCGAATTCATCGAAGTGGACCAGGCGTTCAAATTTATTCCGAGCATGGACGGTGGCAATACCATCGCCGCGCGTTTTGAGATCGCCGACGGCTATTACCTCTATCGTGACAAATTCAAATTTAGCCTGGTCAGTGGTGACGGCGTCACGCTAGAGCCGGCCGTGATGCCAGTGGGCAAGGAAAAGTTGGACGACAATTTCGGCAAAATGGTGGTTTATTATCATCTCGCCGATATCAAAATCCCGATTTCACGCACCAATACCAACGCCTTTGAGTTTGAGCTCAAGGCAAATTACCAAGGTTGCGCAGACGCTGGCTTCTGCTACCCGCCGGTCACCAAAACCGTCATGCTCTCTGTGCCGGCAGGTTCGGCCCGGGCGATGCCAGAGGCATCTTCCAGTACCCCGGCGAGCCAAGTCGTCGCGCCGCTCTCGGAGCAGGATCAAATAGCCGAAACCTTGGCCGGGTCGAGCTGGTGGCTGATTATTGCTACCTTCTTCGGCTTTGGGCTGTTGCTGGCCTTCACCCCCTGCGTTTTTCCGATGGTGCCGATTCTTTCTAGCATTATTGTGGGGCAGGGCGAGGGGCTCACGGCGCGCAAAGGCTTCATGTTGTCGCTGGTTTATGTTTTGGCGATGGCGCTCACCTACACGGCCGCTGGCGTCATTGCCGGTCTGTTTGGTCAGAATCTGCAGGCCGCGTTTCAGAACCCGTGGGTGCTGGGTACGTTCTCCGCGATTTTCGTGGCTTTGGCCTTTTCCATGTTCGGCTTTTACGATCTGCAACTGCCTTCGTCCTGGCAAACCCGTCTTACTGAAATAAGCAACAGCCAAAAAGGTGGGACCCTGGCCGGTGTGGCCGTCATGGGCTTTCTGTCTGCGCTGATTGTGGGGCCTTGTGTGGCGGCGCCGTTAGCCGGTGCACTTATCTATATCGGTCAGACCGGCAATGCAGTTCTGGGTGGGATTGCCCTGTTCGCGCTTAGCTTGGGCATGGGCGCGCCGTTGTTATTGATTGGCTTGTCTGCCGGGAAGCTGTTGCCGCGCGCCGGTGCGTGGATGGACGCGGTGAAAGCCGTATTCGGCGTGATGATGTTGGCGGTCGCGATTTGGATGTTGGAGCGCATCGTGCCGGAAGTGGTCGCGATGTTGATGTGGTCCGCGTTGCTGATTTGCTCGGCCGTGTACATGGGCGCGCTCACGCAGTTAGATGCGAAAGCCAGCGGCTGGCGCAAGCTCTGGAAGGGTATGGGGTGGGGTATGCTGGCCTATGGCGCGCTGTTGCTGGTGGGCGTCGCTGCCGGCAGCAAAGACGCCTGGCAGCCGTTGCGTGGGTTGTCGCTGGGCGGTGGCGGTGTGGCTGGGCAGGTGGTCGGTGCCCCGGCTCAAACAGTCCATTTCAAACGCATCAAGTCCATTGAAGACTTGGATCGCGAAGTGGCCACGGCGGCGGCAGCGGGAAAGCCCGTGATGCTCGATTTCTTCGCCGATTGGTGCGTATCGTGTAAAGAAATGGAAAAATACACCTTCTCCGACGCCGGCGTTCAGGCCGAGTTGAGCAAGGGTGTATTGCTGCAGGCGGATGTCACCGCCAACGACGATATAGACAAAGCGCTGCTAAAACGCTTCAATGTGGTTGGCCCGCCGTCGCTGATCTTCTATGATCGTGCTGGCAAAGAGCATCGCGAATGGCGTTTGGTCGGATTCCTCAAAGCCGACCGTTTCAAACCGCACGTCGCCCAGGCCTTCCAATAGCGGGCCCCACCGGGTCCTAACCCGCCATCTTGCCGCAATTGGTCGATAAGTTGTAGCGATTGCCGGGAAATAGCTGGACATCTTTTCCGCCCTGCGGCAAAATTCCGCCCACTTACATTGCCCAGGTGGCGCAGCAGGTTGCGGGAGTGCATGGCGAAAATCCTGGTTCTAAATGGTCCCAATTTGAATCTGCTTGGCACGCGTGAGCCCAAACACTATGGGCGCGCGAGCCTCGACACGATCAATGAACGTCTGCGCCTGCAGTGTGTTCAGGCAGGGCACGAACTGTTGGCGTTTCAAAGCAACGCCGAATACGCGCTGATTGATCGCATTCATCAAGCGCGGCCTGAGGGCGTGGCGTTTATTGTGTTCAACCCGGCGGCATTCACGCACACCAGTGTGGCGTTGCGGGATGCTTTGTCTGCGGTGGAAATTCCCTTCATCGAAGTGCATTTGTCCAACGTCCATGCGCGAGAATCGTTTCGCCATCATTCCTACTTCTCGGATATCGCCGTCGGCGTCATCACGGGTCTTGGTCCAATTGGATACGAACTCGGCCTGACCGCAGCGATTAATTACTTGGATACTACGAGGATAAAGCCATAGTCATGGATATTCGCAAGATCAAGAAACTTATCGAGCTACTCGAAGAGTCGGGTATCGCCGAAATTGAAATCAAGGAAGGCGAGGAGTCTGTTCGCATCAGCCGTCACGGCACGATGCCTATGCAGATGCCTATGCAAATGTACGCGCCTCAGTCAGCCCCAGCGGCTGCGGCTCCTGCGGCGGCGCCCATCGCGGCCGCGCCAGTTGAGAAGAAACCGCTCGGCCACACTGTTAAATCGCCCATGGTCGGCACGTTCTACATGGCGCCTTCGCCTGGCGCCAAATCGTTCGTCGAAATTGGCAGTCGTGTCACCGCCGGCGACACGATTTGCATCATCGAAGCGATGAAGATTTTAAATCAGATTGAAGCGGACAAAACCGGTGTCATTACCGCCATTCTGGTCGAAAACGGCCAGCCGGTGGAATATGGCGAACCGTTGTACGTCATCGAATAAACCAATAACGCGCCGGAAGGGATCTGAATGATAGATAAGATCGTAATCGCCAATCGCGGCGAGATCGCGTTGCGCATTTTGCGTGCATGTCGGGAAATGGGCATCAAAACAGTTGCGGTGCACTCCGAAGCCGATCGTGACCTTAAGCATGTGCGCCTTGCGGATGAATCCGTTTGCATCGGGCCTGCCCCCTCTGCGCAGAGCTATCTCAACATCCCGGCCATCATCGCGGCCGCGGAAGTGACCGACTCCCAAGCTATCCATCCCGGTTATGGCTTTCTTTCCGAAAACGCCGATTTTGCCGAACGCGTCGAGTCGAGCGGTTTCATATTCATCGGCCCGCGCTCCGACACTATTCGTTTGATGGGCGACAAAGTTTCCGCCATTAACGCCATGAAGAAATCGGGCGTGCCCTGCGTTCCCGGTTCGGGCGGCCCATTGGGCGACGACCCAGACGAGAATTTACGCGTTGCGCGTGAAATCGGCTATCCGATTATCATCAAAGCTGCCGGCGGTGGCGGTGGGCGCGGAATGCGCGTGGTCCGCGGCGAAGCGACATTGTTGAATGCTATCTCGTTGACCAAGAGCGAAGCCTTGTCGGCGTTCAGCAACGACACCGTGTACATGGAGAAATTCCTCGAAAACCCGCGCCATATCGAGTTCCAAGTTTTGGCCGACACCCATGGCAACGCCATTCACTTGGGTGAGCGTGATTGCTCCATGCAGCGTCGCCACCAGAAAGTGGTTGAAGAGGCGCCTGCACCGGGAATCTCGGTGAAAGTGCGCAATGAAATGGGTGAGCGCGTCGCGGAGGCGTGTCGCAAAATCGCTTATCGTGGTGCCGGCACATTCGAATTTTTGTATGAAGACGGCGGTTTCTATTTCATCGAAATGAACACCCGTTTGCAGGTGGAACATCCTGTTACCGAAATGGTAACGGGTGTTGATATCGTCAAAGAACAAATCATTATCGCCTCGGGCGAGCCGATGACGCACAAACAAAGCGATATTCACTGGCGCGGACATGCAATCGAATGCCGCATCAATGCTGAAGATGCGCGCACCTTCATGCCGTGCCCCGGCAAAATCACGCAGTACCACGCACCCGGTGGGCCCGGTATTCGTGTCGAGTCGCATATTTATAGCGGCTACACAGTGCCGCCAAACTACGATTCGATGATCGGCAAGCTGATCGCATTCGGTGACACGCGCGAAAGCGCCGCTGCCCGCATGCGTACGGCATTGAGCGAATTGGTGATTGAAGGCATAAAAACCAATACCGCTTTGCACGAAGACATCATGCGCGACGCCAATTTCCTTTTAGGTGGGACCAACATCCATTACCTGGAAAAGAAGTTGGGCATCCATTAAGCCGCGCAGGTAGTCCCTATGCCGTGGATACAATTACGGTTTGCTACCGATGAAAAAAATGCAGATCGCCTCAGCGATGCGTTGTCGGACCTTGGCGCCAGCGCCGTAACCTTCGAGGACGCGGCAGACCAGCCCTTGTTCGAGCCGCCTCCGGGTGCGTTGCCAATGTGGCGCGAAGTCACCGTGGTGGCTTTGTTCGAGGAAGGAACGGACGTAGACAGCGTGCTGGCGGATTTGTCTGCGGCCGTTGCACCGTTTCCCGTGCCCGCTTGTGAACGGCAAGTCCTGGAAGACCAAGATTGGGAACGCGTCTGGCTGACGGATTTCAAACCCATGCAGTTTGGCCCGCGCTTGTGGGTAGTGCCTACGGCGTACACGCCGCCCGACCCCAATGCCGTGAATATCTTGCTCGATCCCGGCCTCGCTTTTGGTACCGGCACGCACGCAACGACGGCGCTGTGTTTGGGCTGGCTTGATGCCAATCTTGATCCGGCTGCGACGGTGCTCGATTTTGGTTGCGGCTCTGGCATTCTCGCCATCGCGGCGGCGAAACTCGGTGCCGCAAAAGTTTGGGCGGTTGATATCGACCCGCAAGCCATCTTGGCTACGGAGTCCAACGCGCGCGCTAACGCGGTTTTCGACGCACTGTCTCTGCATCTGCCAGCCGATTTCGCTTCGCCGGTGGTGGATGTGCTGGTGGCGAACATCTTGGCCAATCCCTTGGTCGAGCTGTCATCCAAGTTCGCCGAGCTGGTTAGGCCGGGTGGCCTAATCGCGCTTTCTGGTATCCTAGCCGAGCAGGCAGACACGGTCGCCGACGCCTATCGGGCTGAATTCGATCTGGCGCCTAACGTAATCAAAGACGGTTGGGTACTCATCAGCGGCCGCCGAAGGGACGCCCAACTGGCGTCGAATTTGCTAGGCTGATTTGCGCGCGGTAGCGGAATGATCTATGTACACGGAATGCCCGACTTGTTTCACAATGTTCAAGGTAACCACAGCCCAGCTCAAAAGCGCTGAGGGTCGAGTTCGTTGCGGCAATTGTGACAACGTATTCAATGCGATCGCATACCTGACTGACGAGGTTCCGGCCGAGGCTCAGCTCAAGGCTGGCGGTGCTGCGTCCGCACCGGCTGTTGGCCCCGATTTTGATTCCATTTCGATGCCAAACGAGGGCGGTCGCGATGTGGCGAGCACGATCGAACGGAGTTCCAGCCCAGCGCCAAAAGCGCCAAAAATGGCCGCAGCGGCAATTTCGGCAGCCGATTTAAACTCCCAGTCAGTCGCCTATCGCCCCGATAGCGATCCGTTTGCCGATGCCTTGGGTTCCTCGACTCAACCGGCGGCAGGGCGTGCGCGTGCTTCTATTAAGTCTGAAGCGGCGGTAGAATCGACGTCCGCCTTCGATCTAGGTGCGTTTTCCGAACCCTCGAAGGGTAAGCCAGACTCCATGGCACCCAAATCGCGGATCCCCGTCATTGACGATCTCGAAGAGCCCGAATCGGCCGAGCAGTTCGTGCTCGAAGAATTGAAGGGCAGTGGCGGCCGAAAATTTGGTGGCTTGCCGGCCAACATGGGTTGGGCCTTGCTCATTGGCGTCTTAGTGATTGGCTTATTGGGCCAGTTCGTTTATTTCAAACGGGCCGATTTAAACAAATATGCAACGGGCCGCATAGCTGTCGACGCCGTCTGCTCGGCCATCAGCTCATTCAAATCGTGCGAGACGGCCCCACAACGCGATCTGCAAGCGATTGAGCTGGTCGAGCGTGATGTACGTCCACACCCCAGCACCAAAGGCGCGTTGCTCGTTACCGCCACGATTCGCAACAAAGCCGAATTCGCCCAGCCATACCCCGAGCTGGAACTCAGTTTTTCAGACATCAACCAAAAACTGCTCGCACAGCGAAAATTCAAGGCCGAAGAATATCTCGCGCCTGAACTGGATATCGGCGCGGGCATGAAGCCCAGTTTGCCCATTCGCGTGCAAATCGAACTGGTCGACCCAGGCCCGGAAGCGGTCAATTTCGAGTTTAATTTTCGATAGTCCAAAGAGTTCAGGTTGATACTCGGCTAATCTGCTGGGCGACGAACTATCCACCCGGTTTTCTTCTACCGTGAATGACATGTGTTCCCCATAAATACCCGTGTGTCGCCTGAAGTGGCCGGGCCAGACCGGTTCGGTACTGTCTAGCGAACCCGCGTACTCCCCCTTGCCATACCCTTGCCTTGTTGCCGGCGGATATAGTTGTTATGATCATATGACTGTTTATTTTCATTCATTTGAAGGGGTGGGCGATGAAAGCAGAAGCCAAGCCTGTCAAACCGAGGGTCGAGCCGCCCGGTCGCTCATTCGCGAAATGGGGCCACGCGGTCTGCAAAATGCCCCCCGCGAAAAGAATCGAGATGATCCGGGCCGGAGTGAAAGTCGCGCTTCTAGTGGGTGCCGGCCAATACTACGGACTGTCGCAGTCGAGGCTTTCCAAGTTGCTTGGGGTTTCGGATGCAACCATCACCCGAAAGATAAAGTCTGGCGGCACGCTCGGTCCCATGGAGTCGGAGCGGTTGGCGCGAATAGCGCTGATTGATGCGGAGGCAGAGGATACTTTTGGTTCGCCGGAATTGGCGAAGCGCTGGATGCTTGAGCCCAATCAAGCCTTGGGCGAACCGCCCCTATCACTTCTCGACACAGACACGGGCGCCGATGAGGTCAGGAAAGTCTTGGCGGCGATCGCTTATGGTGGCGTGGTCTGATGTTTGCCTGGAGGATCGCCAAAAAGGCCCGTGCCCTCGATCGCTCCGGATTCGGTGCCAGCATCAAAGGACAGCGCTGGAATGGCGCCAATGTCCACGCGATCTACGCCGGCCTCACGCCCGAGATCGCGGCGATGGAGAAGCTCGTGCACACGGGCTCGATTCTCCCAGTGGACCTCGTGTTTGTTCGGCTCGAAATGCCGGACGATCCGGCGATTTACGATTCTCCAGACCCCGCAGCCTTGCCAAAGGGCTGGAGCGCTATTCCAGGGTCGCCCACAGCCGCAGCCTACGGTGATGCGTTCCTTTTGAAGGGGGAGTATCTCGGCCTGATCGTGCCTTCGGCGGTGATCCCGGAGGCAAGAAACATTGTTATCAACCCCGGTCACTCAAGGATGGCAGACGTGAAGATGGTTATCGTCCGCGATTTCACTTTTGATCCCAGGCTGCGGGATTAAATGCGGTTTTGTTAGCGCTGCTTTTAACCGTGGAAGTCGCCAATACAGGCTACAATCGTAGCGACTATGTCTAACGAATCCTGGCTCAATACGCTGGTACTCGCGGCCGCGTGGGTTTTCTACTTTGCCGTCCACTCGGTGCTGGCATCACTCGCGGTAAAGAAATGGGTCGCCGCGCGGCGGCCGGCCTTCATGCCGGCGTATCGATTAGTTTTCAATGCTGTTTCGCTTGTTTTGTTGCTGCCCGTATTTTTCATAATGGCGACCAACCCGTGGCCGCAAGTTTGGCAATGGCAAGGCATAGGAAAAATAACCGCAAATACGCTGCAAGTGCTGGCGGTATTTGGCTTCGTGTGGTCGCTTAAATACTACGACTTACAGGAATTCCTTGGGCTGCGACAATGGCGCGGCAAAATAGCCGCGCCCGAGGATCAAGAGCATCTCCAAATCTCGCCGCTGCATCGATTCGTGCGCCACCCCTGGTATTTCTTCGCGCTCATACTGTTATGGACGCGCGACATGAATCTGGCGCAATTGATTACTGGTGTTTTGGCCAGCGTGTACTTCACCGTGGGCGCACGCATGGAAGAGCGCAAATTGCTGGTGTATCACGGGGAACGGTATCGAAGGTATATGGAAAAGGTGCCGGGCTTGGTGCCGTTGCCGTGGAGGTTTTTAAGGGTGGGGGAGGCGGAGAGTCTATGCCAAGCGCAATCGGGCCTGCGGGAGTCTTGATCGTAGGTCGGGGTCCACATTTTTTGAAAGGAATACTCTAGCCCGTAGAAAGTGTACGGCCAGCTAGGCAAGGTCGTATGCGTACATTCGTCCGGTTGATAGTCTCAGGAGCTGTCCTGTTATCAAGGTCTTCCTCTTCCCGGAAATCACCTTACCTCACCTCACTTCATATCAATCTCAACCCCATAATTCTGCCGCACCATTAGCTTGGCCAGGCGCAAAAACATATCGTCTTTCTTCAGCGCCTTGGTCGGATTGCTGATCGCGTACCAATTCGGATTTTCCGGCAGCTGCGACGCGATCTTTAGCGTTTTCATTGCCAGCGCATACCAGCCAAAGCGCTCAACGTCGTGGGCATAGCCCTGCGCTTTTTGCCGACGCGCTTGGACCATCGACTTTGCTTCTTCCTTCACGGTTTCCTGTTCCGGACGGGGCAGCCTGTCGAACGTGTAGCGTGCCATCAATACGTTCATCGCGGCGTAATAGCGGCGGCGCACGTTCGCGGCTACGGCCAGAGCAATGACGATTACGGCAGAAATGATTAGCAGAGAAATCGGCATGGTTTCTTCTTCGGGTTTCTAGAGTTGCGGGCCTGTGCGCAACCGTGTGGCGCGCAGGGGGTGGGCGAAATCATACACGGCTTCGGGATTGGGTAGCGATGATTCACCGCTAATCCATCGGCGCCGTTACAATCGACGTTGTCAACGCAAACGCGCGAGCTTTGGACAGGTTCAGGTTGTCGCTGGAAATGGCGATTGACAGCCAGCGGTAGCTCCAGCGCACATGCAGTGTGCTGTCCTGCGGGTTGACGAGCGCGTCGAATATATTGCGGTCGCCCAGCATGCGGCGGTAGCCGAAGCGGGGGTACGATTTGATTGGCGTTACTAGCAAATCGGCCAGTAAGGCGGCTTTGCTTTGCAGTTTGAAGGTGATTTGGCTCATCACCTGACTGTTCAGCGTTTGGGTGAAGTCCCGGCCGCCCTGGTTGCCGCTGAGTGTGGGGTTGAATCTGACGTATCCGTCAGCGTCGTAGGTTTTGGTGTCGGAGTCGATGTGGGCGACGGTGTAGGGGGCGTTGTGCCAATAGATTCTGCCGAGCAAATCGGAGGCGTGCATTTGCAGTTCGAGCCTTGCATCGGGCTTCCACGTTAGGTCGAAATCGAAGGCATAGCCCCGGCCTTCGGGTGGCGGCGTTTCGTTGTAGAACAAATCGTCTTTGCGATAGCGATAGTCGAGTAGCACGTTAGTGAATTCATATTCGTTGGCGG
>Ga0315270_10002309_pt1 | contig 10083 bp, 9 predicted proteins | sample C1_bottom_MG_FD_204932 | JGI IMG/M metagenome (GOLD analysis project Ga0315270, IMG submission 204932) | Sediment microbial communities from Yellowstone Lake, YNP, Wyoming, USA - C1_bottom | ecosystem: Environmental > Aquatic > Freshwater > Lake > Sediment | place: USA: Wyoming | collected... | reverse complement strand
AAATGTCGTAACGGGCGATGGCCTCGTAATCCATATTCGCGCGCAGTGTCCCGGCCGGCGCGGCCTCGCCGGGTATCCCGACCTTGGCCGCCACGGCGCGCGCGGTCGCTTCGCCGTCGCCGGTGACGAGGATGACGCGCACACCGTGCTGGCGCAGCGCGGTGATGAGCGCCGCGGAATCGGGGCGCGGCGGGTCATTCAATGCAATGAAGCCGGCGAGGCGGAGCGTGGCGCCGGTCCCGGACGCCACCGCCAGCACGCGCGCGCCGCCGCCGGCGAGCTGCTCCACCTGGGCGGCGATCTCCGGCCACGGCAGGTGCGCGAGTTCGGCGAGCACCGTCGCTGCCCCCTTGATGATGCGCACCACCTCGTGGTCCTGCCGCAACGACACCTCCGAGCGTTTGGTGGCGGGATCGAAGGGAACGAAGTCGAAGCGTGGCGGCGGGTTGGCGATCAGCCCGCGCTCGCGCGCCGCCTGCAGGATGGCAAGATCAATCGGGTCCTGCGTCGCCTCGTCGGACGCCAGCGCCGCCAGCCGCAGCACCTCGTCCGCCGTGGCCGCCGCGCGCGGCACCACTTGCTCGATGCCGAGGCGGTTCTCGGTGATCGTGCCAGTCTTGTCGAGGCAGAGAATGTCCATGGCCGCGGCATCCTGGATCGCCGACAGCCGCGTGACCAGAATGCCGTTTTCCGCCAGTGCGCGCGCGCCCAGCGCGGCGGACAGCGTGAACATGGTCGGCAGCGCCACGGGAACGGCCGCCACCAGCAGCATCATCCCGAAAGGAAGCATGTTGAGCAATGATTCGCCATGGATCAGCGTGGCGATAAAGACGGCCAACGCGAGCACGATCACCAGGGCCGCCAGATAGCGGGTAATTTGCAGGATCAGCAACTCCAGGCGGCGGGGTGCTTCGGCCGTGCGCACCAGTTCCGCCGTTTTCCCGAAGTACGTCCGCGCACCCGTTTCTGTCACCACACCAGTCGCCTCGCCACGGCTCACCTGCGAACCGGCATAGCTTGTGCTCTCCGCTTGACGATCGACGGGCAGCGATTCGCCGGTCAACTGGGATTGATCCACCTGCATCCGGCCATCGCTGAGCCGGATGTCCGCCGGGACGATATCGCCGACGCGCAGCCGCACCACGTCGCCCGGCACCAGTTCGGCGGCCGGGATCGTCTGCCAGCGGCCGTCCCGCCGCACGCGGGCGGTGACCGTCAGACGCTGACGCAGCAAGGTCAGCGCGGCCTGCGCGCGATGTTCCTGGAAAAAACCGATCAGCGCGTTGAACACGAGCAAGGTGGCGATCACACCGGCCTCGACCCAGCGTCCCAGCAGCAGGTCCAGAATGAGCGCCAGTTCAAGCATCCACGGAATGACGCCCCAGAACTTGCGCAGCAACCGGCGTACGCCACGCGGCCGCGCCTCGGCCACCGCATTCGGTCCGTACCGCGCCAGCCGCGCCGCCGCGTCGGCGCTCGTGAGCCCCTCCGCGCTGGGCGAACGTAACGCGCTGGTGTCTGGTTCGGTCATACGAACCGTGCCGGTAGCAATTCGACGAAGACGAGATACAGCGTGCCGGCGGCGAGCAGCCAATCAGCGGCTTCGGCGGCAGAGAGACCCTGTTCGGGCAGGACGGGCTCGTTCACGGCCGGCCGCCACCGTACCCCATGCCACCGCGCTCCACGCAGCGCCGGAAGGCCGGCAGGTGTCGATCTTGTGAGGCCGAGCGCAGCGCCTGGTATACGGCGAGAATATCCGGCCGCCGGGTGCTCGCGAGCAGCCGGTCGTAGAGCGCGACATTTTCGATCTCACCCTGCACGCCCGCGCGACAGGCGTCGTGGACACTGGCGAAATGCGGCGTCTTGCCTGCCCAGTGGTTTTCCGGCGGCGTGATGACATAGCGCTCGAACAACAGCAGCAGGGCCGAGATATGCCGCGCCTCGGCCTCGACGATGTTGATGAAGGGGCGAACCTCGCCGAGATTGCGGATTACCTGTGCATAGGTTTCGTGTGACTTGTATTCGTCATCCAGCGCGGCGGCCAGGGCGCTGCGTTCCGCTTCATTCAAGGGGATGGTTTCGGACATGAGTGTGACTCCTTGTGACAAGATAGTTTGTCCCGACCTCGACTCGGCATCAGAGCAGTTCCTCCGGCGCCAGCGCACCAAACACGCTGGAGACCATGCGGCGCCACCAGCTCGCCAGCGGTTCCTGAGTGTAGCGCACCGGCTGGCCGTCTTGGCGTCCGAGCCAGACCAGCGGCGAGCTTGCGTTGCCGGACTCGGTGAGCTCGACGTGGAACGCCTGGTCGGGCGACGTGGCCTTCTCGAACAACGCGCCGAGCTGTCCGCCCAGCGCCGCGCTCTCGATCAACAGGGCGACCTCGGTGTTCGACAGGCGCGAACGCGGATCGAGATTCATCGAGCCGACGAGGACAGATTCGCGGTCGACCACGATCGCTTTCGCGTGCAGGCTGGCGCCGGATGACGCGCCGGGGCGCCAGCGGCGGATGGCGTCGGGGGGTGCGTCAGGGCGCGCTTCGTACAGCTCGACGCCGGCCGCGAGCAGGCGGGCGCGCAGGCGCGCGTAGCCGGCATGCACCACTGCAACGTCGGTGGAGGCGAGCGAGTTGGTGAGGATGCGCACGCGCACCCCGCGCCGGGCGAGCGCGCTCAGAATACCGATCCCCTGTTCGTTCGGGATGAAATAGGGCACGATCAGGATGACCTCGCGCTTGGCCGCTTCGACGATCGGCCGTAGCGCCATGAAAATCCGGCTGGACGATTCTGCGCCGCTTTCCGCCGATATCTTTTTCGGTTCGTCATAGAGCGCGATGGCCGTCGCGGGCGTCAGCGGCACCTGCTCCGCGAGCAAACGGGGCCCGAGGCGGACCTCGCGCAGCGCACGCGCGTAGTCGGTGTCGCGAAAACCTTCCAGCCGCGTCTCCAGCGCGCGCCCGAACTCGGCGACCTGCTCCGGATCCGGTGGGGTGGTGACGAAGGCCTGGATCGGCACGGCCCATTCGCTGTTCCAGTAATCATCGAAGCTGCGCGAGATGTCGCGCACGATGGGACCGGCCGCGAGGATATCGAGGTCGGAGAAATTGACTTCGCCGTGTGCATCGAAGTATTCATCGCTCAGATTGCGCCCGCCCACGATGGCCACGGCGTTGTCCGCGACCCACAGCTTGTTGTGCATGCGGCGGTTTAGTCGCGTCGCGTCGCCGAGAAACTCCAGCAGCCGTGACAGGCCAAGCGTGGCGCGATTCCGGAATGGATTGAACACACGCACCTCGATGTTGGGCTGCGCCGCTAAGGTGGCCAGATCGAAATCCTTTCCGCCCGTGTACAGGTCGTCGAGCAGCAGCCGCACGCGCACACCGCGCCGCGCGGCGCGCAGCACACGGTAAAGAAGGAGCTGGGTCGTCGCGTCCTCGCGCACGATGTAGTACTGCAAGTCGAGGGTGTGCCGTGCGTTCTCGGCCAGTCCGGCGCGGATGCTCAAGGCCTCCATCCCCGAATCGAGCAGATAGAATCCGGATTGGCCCTTGTGGCCCGCCAGTGGTTCGCCGAGCGCGGTTTCCTCTGGATGTGCCCATGCCTCGGACCGCGGGTACGGCACGTCGTGGCGCGGATCGGCGCAGCCGGCCAACGTGACCACGAGACACAGGGCGGCGACCGTACAGTTCTTCACCGCGGGTCTCGATGGTGGGTCTGTCATAGTCGGCCTTGATGTTTTTCGCATGACTCAGCTTGTCCTGCTCGTGGCAACACACGACAACGTGTGGGCAGCTCGATGGCCATAATGAACGTGGCCACGTATGCGCCGGGTGCCATTCACCTCAGACCACGTCGCCCGGCGCCAGCCGGCAGGCGCCATTGCCGTCGGCCAGCTCGATTTGCAGCGTGGCGTGGCCGATCTGGAAGCGGTGGTCGAGTTCTTCGGCGACGCGGTCGAGAAACTCATCGCCCGGGTGTCCGCCGGTCACGATGAGATGCGCAGTCAGCGCCGTCTCGGTCGTGCTCATTCCCCAGATATGCAGGTCATGCACTTCGCACACGCCGGGCAGCGCTTGCAGATAGGACTGCACCGCGACCGGGTCGATGCGTTCGGGCACGGCGTGCAGGGACAGGCGCAGCGATTCCTTTAATAAGCCCCAGGTGCCGATGAAAATCACCACGGCGATGATCAGACTGACGGCGGGATCGAGCCACAACCACCCAGACCACAGTATGCCGGCCCCGGCGACCGCCACTCCGACGGAGACGGCGGCATCGGCCACCATGTGCAGATAGGCGCCGCGCAGGTTGATGTCGTGTTCGCGTCCTTGGCGCAGCATCAGCGCCGTCGCCACGTTGACCACCACGCCCGCCAGCGCGACCCAGATCATGGTCGCTTCACTGACCGGCGCCGGCTCGGAAAAGCGACGGATCGCCTCCCACGCGATGCCGCCCACGGCCATGAGCAGCAGCATGGCGTTGGCGAGCGCCGCCAGAATCGTCGAGCCGCGCAGCCCGTAGGTGTAGCGCGTGGAGGGCAGGCGTTTGGCGAGCAGCATCGCCACCCAGGCGGCGAGCAGCCCGATCACGTCGCTGAAGTTGTGGCCGGCGTCGGCCAGCAGCGAAAGCGAATTGGCCCACAACCCGAAGCCGGTTTCGATCGCGACAAAGGCCAGGTTGAGTGTGACGCCCACGGCGAACGCGCGGCTCGTCGTATCAACGTCGGCGTGATCGTGTTCATGGGAGTGATTGTCGTGGCTTGCGCTCATGGTGTCCGGCTTGGGTGAGGGTTAGATGATTGACGGGCCGTATCGGGTAGCGCTGATCGAAAGGCGCGCACGGATTGCCTCGTTGTGCGTTGCCTATTCGAGTTTCCCGCGCAACAGCAGCACCAGGATCAATCCCGACACCAGGGTCGCGCCCACGGTCCAGGCCAGCACCGTCCACAGTTCGGCGCGGTAATACCAGGTGGCGATGCCGGAAGCGATGAAGCCGATCTCGGTGGCGCCGAACACCACCGTGAGCCAGAACTGCATGAGCGTCATGCGCTTCTGGTAGCGCGTGGTGATCGCGAAGCTCACGGTATCGAGGCGGTCCATCACCGCGTCGTAGAGATCGCCCAGGCCGAGCAGGCGCTCGCCGTCGGCGGTGACTTCATCGCTGAAGCGGGTGGCGCTGGTAATGGCACCGTAGTATTCCTCCAGACCGTCGAGCACTTCCTGCTTGAGCGTCAGCAGTTCCTCCACCGAACCCGGCATGCGGTGCGAGAGACGCTGGTAGAGATGTGCGAGCACCGCGCGCTCGATCAGCAGCAGTTCGAGGGTGATGAGAAACGGCAACGCGCTGCGCGGCGGCACACCGGCGGGGGAGACCTCTTCGGCGCTGTCCTCGCGTCCGTGCACATCCAGCCCGCTGCGGCGCGCGAGCAGCGTCATGCCGCCTTCGCGCGCGCAGTAGTCGCGCGCCAGTTCGTCGGCCACCAGTTCGGGCTTGAAGGCCCGGCGCGAGTGGTCGAGAAACAAAAGGTGAACCAGCTCCGTGCCGTGGCGTTCGACGAGCGTTTCCAGCGTATGCTGCGGCGCGCGCAGCAGGGTGATGGGAAAATACAACCCCGACCAGGCCGGCTTGCCGGCGATCTCCTTGTTCACCGGGCCGAGCACGCGCCACAGTTGCGCGATCAGTCCGTCCCCGGTCTCGGCATCGAGCCAGCCGATCCAGCGCGCCGCATCGAACGGCTGAGTGGGCGCGGGCAGCCAGACTTCCCACAGTGCCACACCCGATTTATGCGCGAGCAGGTAGACGTCGGCGTGGGTCGGCGCGCCCTTGGGGAGGCCGTCGAGCGCGATGCGCCCGAGCGGCGCGCGCGCGAGGCGTCCTGCCTCGCGAAAGGTCTTGCCGAGCAGCCGCGTCTCGAACTCGGCGAGCCGCGCGACGTAGTCGCCGGACTGTTCGGGCGGCAGCGGCGCGATGCCGGGCGGCAGCGTGCCGAAGCCTTTGAAGGCGCTTTTCAGATGTATGGAAAACAGCAGCACGAAGGCCGGTTCGACCGTGAGCGCAGCGGGCGTGCCGGAGGCGTCATGGCTTTGGGTGTCTGGTTTCTTACGCATCGGATTTCTTGTTTATGTTTTGTTGTGTCAGTCCGCGTCGAGTCCGGCGCGGCGCAACCGCGCGTGCAGCCGTTCGTTCTCATCGAGCAGGTCGAGCAGCAGCGCCACGCTTGGCAGGCTGGCCTCGAAATCGCGTTGCAGGCGCAGGATGCGCCGCACGCGCGCGATCTCCGCGCCGCCGAATCTGGACGGCTCGATTCGCGCGGGAGCGAGCAGGTCGTCGGCGATCAGCGTTTCGATGAATTCGCTCGTGACCCCGCACACCCGTGCCAGCTCGGCGAGATCGAGCCATGCGTCTTCACCCAGGCATACGGCGTTGATCGTGATGATGTCGGTCATGGTCACACCCCCAGATGGCGGCGCGGGTTGAAGGCCAGCTCGCGCGCCATAGTTTCGTAAATCTGTTTTGCCTTTTCGTTGCCGGCCGGCGGCAGCACCACGCTGAGCCGCACATACAAATCGCCCGGTGGTTGGCCCGGCAGGCCGCGGCCCTTCAAGCGCAGCGTGCGGCCGTTCGCCGAGTCGGGTGGGATGCGCATCTCCAGCGCGCCATCCGGCGTGGGCACGCGCACGCTGGCGCCGAGCGCCGCTTCCCAGGGCGTGACCGGCAGGTCGAGATAGAGGTCGCGCTCCTCGACGCGATAGAGCGGGTGCGGACGGAACTGCACTTCCAGGTAAAGATCGCCCGCCGGCGCGCCGCCGAAACCGGGGTGGCCCTGGCCCGCGAGGCGGATCATCTGGCCGGCGCGTATGCCCTTTGGGATCGTTATATTAAGTACGCGCTCCTTGAGATGCACATGCCCGGCGGCGTCCACCTCCGGCGCGCGCAGGCTGATCTGGCGGCTGGCGCCGCGCCAGGCGTCTTCGAGATCGATCAGAATCTTGGCGTGGTGATCCTCGCCGCGCGCGGCATGGGCCGCGCCGCCGGCGCGGCGTGCACGGCCACCAAGGCCACCGAATAGCGATTCGAAGAATTCACTGAAATCGCCACTGCCATGGCCCGCGCCCGGCGCGCCCGAGAACTCGAAGCCCGCGTCCCAGTCGGGCGGCGGGCGGAACTCCTGCCCGGCGCGGTAGCGTTCGCCCAGCTGGTCGTAGGCGGCGCGCTTCTCGGCATCGCCCAGCACTTCGTAAGCCTCGTTGATTTCTTTCATGCGCTCGGCGGCATCCGGTTCCTTGCTCACGTCCGGATGATACTTGCGCGCCAGCTTGCGCCGGGCGCGCTTGATGTCCTCGGCGCTGGCGTCCTTGGCGACACCGAGGATGAGGTAGTAGTCCTTGAATTCCACGGCTGTCTTTCCCCTTCGCGGTTTCCGATCAACCGCCGCGACACGGCGGCGTTTCCTCGTTCATTATGGACACATTCAACTCGTTCGAATGGAAAACAGCAGCACGAAGGCCAGTTCGACGGCGAGGGCACTTTGAGCCGCATTCATTCCGCCAGCTGCCTGGCATCGATAATGCCTTCGCGGCGGCGCTCAAACCAGGCGCCCAAACGAAAGCCACCTGCCGCGACGCCCGCCAGCAACAACAGGATCAGCCAGGTCGGCCAACCGGTCAGCGCCGGGAGCGTCTGCCCCTCGGGACCTTGCGCCGCCAGATAGAGACCTTGCAGCGCATCGAAGCTGGCGGCGAAGAGCGTCGTGCCGATCAACATGCCGAGCATGAAGACCAAAGCATCCAGGCGCCCGGTAAACAGGCCGACCACGGAGGTGCCGGGACAGTAGCCGCCGATGGCCAGTCCCGCGCCCAGCAGGGCGCCACCCACGGCCATGGCCCAGAAGAACGTGGTCGGCACCTTCAGCGCATCGAAACGCAGCCAGCCCAGCACATCGAGCAGCCACAAGCCCGCAGCCGCCACGACGATGGCGACGAACATGACCTTGAACACGCTCCAGTCGCGCAGCGTGAATTGCGCGGTGAGCTTGCGCGGACTGCCGAGGCCGGAGACTTCAAGGAAGTATCCAAAGAAAAAACCAGCGACGAGCACGGCCAGCATGCCGCTGTTTTCGAGAGGGAAGTTCATTGCCATAGCCTCCGTGTCAGCGCCGACAGCAACAAACCGGCGGCAAAAAATGCGATCAGAAAGACGAATGCAGCGAACGCCAGCGTTGCGCCGCCGGACAGTCCCAATCCGCTGGTGCAACCGCGCGCCAGCGGCGCGCCAAAGCCGGTGAGCACGCCCCCGCCCAAGGCCAGGGCCAATCGTGCAGCCACGCCGGTGCGTGGCCCGCGTTCGATCTTCCACTGAAAGCGCCGTGCCGTGAGACTGCCCGCCAGCGCACCGAGGGCCACCCCGGCGATTTCCCAGCTGATCCATGCATCGAGCGGATGGCCCTTGCCCAAATAAGAGTTGAAATAGACATTCGCATCGGCCCATACCGGGTTGGCGATATCGCTCAGCCATGCCGCAAGTCGCGTGAAGAAACCGATCGCCCCCAGGCCGTGTCCGGTGAACAGGAACATGCCCATGAGCGCCAAACCGAGACCGATGCCGGCGGCTAGCGGCGGCCAGAATTCACGCGGTTGTCTGTTATCCATCGTTGTACTCCTTTCGTTGTCAATATGCTTTCGGCACGTTCTTGTAGGCATTGTCCTTGCGCTCACCCATATCTTTGCAGGGCGGTGCGGGCCACGTGTACGTGGGATCGTTGAACACGTCCACCGATTCGATCGCCGGCCGGCTCACCAGCTTTTTCGCGTAAGCCCATTGCACATCCTGGAAGCGGTCGATGTCGGCGGGCTCGAACTGGCCCGATTCGATCTTCTTCATCTGGGTGCGCACGTCATGCGGATAGGTGGCGGCATTGATCACCACGCGCACCGTTTTGCCCGTGGAGACGCGCTTCACCACGAAATCGCTCTCCTTGAGTTTCGGGTCGATGAGGTGTGACCCGAAGCGTGCGCGAGCGCCGGTAAGGTAGGCCGCCACATCACCGCCGCAGGCGGAGTTGTTGGAGGCGATGCGCAGATCGGTGCGGTCGATGATGCCGTCTGGAAACAGCCGATCGAAAGCCACGCGCAAGGCTGTCGCACCTTCCACCAGGCCGCCGCAGAAGTGACCGTGGAACTTGATCAAATCCTTGACCGTGATGGTCTTGGCCTCGCTGGCGTAGCGGCCGTACTTGTTCACGGTGTCGCGCACTTTGAACACCGGGGCGTGCGGCGCCGTGGCCAGCCACTCGGGGTAGTACCAGTCGGGTGAATTGCCGTCGGGCGGCGTGGCCCAGGTCGGGACTGAAAGCAACAGCATGGCGGCCAGGATCGTTTTCATGGATGACTCCTTTATTATTTCTTGCAGACAGTCTCAATGCAGTCCGAACGAATCAACGGTGATGCGTTCGGCGGGAGTACCCTGTTGTCGCAAGCCGTCAACGATCCCGGGCATCATCGCCGGCGGCCCGGCGATGTAGGCGTCGCGCGCGGCGATGTCGAGGCCCGGCGTGCGCAGCGCGTCGAGGATGGAGCCGGTGACCGTGGCGATGCCGACGGGAAGGGTGTAGGCGCCGAAGCCGCGCTGCGCGGCGAGCAGGATGCGCAGCTTCTTGTCCGACAGATCCCACTCCTCGAGCGTGTCGAGCGCGTAGAAATCGCGCGCATCCCCGGCGCCCCAGATGAGCACCATGTCGCGTTGCGGGTCGAGCCGGAGCTGCTGCTCGATGAGCGCCTCGATGGGCGCGAAGCCCGTGCCGCCGGCGACGAACAGCAGCGGCCGGTCGAGCGGCGAACGCACGGTGAACGTGCCCAGCGGTCCGCGCACGCGCACGCGGTCGCCGGGTTTCATTTTGGTGAAGGCCCACTCGGACAGGCGGCCGCCCTCGACTTGCCGGATCTGGAGATCGATGCTGCCGTCCGCGCGCGGCGCATTGCCGATCGAATAGGACCGCGACAGGTACGGGGTGTCGGGCACCCAGATTTCGACATACTGCCCCGGCGTGAACTGGCAGAAGCACTCGCCCTTCACCTTGGGCGCGAGG
>Ga0315270_10002307_pt1 | contig 10085 bp, 10 predicted proteins | sample C1_bottom_MG_FD_204932 | JGI IMG/M metagenome (GOLD analysis project Ga0315270, IMG submission 204932) | Sediment microbial communities from Yellowstone Lake, YNP, Wyoming, USA - C1_bottom | ecosystem: Environmental > Aquatic > Freshwater > Lake > Sediment | place: USA: Wyoming | collected... | reverse complement strand
GCCCGAATTCCACCAGGGCCGAAGTCGAGGCGTTCCGCGCGCGGGTCCTGGCCAATCCGGGCAACTATATAGCCCAACCGACGCTGGCGCTTTCGACCACGCCGACCTTTGTTGAACAAGGCATCGCGCCGCGCCATGTCGACCTTCGGCCCTATTGTCTGGTGGGAGAGCGGATCGAACTGGTGCCGGGCGGCCTGACGCGGGTGGCGCTGCGCGAAGGGTCACTGGTGGTGAATTCGTCGCAGGGCGGCGGGGTCAAGGACACATGGGTATTGGCGGAGTGATGCGATGCTGAGCCGGACCGCCGACAATCTGTACTGGATTGCCCGCTATATGGAACGGGCGGAAACGGCGGCGCGTTTGTTGGAGGTGGGGGCGCGGATCGCGCTCTTGCCCTCGGCAGAGGGTTATCGCAACGATTGGGACAGCGTGCTGTGCGCCTCTGGCAATGCCGACGGCTTTGCCGCGAAATATGGCAAGCCAGAGCAGGCCAATATCGAGCACTTCCTGTTCCTTGATCGTGACAATCCGAACTCGGTGGCAAGCTCGATTACCGCGGCGCGCGAAAACGGCCGCATCGTGCGCACGGCTTTGACCACTCAGGTCTGGGATGCGCTGAACACCGCGTTTCAGGAACTGCGCCAGATCGAAGCGCAGCCCGTGGCCGCATGTGAGCTCTCGCAGCTGACCGATTGGACCATGCGCCAGGCCGCGATGGTGCGCGGTGCCATTGACGCGACGCTGCTGCGCAACGACGGCTATAACCTGCTGAACATCGGGTACTATCTGGAACGCGGTGACAGCACGGCCCGGCTGATGGACGTCAAGTACTATGTACTGCTGCCACGCTCGGATTTCATTGGCTCGGGCGCTGACAATGATCAATGGGCGATGCTGTTGCGGGCGATGTCGTCGCACCGGGCTTTTCACTGGGCCTATGGCGGCGAAGTCACCTCGGCCAAGATCGCGCATTTCCTGATCCTGAACCCGCAATGCCCACGCAGTCTGATCACTTGCGTGGCGGGAATGAACAATCACATAGGCCGGCTGGCCAGGCTATACGGGCGCGAAACCCCGGCGGTGAGTGCAGCGGCGCGGCTGTTGGCCGAATTGGAAACCCAGTCGCCAGAGCGGATTTTCGATGAGGGACTGCACGAATTCCTGTCGCGGTTCATCCGGGAAACGGCGCAACTGGCGACGGTGATTCACAACAGCTATCTGAGCGGAGATATTCAGGGATGATCCTCACCGTCGATCACGTGACGCGCTACAGTTATGACCGTCCGCTGCGCGGCGTGGTGCAAAGTCACCGGTTAAGCCCTTCGCGGTTTGACGGCCAGAAGGTGCTCGACTGGCATGTGAGTGTCAGCGGCGGCGACATCGGCGGCGGCTTTCGGGATGGGGCCGGCGATTGGGTGCAAGGCTGGTCAGTGGCAGGGCCAGTAACCGAGATTGAGGTTCATGTGACCGGCCGCGTCGAAACCGTGGATCTTGCCGGGTTGCTGACCGGGCACCGCGAGCTGATCGCACCCCAGGCCTATCTTGGCGAAACCGATCCGACGCGGGCCGATGCCGCGATCCGCGCCCTGGCTGCGCTGGTCCGCGACTCCGCCGATCCGCTGGCGGCCGGTCATACATTGTCAGCTGCGATATCGGATGCCATCGCCTATCGCCCCGGAACCACCCATGCCCATACCACCGCGGCACAGGCTTTGGCGCAAGGCGAAGGCGTGTGTCAGGACCATGCGCATGTCTTGATCGCGGCGGCGCGCAGTGCCGATATTCCGGCGCGCTATGTTTCGGGCTATCTGCAATCGGGATCGGATGGCAGCGACCACGAGGCGGCCCATGCCTGGGCAGAGCTGCATGTGCCGGGCCTGGGCTGGATCGGTTTTGATCCGGCCAACCGCTGCTGCCCCGATGCACGCTACATTCGGCTGGGGTCGGGTCTGGATGCGCGGGATGCGGCCCCGATTCGCGGCATTTCACGCGGGATGGGCAGCGAAAGCCTGGCGGTGAGGGTTGCGGTTCAGATGGCCGAGCAATAGGGTGGCGACAATATTGAGACCCAAGGAACCATGCCGATGAAGCAAATTCTCGCCGGACTATTACTTCTACCCACGCTCGCGCTGGCAGCGGATTCCACCCAGCTGCAGACCGAGGTGCGGCGCCTGCAAGCCATGTCCGCACGCCTCGCGCCGGTGGACATCCGGGTGGATCTCTCCGGCCTTCCAGAGAATGAACGCCAGGCGCTCGTGCACCTGGTCCGCGCGGCTCGCATTACCGATGCACTGTTCCTGCGCCAGGTCTGGGCCGGCAATGAGGCGCTGTTGCTCAGGTTGATGGAGGACACGACGCTCCTGGGTCAGGCCCGCCTCAATGCGTTCTTCATCAACAAGGGCCCGTGGTCGCGGCTCGATCTTGAGGCGCCATTCATCCCGGGCATCGGCGAGAAGCCCGACGCCGCGAATTTCTACCCTGCCGGGGCGACCAAGGCCGAAGTGGAGGCCTGGATTGCCGGTCTCGCACCGGCCGAGCGCGCACAGGCGACCGGATTCTTCACCACGATACGCCGCGATGCCAGCGGGGCGTTCACGAGCGTGCCCTATAGCCTCGAGTACCAGGGCGAGCTGGCCGAGATGGCGCAGGAGTTGCGTGCGGCCGCGACGGCGACGACGCAGCCCACGTTGCAGGCCTTTCTCGAGTCGCGTGCGGCGGCGCTGTTCTCCAACGACTACTACGCGAGCGATGTCGCGTGGATGAAACTCGATTCCTCGATCGAACCGACCATCGGACCCTACGAGGTCTACGAGGACGAGTGGTTTAACTACAAGGCCGCCTTCGAGGCCTTCATCAGCGTGCGTGACGATGCGGAGACGGCAAAACTGACCCGATTCAACCGCGAACTGCAGGGGCTCGAGGACCAGTTGCCCATCGATGCGCGTTACCGCCGCGCGAAACTCGGCGGCATGGCGCCGCTGCGGGTCGTCAATGTCTTATTCGCTGCGGGCGACGGCAATCGCGGCGTCCAGACAGCTGCGTACAACCTCCCTAATGACGAGCGCATCGTCAACGAGATGGGCTCGAAGCGGATAATGCTGAAGAATTTCCAGCAGGCAAAGTTCGATCAGGCGTTGCTGCCGATTTCAAAACTGGCGCTGACGCCCGCGGATCAGCCCTACGTCAGTTTTGACGCGTTCTTCACGCACATCCTGATGCATGAAGTGATGCACGGTCTCGGACCCCAGAGCACCGGGCCGGGCGGGACGGGTGGCGGCGTGCGCCAGGCGATCAAGGAACTCTACAGCACCGTCGAGGAGGCCAAGGCAGATGTTGCCGGCCTGTGGGCGCTGCAGAAGCTGATGGACAAGGGCGTGCTGAACAAGGCTGACGAGCGCGCGATGTATACGACATTCCTGGCCTCGTCATTTCGCACGCTGCGATTCGGCATGACCGAGGCGCATGCCAAAGGCATGGCGTTGCAGGTCAATTACCTGCTCGATGCCGGCGGATTCCGCGTGAATGCCAATGGCACGTTCAGCGTGGATCTGCGCAAGGTGAAGCAGGGTGTCATCGGACTCACGCGTGAGCTGATGACACTGGAGGCGACCGGCGACTACGAAGGCGCGAAACGCCTGCTGGTTCGCCTGGTTGTGATCCGTCCTGAAGTACAGGTCGTACTCGACCGCGTGGGAAATGTGCCGGTGGATATCCGACCGCGCTTCATCACCGCAGAAAGCCTGGAGTGAGGGAAAGGAAATCCAGGCGCTGATTCCGTTCGCGCTTATCCGCCAGCACGGGCGCGCCGGAACGTCAGATTGTAGCGGATACCGCCCGTCAACGGATGCGTGCCTTGGGCGAGCGAATGAACGCCGTGAAAATTCATGCGTGCCGGGCCGCCCCATACGACCACTCGGTAAAAAGCGGCGGCAGCTTCGGCCAGTGTTGGCCGGACTCAGGATCAATAGGATCGTAGCGGTAGCCGCTGCGATCGCTCAGAATTTCGTAAACGCCGGTTGACCCGGCGCGCGCAACGGGATGATACTTTGGCGCGACCGGGATCCGAGCGTCGCACCCTCGAACAGGAAAGAGCAGGGCGTCGGCGCGCGGGAGGGAGTTGACGATGAAGTCATGCCATAGCGCGTGGCGGCCGCTGGTGCTCGCCGCCCAGTGTGCAGCGTTTGGCGTGCTGGGATGGACCGGGCTCGGGGCGTTCGCGCAGTCCGTGGGGCCGCCGCAGGCAAGGACCGGCCCGACGACCTCGCGTCCGGCGCTACAGGCGCCACCGGCTGCGGCGGCGAAAGTACTGCTGGTCGATGACGACGACTCGGACAATAACAGCAATCCGGCGAGCGGCAAGCTCTCCGCTTCCGACACGTTCTACCGCAAGCTCCTGGCAGATCAGGCGTACTCGTTTGACACTGTCGTGGTGCCCCGCTATTCCGACGGTCCCTCGCTCGAGAAGCTCAAAACCTATTCGCTGCTGCTCTGGTACACGGGCGCTGCTTACGGCGGCAACCGCGACAACACCGCGGTGATTAGCCTCAAGGACGAGCAGGCCCTCACCGCGTACCTGCAGCAGGCCGGCGGCACCGTGCTGCTGTTTTCGCCCGGGTACCTCAACAATGCGCTCGGGGCCGGGGGCGCGGCGCTGTGGGCGAAAGCGGAATCGCCGTTCCTGCAGCAGGTGCTCGGGATCAAAGGCGGGCGCGGCCTGCTGCAGCGGTTCAAGGATGGCGCGGTCGCCGCCACGGGCGGCGGAACCTACGCCGTCACCAAGAGCCCGTCGGTCGAGACGCAGTTCAGCGCGATGAATCCCGATTCGGCCGAGACACTGTTCACGGCCACGCTCGATCCCGATGGTAAGGGCGCGCAGCCGGTCGCGGTCGCAGTCAGCCACGCCGTAGGCTCGGGTCGCCTCGTCTACGTCGGTTTCACGTTCGAGAACATCACTGCCGATGCGAACCAGGCGTTCGGAAACCTCATGGTGCCTTCGGGCAAGACGGTGCCTTCAGGCCAGCAGATTGCGGGTGCCGAGGCGGTCGCTTCACAGAGCGAAACGCCGTTCTCACCCAGGCGGGCGAGTACAGCGGCGCTGACTGTGACTGGTACCGGAGCGCTGACGGAAGGCCCGCCATTCGTGGCCAAAAAGGCGGACACGCTGGTACTGACGGTCACGGGCACGGGTCGCCTGACAGATGGCACTCCGTTTGTCGCGAAGCAGGCCGGAACTGCGACCCTGACTGTGACCGGTACCGGGTCTCTGCGGTAGGCAGCAATCAACAATGTCAGGATCCTGGAGCGAAACGTGATGCACAAGAAACGATCATTGCTCAACGTCGCATTCGTTGCACTCGCGTCAGCCGCGACGATGACTCAAGCGGCGACGACCGAAACATCGGTCAAGCCAGCGACGCAAGCGGGACCACCGGCCGGACCGCACTTCATACTCAGCGTTCCCGTGGAGCTGAGCAGTCTTCCCCCCGAGATTGACCAGTATGAGGTGAACTGCACTGCCCACTATGCGATGCCCAATTTACCGGATCAGAAAGCGGCCACGACGGCGAGTCCGACCACCTCAGCTGATAAGTCGATTGTGGGTAGGGGCTCAGCGAAGGGTGTGGTTCCGGGTGCCAACTCAAAGGATGACCGCGCCTTCAAATCGACCGTGGCCGTGGGAATCTTCATAAACTTTCCCCCAATCCATGGACAGGTAGCGGGTCCAGACGCGGTAGCTCACCGGCTCGCGCAAGCGGTCCGGTACCGCTGCGAATTGACTCTCAGTGGCACCGCCTACCAGGTTACGACGAATTACCTGAGCAGTAATAGGACCATTCCGCTGGCACCCCGGGCACCGTATGTTCAATTTGTTGAGGGGCCGCTGCCAAAATAGATCGGCGGCGGACGCCGGCTTGATGAAGCGGTAGCCGCGGGGAACCATGCCAGGCACGTTTCACTTCTGACAACTCAGTGACTTTGTGAAGGAGTATGTCATGCGCAATCTGACGGTGTGCCTGGCCGCTGCATCACTGATGTGTACGGTGTCTGCGTGGGCGGCGGGTCCGGATGAACTCTGGCAATTGACGACGGCCGTTGAGATGAGTGGCATGAGCATGCCGCCAACGACGTCGACCAGTTGCATCGCCAAGGGCAACAACTACAAACCGGAAGCCGATGCGCTCGACAAGAATTGCCGGGTCACCGGCTACCGGGTGGCAGGCGACACGGTCAGCTGGAAGGTCGCGTGCACCGGCAGGGACGCGATGAGCGGCACCGGGCAGATGACGAAGAGCGCTAAGACGATGACGGGCCTCATCAAGATGACGACTGATGGCGACCAGATGACACAGACCCTCAGCGGCAAGCTCGTCGGCACCTGCACTGCCGCCACGGAACATGCCAGGGTGGAGCAGGCGACCGCACCGCCGGACAAAGCCCCGAAAAAGAACTGACGCAAGGTGGCGGCCGCCCACGTCCCCGTTTATCGCCGACGTCGCTTATCCGCCAGCACGGGCGCGCCTGAATGTCAGGTTGTAGCGGATACCGCCCGTCAACCAATGCTCGCCCGCGGCGACTGAATGAACGCCGTGAAAATTCATGCGTGCCGGGCCGCCCCATACGACCACATCGCCATGGACCAGCAGAATGCGCTGCGGACGTTCCGCGCGCCGCTTGCCACCCCAGAGAAATATTGCGGGCAGACCCAGCGACACCGAAACGATCGGGCTGCGAAATTCGCCCTCGTCCATATCCTGATGCAATCCAAGCCGGTTGCCGGGCTGGTAGCGATTGATCAGGCAGACGTCGGGAGCAAAGTCTGCAAACCCGGCGGCTCGCGCTGCACGCTGCGCCAGGTCGGTAAAAAGCGGCGGCAGCTTCGGCCAGTGTTGGCCGGACTCAGGATCAATAGGATCGTAGCGGTAGCCGCTGCGATCGCTCACCCACCCCAGTTCGCCGCAATTGCTCATCGCCACCGACAGCGTGCCGCCCCGTCGGGTCACCATGTGGCGAAACGGAGCACGATCCGCAACGCTCTCGATGGCGTCGATCAGATCATGTTCAAGCGGCTGCGCAAACGCTCGCTGCAGAACCGCGCCCGCGTCAATTGTTACGGCCTCCCGATCAGGCGGCGCAGGCGCGGGTCCAAAAATCTCAAACTGCATCATGAAAAATCAGGCCCAGGGTGCGCCGCTGTCCACGATGGAGCTTCGACACGCCGTGACGAACCTGGACGCGCGTCGAACCGCGCGCACCCATCACTGGCCGGTGCTTGACCGGAATCACGGCAATCGCGCCTTGCAGGAGCGGCAGCACCTTCGGTATCGATTGCCGGCGCGGGCGTTGCTCGACCAGCAGCAATTCGCCACCGTCGAAATCGATACCCGGTTGGTCGAGCAGCACAATCGCCTGCAGTGGAAAGTGGATCGCACCATACAGATCCTGATGCAGGCAATTGTAGTCACCGGGACCGTAGCGCAGCAGCAGCGGCGTGGGCCGCGTCTGACCCACAGCGGCGCAGCGCGTGAGCAATGCATCGTGATGCGCGGGCCAGTCTGCCGGCTGATCCAGGCGCTGGGCCCAGGCGTTGGCGACCGGCGCCAATCGTTGGTAGAGCATTTGGCGCAGGGAGACGACGAGGTCGGGCAACGGGTGCGCAAAGTATTTGTACTCCCCTCGGCCGAACCCCTGGCGCGCCATGGTAACGGTCGAACGGAAGCGTGCCGCATCGGCGTCATAGAGCCCGGCAAGCGCCGCACAGTGCCCGACATCGAGCAACGGCGCGGTGACGAAAAACCCGTCACGCTCCAGACCCGCGCCGATGGCCTCGGGGTCGAGTGAGGCGATCGCCGCGAGGTGCCGCGCGGACCGGGGCTCGATCACGGACTAAGCCTGGCGCGTTCCCGCTCAATCAGGTTGCGTTTGCGCTTGAGTCCCCAGCGATAGCCACCGAGCCCGCCGTCTCCGCGCAGCACGCGGTGGCAGGGTACCAGCACGGCAATGCGGTTGGCCGCACAGGCGGACGCTGCTGCGCGCACCGCCCTGGGCGCACCAATGCCGGCGGCGAGTTGCGCATAGCTCATTACTTTTCCTTCCGACAGCTGCTGCAGGAAGCGCCAGATCCGCATCTGAAACGCAGTGCCGCGCAGGTCGAGCGCAATCTCGGGCCGCGGCGCATCACCGGCAATATGCACGCCGAGCGCGTCGATCCAGGCGTCCAGCTCCTGTGACTGTGCCATGCCTGAGGGCGTGAGCGTCGCATCGGGAAACTCGCTTTTCAGTTGCGCGATCAGCGCGGCCTCGCTCTCGCCAAATTGCGCCAAACAGACGCCGCGCGCCGTGGCCGCCATGAGCAGCGGACCCATCGCGGTATAGCGAACGGCGTAGGCGATGCGCTCGCTGGTGCCGCCTGGGGAATTGATCATCGAAGTGCTCCGGTTGGTGTCGAGGTAGCGGACTTTATCGATGGTGCTGGTACGCGGCACCCCGTTTCTTGCGGTCTCACACCTCGGGCCTTAGAGTTTTAATATTCCTTAAAAATCAGCTAGATACACAGAAGACTGGGAGCCCTCTCCAAACTTTTGCTTGATGAATTCCTAAGGAATGCGGATACTCCATTATTGTGAATGAATAATCATTCATAAATTGTGACTCCTGTTAGGCAGAGCTCCCTATGGCCACCGCGACCAAGCTGGCACCCGTACCCCTGCGCCGTCGCGCGGGCGCTGTCTCCTCGCGCACCGAAAGGGCGATCCTCAAGGCGACGATCGAAACCATTGCCACTTACAGCCTGTCCGGCACCACCATCCAGCTGGTGGCCAACGCAGCAAGAGTGGCGGCGGGCACGGTCATCCTGCGGTTCCAGAACAAGGATGCACTGCTGGCGGCCGCCATGGAAAGCGTCGCGCTGGAGTTTGAACAGGCACGCCGGGCGGCTATCGATGGCGCCGAGGGCAGCGCCAGCGCGGCGCTAAGTGCACTTATCGATGTGTCCTTTGATCCTGCCGTCAGCGATCCCGCCAAAGTTGCCGTGTGGTACGCCTTCTGGGGTGAGGCGCGCGCGCGGCAGTTGTACATGGAGCGCATCAGCTCCCTGGACCACGCCTACCAGCAGGATCTCGAGCGCCTGTGTCGCGAGCTGATCACGGCGGGGAATTACCCGCACCTGAATGCTGAGGCAGTGGCCATGGGTTTTGCCGGAATCCTGGAATGGCAGTGGCAGGAAATCCTGGTCAGCGGCTCCTCGTTCAACCGCGCGCATGCACGCGCGGTGGCGCGCGCCTATCTCGCGGGCATTTTCCCCCGGGAATTTCCCGCAGCAACTCACCGGCCATAAGGAGCAGCGACCATGAGCGAAGCACAGACCATCGGCGCTCACAGCCGTAGCGTGACCGCGCAGCCTGCGCCGCGCACCTTGCCGGCGTGGGTATACCGGCATCCGGAACTCAATGAAATCGAGTACGAGCAGCTGTTTCGTCCTTCCTGGCAATTTGCCTGCCATATCAGCCAGGTGCAGAGGCCCAGGGAATTCGTGACCCTGGATATGATGAGCGACTCAATCATTGTCATGCGTGGTGATGATGGCGTGCTGCGCGCCATGATGAATGTCTGCCGCCACCGCGCCTCCAGAATTCTCGACGGCTCCGGGACCTGCAAGGCGCGCCTGACTTGTCGTTACCACGGCTGGACCTACAACCTGCAGGGTGAGCTGGTAGGACGTCCGGCGGAGCAGACTTTCTCGGGCGCCGCAAAATCTGAATTGGGTCTGCGCCAGGTGGAGCTGGAAATCCTCTGCGGCATGGTGTTCGTGCGCCTGGTGCCCGGTGGACCGAGCCTGAAGGAAATGTGGAAAGACTACATTCACATGCTCGAACCCTACCGTCTCGAGGAGATGGTGCCGCTGGGCGAGCCGTCGGTTGACACCTGGAACTGCAACTGGAAAGTGGGCGTCGACAACAATCTGGAAAATTACCATGTGCCGATCGGTCATCCTGGCTATGACCGCATGCTCGAAAGTGACATGGCCGGATTCATCAACGCGCATGGCGTGGCCGGTAGCCGCAGCGTGCTGCGCAAGACGCCATCCC
>Ga0315270_10002306_pt1 | contig 10087 bp, 7 predicted proteins | sample C1_bottom_MG_FD_204932 | JGI IMG/M metagenome (GOLD analysis project Ga0315270, IMG submission 204932) | Sediment microbial communities from Yellowstone Lake, YNP, Wyoming, USA - C1_bottom | ecosystem: Environmental > Aquatic > Freshwater > Lake > Sediment | place: USA: Wyoming | collected... | reverse complement strand
CTGGAAGGCACTTCGAAGTAAAAATTTACGCTGTTTAGAAATTCAACACCTAACTTTTTCAGGTATTACTAGCAGATGAATACTAGCGTTCAACAAAATTTAACAGGTCATCAACCCGATCGTCGCAGGGCGCCTAGGGTTCGTTCTAAAGAACGAGGCTGGAATGTTTTCTTGCTCGTAATCACCCTATTAATGATTCTGGGCTATTTCTTTTTTTCGACTCAGAAGTTCTATAAATCAGGCGACAATGTAGGTTATAACATAGGTTTAGTCGGCGGTATATTATTACTCGCACTTTTACTTTATCCCCTGCGCAAACGCGTTCGCATCCTGCGAAATATCGGATTATTACCCAACTGGTTTAAGTGGCACATGGTATTGGGAATTGTAGCCCCAATGCTCATCGTGTTTCATTCTACCTTTCACATCGGATCGATAAATGCTGCAATGGCACTGATTGCCATGATGTTGGTATCCGGTAGTGGTATTTTTGGCCGATTTTTCTATACCAAAATTCATAACGGTTTGTATGGACGCCAGGCAACTTTAAATGAGTTGCTGGAGGATATGAACAGGTCTGGCAACGTCAAATCCGTATTGAGTTTTGCGCCCGACATTGAAAGTCGGCTTGAAGGATTTCGTCTGCACACAGAAAAAATCTCACAAGGTAATAAAGCAGGATTCTGGAACTTTATAACGATAGGAGTAAGGGCGCTTTTTCTGTCACGTTCGCTTGTCAAAGAGCTACACTATGAAATGTATTCACAAGCGTCCGATAAAGATTACAACCTGGCTCAGTTGCAGAGACTGGATTTGATGTTTGAAGAAAATAAAAAACAGATAGTCAATTACATTAATGCGGTAAGAGATGTAGCCCAATTTCATACCTACGAAAGGCTATTTTCATGGTGGCATATCTTTCATATACCACTCGTATATTTACTGGTTTTTAGCGGCATTTATCACGTAATAGCAGTCCATATGTATTAATTAAATTTTGACGCCATGAATAAGCCAAATTTTAAAACAGCTGTATCGTTGATCAGAACACTTGCGTTGTGTTGTTTGATATTTGGCGGTATACCTGCTTTTGCAGATTCGGTGGATGATATTTTATCCCCGGGAAAATTGATAACGGGGCATGCAAAGTTTGACAGTCAGTGCGATCAATGCCACAAGAAATTTGACAAGGCAGGTCAAAGTAAACTGTGTAAAGATTGTCATAAAGAAATCAAAAAAGATATTGAAGATTTAAAAGGTTTCCATGGTCATCAGAAAGTGCAGAAGGAATGCAGGGAATGCCACACTGAGCACAAAGGTCGCGATGCAAAACTGGTAGTAATGTCAACGGACACCTTTGATCATAAAGAAACAGATTTCGAACTATTGGGCGGCCATCTCGCCCCCAAAGTTAAGTGCAAAGATTGCCACGAACCAAATAAGAAGTTCCGTGAGACGCCATCCAAATGTGTTGCATGCCACAAAAAAGATGATAAGCACAAAAATGCACTGGGTTCAGATTGTGTTAAATGTCATGAGGAGAAAGATTGGAAAACAGTAACCCGTTTTGATCATGACAAAACTGACTTTAAGTTGCTTGGCAAGCATAGCGAAGTAAAATGTGACAAATGCCATAAAGACGACAAGTTCAAAGAAACGCCCAAACTATGTAACTCATGCCATAAAAAGGATGATAAACATAAGGGAAATTTTGGACCCAAGTGCGAAACCTGCCACGTGGAAAAGAGCTGGAAAGAAATTATTTTTGATCACACCAAGCAAACTAAATACCCATTACGCTGGAAACACAATCAAATTAAATGCACAGCTTGTCATAAAGGTGATATCCACAAGGAGAAGCTATTAACGACCTGTATCTCTTGTCACAAAAAAGATGACAAACACAAGGGTACATTGGGGGTCAAGTGTGAGAGCTGCCATACCGAAAAAGGCTGGAAGGAAATTCTGTTTGATCACAGTAAAACTAAATACCCGCTTTTAGGAAAACATCTGGATACTAGCTGTAAAGCTTGCCACAAAGAGGACTACAAGAAGAAACTGCCGATGGATTGCTACTCTTGTCATACAAAAGATGACAAGCATAAAGGAAATTTTGGCAAGAAGTGTGAAAGCTGCCACACCGAGCGGGACTGGAAAGAGATACTCTTTGATCATACAAAATCGACCAAATACCCTCTGCTATATAAGCATATAAAGGTTAAGTGCGTGGATTGCCATAAAGGCGATTTATATAAAGACAAGCTGGATACCAAGTGTTATTCATGCCATGAAAAGGACGACAAGCACAAAGGGCAGGAAGGCAAGAAGTGCGAATCCTGCCATAAAGAAGATGACTGGAAAAAGGCCAAGTTTGATCATAGCCTGTCCAACTTCCCGCTATTGGGCAAACATTTTATAGTTGAATGCAAGAAGTGCCATACCACCCCTAAGTTTAAAGATGCCAAATCAGATTGTATGTCATGCCATGAAAAGGATGATGTTCATAAGTTGCGCTTGGGTACTGCTTGCGAAAGCTGCCATAACATGCGCAACTGGAAAGCATGGGATTTTGACCATAACAAGACAAATTTCAAACTTGATGGTCCACATGCCAAATTGGGCTGCTACGAATGCCACAGCCAACCTATGACCAAAAAGTTAAAAGTATCCAGCACCTGTGGTAGCTGCCATGCCAGTGACGACATACATAATGGACAATATGGCCGTCAGTGTGAGCGTTGTCATATAGGCAGCAACTGGAAAACCATTAAAGTCGGTGGAAGAATTATTAAATAATTCAAACAAATAGAAAATAAATGTAAGCCATGAATAACAATTAATATTATTGTCATCATTGACCGTTTATCATATATTTTTAAAAACCGACGAATGGGTATGGTGAAAACCAGCTGTTTAATGTATATTAATCTTACGTTTAATGATTAACCGGTAGTCGCATGTTAAATTGAGAATGAATAGTTGCAAGATTAAAAATCAAGGGGAATGAAATGAAAAACGAAATAAATCACTTTGTTAAAATTTTACGCGACATGAGTGTCGCCATTTCTTTTACATTTGCCTTCTTGTTTTTCATTCCAGCGGCATCAGCGCAGGCAGTAAAGCCCTCGATAGACTTTAACCACAATAAAACCGGTTTTCCACTTACCGGCGCGCATGTCAGGGTTGAGTGTGAAACCTGCCATACTGGGGGATTATTTAAAGGTACACCCAAAGATTGCGCAGGCTGCCATTCGGTTGGACGCAGAGTCGTCGCACCCGTTAAATCAGTCAACCATATGCTCACCATCGCTTCCTGTGAAACCTGCCACACCAATACGGTAACTTTCCTGGGAGCTCGTTTTAACCATATCGGTGTGTTACCCAAAGCCTGCGTGTCTTGCCATAATGGCAGAACGGCACCGGGCAAACCAGCCGTCCATCCTATTACAACCGCATCGTGTGACAGTTGCCACCGCACCACTGCCTGGCAACCTGCCGGCTTCGATCACGCTCCACCACTGCCTCCCTGCGAAACATGTCACACCCCCGGGGGACCTGCAAGAGCCAAGCCTGCGAACCATGTAGCTGTACCTGTAGGTGTTACCTGTGACACTTGCCATGTATCTGGATTTACAACCTTCCTTGGTGCTAAATTTGACCATCTGGCAGCGAATGTACTCCCTAATACATGTCAAACTTGTCACATTACAGGCCAGTCAGGAGCAAAGACAAAACCATCAAACCATCTACCTACCGCAAGTATCGGGTGCGATGCATGCCATCTAGCCAATGGCTACACAACTTTTGCTGGTTCTACCATGAATCACTTGGATCCAGGTGTAGTTGCTATGGCTTGCATCACCTGTCATAACGGCGCCTACATTTCACAATCAGCAGGACTCGGAGGTCCGCAAGCCAAGCCTGCCACCAACCATCCGAACACTGCAAACACGAACTGTAATTCAGCTGGCTGCCATACAGGATTTACTACCTTCAAGGGCGCCGCATTTGATCATTTGGCACAACCTACACCGGTTACCAATCGCTGTAATGACTGTCACCTTACTGGTCAGCTTGGTGCTCTGATGAAGCCCAGCGGTCATATCGTAACGACGCTCCAGTGTGACAATTCCGGTTGTCATACCAATACGATTAATTACACGACCTTTGCTGGTGCGGCATATGACCACACAGGAACTGTTCCTGGTACCTGCGGCACTTGTCATTTGGGACAATCTAAAACAGCCAAACAAAAATCAGTCTTGCATATCCCAACTACGGGCAATGCTTGTGATGCTTGCCATAGCACCACACCTACAGGGAATGGCCCAACGAATGGATTTGTTACTTACACACCTACAACCGGGCAGATTCACAGTGCATCGGTGCCCATTGTTGCTTGTTCTACCTGTCACAATGGCAGTTACACGACTGTAACAACTAAAGGCGCGTTAGCTAAAATAAACGGCCATGTTTCGACTACTGCCGAGTGTAACGTCTGCCACACAAATACTGCGGGTTACACCACTTTTACTGGGGGAAAAGTAAACCATGCGGCGATAACCACCCTGGGAATTTGCGGCACTTGTCATAAAACGGGTGGAGGGGCAACGCCTAAACCTACAGGTAACGCACATATTCCTGTAACGGGCGATGCGTGTGATGCTTGTCATACATATTCTGCTGGTACATTTGCAGTTAATACAATGAACCATGCTAACGTTACGACGACAGCATGTAAAACATGTCATAGCGCTACATATCAGCCCATTGGTGTGGTAAGTTTACCGACTGGGAATGCACATATACCGTATCCAACTACGACGGATTGTGGCACGTGCCATCTGAATAAAATTGCATTTACCAACTCCACGATGAATCACGGGGTCGTTGCAGGAACAACATGCGTAACCTGCCATGCGCCTCTATACCAACCAATCGGTGTTAAAGGCTTGTCATCCGGCCATATACCTACCACAAATATCAACTGCAGCGGCTGTCATGCCAGCACTAGCTCATTTGCCAACCCAGCAACGAATCACTCAGTTGTAACTGGAATTGCTTGTGCAACTTGCCATATCGCCACATATGCATCGCAAGGCAAGCAACTAGGTGGAGCGAAACCTAAACCAAGCAACCACATTACGACAAGCTTAACTTGCAATACTTGTCACGTTGGCACAGCTTCATGGCTTAATCCACCAGAAGTAATGCAACACGTTTCAAATGGTAATATTTCGAGTTGCAAGACTTGCCACGATACTACCTTGGCCAAAACATTGGCTCTACCATCCAGTATTCAACAACGAACCCTTGGTTCACATGAGGGGTCTAAAGCGACTCAAGATTGTATTAGTTGCCACGCGACACAATATACTCAATGGAATAAGCCATAAGTTTAAATAGATCATCTATTGTTAAACTATCAATATCTGCAATTGAATGAGAAATCAATTGCAGATATTGATAGCTACCAAATCCAAAAGTTTAGATCTTAACCAACTAATCTTCTCAGGAGTTTAAGTATTGTGATTACCAAAAAAGTACCCAAACCGAAACGGGTATTTTTCTTGCTTCTTGTTGTTTGGCTCTCTCCCCCCAGTGTGATTGCAGCACCCCTCGAAGACATTAGTTTAACCAATGAAACGGACAGGGTTGTTGCGACTATCAAGTTGAGTAGCCCGGTGAGCAATGTACGTTATGTCCCGGCCAAAAAAGGCACGACTTTAAGTATTCTTCTGGACAAAGTACCGAGTGGTTTGGCTATTGAAGAATGGCAGGACAATGAAACAATTGTTTCACCGCCCTCCAGCTTGATCCCATCGTTTACCGTCAAGACCAATCTGAAAAACATTCAACCCAAATTGATCGTAGAATTTAGTCGTGAGGCTGAATACACCGTACAGATGGGGAGAGATGCGCGCAGCATTATCATAGGCATCAAAATTGATAGGGCCGCAACCAAAATCGACGACAAAAAAGAGAAGATAATTCCACGATTCGATGGAACCCTACCCATTCTTCCTGAAGTAGATGTACTCACGGCAACATCAACAGATATTGATAAAAAAGCGGCAGCGCTAATGTTGGCGGCACGTAATGCTTTAGCTATCGGTGACAATTTTATAGCAATCGATACGTTGAATAAATTACTGCTACTCCCGCCTAACCACTATACGCAAGACGCACAGGAGTGGGTTGGCGTCGCCAGAGAGCGTGGGGGGCAACTGAATAAAGCAAAAGTGGAACTCGAGCTTTACCTTAAACTTTATACCGATCCTGAAGATGTGAAACGGGTCAAGTTACGTCTTGCTTCACTAGGAGGCCCCCCGCCAATACCGTCCAGGCAGATCGATTCTCCAACCGCATTATCAACTACCACAGGGCGGAAAGCGTTTTCTCAAAACCTAAGCTACGGCAGTATCTCGATGTTTTATTACGCGGGTGCAAGCAAAACTGATACGGTAGACACTGCAGCTACCCTTGGCAGCTCAGCGAGCCAGTCTTCGATTTCGGCGTTGGAACAGTCCGCATTTCTCGCTTCGGTTTTCGCAACTGAGCGTTTCATTACGGAGAAATACGATAACCGAATTGTTTTTCAAGATACCTCCTTTACTAATCTCCGACCCGATCAACCTGGAAAAAATAGAGTGGGGGCTGCCTATATTGAAGTTAAGAATAAAATATCCGATTACTCAGTACGTCTTGGGCGCCAATCTTCCAGTGGTAGTGGCGTTTTGGGCAGATTTGATGGTGCGACAGTTGGTTATGGAATAGTACCGTCAGTCCGGATCAATGCTGTTGCGGGCCAGTTGTCTGACTATGGTTTATTAACATCGCCAACATTTTATGGCGCAAGTGTGGATATGGGACCAGTTACGGTTTACGCCATTACACAATCTGTAGATGATGTGGTCGAGCGTAAAGCTGTAGGAGCAGAAATTCGATATTTCGATTCTAGCAAGTCGGCATTCGTTTCACTGGATTACGATACGATATTCTCTGCGTTAAATGTCGCAATGGTGCAGGCTACTTTTACCCCCACACCAGAGCGAATTTTTAATCTTTATATCGATCATCGTAGAACGCCTTTTTTGAGTATTAGAAACGCCCTGTATGGTTCCAATACCACAAGCCTGACTGACTTGATGCAACTCATGACGGAAGAAGAGATACGTGCACTGGCCGCTGACCGCACCGGCACTTCCAACACGTTACAATTTGGTGTGACACAACAGGTATCGACTAAGTGGCAAATAGGCGGCGATGTTCGAGCGTCTCGTTATGAAGATATGCCTGCCAGCGGAACTCCGGTGGATCCCTTTGCCGACCCACTTGCCCCTCCTCCCGTTGCCGGATTTATCTCAGCATCACCAAGTTCGGGGGTTGATTGGGCCATTTCACAACAATTAATTGGAAGCGCACTATACTCTACCCGTGATGTCACCGTATTTAACTTGAGTATTATGGGTAGTCCCTTGTACCGTGGACAATCGCTATACATTTACACTCGCGGAAATATCACTGATAAATTATCGTTGGATGGGTCTATTCAATTTTATAAGCAAACATTTGAATCCGGAATGTTATCGACTAGAGTCATACCGTCCATTAGAACAGCTTATCAAATCAGACAATCAGTCAGTATGGATTTGAATGCAAGTTTTGAAGTTGGACATACCGAACAAGATACACAAATAACAGATACTCAACGCCTTTTCCTTTCGCTTGGAATTCGCTGGGATTTCTAGTTGCCAACTCAAAGCTTCTGACATGTTGCTTAATGTAAATGCATTCAAGTTGGAACAGGTCCAAAATTCATCCCAATAGAAATACGCCTTTCCCCACTGTAATTCACACTTACTGAATGGCGTACGGACGGTGCAAAGAACACGAACATGCCTTCTTGTGGCTTAATTAAAGTGCGACTATGTACATCAACAATGTTCAGTTCACCTGAATTAGGCGGCACCTGTGCATAATAAACACCAGACAATAATTCATCATCTTCATCGTGATCATGCTCGGTGGTGGAAGTTTTAGGCCCCATATCATTTATCCAGAAGCCACTACGCAATTGGCCGTCAATATTTTGTAATATGTTAGATGCATATTGTTCAGCATATTCAAGCACTCTTCCAATAGCTGGAATGCATTCAAGTTGCAGATACAGATTCTCGTAACGTCCGTTGAAAAAGTGCGTGCGCTTCAAGAAATCCTGTTCATCTAGCTGTAAGTAGGCCTCAATGATCTGTCGATTTACTTCGATCGCATCAGGCATGAATCCTGTATGGATGAGCGAATTGGTGACTATAGTAGGGGGCATCGCAAGTTTGATAAGTATTGACTAATCAGCTGAGAAATTAAAATAACTCATCTTTCAACAGGTAGCGCCACTGCCCGGCTGGTAATGAAGACAGTGGAACACGGCCGAGACGAATGCGCTTCATAGACTGGACACTGAGCCCCGCTTTCTCGCACAATTTTACAATTTGATTGCGTGGGATACCTTTAAAAGCAAAGCGTAATTTGTTTTCACTTTGCCAGCTTGCTTTTACCGGAATAAGTTTACCTTTAACTTCTACCCCCTGGTTAAGCAGAAAGAGCCCATCTGGGACACTATCACTCTTCACTTCGATTACAAATTCCTGCTCAATTTTGGCAGCATCTGAAACAAGTTTTCGTGAGATACGCCAATCCTGGGTGTATACAACCAAGCCGCTGGATTGACTGCCCAAAGGAGCTACTAATGCAAGCGCAGCTAAATGACGTTTTATAAAGTGAATTCCAGAATGGTCATCAGCCACATGATTTTCAGTGGTAATAAGCTTCAATACAGCTCCATCATCTGTTTCAACATCATAACCGGCTGGTTTATGCAGCAGAATGGTTACAGCCTCTACAGGATCAGAATTGGCATCGGGCAGAAGGACTATTAGTTGTTCTGGCGATACGCGAAATCCAGGTTCTTCTACTACCTGGCCATCAACGGTGACAAAACCATTTTCAATATATCTTGTCGCTTCACTGCGGCTGCAGGAAATCATGCTGGCAAGGCGTTTGGCTAAACGGAGGGTTTCGGTCATATTGGGCGAATATAAAAAAGAAAAACTGGATAATTGAGCTTCCATAATTCATGACTTGAGAATCATGAACAGATAAATCCCCCCTAGCCCCCCTTTGTCAAAGTGGGGAACCAACATAGCATGGATCGTAGTGCGTTCCTCCCTTTGACAAAGGGAGGGTAGGAGGGATTTAAAATTGTCATCATTTATGAAAAGATTAATAATCTGTGCGAATCTGTGTCATCTGTGGATTGAGTAGAGGTTTGGTGGCTTAAATACAATCTACAGATGTTGCAGCGAGATGGAGTAAGTATAGAATACCTGATCAAATTAATGCAGATTAAATTTCTCGACCTCTTCGCTGTCGTCATCTTCTTCATCCTGCCAGTCTTCCACAAACAAGGGCTCATCTGACAAGTCCCAGGCCATTGTATGAATTTCTATATCAAACCACTCGCGGAACATCTCCAGGCTGCGGTCTTGTGGCCACACCTCTTCTTCCTCAATCCACCCCATCAGCATATGTTCAAACAGTGAATTCCAGCGCTTTTCCACCCATTTTATGGACTCTGAATTATCGCTGTATTGGGGGATTAAAAACACTTCATTGTCATTGCGCAGGTCTTCTATGGTCAGTGCTTCATCTTCGGAATCAACGCTATTCAACCAGTCCAGAAACGGTTGTTTAGCGATTAGCAAGACCACCGTTCGGTTAAGGGTGTAGTGCGGGGTACTGTTCATAAAAAATCCACTCTGAAATGATAGTTCTGCAAAGATCGTTTAACTATAACAGAAGCAAGGTCTGCTTTGCCAACTATACATAGCGACATAAATCTACTGTGCGAATAGTTGCGTTGCGCGGTACTCGGAGTCCTCATGTATTGTCTATACACTCCCGGCTACTGCGCTCCGTGCGCCTTACCCTTAATCCGCTCGCTACGATTTATGGCGCTATGTATAACATAATGCTGTACACCTACCTGCGCTCAAATGATGGCGGGCAATTGCTGGGATAATTGTGA
>Ga0315270_10002305_pt1 | contig 10089 bp, 13 predicted proteins | sample C1_bottom_MG_FD_204932 | JGI IMG/M metagenome (GOLD analysis project Ga0315270, IMG submission 204932) | Sediment microbial communities from Yellowstone Lake, YNP, Wyoming, USA - C1_bottom | ecosystem: Environmental > Aquatic > Freshwater > Lake > Sediment | place: USA: Wyoming | collected... | reverse complement strand
GTGATCGAGACGCTCTTCCGCGACGGCGGCGACCCCGAGGTGGTGGTGACGGCCCAGGGGCTCGCCCAGGTCTCGGACGAGTCGGCGGTCGAGGCTGCCGCCGACGCGGTCATCGCCCAGAGCCCCGACGAGGTGGAGCGCTACCGGGCCGGGAACCGGAAGCTCCTCGGCTTCCTGGTGGGGCAGGTGATGAAGGGCATGAAGGGCAAGGGGAATCCTGCCGTGGTGAACGCGGTCCTGACTCGAAAGCTGGGAAGCTGATGTCCGGGGCCGGGCACTGATGGCCGCCTGGGCGGGATGGGGGGCCGGCCCCGCCGGCGCCGGCTCCGCGGGAGGTCCGAGCCGCTGGTTCCTGCTCGTGCTTCTCGCCGGCTGCGTGCTGGTCGCCGCCGTGCTGCTCGGCGACCGGCACTGGGTGGAGGGGGGCGTGGCCGCGGCCGGCGCCCTCTACTTCGCCCTGCGCGCGTCCGGCAAGCTGGGTGGGCGAGGAGGAGACCTCAAGTGACGGAACGTGAAGTGCTGCGCCCGGTGCGCTGGGACGAGAAGCGGGTCGAGGTCTCCATCCTGGACCAGCGCGCGCTGCCCGCGGTCGAGGCCTGGCTCGGGCTCCGGAACGCCGATGAGGTCGCCGACGCCATCCGGACGCTGGCGGTGCGCGGCGCGCCGGCCATCGGCGTGGCCGCCGCCTACGGGCTGGCGGTCGAGGCCCGGCGCGGAGCTTCCCCGGAGCGGCTTCGCGAGGCGGCCGAGCTGCTCTCGAGGGCCCGCCCCACCGCGGTGAACCTGGCCTGGGCCGTCGGCCGCATGTCGCGCCGCATCGGCGAGCCGGCCGCGGCCATCCTGGCCGAGGCCCACGCCATCCGCGACGAGGACGAGGCCGCCTGCCGGCGCATCGGCGAGCTGGGAGCGCCGCTTCTCCCTCCCGCTGCCCGGGTGCTCACCCACTGCAACGCCGGCGCGCTCGCGACCGCCGCGTACGGCACCGCGCTCGGCATCGTTCGGGCCGCCCACCAGGCCGGCCGGCTCGAGCACGTCTTCGCCGACGAGACCCGTCCCTTCCTCCAGGGCGCCCGCCTGACCGCCTGGGAGCTGCAGCGCGACGGCATCCCCGTCACCGTGCTCACCGACAGCATGGCCGGCTGGCTCATGGCCCAGGGCGAGATCTCCTGCGTGGTGGTGGGGGCCGACCGCATCGCCGGGAACGGCGACGTGGCCAACAAGATCGGCACCTACTCGCTGGCCGTGCTGGCCCGCCACCACGCCATCCCGTTCTACGTGGCAGCGCCCTGGAGCACCTTCGACACCTCGCTCGACACCGGCGCCGGAATCCCCATCGAGGAGCGCCCCTCCGACGAGGTGGTGCGGATCTTCGGCAAGCTGGTGGCTCCGGCAGGCGTCCAGGCGCGCTACCCAGCCTTCGACGTGACCCCGGCCGGCCTGGTCACGGCCATCGTCACCGAGCGCGGTGTCCTGCGCGCCCCGTATGGACCAGCCATCGGGGCCCTCGCCGATTAGGACAGCCGGGCGTGCAGAGCGATCGATCCGGCCGACACCGCATCACCCGCCTCCCCGGCTCCGGGCGGGAGGTGGTCACCATCGGCGTGCGCAACTCGCAGCTGCACGACTCCTACCACTCCCTGCTCACCGCCACGTGGGCCCAGTTCTTCGCGCTCGTGCTCTTCGCGTACCTGGGCGCGAACCTGCTCTTCGCCTGCGGCTACCTCGCCATCGGAGACGGCATCGAGGAGGCGCGCCCCGGCAACTTCTCCGACGCCTTCTTCTTCAGCGTCCAGACCATGGCCACCATCGGCTACGGCAAGATGGCGCCGCGGGGGCTGGGCGCGAACCTGCTCGTGACGCTCGAGGCGCTCATCGGCCTGCTCGGCCTGGCCCTCGTGACCGGCCTCGTCTTCGCCAAGTTCTCCCGCCCGACCGCGCGGGTGCTCTTCAGCCGGAACATGGTGATCACCAGATTCGACGGCGTGCCGTCGCTGCTCCTGCGCATCGCCAACGAGCGGGGAAACCAGATCGCCGAGGCCCAGGCCCATCTCGTGCTCATGCGCTCCGAGCGCACCGCCGAGGGGGAGGAAGTCAGGCGCGTCCACGACCTCCGGCTGCGGCGCAGCCAGTCGGCCTTCTTCGCCTTCACCTGGCTCCTCGTGCACCCCATCACGCCGGACAGCCCCCTGCACGGCGAGACGCCGGAGAGCCTGCGCGAGAAGGACGTGGACCTGGTGGCCAGCATGACGGGGCTCGACGAGACCCTCTCCCAGTCGGTCCATGCCCGGCATGCCTGGACCCCCGACCAGATCCTCTGGAACCATCACTTCGCCGACGTGGTCGGGGTGTTGCCAGACGGGCGCCGCGCCATCGACTACCGGAAGTTTCACGAGGTGGTGCCGGACGCGAACGCCCCGGCGCCTTCCCCGAGCTAGCCCTCGAGGAACCTCTCCACCGCCGGGAAGAAGACCTCCGGGTTCTCGCAGAAGGGCCAGTGTCCGGCGCCGGGCACGGCGACCATTCGGGCGTCGGGGAGCCCCGAGAGCCACTCCTGCTCCACCTCCGGCGGTCCCCGTTCGCTCTCTCCCCACACCAGAAGGACCGGAATCCGAAGGGAAGGAAGGCGCGGACGCCAGTCCCAGTCGCCGAGGGACGGGTAGACCCGCTCCAGCCAGTCGGGGATCCAGCGCTCCGGGAACTCGTTGGGCAGGTCGCAGGCGTCGAGCGGGATGAGGTCGATGTTCTCCTTGCGGGCCACCTGCTGAGGCAGGAGGTAGTGGCGCATCCACTCCCGGGCGTAGGCGCGTGGGTCGGTGCGGTGGACCTTGCCAGCTCGCAGCGCACCCAGGCGCGTCGATCCCGGCGGCCGGATCATCTCGCCCAGGCTGGGCATCTCGGTCTCGTGCCAGGGAAGGCGTCGCGGCGCGAACGGCCCCACCAGGACCAGCCCACCCACCGCGCCCGGGTGATCGAGGGCGTGGAGCAGCGCGATGGCCGAGGCGTAGGAGTGGCCGATCACCACCGGTCGCACGAGCCCCAGGTGGCCACGAAGCGCCTCGAGGTCGGCCACGTCGAAGGAGATGCCCAGCCGCGACTTGTCCTCGACCGGCGAGGAGAGGCCGCGATTGCGGAGATCGTAGGAGATGATGCGACGCCCGCGCGCCAGCGGAAGGAGCGGTCCGGCGACCCAGGAACCGTTGGGCACGACGAGGGCTGGCCCCGCAGAACCGCGGATCGAGTACTGGATCCGGACGCCTGGCTCGACCTCGAAAGTGCCCTGCTCCAGCAACCAGTATTCCTCCCGGGCAGGTACCGTACCCAATCTCCGGGGGATAGGCACGGTCGCTGAAGGGTAACCTCCGGGTTTCCTTGACAGGATGGGGGGAGCGATCGTATAGAACCGCCCTTCCGGAGGCCCGGCCCCGTCTGCGCGAGTTCGCGACGGGGGAGTGCCCGAGAGCATTCCGCGAGAGCATTCCGATGGTTCATTTCGAAGGAGCGTCCCGATGTACGCGGTGATCCAGACCGGCGGAAAGCAGTATCGCGTCTCCAAGGGCGACAAGCTCCGAGTGGAGCTGCTCGAGGGAGAAGTGGGCAAGAAGTTGGCCTTCGAGCCGTTGCTCGTGGGCGGAGAAGGCGATGCCAAGGTGGGCAAGCCCACCGTGGCCGGCGCGGCCGTCGAGGGCGAGATCCTCGGCCACGGGCGCCACGCCAAGGTGATCCACTTCCGGAAGAAGAAGGAAGGCTGGACCAAGAAGCGCGGTCACCGTCAGCCCTACACCGAGGTGGTCATCACCTCCGTCCGCGGCTAGTTCGGCCAGGCAGAAAGGAAGCACGCAATGGCTCACAAAAAGGGACAGGGCTCCACCCGCAACGGCCGGGACTCAGCCGGGCAGCACCGCGGCGTGAAGATCTACGGTTCCGAGAGCGTCGTCTCGGGCAACATCCTGGTCCGTCAGGTCGGCACCCTCTTCCACCCCGGGCAGAACGTCGGGATGGGCAAGGACTTCACGCTCTTCGCCACGGCGGACGGCACGGTGAAGTACGTCAAGACCCGCGGCGATCGCCGCGTCGTCAACGTGGTGCCGAAGGCCTGATCCAGGGACCACACCGATTGTCGCTAGCGCCGCGGAGCCGAGGGCACCGCGGCGTTCGTCGTATGGAGGCCAAGTGAAGTTCGTCGACGAGGTCCGGATCAAGGTCGCGTCCGGGGACGGCGGCGACGGGGCCGTGGCGTGGCGCCGCGAGAAGTTCATTCCCCTCGGCGGGCCGGCCGGCGGCGACGGCGGCTGGGGCGGCGACGTCGTGCTGAAAGTCGATCCGCAGATGGCCACCCTGCTCGACTACCGGTACATCCGCGAGCACAAGGCCAGGAGCGGCGAGCAGGGGCGCGGCTCCGATCAGAACGGCCTCTCCCAGCCCGCCCTCGAGCTGCGGGTCCCCCCCGGCACGCTCGTCAAGGATGCCGGGACCGGCGAGGTGCTCGCCGACATGGGCGAGGCCTGCCCGAGCTTCGTGGTCGCGAAGGGCGGCCGCGGCGGCCTCGGCAACATGAACTTCGCCACCTCCACCAACCAGGCCCCGCGCTTCGCGAAGAAGGGCAAGCCCGGGGAGGCCCGCGAGCTCCAGCTCGAGCTGAAGCTGCTCGCCGACGTGGGCATCGTCGGCTACCCCAACGCCGGCAAGTCCACCCTCATCAGCCGCATCTCCAAGGCCCGCCCCAAGATCGCCGACTACCCGTTCACCACGCTGACGCCGAACCTGGGCGTGGTGGGATGGCGCGGCAAGAGCTTCGTGGTCGCCGACGTCCCCGGGCTCATCGAGGGGGCGCACACCGGTGCCGGGCTCGGACACCAGTTCCTCCGCCACCTCGAGCGCACCAAGGTCCTCGTCCACCTCGTCGATCCGCTGGCCCCCGGCGATGGGCGCGGGCCGCGCGCCGACCTCGACGCCATCAACCGGGAGCTGGCGCTCTACTCGCCGCTGCTGGCCAGGAAGCCGCAAGTCATCGCGGTGACCAAGATGGACGTGCCCGAGGCGAGCCAGATGCTGGCCCAGCTCCAGAAGAGCTTCGCCCGCCGCAAGACGAAGCCGCAGATCCTGGGCATCTCGGCGGTGACCGGCGAGGGGATGGACCCGCTGCTCGACGCGGTGGCGAACGCGCTTCGCGGCGAGGTGCCGGGCAAGGAGCGGCTCGGGAAGAAGAAGGTCGGCAAGCCCAGGAAGACGACGGCGCGGTGAGCGACTACCTCCTCCCGGAGCGCAAGGCGCGCATCGACGAGGTGGTCTCCCGCCGGACCCGCACCCTGGTGGTGGTGATGGAGGCGTTCTGCGATCCGCAGAACGTGAACGCGGTGCTGCGAACCTGCGACTCCTTCGGCGTGCAGGAAGTCCACGTCGTCGAGGGGCCCATGAAGGGCTTCGACCGCAACAAGAAGATCTCCCAGAACGCCGACAAGTGGCTCGACGTGACGCGCTGGAGGGCGACGCGCGAGTGCCTGGCGTCGCTGAAGCAGAGGGGATTCGCCATCTACGTGACCTGGCTCGGGGAGGGCACGGTGGGACTCCCCGAGCTCGACTTCGCCGGGCCGGTGGCGCTGGTCTTCGGCAACGAGAGCCGCGGGGTCTCCGACGACGCGCTGGCACTGGCCGACGCCCGCTACGCCATCCCCATGCGCGGCTTCTCGCAGTCGCTGAACGTCTCGGTGGCCGCCGCGGTGAGCCTGGCCCGCGCGATCGACCGGCGCGAGGCCCAGCGGGGAAGCCACGGTGACCTTCCCGAGGCGGAGGCCCTGGAGCTGCGCGACCGGTTCTATCTGCTGGCTGTGAAGCAGCGCTCTCGCATCGCCAAGGCGGAGGCGGTCGCCGACCGCCGATCCCGCCACCGGCGCTGATCCCCGCACCGTTTCCCCGTTCCAGGACCGGATTCCGTCTCCGGCCCGGCGCCGCCCGGCGTCCGCGGATCCCGCTTGCCCGCCCCATGTCGGATATGATAATAGGAATCGTTATCAATATGAAAACCCATCTCGCCCTGTCCCTCCTCGCCGTCCTCGCCCTCCCGGTGCTCGCCCAGGAGACCCCCGCCCAGAACCCCCCGTCCGACCAGGCCCCCGCCACCCAGGCCGACCTGAAGGCCCTCTCCGAGGAGGTCCGGCGTCTCAAGCTGGAGCTCTCCGTTCCCGACGTGATCCAGTTCGGCTCCTACTCCGGCGCCGGCGTCGGGGCCTCCCGGGCCTACCATCAGCCGAAGGGGCTCTCGATCGGCGGCTACGGCGAGGTGGTCTACACCAACTACTCCGACAGCCGCGCCGACTTCGCCGAGGTGCTCCGGCTCGTGCTCTACGTCGGCTACCGCTTCAACGAGATGATCGTCTTCAACTCGGAGATCGAGTTCGAGCACGGTGCCAGGGAGATCGGCATCGAGATGGCCTACTTCGACTTCATCTTCCTCGACCAGCTCAAGCTCCGCGTCGGCAACATGCTCGTCCCGGTCGGCTTCCTGAACGAGAACCACGAGCCCATCTTCTTCTTCGGCGTCTACCGGCCGCTGGTGGACCGCTACATCATTCCCACCACCTGGAACAACATCGGAGTCGGGCTGTACGGCGACCTCGGGCCGCTTCGCTACAAGGCCTACCTGATCGCCGGCCTCGACGCCTTCGGCGGCGAGCCTCTCGAGGCTCGATCCTGGATCCGCAACGGCCGCACAGGCGAGTTCGGGCCCGCCAGGACCTGGGCCGGCGTCGCCAACGTGAACGCCGACGTCGGACCGGCCACCTTCGGCGGCAGCTTCTACGGCGGCAACGCCGGGCAGGGCTTCACCACCCTCGCCGGCGTGAAGATCTCCCCCACCGTGCTGCTCGGCGAGGTCCACGCGCTCGTCGCCTGGAAGGGGCTCTCGGCCCGCGCCATCATGGCCTGGGGCTCGCTCTCCCAGGCCGGCGCCGTCTCCGAGGTCCTCGGGAAGGCCCCCGACCAGTACATCGGCAGCCGCTCCTGGGGAGGCTACGTCGAGGCGGGATACGACGTCCTGACGCTGCTGGGTTCGTCGATGTCCCTCACCCCGTTCCTCCGCTTCGAGGCGCTGAATCCACAATCTGCCGTCGAGGGGCTGGGCGTGCTCGATCCGGCCCTGAACCAGCGGGTCATCACCACGGGCATCGACTTCAAGCCCATTCCACAGGTGGTGGTGAAGGCCAACTGGCAGCAGATCACCAGCCAGGCGCCCGGCTCGCTCCAGCAGTGGGACCTGGGCATCGGCTTCGTGTACTAGACATGGCGATGCGCACCGGTCTCGTGGTCGCCGTGGCAGCCGGGGTCTTCTGGGCGGCGGGCGCGCGCGCCCAGGTTCCCGCGGCCACCAACGGCTCGCCCGCGGTGCTGCGCTCGGTCTTCCCGGAGGCGGATCGCTTCGACGCGGACGACGTGCTGCTCACCGCAGACATGGCGAAGCGGCTCGACGAGCTCTCCCGCTCCCGCATCCCGGAGCGGCTCGTCACCTTCTACACCGCCCGTCGAGGCCACGAGGTTCTCGGACACGCGGTGCTCCAGTCCCATGTGGTCCGGACCAAGCGGGAGACGCTCCTCGTGGTCTTCGAGCCGGACGGGCGGTTGAGAAAGTTGCAGGTCGTCGCCTTCCTCGAGCCACCCGAATACAAGCCCTCCGAGCGCTGGCTCGCCCAGTTCGCCGGCAAGGGAACCGGCGACCGGCTGGCGGTGGGGGACGACATCGCCTTCATCTCCGGAGCGACGCTCTCCGCCCGTGGCGTCGCCGAGCAGTCGCGATGGCTTCTCCAGGCGCTGCGGATGGCCCGGGAGGCCGGGAAGGTCAAATGAGGTTCCTGGTCCAGCCTGCGCCGGGGTCCCTCGAGCGAGCGCGCCCGCCCGTGAGGGTCTTCCTGGCCTTCTCGGCGCTCCTCGTCGTGGCCGCGGTGGCATCCCGCGCCGCGCACGGAGCCCTCACCCCTGCCGGCCTGGAGCAGATCCTGGAGCCGGTGCCCGGCGAGCGGCTCGGGCCGGTTGCGCTCTGGGAAGAGGTTCACCAGGGGGCTTTCCTCTACGGATTCCTGCTGCTCGCGCTGGGCTCGCTGCTCGCCGTCTGCCCCGTCTCCCGCGGGGTTCGGGGAGGGCTCCTGTGGGTGGCCGCCGCGGCGGCGTTCCTCGACCTGGGCGCCCCGTTCCTTCCGGTGGCCTTTCCGGGGTTCCCGGGCTGGGCCGCGCTGCGCATCGGTGCCTTCCTCGTGGCGACGTGCGCACTCCTCGCCATGGCCGGCCTGGCCTTTGCCACCTTCGGCCGGGAAGAGAGAGCGTCCGATGGTTGATCCTCGCATCGGGCGCTTCGCAGGCCCCATCGCCGCCTTCGCCGGAATGGTCGCTGTGGTGATGGGAACGGCCGCGGTGCTCTTCGCTCGCAAGATCGGCTTCGACCCGGGTCACATCCAGGCGTTCTACCTGGGCTCGGAGGGCACCTTCGCCCCGCCGCGCTCGCTGGCCGGGCTCCTCGAGGTGGCGGTTCCGCACCTCCTCGCCATCCCGATGCTCCTCTTCGTGACCCTGCACCTCGTGGCCTTCGTCGGCGGGGCGCGGCGCCGACCCTTCGCGGTCGCGGCCGGGATCACCTTCGCCTGCGCGGCCGTCGTGATCGCCGCCGGCTTCGCCATCCGCTTCGCCTGGCCGGGCCTGGCGCCGATCAAGATCGTGTCCTTCCTGGGGTTGGAGGGGGCGATGCTCGTCTGGCTGGGGCTGCTCGTCGCGGCCATCACGGGGTCGGAGGGCGCACCACCTCGAGCCGCCCGCTGAGCTCTGGCGAGCTGGCCAGACGGTTCTCCGAGGTCACGATCACCGCCGACGCCCCGCTTCGCGCGGCGAGGCCGAGCCCGGCCTGTTCACCTAACGTGAACACGGCCTTCCCGAGGATCTCGGCCTCCAGCGCCGTGGGCGAAAGCACGCTGACCTGGCGGCTGGCCGTGGCCGGCCAGCAATTCCGGGTGTCGATGACGTGGTGGTAGCGCTTTCCGGCGGCGACGAAGAAACGTTCCGAGTCGCCCGTCGTCGAGAAGGCGGCGTCGGAGAGGTCGAGCCAGGCGAAGGGCTCGCCCCCCGTGCCACGCGGGTCGCGGATGCCCACGCGCCAGGGTCGTCCTTCGCGCCTCCCGGCGGCGTACAGGTCCCCGCCGGCCTGGACGAGGAAGTCGCGCAGGCCGCGCCGCCGGATCTCGGCGACGGCCCGGTCGACCGCCCATCCCTTGGCGAGGCCTCCCAGGCCCACCTGCATCCCGGCGAGCCGGAGCCGCGCGCGGCAGGAAGATCGGTCGTCCGGCGATGAGGCCGGTTCGATCTCCAGATCTCGCCAGGAGACGAGCCGGCAGGCCGCGGCGACGCTCTCGGCGGACGGCAGCGCCGCCGGCTCCCCGTCTCCGAAGCGCCAGACCCCGCGCAGGGCCGCCCAGGTCGGGTCGAAGAGACCGGCGGTGCGCTCGGCACCTTCGCGCCCGGCTCGAAGCACCTGGCAGAGGTCGCCGGGCAACTCCACGAACTGGCCGTTCCCGGAGGCGGCGTTGAGAGCCGAGAGCGGCGATTCCGGGCGCCACTCGTTCATCACCTCGTCGACGCGGCCGAAGATGCGGAAGGCGGCGTCGGCGGCGGCGGCGGCCGCGGCGTCGTCGGTCGGCGCGCCGGCCACGGTGATGGTGACCAGGGTGGCCATGGAGGGCCGGGTCTCGGAGAAGAGCGCCCAGGCATCACCGGACGCGGCCGGAGGAAGGCCGGCGCAGGCCGATGTGGCCAGGATGGGCGCGAGGAGGATGGGAACGAGGAGAACGCGTCGCACGGCCGCTTTCCTAGGGCGTCCGCGCCGTCCGCGCAGTACCATCTGCCGGCTCGCCATGAGCGCACTCACCCACCTCGAGCAGTCGGTCCTGCACGCCCTCCTCGACGGCGCCCACCCCGCGCTGGACGCTCTACGCGAACAGCTTCCGGGGCTCGCGGTGGTTCGCCGCGCCGCCAGCCCGACCTCCTTCTCCACCGTTGTCCGGCCCGGCCAGGGAGCGCGCCGGGCGCCCATCCGGAATCGCCACGCGGTGCTCGACG
>Ga0315270_10002303_pt1 | contig 10091 bp, 10 predicted proteins | sample C1_bottom_MG_FD_204932 | JGI IMG/M metagenome (GOLD analysis project Ga0315270, IMG submission 204932) | Sediment microbial communities from Yellowstone Lake, YNP, Wyoming, USA - C1_bottom | ecosystem: Environmental > Aquatic > Freshwater > Lake > Sediment | place: USA: Wyoming | collected... | reverse complement strand
TTATAACCCATTCAACATATCATTTACTGACTTGATCGGACACTAACCGCATTCATATGAGGAAAATATCATGGCAAAAGTACTCGTCATTGCAGACATTAAACAAGGCGTACTAAAAGGCAGCACCGCCCAACTTTTATCAAAAGCCAAAGCCATCGGCGCAGAAACCGCGGTGGTGGCGATCGGCAGTATTATCGAACCGCTGATTCCCGGCCTGGTAAACGCCGGCTCCGATACGCAATATATCGCCGATGATCCCAGACTGGAGCTGTTTTCAGCCGGTCCCTACGCATCTTGTGTCGTTGATGCCGCCAGACAATTCGGCGCCGACCTGATCTGGTTCGGTTTTTCCGAAAGCGGCAAGGCCGTGGCCCCGAGGGTCGCGGCTCAACTGGATGTTGCGTGCGCTACCGACATTACCGACGTGATGCTTGAAGGCGATCAGATCGAAGTCATCCGGCCCGCCATCACAAACAAAGTGCTGCAACGCGTCAAAATCCATACCGGCCGACTGGTGGCGGTTGTCCGGGCAGGTGCTTTCGAGGCGACGGAAGGCATCACGGGAACCGAAAACGTCATCAAGCTTTCTCCTCCTGCGCCGGATTTAAAGGCTGTGATCCGGCAGATCCTATCGGAAGCCGGCGGTGAAATCGATCTTGCCGATGCCAACATCGTCGTATCAGTGGGTCGGGGCGCCAGGGACCAGGCCGGTATCGATCTCGTAAAAGAACTGGCCAACGATTTGAAAGCCGGTTTCGGCTCGACCCGTGCCATGGTGGACGCGGGTTTCATTCCGCATTACAAGCAAGTCGGACAGACCGGTAAAATCGTGGCGCCTACCCTTTATATGGCAATCGGCATCTCCGGAGCCATCCAGCACCTGGCGGGTATGAAAGGCTCAAAAGTGATTCTGGCCGTGAATAAAGATCCCGAAGCCCCCATATTCAACGTGGCGGACTATGGTATCGTCGGAGACCTCTTCGAGGTGGTTCCGATTCTCCGCGAAGAGCTTAAAAAATTGAGAAGTTAGGCCGCCAAAACGAAGAGGTAACCATGAATCCCCTGTTGATGTCCATAGTGATTGTTGTCGCTCTGACGGTTTTCAGTCGTACGATGGTTCGAAAAATTCAATTGTTAACGGCGCTCGAACCCGCCGATAGAGCCGATCATCTGAAGCAGCGGCTGATGAATATGCTCACGCTGGCCATCGGCCAGAAACGCCTGGTCGCAAGAGCCAAAGAAAGAAGTTCGGGTCTGATGCATGCGTTCATTTTCTGGGGATTCTGTGTGCTGTTGATCCGCAGCATCACCTTGTACGGCGAAGGATTTCAGGCAGGGTTTCAGCTTCCGTTTCTGGGCGGCGGCCATTTGGCCGGGTATCTATATATCGCCTTGAAAGATATCATGGAAGGAATTGTCCTGTTGATGATCCTCTGGGCGATTTTTCGCCGTGCCTTTCTTAAGCCGGAACGCCTGCACAATACCTTCGAAGCCTATCTGGTTTTGGCGATGATCGGAATTTTGATGGTCTCCGATCTGCTGCTTGACGGCGCACGGTACAATTTGATTTATTTATACAACAACCCTGGGAATATCCACTACTTCAACAATCCGCAATATGGTTCCGAATTTCTTTGGACCCCGATATCGGTGGGAGCAGCCGCCCTGATTTCAGGATTGAGCCCGGAAGCCAACACCGCCATCCTGGCCGTGATGTTCTGGCTTCACATCTGTACGCAGCTCACATTTTTGAATGTTCTGCCCCTGGGTAAACATTTTCATGTGATCACCGCACTTCCCAACGTTTTTCTGAAAAGCCTGGGCTATCCTCATGAAAAAGCCAAACTGCTGAATCTGGAAGATGCAGCCGCCTGGGAGGACGAATCCCTGGGAATCAATCATATCCATCAACTCAACTGGAAACAGGGACTGGACCTTTACACCTGCACCGAATGCGGGCGATGCAAGGAGGTCTGCCCGACCTATACCACCGACAAACCGTTAAACCTGCATGACTTCAATGACAAGCTAAAACTTGAACTTCTGGAAAATACCGACAACATCCTTAAAAGAGCCAAACTGTCCTCCGCAATCCGGCAGGGCGGGGATGCCGGGCTGATTGAAAAACTCAAAGAAGAGCGCGCCGGCCTCAACAGCAAAAAACGGTTAATCGGCGATGTCATCTCGGAAGACACGCTTTGGGCCTGCACGACCTGCCGCGCCTGCGAAGAAGTGTGTCCCGTGACCATTGAACATGTGCCCAGAATCATTGCCATGCGGCAGGGGCAGACCTTGATGGCGGAAGCATATCCCAAGGAGCTGAATACGGCCCTGAAAGGGCTCGAATATAACGGCAACCCCTGGGGAATCGGCTATGATAAACGCGCCGATTGGGCCGGAGGGCTGGACATCAAAACAATGGCGGACGACCCGGACGTCGATTATCTCCTCTGGGTCGGATGCGCCGGCTCATTCGATGACCGGTCCAAAAAAGTATCGACAAGTCTGGCCAGAATTCTGCAAAAGGCAGGTATCCGTTTTGCGATCCTGGGGGTGGAGGAAAAATGCACCGGTGACTTTGCCAGAAAAGTCGGAAATGAAATGTTGTACCAGACGATGGCCCAGGAAAACATCGAAACGCTCAACAACTATAACGTCAAAAAAATAATTGCGGCGTGCCCGCATTGTCTCAATACGCTCAAGCATGACTATCCGCAACTGGGCGGAAATTACGAGGTCATTCATCATGCCGAGTTCATCGATCAACTCGTCAAAGCGGGTAAAATCAAATTGAAGCAATCGCTGGTGGGCGCACTGACATATCATGATCCCTGTTATCTGGGGCGATATAACAATATTTACGATGAACCCAGATCGATCCTGCGATCCGTTTCAAGCGGCGTATTCAAGGAGCTCGGACGGCACGGCCGGGAAAGCTTTTGCTGTGGCGCCGGCGGGGGAAGAATGTGGATGGAGGAGACCATCGGTAAAAGAATCAATCTGGAGCGTTCGGAAGAAATTGTTGCTCTGAAGGTTTCGAACGTAGCGGTGGGGTGTCCCTTCTGCCTGACCATGATCGAAGACGGGATGAAGGAACTGGGCAAGGAAGAAGAGATCAAGACTTTGGATATCGCTGAAATAGTGGAAAAGAACATGGCGTAAGGAATTCGTCCAAAACCCGTATGCTTTCAATCAATCCGATATAGGGGAAAGAAACATCCCGAATGACCAGTTACCGCGTTATCCGTTGCGAAAAAGGGCTCTGCCGGAACAGCGATCATGAGCTGATTCAGGAAGAGCCCCTTTTAATTCGTGTCGAGGGCAAACCCTATTCCGTTGTCATGCGGACCCCGGGTGACGAGATCCCCCATGCCGCGGGGTTCTGCCTGGGTGAAGGGCTTGCGGACAGCATGAATGATTTTGCGACCATAGGGTTCTGCAGGGATCTTGACCCGAATGTCGTGGAAGTCAGGCTCAAAACCGAAAGACGGGAAAAGGTTTCTGAACTTCTCGATAGAAGGGGCTTTATCAGTCAGACAAGCTGCGGAATTTGCGGCAAGGAAATGATCAAGGACCTGTATCAGATCCTGTTGCCTGCGGAAGACAATTTTCAGATCGACATGGATAAGATTTTTGCATGTGCCGACAAGCTTGTGGAAAACCAAGTCTTTTACACCCGCACGCGAAGCGCCCATGCCGCCATGCTGATAGATTCGCGGCTTAACGAACTGTCTTTTGCCGAAGACGTGGGCCGGCATAACGCCCTGGACAAGGCAATCGGGAAACTGGTACTGAGTGGCAATCTAAAAGATGCCGCAGTGGCGGTTCTGTCTTCCCGGATCAGTTACGAACTGGTGCAAAAGGCGGCCAGGGCCCGACTGCCCATGATTGTCGGCCTCTCCCGTCCCACGGCGCTTGCCGTTGAAATGGGCCAATCCCTGAATATGACCCTGGTCTGCGCAAAGGGGTCTGAATTGATCCTCTTTTGCGGTGAAAACCGAATCATCAGAAATCAAATCTGAATCGTTCGGATTTAATCTCCATCGCATTCACCGGAAATCCGCCCGAATAACTTCGGTCTGATTACATCGGTTCAAATCTTTCAACACCTTCATTTTTTCCTTCCCAACCTGGATCTATCAATCACGTAATAAAGTAGCCGGAACCGGACTTTTTCTCAAAAGCATCTCAATTTGTATTCGCAACTGAAACGAGACACTGTGCATGAATAATATCCAGAAACCGCATTGCTTATTTTTATTGCATGATATACTGAAAAATAAACAAAGTGCCATATATTTCTTGTCAAGTATCAATCCATAATATATTGAAAAATTGTAATGAGATAGGGGATTACATGCGAGCAGAATAAAATGTCTGATATTGCCTGTTCATCCTGGGATCATTCGCAGATTGGAAAGATATACAGAAGCTGTACAACTACTTGTTAGCGTTCCACTCAGCCGTGGCTGAGCCCAAATTTAACAGTAACAAATTATTGAACAAAATAATTTGTTACTTAGAAGATTAATCAACACCTCAAAGGAAATCCTTTTATGCATAAATTAATAATAAAGAATTTTGGCCCCATTGAATCATGTGAAGTGAAGTTAAATAAAATTACCATATTAATTGGACCACAATCATCAGGAAAGAGCACGATAAGCAAACTATTTTATTTTTTCCTACATATAAGAGATGAATTTTCAAGATTTATCATAAAAGAATATGAAAAAGACAGCAATAAACTGATAATTGATTTTTCTAAATTAATAAGACGAAGGTTTATTGAATTTTGGGGGCCAATACCTCAAGATAACGATCTATATTTAAAATACTATTACAATGATGATGTATTTATTGAGATAAAACTAGACTCGGCAAAACATAAATTTATAGATCCTACATTCAGCAAAAATATTAATGACCAATTAACAAGACATGTTGAAGAATTTAAAAGTAAAAGCGTTACTAATGATGGAAAATTTTCATTCTTCAACAACGCATCTGTATTAGCTAATGAAATGAGCAGTACAGAAAAAATTGAAAATTTGATCAATGAATCAAAAAAATTATTTAATTTCAAAGAGGAGCTACTTTTTATTCCTGCCGGCAGAAGCCTTCTGTCAACAATTTCAGATCAACTTCAAAATATACATCCACACCAACTTGACTACCCGATGAGAATCTTTATAGAAAGAATAAATCTTACTAAGTCTTTTTTTAGTAAAAGTCTAGAAGACTTAGTTAAAGAAAAGCAGGTTTTAGGTGATGAAGGTGTTTGGTTTTCGGCAACAAGAAAAGTATCATCATTAATAAGAAAAATATTAAAAGGTGAATATATACACGATAAGGAAGGTGGAAAGCTTTACATTAACAACAAACACTTTACAAAAATAAATTTTGCTTCTTCGGGACAGCAGGAATCAATATGGATTCTGCTCTCACTATTTCTTGTAGTACTTGAGAAAGCAAAAGTAAAAGTTTTCATCGAGGAGCCAGAAGCCCACTTATTCCCTATTGCACAAAAGGAAATAGTAGAGCTAATGAGTTACATGGCAAAGACACTAGAAACTAAATTTATATTAACTACCCATTCTCCATATGTTTTATCTGCTTTAAACAACCATATCTATGCCAACGAACTTGGAAAAAATTACCCAGAAAAGGTAGCAGAAATTATACATAGTAACTCGTGGGTAAAATACAATGATATTGCAGGGTATTTTGTGTCAAACGGTAAACTTAGCAACCTTTGTGATGATAAACTTAAGGTAATCAAAACTGAAATAGTTGATTCTGCATCAGATAAGATCAATTTAGAATATGATAATTTGTTCAATATTGAAAATGAGGTTGCGTCTAGATGAAAGAAAAAATGGGCACAACTGGATTGTTAAGTGAGGACAGAAGATCAATCGCCCAATTCAATGAAAACGGCATGATCTATAAAGGCATTAATAATACAAAGAAGAAAGTATTGAGGTACCAAGTTGATGGCGCGATGATCTCAAATGGCGTAAAAAAATGCGATAATGCGCTTGGCCTGCCAGAACAAAATATCATGTATTTAATAGAACTTAAGGGCAGTGACTTAAAAAAAGCTGCTGAACAAATATTAGAAACAATCGTAGAACTTAGTGATAAACTCGATGGGATGATTGTTCATGGTCGTGTTGTTTGCTCCAGAATCCCCAAACCAGATATAAGATCATCCCAGATAATAAGGCTCGAGAGAGAGCTTGCCCAAAGAAAAGGTAATTTCTTCAAACAAAGCAAAATCATAGAAGAAATAATCTAACCATAGCATTCACCAGACGGCAAGAAGCACGGCGGCGCTGATACGGCCACAGGGATGCGGGGACGGGCCACGATAACTGACTATTAATATGGTGAATAGGCTTAGTATTACCCCCTAAAGCGGGCCTATATTGTCATACGAATGGGGTCGTACCGCCACAACTGATATAAATATAAAGAGAAATAGTGAAAACCGATGCTTGAAATGATCTTAAACCAGTACTTTTGACCCTGAAAAGATGCATTTAAGAGATAAAAACCCAACATGAACATCCTGCGGGCAAGCCGCATATGTTCATGTTAGGCCGGAAAAGACGACAACATGAATATCGAAAACATAATCAACGCTATTCGGAATAATCGTGTGAGAATTACCGACCACGCCGATGACGAAGCGGTCGATGATTGTCTAACATACAAAGAAATATATTTTTCGGTAGTCCATGGCGAAGTCATTGAGGATTATCCAAGCGATAAACCATATCCAAGCTGCTTGATTATGGGTAGGAATTTTTCAGGCGAGCCAATCCATTGCGTTTGGGCTTATAATCCGGAAAATTTATGGGCAGTATTAATTACAGTCTATCGGCCAGATCCAGAGCGGTGGATTGACTGGAAAGTAAGGGTGATAAAATGAAGCCATTTGAAAAATGTCCTGTATGCGGTGGTGATTTAGTAAACAAACAGGTAGAAAAACTACTTAGGGGCGGAGGTAATACAGTTTCCATGAAAGTCTCTGCTGAGGTATGTTTACATTGTGGAGAAAGGCTATATGCTGAAGATGTAGTCAAATCGTTTGAAGAAATTCGAGGTAAGTTGCGAAAGCAGGAATTCAGTCATTTAAAAAGTCTTGGCCAATCTTTTACGGTTGACGAGAGTTGGCCTAACAAAGCCATCCAACCGACCGCTTGACCCGCTGCTTTGCTTTGGGTTAAGGGCGGCTGATGGCAACTGTTAAGATAAACCGGGACAGATCTATTATTTTCCAATGGAGAGAGTCAGAGAGAGGAGTCAGGGGGATATCCCATAAAAATACAAATTTCTCTGACTGGAAAACTGCGGGGCGAGCTTGGCCATATGACTGTTGGCGAGAAAACTCCCCCAGGCAGAGTGCGCAGGGCTCATGGAAGTATGTGAAAGTTTGTGAAGGTAAATCAAGATGGTCAGTCAGGCCTGGTAATAGGGATAGTTTTAGCCGAAGAGAGTTGAAGGACGAAAAACTCCGGTAGTGCTGACCAGAGGATCATGTTTTGAAAGAATCCACAATGATCGGCGGCCATCAATGGATTTATCGGGATCTTATCGGGCGTCTGGCAAATGCGGATATCGCCGCTTCATCTCAACATCTTGGTCTTGCGCTGAATGATGCCGGAGAGGCCGAGGTCCCGTTTTTGGGCACTACTTATCTGGTATCCAGGGAGGGCGAGGCGGTCGGACGGCAAAAGGTTTCCGGATGCCACAGGAAGTACATTGATCCACTATGTTCTGAAAGGAAGTCGCAGCCGGCCGAATGGACAATTTGTAACGCTTGCGGAACTTGCGGGGCCTTTGTTCAAACATGGCAGCTATTCCAATAGCGCTTTAGAGTACCCCATAACAAAGCGATTTCAAGGGCGCATTCCGCAGCTATTGGCAAAAGCTGCGTCGGTTGGAGGTTGCCTGGGTGGGGAAGCAGGCATGGGGGCGGTGAGCCTGATTTTTGATTTGCTTCCGCATGTTCCACTACAGCTCATTTTCTATGACCGGGATGATGAATTTCCGGCTCGAACCACCCTGCTGTTTGATATCGACGCGACTCAAATGATCGATTTTGAAGTTTTGGCTGTTCTGGTGACCATATTTGTACAGTACCTGATAAGACCCCAATGACGCTTACTCATCGGAGAAGAAGGAGTTTCTCCCCTATCGCAGGCAACGGTAAAACATGATGAAATCGCGTTTCGCAGGAATGTTCTTTTTGTCGGTTCTGGTAGGTCTGCCGCTCGGGTTTCCCGTCGTGGCTGCGGCCGCTGATGTGGATCGGTGGGATGAAATCTCACGACGTGCCCAGGCGCGTCTTGAGGAATTTTTTGTTCTTGTCAATGCCCGCCTGACAGATGACGCCATTTACATCATGCATCCCAAAATGGTGGAGACGGATGCCCAACGCCAGGCGTGGCGCTCGCATCTCAAGGCAATCCGCTCGATCCGTGTGACGGACGTCGAGCCTGTTGCGGTAGAGACATGGACCTCCCGTTGCCAGAAATTCAAGGTAACGCTGGAAGCATCTGTGGCGGACACGCCCGCATCGCCTATTCCCTTCTATGGATGGCTCGACAATCCCAACATCCGCTGGATCACTATGGTGCTTGGCGAGAAGGGTGCTTGGCAGATCTATGAAATTGCCACCGGACCTTGAGGTGTCAAGGAGCGCGGATTCAAAGAGGTAAACCGGGGCGCCCCGGCAAAGGGCAAGAGTGAATTGCATTTTTACCCGGGGTTCCGGCTTGCGGCAGAAGGTCAAGCCTATCCTTAGACAGCACCAGAGGAAATAACCAGTCGATGAGAAATCCAAAAAATAAGTGCATATCCTTTGTTATTCTCTTCATTGCGATATCTATATTTGCGAGTATAACACTGTTCGCCAATATAGAAAAAACGCCATTTCATGGAGACGAATCCGGATGGATCTCATCAGGATATTACTTTACCGATCTACTCTTAAAAGGTAATTTTCAACGGCAGAAATGGGAATGTCCGCAATGTAGTGCATGGGGCAGCAGTTTGAACCCACATTTAGGTCAATGGGCGATAGGAATTTATCTTAAAGCAATTGCTCCTCAAGAGGAAGAAACATTCTTCAAGTTTTATGATTTCAAGGCGTCTCTGGAAGAAAATGAAAAAGAAGGGAATATTCCGCCTCGACCCATTTTGTTGCATGCTCGAAGCATTTCCGCTGTTTTCGGGGTTTTGTGCGTGCTCTTGATGTTTGTCATCGGTTATTATTCAAATAACTTATGGGTAGGGGGTATAGCTGCGATTCTCCTGCTCTTCAATCAATTGTTCATTGGGTTATGTACACAGGCCATGACGGATGTGTATTATAATTTCTTTCTTCTTTGTGGCTGCCTGGCGGGCATATATTTGCATGAACGTTCCAGAGTGCGCGATATCTTATTTGCAAGTTGCGCCTACGGGTGTCTTGCAGGGCTGGCATCTTCCGTAAAAATTACAGGATTGTTGATCGGAGCGCTACACTTTGCTCTGATAATACTCTGTAAAAAAATTACGTGCAAGTTGGAAATGAAAAGCGCTATACGGTATTTAGCGGTCTTTTCCATCTCGGCTCTTGTTATCATCTACCTGCTCAATCCTTACTTTTGGCTTTCTTTTAGAGAAATGAACGGCGGAGAGATTGTTGAAGAAGTAAAAGCTTTTTATCAAGATGCCAAAGAGGGGAAAATACAAAAAGAGAATATTCAGAATATTCGGAAGCAGTATCCTCAGCTCATAAATCTGTCAAGTATATTAGAATTCCCTTACATGTTTATCAGGTGGAAGAGCTTTATGGATTTGCAGCAAAGCGAGTTTAAATCCGCTTCGTGGCAAGGGAATCGATTAAGAACATTTCATGAAAGATTATTCATGGAGTTTTCAACATTTCCTCTGGAGTGGTGTTTCCTCTGTATAGGAATATTCTTTTATGGATGGAAGACAGTAAATGCTTTTCGTAACAGACAGCTTGTCAAGAGTGTCATTCCATTCTTATATTTTATGGTAAATTATGTATTTATTCTTGTGCTTTTGAAACT
>Ga0315270_10002302_pt1 | contig 10091 bp, 11 predicted proteins | sample C1_bottom_MG_FD_204932 | JGI IMG/M metagenome (GOLD analysis project Ga0315270, IMG submission 204932) | Sediment microbial communities from Yellowstone Lake, YNP, Wyoming, USA - C1_bottom | ecosystem: Environmental > Aquatic > Freshwater > Lake > Sediment | place: USA: Wyoming | collected... | reverse complement strand
TTGTTTGAAAAATTGGTGAGGTATCGTTGAACGAAAAGATTGTTGAAGTTGCAGTCGCTGTCTTGCAACGTCAAGATGGCTTCTTCCTGATGGCCCAACGCCCCAAAGACAAGGCCTACGAAGGTTACTGGGAATTTCCCGGTGGCAAGGTGGAGGCAGGCGAGACGCCATATCATGCCCTGGTACGCGAGCTGCACGAGGAGCTGGGCATCGAAGTCGAAACAGCTTATCCATGGCTGACGCGAGTGTTCACTTATCCCCATGCAACGGTGCGCCTGAATTTCTTCCGCGTCACCCGCTGGCAAGGCGAACCGCATGGCCGCGAGGGTCAGTTATTGAGCTGGCAGGTTCTGCCTGATTTATCGGTAGCGCCAATACTGCCCGCAAACACGCCAATAATGCGCGCCTTGCAGCTTCCCCACCTGTACGCGATCAGCAACGCTACAGAACTGGGCACGGAAGAATTTTTGCAACGCCTGCAACTGGCGCTGAGCAACGGCCTGCGCCTGCTGCAGATTCGTGAAAAAGACTTCCCTCGTCAGGCCTTGCGCGATCTGTCTGTGCGCGCTGTTGAACTGGCGCATGGCTCAGGAGCACGCGTACTGATCAATGGCGATATCGAGCTGGCGCAGGAAGTGGGCGCTGACGGAGTGCAGCTGACAGGCGCGCAGCTTGCAGCTTGTGACGCAAGGCCGGATTTTGAGTTGTGCGCAGCGTCCTGTCACAGCACTGAGGAGTTGCAGCATGCGGCATCATTGGGTCTGGATTTCGCGCTGCTGAGCCCGGTATTGCCGACAAAAAGCCACCCCGGGGCAGAGCATCTCGGCTGGGATGGTTTTGCAGCGATGGCCTCGTCTTGTTCAATTCCGGTTTACGCGCTGGGCGGCTTGCAGATGCCGGATATGGAAATGGCGTGGCAGAAGGGTGCGCACGGTATTGCGCTGTTGCGTCAGGCCTGGTGAGGATCTTCCGATTGATCTGTAGCCGGCAGATTGTCATCAGATTTTTCTTCTAGCGGAATGCTGTAGCCACCCTCAGCCCATTTCCCCAGATCAATCAGCTTGCAGCGTTCGCTGCAGAATGGCCGGTAAGGGCTGGCTTCTTTACTCCAGATGACTTCTTTGCCGCACTGCGGGCAGGCGACTACTGCTGGTTTCTTGGCGTGCATGATAATTAACAGAAGACGAGTTTAAATTCTACATCCTGGTCGTACAGAGTGGACTTGGCGGCGTAATCGGCAGAGACGAAACGTATATTGAGCGCGTATTTATTGGCGCTTATTTCAGGAACGCAAGGTAGATTTTTGTCCAGGGTGACGCATAGCATTTGTGCCACGCGTCCCCCCTGCATTTGCTGAAAACTGCCCTGATGTGCGGTGAAATGATGCGTCTTGCAGTTTTCGCGCAGTAATTTGAGCAAAAGTTTTAAGCCGTCATTAATAGGTTGAAAAGGGGATAACCAGGCCTCAAGGTGTGTACGGCGCACACTCGCATCCTGGTGCTGCCAGTAGTGATAGGAGGGCAGATCGAATTCGCACATGCCGCCGGGAATGCAGGCACGCTGCTTAATCAGCATGAGCCATTCGTTATCGCGTACATGCTGCCCAATTTTTCCGCTTAAGGAAAGCAACTCGGAGGAGACTGTTTCAATGCTGCCGAGCACTGTGTCCAGCGCATCTTCTGAAATTTCCGGATTGTTGCGCAGCGCAGCAAGGATGCGTTTTTGGCGTTCCAGCTCCTGCAGCAAGTCGGATTTTAATTCACCGCGACTGGTGACTTCGATAATCTCGAAAAGCACGGCAAGTGCCATGTGATGGTCACAATGGTCATTACCTTTAATCAATTGATTAATTCTTGCGAATAAATCCTCAAGCCGCAGCAGGGTGCGCACACGTTCGTTAAGAGGAAATTCGTAGCTAATCACGTTGGCTGGAATATGAGTAATTTAATGATAGATTGGCACAATATATTGAGTGGTGCATGACGTCAATTGCTTCTTGTCGCTTGCTTAAGATAACGCTGGTGTAGCTGCGCTATTTGTAAGCGCAAGTCGCTTGGAGTTCCATCATTTTTGATGGCATCATCGGCTAGTTGCAGTCGTTGTGCACGTGATAACTGCTGGGCCATGATGGCGCGCACTGCCTGTTCACTCAGGCCGCTACGCCTGGTGGCACGGGCTACCTGAGCTTCTTCGGCGCAGTCCACGGTTGCAGTACGCTGCAGCCAGTCTTGATAATCAGATGTTTCAAATAACAGGGGAATAACCAGCAGGACATAAGGGTCAGTACTGGATTCGGCCTGAGACTTGGCCTGTTCGAAAATGAGGGGGTGCAGTATTTTTTCCAGAGATTGTTTGGCGGCATGGTCGGAGAACACCAGCTGGCGCATTTTTTCTCTGTTGAGCGCACCTGTTGCATCAATGAAATCATCACCGAATGCGGCCCGGATGGGGGGAATGGCTGCGCCGCCAGGCTGGGTGAGCTGATGTGAAATGGCATCGGTGTCGATAACCGCGACACCCAGTTCAGCAAACAATGTTGCAACGGTGCTTTTGCCGCTGCCTATGCCACCCGTGAGGCCCACGCGGTAGCTCATGGTGTGAGAAGATGCAAGTAACTCTGTGTAAGTTGCTCCCCCCAAAACAGAGCAATTAAAGCACCTCCCGCGAGATATGGCCCGAATGGAATCGGGATGTTGCGGCCATGACGGGCAACGATAATCAGGGTAATGCCCACCACCGCACCAACTACTGAAGACAGCATGATGACCAATGGCAGCAATGACCATCCCAGCCAGGCACCGATGGCGGCGAGCAGTTTGAAGTCTCCATAGCCCATGCCTTCCTTGCCCGTTACCAGCTTGAACAGCCAGTACACGCTCCACAGCACGAGATAGCCCGCGATAGCCCCGACTATGGAGTTGCTCAACGTAGTGAATATGCCAAACAGATTTAAAATGATGCCCAGCCATAGCAGCGGCAAGGTGATGTCATCCGGTAATAGCTGCGTGTCAAAATCGATAAAGGTAAGTGCGATCAGGGCCCATATAAATATAATTGCGGCCGCAGCCGCCAGACCAAAACCAAAATGCCATGCAGCGTAAGCGCTCAGTACTCCGCTTACTACTTCAACTATTGGGTAACGCATCGAAATTGCACTGCCACACTGACGGCATTTTCCGCGCAAAACCAGGTAGCTTATAACAGGGATGTTCTCCAGCGCGGTGATCTGGTGACCGCAATTCGGGCAGGCTGAGCGCGGTGTCTGCAAGTTATAGGTGTGTGCAGGCTTGCTGCTCTCCTGGACTGCTCCGGTGCTCACCTGCTCATTCATTTCGGCGCATTGTGCACGCCATTCACGCTCCATCATTTTTGGCAGGCGGTGTATGACAACATTTAAAAAACTGCCGACGAGCAAACCGAGTAAACCGCAGAGGAAAATGAAGAAGGGTTGGGAGTCTTGCAGTAACTGGACGAACGAAGTCATGGTGGAATGTCTGAATTAAAAAATATATTGCCGACAGGATGGGTTAAACGCACCCATCAGGCCAAGCTTAACCGACCGCCTGTCCCATCTTGAAAATCGGCAGGTACATCGCTATAACCATGCCGCCAATCAGCGTACCCAGGACCACCATGATAATGGGCTCCATCAGACTGGCGAGAGCGTCTACCGCATCATCAACTTCAGCTTCAAAAAAATCGGCCACCTTGTTAAGCATGGTATCGATGGCGCCCGACTCTTCTCCGATCGCCATCATTTGCAGCACCATATTGGGAAAGACCCCGGAATTTTGCATGGCTGAGGTCAGGCTGTTGCCGGTGCTGACCTCGCGCTGAATTTTTTTTGTGGCCTCAAAATAAACCGCGTTGCCAGCGGCACCGGCCACAGAATCTAACGACTCAACCAGCGGCACGCCGGCTGCGAACATGGTGGCCAGGGTTCTGGTCCAGCGTGCGATAGTGGCCTTGCGTATCAAGTCACCAAAAATTGGCAGTTTAAGCATGATGATATCCATCGTGCGCTGCATTTTCTTGTTGCGTTTCCAGAAATAAAAGAAGGTATACAGCCCGCCGCCAATAATTGAGAAAATAGCCCACCACCATGTGACGAACCAGTCTGAAATCGCCATGATTACCAGGGTCGGGGTAGGCAGGTCAGCACCAAAGCTTTTGAATAATTCTTTAAATGCAGGAATCACAAATATCATAATCACAGCGGTGATTACAAATGCAATGACGATGATGGAAATCGGATAAAACAAGGCAGACTTAATCTTGCTCTTGATCGCAAGAATTTTTTCTTTGTAATTTGCGATCTTGTCCAGCAGATTATCCAGAATACCTGCCGCTTCGCCTGCCCCTATCAGGTTGCAGAACAGGTCATCAAATTGCAGCGGATACTTGCGAAAAGCCATTTCCAGGCTGCTACCGGTTTCGACTTCAGTCTTGATGTCCATCAGCATGCGTGCAACTGAGGGATTGCTATGCCCTTTGCCAACAATATCGAAGGATTGCAGCAGCGGTACGCCGGATTTCAGCATGGTGGCGAGCTGGCGCGTAAACAGCGTGATGTCTTTTTCTGTAATCGCCTTGCCACCGCTCTTGGCTTTTTTGATAGAGCTTACCTGGATGCCCTGGCGACGCAGTTGCGCGGACGCAACTGCAGTCCCTGCCGCGCGCACCTCACCTTTTACTACCTTTCCGCTTTTGTCTTTGCCTTCCCAGCTGTATCTTATTTCATTGGTTTTTACAGCTTTTTTTGTGGTGGCCATGGTGATACCTTAGCTAAAAGACAAGAAAAATAAATGATGTGATTGTTGTTGAAAAAACAAGCTAATACGTCAGATTTAAAAGGTTTTTTATATCATGCCCGTCTTTCTGTTGCTTGTAAAGTAGCAAGTTCCTGTTTTGTCCTAAGACTAAAAATACTTTGCACGTACCATACACTTATTCGTTTACGAACAATCTTCATACCGTCTGGCTGAAGCATGAGTTCCGACAGCATAGACACAGGTTACATCCAACTGTTAGTCTATTGTCACTTATTTCTGCTAAAAAACGATGTTGCAACAACTGCGTTTATTCCTCACCGCCGTACAATTCTTCACCCGCATACCGGTGCCTGCATGGGTGGGCCATTCCGCGCAGCAACTCGATCAGTCAGCGCGTTACTTCCCGCTAGTGGGGGTATGCGTGGGCGGCTTGGCTGCAGGCATATTGTTGCTCAGTGCACTGGTGCTCCCATTAGCGTTGGCAGTGGCTTTAAGCATGCTCACCAGCATACTGATTACCGGCGCGTTTCACGAAGACGGGCTGAGTGATTTCGCCGACGGCATGGGCGGCGGCTACACACGGGATAAAATTCTCGCCATCATGAAAGATTCACATGTGGGGGCGTATGGTGTAATCGCCATCGTGCTCGCGCTGCTGACAAAATTTCAGGCTTTGCTGGCGTTGTTCAGCAATCACTCACCAGCTGCGGTCGCGGCCATGCTCATTGCAGCTCACACCGTAAGCCGTTTAATGGCAGCGAGCATAATAATGACGCAACAGTATGTACGTGATGACAGCAGCGCACGCGCCAAGCCTGCCGCACAAGCAATGAGCCGAGCCAGCTTTGCCGTTGCTTTGCTCAGCGGTGCGGCAGCCATCGCCCTGTTGCCCATGACGGGTGCCAGTACGGTGAACGTGATCAGTGCTCTTGCCTGTGCGTTGCTGTTGCGCATTTATCTGGCGTGGCAGATGCGAAAAAAACTAGGCGGCTACACCGGCGATTGCCTCGGTGCCGTGCAGCAAATCACCGAAATTGGCTTTTATCTGGGTCTTCTGGCCACTTGGTAACCGTGAAAACGCTCACCCTTATCCGCCACACCGCTCCGCAAATTGCTCCCGGCATCTGCTACGGCCAGCTTGATATGGATGTGGCGAAGAGTTTTGTGGCTGAGGCTGCAGATATATCGAACTGGCTCCCTCCCATAGAGTTGGTCATCACTTCGCCGCTGCTGCGTACACGCCGGCTGGCAGAGTACCTTGCAGCAGAGCATGGCTGCGAGTTACATAGCAGTGCACGGCTGATGGAAATGAGTTTTGGCGACTGGGAGGGACGTGCATGGAACGACATTGCACGCAGCGAAATCGACGCGTGGAGTGCCGATATCCTGCACTACACACCGCCCAACGGGGAATCAGCACTGCAGATGATGATGCGGGTGCAAAGCATGATGCAAGACCTGGCGCAACTACCGCAGCAGCATATTGCTGTGGTGGCGCATGGCGGCAGCATCCGGGCTGTACTCGCGCTACTGGCCAGCATCCCGCTGTCCCACACCCTGAAATGGCAGATTGAATACGGAGCGGTGATCAGCACGCGGTTGTAAGAATACTAAATCTTCTTCGACACGCCAGCCTCGGCAAAAGTGGCCATATCGTTATGCAAAGAGCAGGCCAGGCGAATCAGCGGCACCGCAACTGCCGCGCCACTTCCTTCCCCCAGACGCATTCCAAGCTCTAACAGAGGTTCGGCCTTTAACGCATTCAGCATCAGGATGTGGCCCGGTTCTGCAGAACGGTGTGCGTACACCAGCCAATTCGCCACGCCGGGCTGGATGCGCACGGCCAGCAAGGCTGCAGCGGTAGTGATGTAGCCGTCTATCAACACCGTTATGCCGCGTTGCGCACAGTTGATGAATGCACCGGTGAGGGCGGCGATTTCAAAACCGCCGAGGCGGCGCAAAATTTCCAGCGGGTCGTGCAAGTGTGCCGCGTGCAGTTCGAGTGCGCGTGCAATGACCTCGGCTTTGTGCTGCACGCCGCTTGCATCCAGACCGGTGCCGGGGCCGGCGAGTTGCTGTGGCGCATGATTGAGCAGGGCACAGGCCAGCGCGGCTGCGGAAGTGGTGTTGGCGATGCCCATGTCTCCGCCAATATAGAGTTGCGCGCCAAGCCTGGCGGCGTGCGCCGCGCTGTCGCGGCCAGCCTCTAGCGCGTCAGCCAACTGCGCTTCAGTCATCGCAGCCTGTTTGGCGAAATTGGCCGTGCCCTTGCCGAGCCTGCATTGCAGCACGCCGGGCAAGTCACCGGTGTCGAATGCGGTGCCGAGGTTAACCACTTCCAGCTTGGCGTGCAGTTGCTCTGCCAGTACGCAAATGGCTGCGCCACCGCGTGCAAAATTTTTCACCATTTCTGCGGTGACCAGCTGCGGGAATGCAGACACGTTTTCTTCGGCAATGCCGTGGTCTCCGGCGAAAACGCTAATGAAAACTTTTTCCATCTGCGGCTTTTCGCAGCCCTGCATCGCGGCGAGTTGTATCGCCAGCGTTTCAAGCTGGCCAAGCGCACCTGGAGGTTTGGTGAGTTGCTGCTGCCGCGCTTGCGCCGCACTGCGTGCTGTTTCATCCATGCTTTTTGCAGATTGCTTCAGCCAGTCCAGATTCGCGCTCATATTTTTCTTTCAGCCTTTCAAATGAAGTGGCAAGCCCGCCACTGTTAAGATAACACGCTCGCAAGATTGAGCCACAGCCTGATGCAAGCGCCCAGCCTCATCGCAATAGCGCCGCGTGAGTTCGCCCAGCGGCACGATGCCCATGCCGGTCTCATTGCTGACGAGGATGATGTGTCCGGGTAGTGTGGGCAGCACTTGCAGGAATGATTTAACTTCAGTTTGCATGCGCGATTCGTCCTGTGCACATAACAGATTAGTGAGCCACAGGGTCAGACAATCTACCAGCACGCAATGGTTTGCAGCGGCATGGTGCTGCAGAGTGGCTGCCAACGCCAGTGGTTCTTCTGCCAGCTGCCAATGACCGGGACGCTGCGCCTGGTGGTGCGCAATGCGTGCGCGCATTTCATCGTCTTCGCTGGTGGCGGTGGCGATATAGGTGACCGGCAAACAAGTGTCCTGTGCGTGCTGTTCGGCCAGGCGGCTCTTGCCGGATCGTACGCCGCCGAGTATCAATTCTTTCATGATTCTGCCCTCAATAATTTCATGATACGCGGCATATCCAGATGTGTTTCAAGCGTGTCGGCGAGGCGCTCGATATTTTGTTCTCGCAACAAGTGATAATCGAAAGTTTGCGCGGATTTCAATCCCGCCCACTCAAGCAAAGTAGTGAGTGCCTTTGGAGATTCAAATACGCCATGCAGATAGGTGGCGATTATTTGGCCATCGCTGGAAATCGCACCGTCATGCCGGCCATCGGCCAGTCTGGCGAAAGGTTGCCGCAAGGCGCTGCCCTCGCTCACGCCAGCATGAATTTCATAACCGCTCACCGCAGCATTCTCCAATGACATGTGGCCGCATACATTGTGCAATTGTTTATGTGTCTGCAAGGTGGTGCTTAAATCGAGCAAGCCCAAGCCTGGGCTGCTGCCCGCCTCACCTTCAATTCCGTATGGATCATGCAAGACCTGACCCAGCATTTGCAGCCCGCCGCAGATGCCCATCACTTTTCCGCCATAGCGCAAATGCCGCGCCAGATATTTATCCCAGCCTTGTGCATGCAGCCAGGCCAAGTCATCACGCACATTCTTGCTGCCGGGCAGGATCACCAGGTCGGCAGCGGGAGGTATGTCACCCGGCGCAACAAAATTTAAACTCACCTGGGGGTGCAGACGCAAAGGATCGAAATCGGTATGGTTGCTGATGTGAGGCAAGAGTGGAACGACGATGCGCAAGCCTTCTGATTTTGCTTTTTCTTTCGAACGGGAAAGTGAGTCTTCGGCTTCAAGATGCAGACCATGCAGATAGGGTAGTACACCGATCACAGGCTTGCCGGTATGCGCTTCCAGCCAGTCCAGCCCGCTCTGCAGCAGCGCGATATCGCCGCGAAAGCGGTTGATGATAAAGCCCTGCACGCGTGCCTGTTCAGTGTCGCTTAACAGTGCGAGTGTGCCGACCAGGTGGGCAAATACGCCGCCGCGGTCGATGTCGGCGACGAGCAGTACGGGGCAATCCACCGCCTCGGCAAAGCCCATATTGGCGATGTCACCGGCGCGCAAATTGATTTCTGCGGGCGAACCAGCACCCTCTACCACGATCATTTGATATTGCGCCGACAGGCGCTGGTGCGATTCGAGCACGGCCTTGAGTGCCACCGGTTTGTAGTCGTGATAGACGCTGGCCTTCATGTTGCCGACAGCGCGCCCGTGGATAATCACCTGTGCACCGGTGTCGCTGTTGGGTTTGAGCAGCACCGGGTTCATGTCGCTGTGCGGAGCCAACCCTGCCGCCTGTGCCTGCACCGCCTGCGCACGGCCGATTTCGCCGCCGTCTTCGGTGACAGCACTGTTCAGTGCCATGTTCTGCGGCTTGAACGGCACCACACGCACCCCGCGCCGCTTGAGCACGCGGCACAGTCCGGCCACCACAGTGCTCTTGCCCGCATCCGAGGTGGTGCCCTGGATCATCAGGGTAGGGGTTTTAATTTGATCTGGCAGGGTCATGTCAGCGTTATTTGTTTGAGTGCCGTGGCTAGCCTCTGCCACTCCGAAGCGCTGCCGGGCAGGCCAAAGCGCAGGCTGTGCGGTTGGGTAAATAGCCGGGTGAGGATGCCGTGCTGTGCCAGCTGCTGATGTATGGCATCTGCCTGCCCGGTCTTCACCCATTGAAATAAACCGCAGCCGCCGCTGGGAATCAGGTTTGCGTTGCTCAGTAATTGCGCCAGGCGCGCGCCATCCTGTTGCAATCGCACGCTGCTTGCTGCTTGCCATGTGCGATCGAGTAATGCAGCTTGCGCGACGAAACGCGAAGGGCCAGCTACGCTCCACGGGCCTAATAGAGTTTGCATGCGTGACAGTAATTCATCTTGTGCCAATATGAAGCCGACGCGCGCACCGGCCAGCCCGAAAAATTTACCCAGCGAGCGCAGTATGATCAATCCCGGCGGCATATCTGTCTGCGCAAAACTGCTTTGCCCACTGGACTCGATAAAGGCTTCATCAATGATCAGCCAGCCCTTGCGTGCGACAAGGCTTGCGTGCCACTCATGCAACTGTGCGTGAGTGAAGAGCGCGCCGGTCGGGTTGTTTGGCTGGATCAGCACCAGCACATCGAGCTGATTTGTCTGTGTGGTAATTTCGTGCGCGGCCATTTC
>Ga0315270_10002301_pt1 | contig 10093 bp, 8 predicted proteins | sample C1_bottom_MG_FD_204932 | JGI IMG/M metagenome (GOLD analysis project Ga0315270, IMG submission 204932) | Sediment microbial communities from Yellowstone Lake, YNP, Wyoming, USA - C1_bottom | ecosystem: Environmental > Aquatic > Freshwater > Lake > Sediment | place: USA: Wyoming | collected... | reverse complement strand
TCGCTCCTGTTCCTGTTCGCGCTGGTGAAGCTGGTCGTGCCTGCCAGGCCCGTGCGCGCGGCGGTCGACCGCGTCCTGAACGGCATCGCCACCCGGTGGGTCGCCGGCAACAGCGCCTGGATGTCTGTCACGCAACGGACGCAGTGGGACGTCGCGGGGCTCGCGGATCTCCCCTACCGCGGCTGGTACATGGTCAACTGCAACCACCAGTCGTGGGTCGACATCCTGGTGCTGCAGCATCTGCTGAACCGCCGCATACCGATGCTCAAGTTCTTCCTGAAGCAGCAGCTCATCTACGTGCCGGTGATCGGCCTCGCGTGGTGGGCGCTCGATTTTCCGTTCATGCGAAGGCACACCGACGCCGAACTCAGGCGGCATCCGGAGAAGCGCTTCGACGACATCGAGGCGACGCGCCGCGCCTGCGAGAAGTTCGCGCTCGTCCCGACCAGCGTGATGAATTTCGCGGAAGGCACGCGCTTCACGGCCGCCAAGCATCATGCGCAGCATTCGCCCTATCGCCACCTGCTGAAGCCGAAGGCGGGCGCGCTGGCGCTCGCGCTGAACGCGCTGGGTGGGAAATTCGATGCGCTGCTCGACGTCACGATCATCTACCCGGACGGCGTGCCGACGTTCTGGCAGTTTCTCTGCGGAAAGTTGCGCCACGTCATCGTGCGCGCGCGGCAGGTGCCCATTCCGCTGGAATTGCGTGGCGGTGACTATGCCCGCGACCCGAAGTACCGCAAGGCTTTCCAGCACTGGCTGCAGGAGATCTGGCGCGAGAAGGATGCGGCGATCACCGGGTTGCTCGGCGCAACGGAAGTCCGGAGTCCACGATGAATTTTCCATGCGACGTTGCGCTTCCGGCGATTGAACGTCGGGCAGGCCCGTTGCGTCGGGCAATGCGGGTCGCTGCGCTTGCCGGCCTGTTGGCAGCGGCCGCATGCGGTCCGGCGAATTCTCCGCCCGCGGCGCGGGTTTCGGCGGGCGAGTGGCGCGAGTTCCAGGGAACGTGGACCGCCACCGGCAGCCGCCACAGGATTTCGCTGGGGCCCGATCGGCGGGCGTCCATCGCCGATTACGAAGGATCGCTGTTGCTCTCCGGGACGTCGCGTCCGGCCATTGGTTTCCGCGCCGAGGCGATCGTGCTCAACGACAGCACAACCGGCATGGTGGGCCGCGCCGTCTGGACCGACGATCTCGGCAACGAGGTCTACAGCGAAATGCGGGGCGAGGGGTCGGCGACGGGAAATCGGGTCGTCGGGACCTTCCTGGGCGGGACCGGGCCGTATGCCGGCGCGACCGGCACCTACGAGTTCGCGTGGAGGTTCATGATCGAGAACGAGAGCGGAGCGGTGCAGGGCCAATCGATCGGCTTCAAGGGCAGGGTGCGCGTCGGTCCGCCGCCGGCAGCAGCCCCCGCGGGAGGGACGCCGCGATGATCGCCCCGGCATTGCTAGTGCGGCGCGCCATGCCATTTGCGCTGGCGATCGGCATCTGGCTCGTGCCGGTTCCCGCGGGGCTCACGGCACCGGCGTGGCATCTCTTCGCCATCTTCGTCGCGTCGATCGCCGCGGTGCTGGTGGGCGCATTTCCGCTCCTCACGTCCACGATGCTTGCCGTGGCGGCGGTGGTCCTGAGCGGGACGATTTCGCCGGCGAAGGCGTTCGGAGGCTTCGCCAACGCGAGCGTGCTGCTGGTGGTGATCGCGTTCCTCGTCGCGCAGGCGGTCGTCAAGTCGGGCCTGGGCGAGCGCATCAGTCTCTTCATGGTCAGTCGGTTCGGCTACTCGTCGCTGGGGCTGGCCTACAGCATCGTGCTCACCGACGCGGTGATCGCGCCGGCGTTTCCTTCCAACACGGCGCGCGGCGGCGTCCTTTTTCCCGTCGTGCTGTCGGTGGCGACCGGGTCCGGGTCGCGGCCCGACGATCCCGAGGGCCGCAGGCTCGGCGGCTACCTCATGTACTGCGCGATGGCCAGCCTGGCTGTGTCCTCCGCACTCTGGATGACCGCGACCTCGGCCAATCCGATCGGCATCCAGGTCGTGCGTGAGTTCGGGCTGGAGATCGGCTTCGGCAAGTGGCTCGTCGTCGCATCCGTGCCGGCGCTGACAGCGATCCTGCTGGTGCCGCGGGTCGTCGCGTGGCTGTACCCGCCCGGCGTGGGCAAGACGCCCGACGCGCCCGTCGCCGCACGCAAGGCGCTGGCGGAACTGGGAAGGCTGTCGCGCGACGAGCGGATCACCGCGGTCGTTTTCGTACTGATGGTGTCGGGCTGGATCTTCGCCGACAAGCTGGGACTCAACGTGACCAGCATCGCTTTCGCGGGCCTGGGGCTGCTGCTGCTGACCAACGTGCTTACGGTGGACGACATCGCGGCGCAGGGCGACACGCTCGCGACATTTCTATGGCTCGCCGTCCTGTTCGCGTTGAGCGGGCAGCTGAACGAGCTCGGATTCATGGGGTACGCGGGCCAGCGCCTGGCGGAGCACCTGGGCGGCCTGTCGTGGCCGGCGACCTACGTGACTCTGATCCTGCTCTACGTCGCGATCCACTACATGTTCGTCAGCCAATCGTCGCAGGTTCTCGCCCTGCTGGGCGTCTTCCTCGACGTGGGCATCCGCGGCGGCGTGCCGGCGCCGCTGATGGCGTTCGCGCTGCTGTTCGCGAGCAGCTACTTTTCGGTGATCACGCCGCAGGGCGGCAGCCAGAACGTCATCTTCGTCGGCGCCGGCTACCTCACGCAGCGCGAGCTGTACCGCCTCGGCCTGCTGATGACGCTGTTCTTCGCCGCTATCTTCCTGACGGTGGGAACCGGCTGGATAATGCTCGTCACCGGTTGACCGCCGGCTGGAGCAGGGCTAGGACTTGTCCGCCTGCCTGATTTTCTGGCGCAAGCTCTCCGTCGTGTCCGGGTAAGCGTCCTCGTCCTCGAGGTCAACCGCCGCCGACGGCGGCAACCTGGCGATGATCTCCTCGAGCATTCGCACGTGCTCGGCCTCTTCGCCGCGCAGTTCCTCGAACAGCGCTTTCACGTCCGGATGGTTCACGTAGCGGAGTGCCAGGTCGTAGAACGCAAAGGCCTTCTTTTCCGAGGACAGCGCCACCTGGTACGCCTTCAGCGGGGACATGCCCATGCTGGGCGCGCCGAAATCGGGGGCCTCCACATCGAAGAGGTCGTCGAGCTTGACGGTCGGGGGTGCATTGCCGAACAGTGCGAGCCTGCGCTCCGCCAGCTGCTCGCCGTGCTTGCCCTCGTTGACGGCCATCGATTCGAATACCGCGCCGGCGTCGCCGGTATCGCGGCTGCCGAGTCGTTCGGCGAATTGCGTGTACCGGTTGTGCGCTTCGAGCTCGATCAGGGCGGCGAGATCGATGGCATCCATCAATGAGAGTTTGGAGTAATCGAGTCTTGTTGACATGGGGTCTCCTGTGACAGTGCAGCGCGCCCCGCCTGAAGGGGCAAGAGCCTGCTGTTGATTCAGAACATGAGCTTGGCAAGGAACAGGCCGGTCGTCACCGCCACCGCCGTGGCGACGAGTCCCGGGATCATGAACGAGTGGTTGAGCACGTACTTGCCGATCTTCGTCGTGCCCGACAGGTCGAAGTTGATCGCCGCGATCAGCGAGCCGTAGGTCGGGATGAAGAAGTAGCCGTTGACCGACGGGAACATCGCGATCAGGAACTGCGGCGGGATGCCCAGCGCCATGCCCAGCGGCATCAGCGCGCGGGTCGTCGCCGCCTGGCTGTACAGCAGCACCGACGCGAAGAACAGCCCGAACGCGAACGTCCATGGCGCCTGCTCGGCCCACTGCCCGATCGCCGGAACGATGACGTCCTTGTTCGCGCCGATGAAACTGTCGCCCATCCACGCCAGGCCGAAGATGCCGATGACGGCGACCACGCCGGCGCGCAGCGTCGACGTCTTTGGAATCTCGTCGACGTCGACCTTGGTGACCATCAGCATCACCGCCGCGACCGACATCATCACGATCTCGATGACGATCGGCATCTGCAGCGGGGCCTTGGCGCCCGGCAGGCGGCGCAGTTCGGGGAAGAAACCGAACAGCACCACCAGCGCGACGCCGGCCAGGAACAGGAACGCCGACGGCTTGGCGGAGGACTTGAGCGGCGGGCGTTCGGCGGCGGACTGCGGCACCGGGATCAGCCCGGCCTTGAGCCGCGCCTGGTATTCCTTGTCGTCCTTCAGGTCCTTGCCGAGGAACATCGACACGATCGCCGCTGCCACCACGCCGGTGAGCGTCGCCGGCACGCAGACCATCAGGATCTGCGGCAGGCCCCACTGCGTCAGGCCTTTTTCGGCGAAGAGGCCGATCATCGCGGCCGTCGCTGCTGCCACGGGACTGGCCGTGATCGCCTGCTGCGAGGCGATGGTCGCCACCGCCATCGGCCGCTCGGGCCGGATGCCGCTCTGGTGCGCGGTCTCGTAGATGACCGGCAGCAGCGGATAGACGATGTGGCCGGTGCCGGAGAGGAACGTGAACGTCCATGTGGTCAGCGGCGCGACGATCGTCACGTACTTCGGATTGGCGCGGATGATGCGTTCGGCGATGCGCACCAGGAAATCGATGCCGCCGGCCGCATCCATCACCGACGCGGCCATGATCACCGCCAGGATGATCAGCATCACGTCGATCGGCGGCGACGTCGGGTTGACGCCGAACGCCACGACCAGCACCAGCAGACCCACGGCGCCCCACAGCCCGAGGCCGACCCCGCTGTAACGGGCGCCCATCCAGATGGCCGCGAGCACGACGACGAATTGCAGGAAGATGGACAGTGTCATGATGGCTCTCCCCGGGGCGGCATGCGCCCCGGACGTGTCATTGCTCGAACTTCGGGCGGATCAGGTTTTCGAACGAGAACACCTCGTCCCATTTTTCCTGGGTCAGCAGCTTCTTCTCGTTGACGACGATCTCGTGCAGCGACTTGCCGGTTTCGTAGCCTTCGCGCGCGATCTCCGCGCACTGCTTGTAGCCCAGCGACGGCTTGAGCACGGTGACGATGCCGAGCGAGTTCAGCACCATGTCGCGCGAGCGCTCGGCGTTGGCGGTGATGCCGTCGATGCAGTGGATGCGCAGGCTGTCGATGGCGTGTTCCATCGTCGCGATCGACGTGAACAGCGCGAACGTGATCACCGGTTCCATCACGTTGAGCTGCAGCTGCCCCGCCGAGGCGGCCAGCGTCACCGTGAGGTCGAGACCAATCACCAGGAAGCCGACCTGGTTCATCACCTCGGGCATGACCGGGTTGACCTTGCCCGGCATGATCGACGAGCCGGGCTGCATCTGCGGCAGGTTGATCTCGTTGAACCCGCAGCGCGGACCCGAGGCCAGCAGCCGGAGGTCGTTGCAGATCTTGGTGAGCTTGGACGCCGTGCGCTTCAGCACGCCGGACAGCAGCACGTAGGCGCCGGTGTCGGACGTGGCCTCGATCAGGTCGCCCGCGAGGATGAACTTGAGTCCGGTGAGGTCGGACAGGTATTTGGTCGCGAGCTCCGGATAGCCGGGCGCCGCAGTGACCGTCGTGCCGATTGCCGTCGCGCCCAGGTTGATCTCGTGCAGGAACGCTCGAACCTCGGCGATGCGCTGGACCTCCTCGCCGATCGTCGTGCCCCAGCCATGGAATTCCTGTCCCAGCGACATCGGCACGGCGTCCTGCAGATGCGTGCGGCCCATCTTCAGCACCCGGTCGAACTCCTTGGCCTTGGCGAAGAACGCCTTCTGCAGGTTGGTCAGCGACGCGGTGAGGAACGCGAGGCGCAGGATCAGCGCCAGCCGGAAGGCGGTGGGGTAGACGTCGTTGGTCGACTGCCCGAAATTGACGTGGTCGTTCGGGCTGACGTACTGGTATTCGCCCTTCTTGTGGCCGAGCAGTTCCAGCGCGAGGTTGGCGATCACCTCGTTCGCGTTCATGTTGGTCGAGGTGCCGGCACCGCCCTGGATGAAATCGGTGACGAACTGCTCGCGCATTTCGCCGGCGATCAGCCGGTCGCACGCGCCCGCAATCGCGTCGGCAATCTTCGTGTCGAGCACGCCCAGGTCGCGGTTGGCCAGCGCCGCGGCCTTCTTGACGTAGCCGAAGGCCTTGACGAAGTTGGGCTCCAGCGACATCGGGATGCCGGTGATGTGGAAGTTTTCCTTGCCGCGGAGCGTCTGCACGCCGTAATACGCGTCCTCGGGAATCTGTTTCTCGCCCAGGAAGTCCTTTTCGGTCCGAGTGCCCATGGTTTCGCTCCTTGGTGGCCAACGATGGATTGTCCGCCCTCCGCCGCGCGCGGTATTGACCGCCCTCAAGCGGGGCACGAATGCCTTTTGCCATGGACACCCCATGGCGCGCGTCGGGTTTGCCCTCGATCAATGAGCGCTTCCGGCTTCGCCGCTAGACTCGCGTGCGAATCCAGCGCCCCAAGGCGTCCCGCCGGGACTGATCCCGCGGTGCAGCAGGAAGGAGCGCAAGCCGTGTCCGTGCATCACATCGCCAGGGGACTCGACATTCCGCTCGCCGGGGCGCCGGAAGGTAAGACGGAGGCGGCTGCTGCGCCGGAGTTCGTCGCCTGGGTCGCCGCCGACTACGTGGGCGTCAAGCCCGCGTTGCGCGTGAACGTCGGCGACCGCGTCCTGCGCGGATCCCCGCTGGTCGAGGACAAGCGAACCGGGGTGTGCCACACATCGCCGGCAGCCGGCGTCGTCGCTGCCGTGCATCGCGGCGAGCGGCGTGCGCTGCAGTCGATCGTCATTGCCGTGGATCCTGCGGAAGGGCAGGCACAGCAGGTGACGTTCGCGAGCTTCACCGGCACGGATCCGGCGATGCTGGGCGCCGACGACATCCGGGCATTGCTCCGCGAGTCCGGATCATGGACGGCATTGCGCACGCGTCCCTATTCCCGGGTGCCGTCGCCGGACGCGGCCCCGCACGCGCTGTTCATCACCGCGATCGACTCGCGCCCCCATGCTCCCGACGCCGGTGCCGTGCTGGCGCCACGAGCCGCCGATTTCGAGACCGGTGTCCTCGCCCTGTCCAAACTCTGCGCGGGCAAGACCTACGTGTGCGTGGCCCCGGAATCGCACATTGCCGTGCCCGTGACGGAAAGGGTCGTCGTGGAGACATTCGCGGGGCCGCATCCTGCGGGCACCGCGGGTCTGCACATCGAGCGGCTCGATCCCGTCGGCGCGGCCCGCACCGCATGGCACATCGGCTACCAGGACGTGGCGGCGATAGGCCGCCTGCTTGCGACAGGGCGGCTCGATGTCGAGCGCGTGATCTCCCTGGCGGGGCCTGGCGCCCTGCGCCCGCGGTATCTGCGCACGCGAGTGGGAGCCTCGCTCGAGGCGCTCACGCGGGGCGAGCTGCGGGACGGACGCCAGCGCGTGATCTCGGGCTCGGTGCTCGATGGCCGGCGCGCCGAAGGCGACATCCACGGCTTCCTCGGCCGGTATCACCTGCAGGTGGCCGTGGTCCCGGAAGGCGACGAACGCGAACTCTTCGGGTGGATCGCGCCGGGTCGCGACAAGTTCTCGCTGCTGGGCGTGGTGCTGGGCGCCTGGGGCCGGCAGCGCCGGCTGCCCCTGTCCACCACCACCAACGGCGGTCCGCGGGCCATGGTGCCGATAGGCGCCTATGAGCGCGTCGTTCCGCTCGACATCATGCCGACGTTCCTGCTGCGCGCGCTCATTACCGGCGACGTGGAGCGCGCCGAGGCGCTGGGCGCGCTCGAACTCGACGAGGAGGATCTCGCGCTGTGCACTTTCGTCTGCCCGGGCAAGTTCGAATACGGCCCGCTGCTGCGGCGGGTACTCGAGCGGATCGAGAAGGAAAGCGCTTGAAGCCGCGGGGAAACGGCTGATGCGCGCTTTCCGCGCCGCGCTGGACCGCGTGGGCCGCCACTTCGAGAAGGGCGGCCGGCTCGAGCGCCTCCATCCGCTCTGGGACGCGGCCGACACGTTCTTCTATACGCCTGCGTCGGTGACGACCGGAGGCGCGCATGTGCGCGATGCGCTCGACCTGAAGCGGATGATGATGCTCGTCGTCATCGCCGCGCTGCCGTGCGTGTTCATGGCGATGTACAACACCGGGCTGCAGGCCAACCTCGCCCTCGACCCCGCCAAGGCGGCCACGCTCGTCGGCTGGCGCCACGACGTGCTGCGCGCGCTGGGCGTGGGCTACTCCGCGCGGAGCATGCTCGCCTGCACCGTCCACGGCGCGCTGTACTTCCTTCCGCTCTACATGGTGACGATGGTGGTCGGGCTGTCGTGGGAAGTGCTGTTCGCGATCGTCCGCCGGGTCGAGGTCAACGAGGGATTTTTCGTTACCGGCATCCTGTTCCCGCTGATCCTGCCCCCCACCACGCCACTGTGGCAGGCGGCGCTGGGCATCAGCTTCGGCGTGGTGATTGCGAAGGAAGTCTTCGGCGGCACCGGGATGAACTTCATCAATCCGGCGCTGGCGGCGCGGGCGTTCCTGTTCTTCGGCTATCCGGCGCAGATTTCCGGCGACACCGTGTGGACGGCCATCGACAAGGCGCACGCGATCGACGGCTTTTCCGGAGCGACGCTGCTGGCCCAGGTGCGCCAGACCACCGAGCCTTTCGTGAACCTGCACCTGTCATGGTGGAACGCCTTCGTCGGACTGGAGCCGGGCTCGATGGGCGAGACTTCCGCGCTGGCGTGCCTGATCGGCGCGGTGGTGCTGATCGTCACGGGGATCGGCTCGTGGCGGACGATGGCCGGCGTCACGCTGGGCACCATCGCAACGGCGGTCCTGTTCAACCTGGTCGGCTCCGCCACCAATCCTTACTTCGCGGTCCCGTTCTGGTGGCACATGGTGCTGGGCGGCTGGGCGTTCGGCACGGTGTTCATGGCCACCGACCCCGTGACCTCGCCGTTCACCGAGCACGGCAAGTGGATCTACGGCGCGCTGATCGGGGCTCTGGTCGTGCTGATCCGCGTGGTCAATCCCGCGTATCCGGAAGCGATGATGCTGGTGATTCTCTTCATGAACGTGATGGCGCCGCTGATCGACTATCCGCTGGTTCGCGCCAACATCAAGCGCAGGTTGCGCCGCCGTGACGAACACTGAGTCGACGCGCTACACCATCCTGTTCGCCGCACTCGTCTGCGTGGTGTGCGCGCTCGTGGTCGCGACGTCCGCCGTGGGTTTGCGTTCGCGGCAGGAAGCCAACCAGCTGGTGTTCCGGCAGAAGAACGTGCTGCTCGCCGCCGGCCTGGTGAAGCCGGACGATGCGCTGACCGATGCCGAGGTGAGGCAGCGCTTCGACCGCGACATCACCGTACGCTTGGTCGATCTCGCCACGGGCGAGTACATGGCCGACGGCAGGATCGACCCGAATTCCTATGACCAGCGCCGCGCCCGCAGCGACCCTGCGCTAAGCCGCGCGGCGCCGCCGAACGGCGCGAAAGTCGCGCGGCTCCCGAACTACGCCGCCATCTACCTGGTCGGCGCGGCCGGCAAGGACGAAGGCTTCGAGCAGGTCGTCCTGCCGATCGAGGGCATCGGGATGTGGGGCACGCTCTACGGCTTCCTGGCGCTCGATCGGGACGGCCGGACGGTTCGCGGCCTCACGTTCTACGACCAGAAGGAGACGCCGGGGCTCGGCGGTGAAATCGCCAGCCCCCGCTGGCAGGCGCTCTGGGCCGGGCGCCAGGCATTCGACGCCAACTGGGAGCCGAAACTCACGATGATCAAGGGCAATGCCGGGCCGCCGGCGCAGGACCCGCATCGCGTCGACGCCATTTCGGGCGCGACGATCACCAGCAACGGCGTTGCGAAGCTGGTCGAGTTCTGGCTGTCCCCGGACGGCTATGGCAGGTATCTCAAGCGAATTCGCGACGGGGGCCGCAATTGAGCGCACTGGGTGCGGTATTCGGCAAGCGTGCCCGCGGCACGCTATTCGCGCCGATCATCACCAACAACCCGATCGCCGTCCAGGTGCTCGGCATCTGCTCGGCGCTGGCGGTGACAACGCGCGTAGACAAGGCGCTGGTGATGGGGGCCGGCGTGACGCTCGTCACGGCGTTCGCCAACCTGGCGGTGAGCCTCGTCCGCAATTACACGCC
>Ga0315270_10002300_pt1 | contig 10098 bp, 7 predicted proteins | sample C1_bottom_MG_FD_204932 | JGI IMG/M metagenome (GOLD analysis project Ga0315270, IMG submission 204932) | Sediment microbial communities from Yellowstone Lake, YNP, Wyoming, USA - C1_bottom | ecosystem: Environmental > Aquatic > Freshwater > Lake > Sediment | place: USA: Wyoming | collected... | reverse complement strand
CCAGCGGCAAGGCACCCAGCACCATCGCGCCAGTCGTCATCATGATGGGGCGCAGGCGCAGCGCGCTGGCTTCGACCACGGCCTCGAGTAGGGGCCTACCGGCCTGGCGCAGCTGGTTGCTGAACTCGACGATCAGGATGCCGTGTTTGGTAATCAGGCCCACCAGCGTGATGAGACCGATCTGCGAGTACACGTTCAAGGTGCCGCCCGACAACTGCAGCGCAGCCAGCGCGCCGACCATCGACAAGGGCACGGCCGTCATGATGATGAGCGGGTCGACAAAGCTCTCGAACTGCGCCGACAGCACGAGGAAGATGAACAGAGCGGCCAGCACGAACACCAGACCCAGCGCGCCACTGCTGGACTTGAATTCGCGCGAAACACCGTTGAGCTCGGTGGCGTAACCGACCGGCAACACGCGCCGCGTTGCCTCGTCCATATATTTGAGTGCGTCGCCCAGCGCATAGCCGGGCGCCAGATTCGACGTGATCGCCACCGAGCGGCGCTGGTTGAAGTGGTTCAACTCGCGCGGACTCACCGCCTCGCGCACCTTGATCAGGCTGGACAAGGGCAGCATGGTGTCGCCGCGGCCGCGCACGAACAACTTCTCGATCTGATCGGGGGTGGTGCGCCCCGTGTCTTCGGTCTGCACCAACACATCGTACTGCTCGGCATCGCGCTTGTAGCGCGTCACCGCGCGTCCACCCAGCATGGTCTCCACGGTGCGGGCGACTTGATCGACGCTGACCCCGAGGTCGGCAGCGCGCGCCCTGTCGACCTCCAGAAACAATTCCGGCTTGTTCAGACGCAGGTCGTTGTCGGGTTGCACAAAACCGGGGTTCTTGCCGAGCTCGGTCATCATGTCCTGGGTGACTTTTGCCAGGTTGGCATAGCTGTCGCTGGTGACGATCACGAAATTGACGGGTCGCTCGCGGAAGCCCTGGCCCAGACTCGGCGGCGTGATCGGGAAGGCGCTCACTCCCGGCAAGGCGTTCAGCTGCGGCTGCAACAGGCGCGCCAACTCCTGCATGGTGCGCTTGCGCTCGCTCCAGTCGACGGCGCGAAGAGATGCCGTTCCCTGCGACACGGTGCCGCCGCCGGCGAACAGGAACACGCGGTCGAATTCCGGATACCCGGCTGCGATGCGGTCGATCGCGTCCAGATAACGCGATGTGAAGTTCATCGTCGCACCATCGGGGGCGCTAATCGGAATCAGGATCACGCCACGGTCCTCGATCGGCGCAAGTTCCGACTTGGCCGTGCTGAACAGCCACCCGCTGATTGCGCCCGAGGCCAGCATCACCGCGACCACGAGCCAGCGCTGGCTCAATGCAAAGCGCAGCGCGCGCGTGTAGCGGTCGGTCAACCACACCAGCACCGTTTCCATACCGCGGTCGAAGCGGCCGGGATGCGGGTTGTGACGCAGCAGCTTGCTGCACATCATCGGCGTGAGCGTGAGTGCGACAAAGCCCGACACGATCACCGCGCCGGCCAGCGTCAAGGCAAATTCGACGAACAGGCGGCCGGTGCGTCCCGGCGTGAATGCCAGCGGCGCGAACACCGCGGCCAGCGTCAAGGTCATGGCCATCACGGCAAAGCCGATTTCCTTGGCACCCTTCAGCGCGGCCTGCAACGGCGCCAGACCCTCCTCGATATGGCGAAAGATGTTTTCGAGCACGACGATGGCGTCGTCGACCACCAGACCGATGGCCAGCACCAGAGCCAGCAAGGTCAGCGTATTGACGGTGAAGCCGGCCAGGGCCATCAAGGCAAACGAGCCGATCAGGCTGATCGGAATGGTGACCAGCGGAATGATGGAGGCGCGCAAGGTGCGCAAGAAGACGAACACCACGAACGCGACCAGCAGCACCGATTCGGCGATCGTCGTGTAGACGGACTTGATCGACCGGTCGATGAAGACCGAGTTGTCGTTGGCGTGCCGCACCGTGACCGCATCGGGCAGGTCTTGCTGTATGCGCGGCATGATGGCGCGCACGCCGGCCGCCACATCGAGCGGGTTGGCGGTGGCCTGACGAACGATGCCCAGCGATACCGCCGGCAAGCCGTTCAGTCGCACGCGCGAACGCTCGCTCGCGGCGGCTTCTTCAACGCGCGCCACATCCTTCAAGCGCACCGTGATGCCATTCACCTGGCGCAGCGCAATCTCATTGAATTGCGCGACCGTGTTCAGGTCGGTGCGCGCCGTGACGTTGAACTCGCGCTGCTCACTCTCGATGCGACCGGCCGGCACTTCGAGGTTCTGCCTGCGCAGCGCGTCTTCCACGTCTTGCACGCTCAAGCGGTAGGCGGCCAGACGGTCGGCATCGACCCAGATGCGCATCGCGTACTGGCGGTCGCCGCCTATCGTGACGTCGGCCACGCCGGACACGGTCTGCAGTCTGGGTCTGACGACGCGATTCACCAGGTCAGTCACCTCCAGCGGCGACAAAGTGTCGCTGGTGAAGGCGATCCAGATGGTGGGCGTCGCGTCGGCCTCGACCTTGGCCACCACCGGCTCGTCGGTCGCATCGGGCAGGCGGCCGCGCACCCGCGCCACGCGGTCGCGCACATCGGCGGCGGCATCGTCGGGGTTCTTCTCCAGCTTGAAGCGCACCGTGATCTGGCTCTGCTCCGAGCGCGAAATCGAGGTCAGGATGTCGACGCCGTCGATGCCGGCAATCGAATCTTCCAAGGGCTTGCTGACCTGCGACTCGATCACCTCGCTCGACGCGCCCACCAGCCTGGTACGCACCGTCACAACCGGCTCGTCGATGCGCGGGTACTCGCGCAAGCTCAGGCGCTCGAGCGAGACCGCACCGACGAGCAGCAGCATCAAGGACATCACGGTCGCAAAGACCGGACGGCGTATCGAAATTTCTGAAATCCGCATGGTGCGTCCGCAGGCTCAGCGTTTGCCGGCGCTGGCAGTTGCCGCAGGCCTGCGAGCGCCTTGCTTTTCGACGTCGACTATTCTGACCGGCAGCGCATCGCCGCGCATCAAGCGCGCCTGGCCCGCCGTCACCACCGTCTCGCCGGCCTTGACGCCGCTGAGCAGCTCGACCTTGCCGGGCACACGCATGCCCAGATCCGCTTCGATGCGCTGTGACACCAGCCCCTGCGGCCCGTCCATCACTTTGATGACGTACTGCTTGCCACCCTGCGGCACGAGCGCCTCTTCCGGTACCACCAAGGCGTCAGGTCGCTCACCCAGCACCACCTTGACGCGCGCAAACAGACCCGACCGCAACGCGGCCGTCGGCCCGATCAGCTTGGCCCGCACCAGCATCGATCGGCCATTCGTATCGAACTGCGCGTCGATTACATCGACCTTGGCCTTGAATACCTGGCCGGGCACCGCATCCAGCGTCAGGTCGACCGACTGGCCGGTCTTCAGGCGCGGCACATAGTTTTCGGGCAGGCGGAACTCGACCCACATGGTCGAGCTGTCTTCCAGGCTCACCAAGTCGGCGCCGTCTTTCACATAGTCGCCGAGATTGACCGAGCGGATACCGGCCATCGCGTCAAATGGCGCGACGATCTTCAGGCGGTTCAGTTGTGCCCTCGACAAGGCCACCTGCGCTTCGGCGACTTGCAGATTGGCCAGACTCTGGTCGACCACGCTGGGACTGACAAAGTTCTGCACCAGCAGCTCGCGGTTGCGCTTGGCCTGGGTCGCGGCAATGCTGGCCTGCGCCTCGGATTGCTGCAACTGCGCCACTTGCAGTGCGTCGTCGAGCTGCACCATCAACTGGCCTTTGCGCACGCGCTGACCGTCGCTGAAACCGAGCGCCGAAATGCGCCCGCTGACCTCGGGTCGCAATACCACCGCTTGGCGTGCGCGCAGACTGCCGACAGCCTGGGCCTCGTCCTTCAAGACCATCAGATCGACCTTGCCCACTTCAACGGCCACCGGCTCGGCGGGTATTGCCGCACCGCCAAGTTTGCCATCCTGGCTGGCAAGCCCTGCGCCAGCGACCGACGCAAGCGGCTTGTGCTGCCACCAATAAGCCAAGCCGCTGACTACCACCAGCGCACCAACTGCCAACATCGAATGGATTTTCTTGAAACTCATGCAGGATTCTCCGAGCCTGCACTGTAGCGGCGATTCGTGGGTTCCCGCCGCCCGGCTTCGATGGTGTTGTGCGATTGACAGACGCTAGCGCATCACCGAAGCGCAGCCCCGATTCGCCAGTTCATCGGCGCGCTCATTGCCAGGGTCGCCGGCATGGCCCTTGACCCAGTGCCAGTCCACCTTGTGCAGGGCCTGCAAGGCGTCCAGGCGCTGCCAGAGATCGATGTTCTTGACCGGCTTCTTGTCGGCGGTCTTCCAGCCACGTTGCTTCCATCCGGTGATCCATTCGGTGATGCCCTTGCGCACATACTGGCTGTCGGTATAGATCGCCACCTTGCACGTGCGCTTCAGCGAGGCCAGCGCCTCGATCACGGCGGTCAACTCCATGCGGTTGTTGGTGGTGCCAGCCTCGCCACCAAACAGCTCCTTTTCATGTCCGCCTGCGTTCAGCCACGCCCCCCAGCCGCCCGGACCCGGATTGCCCTTGCAGGCGCCATCGGTATAGATGGTGACCTGGGGACGGTGAATTGCGGGCTGGGAGTCCTCACCGGCATGCGCATGGGTTGACGTCATGCTGTGGCCCGTCTCAATTTTTGTTGTCATGAACACTCTTGTTGTGATGCGCCACCACGGCCGCGGATGCCTTGCCGAGCTTGCGCGCGTTGGGCAGCAGGCCGACCAGGCGCATGCCGCGCACCTGCTTGACCGCCACCAGAAAATACACCCCGCCCAGCACCGGCCACCAGCGCTCACCGGCGTGCTCCATCCAGGCGTGGCGCTGCATCCAGCTCTCGCTCAAGCCGGACGGCCGATAGCCGCCGAAGCGGCCAGCTTCGACCTCGAAACTGAGCAGTCGCAGCCAGTCGCGCAAGCGCCAGTAGCCAATCAATTCGCCGCTGTGCGGCAAGATCTCGGCGCGCTCGCCCGACCGCGCGCGCCTTGCACGCAGCCGACCCAGGCGCTGCCGCAGTCCCCACAAGCTGGTCGGGTTCAGCCCGACGATCACGACGCGGCCGCCGGGCCTGAGCACGCGGCCCACCTCTCTGAGCGTTTGGTGCGGGTCGCCGGTCAACTCCAGCGCGTGCGGTAACACCACCAGATCGAGGCTGTTGGTGTCGATCGGCAGCGCGTTGAAATCGCAAACCAGATCGGCGCTTGCAGTCATGCTGCTGTCTGCGTTCAAATCGGCAGCACTATGCTCCAGCGCCAACCAACGGTGCGGCATGCGGTTGGCGCGCAAGCCCTGCAACGCGGGTAGACCGAGTTGCAGCGCATGAAAGCCGAACAAGTCGACCACAGCGGCGTCCAGTTGCTCCTGTTCCCAAGCCAGCATGTTTTGGCCTGCGGGGGTTTGCAACCAATGTGCCAACTCTATAATCGACGCATCGCTCATCATGAAATTGAAACTCGTCGCACTGCCAGCCTTCACAGACAACTACATCTGGATGATCCACGATGGCTTGGACGCGCTCGTGGTTGATCCGGGAGAAGCAGCGCCGGTGCTGCAGGCGCTCAGCTCACAGAGCTTGCGCTTGGCAGGCATTCTAGTGACCCACCATCATGGCGATCACGTCGGTGGCTTGGCCGGCTTGCGCGAACATCTGCACGGTCCGGTGTTCGGGCCCGCCACGGAAGATATTCCGCAGCCTTGCCGACCGTGCCGGGGCGGCGACACAGCGAGCTTGCTCGGCCTCGATTTTCAGGTCATCGACGTGCCCGGCCACACCGCCGGTCACATCGCCTATTACTTGCCGGCATTGCCGGACGACGCCGAGCAAGCTCCCGTGCTGTTTTGCGGGGACACGCTTTTTTCAGGCGGCTGCGGACGCTTGTTCGAGGGAACGCCGGCGCAGATGCACGAGTCGCTTGCTCAATTGACACAACTGCCAGGGGCAACCCGGGTATGCTGCGCCCACGAGTACACGCTGTCGAATCTGCGCTTTGCACGCACCATCGAACCCTCTAACGCGGCCTTGGCCGACTACCAGCAGTGGTGCCAGACGCAGCGCGCGCTTGAGTTGCCCACGCTGCCCGCCCGCTTGGCGAGCGAGCTTGAAATCAACCCTTTTCTGCGCTGCAATCAGCCCGATGTGATGCGGGCCGTCAGCGCTCACGGCGCCACAGACCGCGATCCCGTCTCGGTGTTTGCAGCCCTGCGCCAATGGAAGAACGAATTCAGATGACCTACGCAACAAGATCCGCAGCGCTCGGCGCATCGCTATTCATCCTGCCCGCCAAGCGCTTGCTGACCTTGCTGCTCGTCGCGCTGCTCGCGGCATGCGCCGGCATCACACCCCCTCCACCCGTTGTCACTGTCGAACCCGATGCGACGCCGTCTGTTGCTGTGGCCACCGAGGTGCAAACCGCTTCAATGCCTTCGCCGCGCGCTGATCTCAATGCATTTGACCGCGCGTCAGAGGCCTTGCTGGAAGACACCTTGCGCCCTGGCGCCAAGATCGACCTGGAAGACAGTCAGGCGCAAGAGGATTTGTGGGCACGCGTGCGCAGGGGCTTCGCGATGCCCCAGCTCGAAGGTGATCTGGTGACCAAGGGCGAACAGTGGTACAGCTCGCGGCCCGACTATGTACAGCGCATGGCCGAACGCGGCGGCCGCTACCTTTATCACATTGTCGAAGAGGTCGAAAAGCGCGGCATGCCCACCGAGCTGGCCCTGCTGCCCTTTATTGAAAGCGCCTACAACCCGCAGGCCGTGTCCAGCGCCAAGGCTTCGGGAATGTGGCAGTTCGTGCCGGCCACCGGACGCGATTACGCACTCAAGCAAAACGTGTTTCGCGACGACAGGCGCGACGTGCTGGCATCGACCCAGGCCGCGCTCGACTACCTCGACAAGCTGCACACCATGTTCGGCGACTGGCAATTGGCGCTGGCCGCCTACAACTGGGGCCAGGGCAATGTGCAGCGTGCCATCACCCGCAACAAGAGTGCCGGCCTTCCGACCGACTACGCAAGCCTGCGCATGCCTGACGAAACACGCTATTACGTGCCCAAGCTGCAAGCGGTGAAGAACATCATCGAACACCCCGAGGCTTATGGCTTGAGCCTCCCGGTGCTCGCCAACCACCCCTACTTTCTGGGCGTCAAGATTGACCGCGACATGGACGTCGCAGTCGCTGCGGGCCTGGCCGGCATCACCGTCGACGAGTTCAAGCTCTACAACCCGCAGATGAACAAGCCGGTGATACTGGCCGCGGGCACGCAGCAAGTGCTGCTCCCCTATGAAAACGCCAGCCAGTTCGTGCGCAAGCTGGCCGCACACCGGGGCCCGTTGGCGAGTTGGACAGCCTGGGTCGCACCGCGCACACTCAAGTCCAGCGAGGCGGCCAAGCTGGTCGGCATGAGCGAGGCCACGCTGCGCGAGGTCAACAAAATCCCGCCGCGCATGCTTATCAAACGTGGCTCCACGCTGATGGTGCCGCGCGGCGTTCAGCGCAAAGAAGACGTGTCCGAGCATCTGGCCGACAACGCCAGCATGAACCTGACTCCCGAAGAACAAGCACTCAAGCGTCTTGCCTTCAAGGTGCGCAAGGGCGAAACGCTGAATAGCCTGGCGCAACGCTACCGTGTCAGTACGGCGCAGCTGGCGCAATGGAACAAGCTCAAGGCCGATGCAGGTTTGCACAGCGGTCAGACCCTGGTGGCCTATGTGAACAAGCCGACCCGGACCGCGTCGGCCCGCACTGCAGCCAAGTCCGGTCGTAAGAGTTCACGCAACGGCGGCAGCAGCGTGACCGCGATGAGCAGCCGCACCCAGCCTCTGGCGCGGCAGTCGACGAAACGCTGAGGCAGCGCGGGACGTTTGAGCGGATCAGGCGCCCTGAGAAAACTCAAGGCTCAACGATCCCTACTCAGCGCCGGTCGACCAAGGCGTGGGCGATGGTGCCCAAGTCGACGTATTCCAGCTCGCTGCCCACCGGCACGCCACGCGCCAAGCGGGTGGTACGCAGGCCACGCGCGCGCAGCGCCTGCGTCAGCACATGGGCAGTGGCCTCACCTTCAGCAGTGAAGCTGGTGGCCAGTATCACTTCTTCGACCAGACCGTCTGCGGCGCGATCCAGCAACTGCTTCACGCCAATTTCGTGCACGCCGATGCCATCGAGCGGGCTGACGCGCCCCATCAACACAAAGTAGTGGCCACGGTAGGAGCCGGTCCGCTCCAGCGCGGCCTGATCTGCGGGCGACTCGACCACGCACAAGAGCCTTGCGTCGCGCGCATCATCCAGGCAGATGCTGCACACCGGGGCTTCGGTGAAGGTGTGACAGCGCTGGCAGTGCAGCATATGGTCAGCCGCCGACCCGAGCGCTTGCGAGAGCTTGCGCGCACCCTCTCTGTCATGCTGCAGCAGATGGTAGGCCATGCGCTGCGCCGACTTCTGGCCCACGCCCGGCAGACAGCGCAGCGCATCGATCAAAGCGTCCAATGAATGTCGCTTGCTCACTGGACTACCCTCCGTCCTGCGTGCTGCGGGATTCGCCCCTCGGAGCGGCCGTGCGGGCGCATGCGCTGAACCGCCCTTCAGACCTGGCCCCGCACGCTGCGGCAGCGTTCAAAACGGGAACTTCATGCCCCCCGGCAGCGGCATGCCGGCGGTCAGTTTGCCCATCTTCGCCTGGCTCACTTCCTCGGCGCGGCGCACCCCGTCATTGAAGGCGGCGGCGACCAGATCTTCGAGCATGTCCTTGTCGTCGGCTAGCAGACTCGGATCGATGGTGACGCGTTTCACATCGTGCTTGCATGTCATCACTATCTTGACCAGGCCGGCACCCGACTGGCCTTCCACATCCATCAGCGCCAATTCATCTTGCGCCTTCTTGAGGTTGTCCTGCATGGCTTGTGCCTGTTTCATCAGACCGGCCAGTTGACCCTTCATCATCGTGTGCTCCGTTTCTCAATGTGGTTTGATGGACCCCGGCACGATGCGCGCCGTCTTGAACTGTTGCAGCAGTTGCTGTACCAGCGGGTCACTGTGAATGATTTCGTCGGCCATCTGCTGGCGCTGCCTGAGCTGCACCGCGTCGCGCAAGGCAGGCGAATCCAGCGCCACGCCGGATTCCAGTTCGACGCGCAGATCCACGCCCAGATGCTCGGCCAGCGCCGCTTGCAGCTTGTCTTTCAGCGCCGGCGCACGCAGCGATTCACGCTCGACACGGAAGCGCCAGAGCTGGGTCGCGCCTTCTTGTTCAATGCTCAGGCATTCGGCCTGCAAGGCCACTTCGCGCGCCATGGCGACCAGCTTCAGTTGCTTGACGGTGTCGTTCCAGCGCTCGCCCATGGCGGTGGGCTTGAAGTCGATTGGCGTGCTCGCGGCAGCGGTTGGCGGGTCTTGCCTTGGCTGCGCTGCCGGTGCGCGCGAAGCGACTGGCACGCTTGAACCCGATCTTGCTGAAACCACCGCTCCTTCTTCGTCGGCAGGTGGCGCATCCATCCAAGGAGGCAAATCATCGACTGCCGCTGCCCGCGTAGGTGCTCTTGGCGTCGGCGCGGGAGTGGATGCCGGTATCGGCACCCGCGCCGCTGCGCGCGCCGGTTCAGACTTCAGTGCAGCAGAATTGACTGGCGTCGCCTTTGGCGCAATAGCGGCGGCACCACCGGGTCCGGGCGCTGCGCCAGGATTTTGTGGATCCGCATCGGGCCTGAAACTGAGCATGCGCAGCAACACCATCACCAGGCCGCCGTATTCATCCGGCGCCAGGCTCAGTTCGGCGCGGCCATGCAAAGCCATGCTGTACATCAGTTGGATCTCGTCCGCGGGCAGCAGTTGCGCAACGCGTTGCATTTCGGGTGTTTCAGGGTCGCTCGCGTCGGCGCTGCCCGGCACGGCGCGCTCCACCGCCATCTGCTGCAACAGACTGGCCAGATCTTCCAGCGTGCCGGCAGCGGAAAGTCCTTGCGCGCGCAAATCATCGGCAATCGCCACCAGCCCGGGTCCATTGCTGGCCGCCAGCGCATCGAGCAGCGCGATCACGTGGCTGCGGTCTGCGGCGCCCAGCATCTGGCGCACGCCCGA
>Ga0315270_10002299_pt1 | contig 10104 bp, 6 predicted proteins | sample C1_bottom_MG_FD_204932 | JGI IMG/M metagenome (GOLD analysis project Ga0315270, IMG submission 204932) | Sediment microbial communities from Yellowstone Lake, YNP, Wyoming, USA - C1_bottom | ecosystem: Environmental > Aquatic > Freshwater > Lake > Sediment | place: USA: Wyoming | collected... | reverse complement strand
TCGTCGCGCCGCGGCAGGCGGCGGCGCTCGGCGCGCGGATCGCGGACCGCACGCCGGACCCCGTCACGCACGTCGTCCTGACTCACCACCACACGGATCACGCCCTCGGGGCGTCCTTCTTCGCCTCCCTTGGCGCGGACGTCATCGCGCACGAGGCCGCCGCGCGGCGGATGGCGGTCGAGCACGGAGCCCTCATCGCCGAACGGCGCCGGGATCCGGCGCTCGGAGGCCTCTTCGACGGCGCCGAGCCGCACGCACCAAAGCGTCTGGTCCGGGACTCCCTTGCGCTCGAGGCAGGGGGAATCCGGTTCGACGTCTTTCACCCGGGGCACGCGCACACGCCCGGCGATCTCTGCGTGTACGTGCCCGCGCTCGGCGTCCTCGTGTCGGGCGACCTCGTGTCCACCGGCTACCACCCGAATCTCGAGGACGCGGACGTCGCCGGCTGGCGGGCCGCGCTCGTGCGCCTGCGCCGGATTCCCTTCTGGACGCTCGTGCCCGGCCACGGGCCGGCCGGCGGGCGCGAGGCGGCCGAGGAGCAGATCGCGTACTTCGACGCGGCCGAGCGGACCGTGAGGGAGGCAGCGGAGTTCGGGTTCGACCCCGTCGCCGCCCTCAAGGCCGCGTTTCCCGAGCGGCTGCTGACGGTCGTCCTGCCAGACGCGGTCAGGGCGCTTTCCGCGCGCCTAAACCGGGCGTCCCTTGATGCGCCCGCATCATCGGGGGGCGCGTAAGGCCGGGACTAAGATTCATCGCCCGGTTCAGGAAGAAAGGAAGACAGCGCGTGAGCTTCACCAAACAGGACGCCCTCGACTACCACTCGACGGGCCGCAAGGGAAAACTCGAGGTCATCCCCTCCAAGCCCTGTGCGACCGCCCGCGACCTTTCGCTCGCCTACACGCCCGGCGTCGCCGAGCCGTGTCTCGAGATCGCCCGGGACCCCGAGCTCGCCTACGAGTACACGGGCAAGGGGAACCTCGTCGCCGTCATTTCGAACGGCACCGCCGTCCTCGGCCTCGGTGACATCGGCGCCGTGGCCGGCAAGCCGGTCATGGAGGGCAAGGGAGTCCTGTTCAAGAGGTTCGCGGACGTCGACGTGTTCGACATCGAGGTGGACGAGCACGACCCCGACAAGCTCATCGAGTGCGTCGCCCGCCTCGAGCCCACCTTCGGCGGGATCAACCTCGAGGACATCAAGGCGCCCGAGTGCTTCTACATCGAGGAGCAGCTCAAGAAGCGCATGGGCATCCCGGTGTTCCACGACGACCAGCACGGGACCGCCATCATCTCGGCCGCCGCGTTCCTGAACGCGCTCGAGATCGCCGGCAAGAAGATCGAGGACGTGAAGGTCGTGTTCGCGGGCGCCGGCGCCGCCGCGGTCGCCTGCGCGAACCTCTACATCACGTACGGCGTGAAGCTCGAGAACATCCTCATGGTCGACCGCACCGGCGTCATCTGGAAGGGCCGGACGGAGAACATGAACCCGTACAAGGAGCGCTTCGCGCGCGACACGAAGAAGCGCACGGTCACCGAGGCCCTCGACGGAGCCGACGCGTTCATAGGCGTCTCGGCCGCGAAGCTCATTAACGGCGACATGATCAAGAAGATGGCGAAGGACCCGATCGTCTTCGCGATGGCGAACCCGGTGCCGGAGATCCTGCCCGAGGAGGCGAAGGCGGCGCGGCCCGACGTCATCATGGCGACGGGCCGGTCCGACTACCCGAACCAGGTCAACAACGTGCTCGGCTTCCCGTTCATCTTCCGCGGTGCGCTCGACTGCCGCGCGACGCAGATCAACGAGGCGATGAAGCTCGCAGCCTCCAAGGCCCTCGCGAACCTCGCGAAGGAGGACGTCCCGGACTCCGTGGCCCGCGCGTACGGCGTCGAGGGTTTCAAGTTCGGCCGCGAGTACCTCATCCCGAAGCCTTTCGACTGGCGCGTCCTCCTGCACGTGCCGCCGGCCGTGGCCCAGGCCGCCGCCGACACGGGCGTCGCGAAGAGGCCCATCCAGGACATGGAGGCCTACAAGCGGAAGCTCGAGGGGATGCTCTCGCGCTCGCGCTCGTTCATGCAGGTCATCCACGAAAAGGCCAAGCGCGACCCGAAGCGCGTCGTCCTCGCCGAGGGCGACGACCCGAAGATCCAGCGCGCCGCGAAGATCCTCGCCGAGGAGGGGCTCGCGAAGCCGATCCTCCTCTCGCGCGGGAAGAAGGCCGAGGCGGCCCTCAAGGCGATGGACGTCAAGACGCCGATCGAGGTGATCGACCCGGAGACGCACCCGAACTACGCGAAGTACGTCAAGGCATACGCCGAGAAGCGCAAGCGGAGCGGCGTGACTCTCGAGGACGCCGAGCGGACGCTCCGGTTCCGCAACTACTACGCGGGGATGATGGTCGATCAGGGTGACGCGGACGTCAGCCTTTCGGGCCTTACCTCGAACTACCCGGACACGATCAAGCCCGCGCTCCAGACGATCGGCGTCAAGGCCGGCGTCAAGAAGGTCTCGGGCCTCTACGTCCTGATCCTTCAGGACCGGGTGTTCTTCTTCGCCGACACGACGGTCAACATCGACCCGACCGCCGAGGACCTCGCGGAGATTGCGCTCCTCTCGGCCGATACGGCCAAGCTCTTCGGGATCCAGCCGCGCGTCGCGATGATCGCCTTCTCGAACTTCGGCTCCACGGTCCATCCGGAGACGAACAAGGTGCGCGAGGCCGTCAAGCTCGTGAAGCAGCGCCGCCCCGACCTCGAGTGCGATGGTGAGATGCAGGCCGACACGGCCGTCCTTCCGGAGTTCCTCAAGGAGAACTACCCCTGGACGGACCTCAAGGGCCCGGCGAACGTCCTCGTCTTCCCTGAGCTCCAGAGCGCGAACGCCGCGTACAAGCTCGTGTGGCGCCTCGCGAAGGCCGACGCGATCGGGCCGATCCTCATGGGGATGAGCAAGCCCGCCCACGTCCTCCAGCGCGGCGTCGAGGTCTCGGACATCGTGAACATGGCGGCCTTCGGCGTCGTGGACGCACAGTCGCGCAAGAAGTAGCTCCCGGCCACGCGGCCCGCTCGTCCGTTACGATGCGGGCCGCGTGGACACTCTCACGACCGGCACGGCCCTCCTCGCCGCGTGGGCGGCGGCGCCTGCCCTCGACGCCTTCCTGAGGTGGCGGCGCCTCACGGCGCCGCAGAGGGGTGCGCGACCGTCCGGCCGCACGCCGGGGAAGCTCCTCGCCGTGATCCCGTCGCGAGCCGAGGGAGCGCGTGTGGGAGATCTCGCGGGGGATCTGAGGAGGGAGGCTGTCGACGTCCTCGTTCTCCTCGACGGCCCCGACCCGGATGCAGAGGCGCGTCTCAAAGAGAACGGGGTCGATTACCTTTCTAAGAAATCCCCTGGTCCTGCGAAGGGGCATGCTCTAGCGTTTCTCGAGCAAGAACTGGGCACGCGGCTGGACGATTACGGCTATATCCTCGTCTTCGACGCCGACATGCGTCTGCCTGAGGGGTTCTTCAGGGACCTCCGCGTGCCGGAGGGAGCCGAGGCATTCCAGTTGCCGGTCCGCCCCGCGGGCGTCCCGGCGCCGGGGGCCTCGCGCGTCGAGGCGCTGTCGCTCGCCGAAGCGCGGCTCGACGACCAGGCGCGCGACGCGGAGCGCCTGCCCGTGCGCCTGCGCGGCAAGGCGATGGGCTTTTCGCCGCGCGCATTCCGCATCGGCCCCGCGCGCGCGACGCGGACGACGGCCGAGGATTCCGAGGCGACGCTCGCGCTGCTCGCGAGGGGCATCGTCGTGCGCGCACTGGCGGGGCCCTTCGCCTTCGACGAACCCTCCGCCGACGCGGGCGCGATGGGGCGGTCGCGGGCGCGCTGGTTCGGCGGGCACATGAAGCTGCTCTTCTCGGGCTTTGGAGATCTCGTTCGGAGCTTTGCGAAGCGGCCGGCCGGGGCGTTCGTGCTGGCGGCGGATCTGTGGCTTCGGCCGAGGATCTTTCTGCTGGGGACCCTCGCGTTTCTTGCAGGCGCCTCGGATCTGGCGATGGTGGTTTTTTCTTCGAATGGCGCATGGGGGCCGCTGCCTCTCCTTCTGCTTCTTTCACTTCTTGGAAAATCTTCTCTTCTCTTCGAATGGCTTTCCGTCGTCGCGCTGCGGCAGCGCATCGGCTATCCCCCGGAAGTCCCGTCCGTCTCGGCCGCCGATCTCTCCGACTCTCTTCTCATGTGGGCGAGCGCCGTTGTCCGCGGCGTCTTCTCACCCTCGAAGTGGCACCGCGCGAGGCCGCCCGCGTGAAGGCCGTCCTCCTCGTGCCGCGGCTGCCGGGGACCGGTCACACCGGCGATCGCCTGCGTGCGGAGCTCCACCTCGCCGCGCTCGCAAAGGCGGGATACGAAACCGCCATCGTGGGAGGGGTCGCCCGGGGAGAAGAGATTCTTCGAGTGTCAGACGCGGCGTCCGTTCATCCCGTACGCCTCGAGCTCTCGCGGCTTCCGGCCGCCCTCGTTCGGGCTGCCGCCTCCGGCGAGCCCCTGCAGTCCGCACTATTCGCAGGATCCTTCGACCCCGCGGTCAGAGAGGCCGCGCGCGGCGCCGACCTCCTGGTCGCTCTTCTTCTCCCTCGCCTCCTCGCCCATGTCCGCTCCCTGCCGGCGATCCCGCGCGTTGTCGACTACGTGGACGCCCTCGCCGCAGCCGCCTGGGAGGCCGCGAACGACGACCCCGCACCGTGGCGGCGGGCGTACTGGGAGGCCGAGGCGCCGCGCCTCGCGCGCGCCGAGGCGCGCGCGGCCGAGGGCGCGACGGTCCTCTTCGCGACGACGCCGTTCGACGCCGCGCACCTCCCGCCGGGGACGCGCGCCGTCGCGAACGGCGTCGTCCTCGGACCGCTCGCCCCGGGGCCGCGCGGGCCCGTCGTGGCATTCTCGGGCCGGCTCCGGTACCGTCCGAACGTCCTCGCCGTGAAACGCCTGCTCGACGACATCTGGCCCCGGGTGAGACGGGATGTACCGGCGGCGCGCCTCGTCCTCGGAGGCGCCGACGCTCCCGCCTGGCTCCTCGCACGCTCGGGGAAGGACGGCCTCGAGGTCGTGAGCCCCGTCGCGGACATGGCCGCGTTCCTCCGGACGGCGCGCGTAGCCGCGGCTCCGGTCGCCATGGGAACCGGCACACCGAACAAGATCTTCGAGGCGTTCGAGGCGGGCGCCGCCGTGGTCGCGTCCCCCGAGGTCGCGGAGCGGGCGGCGGCCGGCGGCGAGGCGCCGCCGGTGAAACTCGCGCGCACGAACGAGGAGTTCGCCGCCGCCCTCGTCGCGCTTCTGAAGGATGGAGACGCCGCGGCCGTGCAGGGCGGGCGCGGGCGGACGTGGGTCGAAGCGTCCGCGGACCGCGGGATGTCCGTCGACGCCTTCGCCGCTGGCTACGGCGAGGCCCGGGAGCGCCGATGAGGCCGCGCGGGCGTTTCGCGGGTCGCACGGCCCTTCTCGCGGCCGGGGACGCGGCGGTCGCCTCGGGACTCTTCGCGCTCGTCGTCGCGCTGAGGCGCACGCTGCCGCTGCCGGGCACGCTCGGTACGCTTCCGGCGCCAAACGTTTCGCTCGACGCCCCGTGGCTGGCCGGCGTCGCGCTCGCCACGCTCGCGGCGCTCTGGCTCGCCGGGACCTACGACGAGCATCTCGCATCGCTCAAGGAGCGTGGCGGGCTTCTCGTGGCTGCGCTCCTGGCCGGCGGACTTCTCCTCGCGCTCTATTTCCTTGCGGGCCGCTCGGTGCCGCGCACCGTCCTTCTCCTCTGGGTTCCGCTCCTGTCGGTGGGCCTCGGGCTCTGGCGGCGGGTGGCGGAAGCGGTGGCGCCGATCGGGATGCGCCCCGTCCTCGTCCTCGGAGGGGGGGAGGACGCGCGGCGGGCGGCCGACGCGCTGGCGTCGGGCCGCATCACCGGCCACACGCTCCTCGAGTGGCGCGAAGACACCTCGCTGCTGGATTCCGGCGGAGCGCGCGACGTCCTCTTCGCGTCCGACCGTCCGGAGGACCGCCGCACGATCGTGACGCTTCTCGAACGCAGTTTCGAGCACGACTTCGACCTCTGGATCCTGCCCGGCGTCGCGGACGTCGTCGCGTCGCGCGTCGTGACGCGCAGCCTCGGGGACTTGCCGCTCGTGCCCGTCGTGACTCGCGGCGCGAGCGCGTTCGCGTTCGCGTGGCGCCGCGCTCTCGACCTCGTCCTCGGGTCGGCGCTGACGGTCCTTGCGCTCCCGGTCCTTCTGCTCGTCACGGCGGCCGTGGCGCTCGAGAGCCCGGGCGCGCCCTGGATCCGCCAGCGGCGCGTCGGGCGGGGCGGCGGGACGTTCCTGCTCTGGAAGGTCCGGACGATGCGGGAGGACGCGGAGGCTCGCACGGGCCCGACGCTCTCCGCGCCGGACGACGAGCGCGTGACGCGCGTCGGGGGGCTCCTGCGAAGGTCGCGGCTCGACGAGCTCCCGCAGCTGCTGCACGTCGTCGTCGGCTCGATGAGCCTCATCGGCCCGCGGCCGGAGCGGCCCGAGTTTGTCGAGGTGTTCGCGGCGCAGGTCCCGGCCTACCGGCTTCGCCACGTGTTGAAGCCGGGCCTCACCGGACTCGCGCAGGTCATGGGGGCCTACGCGACGCAGCCGGACGTCAAGCTCCGGTACGACCTCGGGTACCTCTTCCACTGGACGCCGGCGCTCGATCTGTTCGTCCTCCTGCGGACGGTCGTGACCGTACTCCGAGGCAGCGGAATCTAGGTCAGCGGGAGGCGGGCAGCCCGGGCGCCCTGCCGCCGCGCCCGAGGCCCGCGGCGGCGGCATCGACGTCCGCGAGGACGCGCGCGGGGTCCACTCCTGCCGGCAGCGCGTCGACGAGGCGCGGGAGGATCCACACGGCGCGGCGAAAGAGCGCGTCGCCTTCGGCTTCCCGGCCGAGAGCGCGCTCGACGCGGCCGAGGTTGAGGTCGCTCTCGGCCCGCTCCTCGAGCGCGATCGAGCGCGCGTAGAGTGCCCGTGCCTGCGGGAAGTCCTTCTCGACCCAGGAGACCGAGCCGAGAGCGAGGAGAGCGGTGGCCTCGCGCGGCCGGATCGCGACCGCGCGTCGCAGACGTACGCGCGCCGCGCCGAGGAGCTCCTCGCGCACGGGACCGGCTTCGTCCGGAGCCTCGGCCGCCTCGCGCAGCAGGGCCTCGCCCTCCGCCTGGGACGAGACCGCGATGCCGCGCGCGAGCGCGACCGCGAGGAGCACGGCTCCCGCGGCGGCGAAGAGCCCCCGCGCGCCGGACGGAAGGGGCGTGGCGGCTGCCCGGCCCGGAGCCGTCCGCCGCCACGCGAGACCGAACAGGAACGCGATCGGCCCGGACGCGACTGGAAGCCGAAGCGGGAATCCCCCGAGGGAGAGGACGAGCGCCGCGGCCACGCACGCGAGGAGGGCGTCGGTGGTCGGATTCGACTCGGTGCCGGGACCGCGGCGCATCTTCACGACGCCGGCCGTCAGCGCGAGGAGCGCGGCAAGCGCCGCCCCTGCGGCCGGGACGCCGCATTCGGCGGCGAGCGTCAGCGGCTCGCTGTGGGCGTTGTCGAAGTGCGCGGATTCGGACCGGTGGACGAGGCGGCGGCCGGCCCTCTCCTCGGCGGCGATGCGGGCCGGGACGAAGGCGTTCGAGAACGCACCGGGCCCGACGCCGAGGAGGGGCCTTCCGCGGATCATCTCGGCCGCGGCGAGAACTCCGATGTCGCGCTGCGTCGTCGCGGCCGCGACGTCGCCCTGCCGGAGCTGGGCGGCCTTCTCGAGCGCGCGCCTCGCGGCGCCCGAGGCCGCGAGAAGTGCCGCGAGGGCGAGGAGCGCGGCGAGCGTGGGTGCGCGCTTCCGCGGCGAAAGGAGCGCGTAGGCGAGGGCGCCCGCCGCAAACGCGAGAGCCGGCGCGACCGCCTCCGTCGCGAGAATCCCGAGCAGGGAAGCCGCGAGCCCGGCGGCCGCGATCGCGCGCAGGCGGGGCGGACGCAGGTGGTCGGCCGCGGTCGCGAAGAGGAGCACGGCGGGCACGACGAGCGCCATCGCGAGGTCTCCGGGGTTTCCGACGAGGCCGGCGGCGAAGAACCGCGGCTGCGGGGTCTGCAGCGGCAGCCGGAGGACGCCGAGCCATTTCTGCGCGCCCGCGAGAAGGCCGGAGAGCGCGCCCGCGAGGCACACGGCCGTGGCCGCGCGCGCCGCGACGCGTGCGCCGACGCGTGACGCGCCCGCCACGACGAGCGCGAGCGGCGAGAGAATGGCGCCGGCGACGAGCGGGTCCACCACGCGCGCGTTGGCGGCCACCGACGCGATCGCGAGGGCCAGCGCGGCTGCGAGGGCGAGAGGCGGGATGCGAGCCGCCCGGCTCGTTGCGTCGCCCCGCAGGAAGCCCCACGCCCCGGGCGCCGCGAGCCCGAAGAGGACGAGGCTCGAGCCGAGCGCCTGCGCGAGGAGCTTGCTCTCGCGCAGTGCGCCGCTCGAGGCCGTCGAGTAGACGAGGAAGGGCAGGACGAGCGCGAGGAGGACGCCGGCCGCGACGAGCCGGCTCTCCGGCGCGTTATCCGGGCCGGACGCCGCGGGCTGCCGGGAGGCGGAACGGGCCATGCGACGGCGAGGATAGCCGACGCGTCAGGCGCCGCGGCGCGCCGCGCGGTGCGCGCGCCACGCGGCGAGCACCTTCAGGAGCAGTCCGCCGTGGGCGACACGGGAAATCTGGCTCGGAGAGAGAGCACGGATCCCGTGCTCTTCGGAGAAGCGGCGACGCGGACGAGCGACGGAAGACGGGGGAGGAAGATTTTCTTTGAAGGTGAATAGGGCGACGAGATAGCGCCGTTCGAGCACGGAATGGCGAAGCGTCGCCACCCTCTCGGGCGCGCCGGCGTCGCGGCCCGTGAGCCGCTTCCACCCCTTTCTAAGAAGATCTTCAGGGCGTTTCCCCGCGGGAATACGAAACAGAGGCACGACGAGGTGGCCCGGGACGAACTCCTGATCTTCGACCAGCAGAATCCTCTTCTTCCTTTCGACGATCGCACCGACGAGATGAATCGTCCTGGGCGGGACGCGGGCGGCCGCCCGCGGAAACGCCTCCGGCGTCCCGCTCGCGGCCGCGCGGCAGGAGGAGCGGAGCGGGCACGCGCCGCAGCGCGGCGCGCGCGGCGTGCAGACGAGCGCGCCGAACTCCATGAGGGCCTGGTTGAAGTCGCCCGGATTCCGCATCGGCACGAGCGGCCGGGCGAGAGCGCGGACCTTTGCGAGCGTCGCGGGCGCCTTCGGGTCGAGCCTGAGCGCCCGGAGACGGCAGAGGACGCGCACGACGTTGCCGTCCACGACGGGCTCTCTCACGCCGTACGCGATCGAGGCGACCGCGGCGGCCGTGTACGCGCCCACGCCGGGCAGCGCGCGCCAACCCCCGAGCGTGCTCGGGAACGCGCCCGCCGCGGCGACGGCCCTCGCGGCGCGGTGGAGGTTGCGGGCGCGCGCGTAGTACCCGAGGCCGCTCCACTCGGCGAGGACGTCGCGCTCCTTCGCCCGGGCGAGCGCCTCGACGGTTGGAAAGCGCGCGCGGAAGCGTTCCCAGCGGGGCACGACGACGTCGAGCGTCGTCTGCTGCGCCATGACCTCGGAGAGCCAGATCGCGTACGGGTCGCGCGTGGCGCGCCACGGCAGTTCGCGCTGCGCGCGGCGGTACCAGCGCGCGAGGCGGCGCGTCACGTCGCGCGGGTCGTCGGCCACGGGCGGGAGTCTAGACTCGGCGCGTGGACGTCGACTGGGAGGGCCTGACGGTCGCGTTCGCGGCGCGATCGAAGCTCATGAACCACTTCCTCGACCGCGCTTCGGGAGAGGTGCACGCGCACCTGAACGGCTCGCCGAACCTGCGCGAGGCGCTGCTCCACGAGCGTTCGGGACGCTATCTCCGGATTCCGAAATCCACGCCCGACGTCGACGCAGCGCGCTGCCGCGCGTTCGCGCCGGGAATGAGGAGCGCCGGCGTGCGCGAGAAGGCGCTCCAAGCGCTCGACGCGGACGGCCTGAACGCATTCCGCGAGGCGCTGATCGCCTCGCCCGAGGACGAAGCGGCCTGGTTCGTGTTCCGCGACCGGCGCGTG
>Ga0315270_10002298_pt1 | contig 10105 bp, 8 predicted proteins | sample C1_bottom_MG_FD_204932 | JGI IMG/M metagenome (GOLD analysis project Ga0315270, IMG submission 204932) | Sediment microbial communities from Yellowstone Lake, YNP, Wyoming, USA - C1_bottom | ecosystem: Environmental > Aquatic > Freshwater > Lake > Sediment | place: USA: Wyoming | collected... | reverse complement strand
AGTCTCGTGCTTATTTCCGCAACTCATGAGCTCACCTCCTTGCCGTAACCGCGCTCTTTCGCGTAGTCAGCCAGAAGCAGGCGCAAGGCTTTACGTCCCCGATGAAGGCGAGACATAACCGTGCCGGTCGGAACGCCAACTATTTCAGCGATCTCTTTGTACGAAAAACCCTCAACATCGGCCAGATAAACCGCGATCCTGAATTCCTCGGGGATCTCCTGCAGTGCGCGCTTCACATCGCTATCGGGCATTTTCTCAAGAGCCTGAATCTCGGCGGACTTTCCTTGATCGCTAGTGTGCGAAGCCGACTTAGCCAACTGCCAATCTTCAATTTCTGCATTATTGGCGATCATCGGCTGGCGCTGCGCCTTGCGATATGAATTGATGAAAGTTGTTGTTAAAACCCGATAGAGCCAGGCCTTGAGATTGGTCCCTGGCTCGAACTGATGAAATGAGGAGAAAGCTTTTAGGTATGTGTCCTGCACTAAATCCTTCGCATCATGCGGATTTTTCGTATAGCGCAGAGCAGCAGAATAGAGCTGATCGGTGAAGGCAAGAGCGTCGCGCTCAAAACGAAGAGTGCGCTCTTCGGCGCTCTCTTTTACTAATTCTGTAGATGTCATTGTCGTCAAGGTTACCGCTAGAACAGGGTCTGGGGCTCGCCCAGGGTTATTGGCTTGATCAATTCGGGACCATCGTGAGCGAGCGAGTTGACGGTATTTGAGACGGCATACACGCTCAAACCATCGTAAGCGTCGGAATATTCCATCAATTTCCGCAAACCATCTGCATCTTGAACGAAAGGATCCATCCAAAATTCCCAGCGATCTTTAGGTATCGGGCATCCGGCTACGGATTGTGGCCAAATTCCCTTGAATACGTTTGCGGATCTTCACGAATAATGTAAATATCTTTTGTCGGATCAAGCAGCACAACAGCAACGGTAGGCTCGTGCTGTGAGCGAAAAGAATAGTTCCCAAGAATCACTCTGGGCCGCGCCCTTTAGAGGAAAAAACCCCGTGAACTCCACGGTCGTTATCCCTGGTTCAAAGTCGGTGACCAACCGAGCTCTGGTCTTGGCCGCCCTCGCAGATTCCCCGTCGACTCTTCGGAGACCACTCATCTCTCGTGATACGACCCTTATGAAAAATGGCCTAATTGCCATGGGCACGGTCATCGCAGATGCCTATGAAGATGGCGAGCATCAGTGGCGCGTTTCTCCGCAAGCCCTTACAGGTCCCGCACTCGTTGATGTTGGCAATGCGGGCACCGTTATGAGGTTTCTTCCCCCGGTTGCGGCCCTTGCCAATGGGGCCATTTCCTTTGACGGGGATGCTAGATCGCATGAGCGACCTTTAGCTCCAGTGATCCGTGCACTCGAAGAACTCGGTGTGCAGATCGAACACGAAGGCCGCTACACACTTCCTATGGTTGTAAATGGAACTGGCGAATTACGTGGCGGAGAAATTGATATTGATGCATCGGCGTCCAGCCAATTCCTGTCGGCTCTGTTGTTGATCGGGCCGGCGACCCTGAAGGGAATAACAGCGCGTCATATCGGATCGGCACTTCCTTCCATGCCTCACATTGAAATGACCGTTGCGATGTTGCGCGACTTCGGCGCAAAACTCGATATCGACCAAGAACGCAATGTCTGGCGAGTGCATTCGTCGCGCCTACATGGTCAAGAACTAGTGGTCGAGCCAGATCTCTCAAACGCAGCACCATTCCTTTCTATTGCCATGGTCTGCGGTGGGAGCATCACGATTGCAGATTGGCCCGTAAATACAACACAGCCGGGTGATCAATTGCGAACGATCCTCGCGCGGATGGGCGCTGATATCTCGATGAACGATGCTGGATTGACGTTGCAAGGAACTGGATCAATTCATGGCATCGACATCGACCTCCACGATGTCGGCGAGTTAACGCCTGCTATTGCCGCGCTTGCCGCCCTCGCTGATTCGCCGTCTTCATTAAGAGGAATCGGCCACCTGCGTCTTCACGAAACAGACCGACTAGCGGCGCTAACACGTGAAATCAATGCTTTGGGTGGAAACGTACGGGAAGAAGAAACTTCCATTCACATAACCCCAGCACCACTTCACGGGGGTATCTTTCATACATATGACGATCATCGACTCGCGACGGCAGGGGCAGTTATTGGCCTGGTCGTGCCTGGTGTCGAGATCGAAAATGTCGCAACCACAACCAAGACTTTGCCTGATTTTCCTGGGCTCTGGTCAAGTCTGATCGAATAGAGACCATATTTATGGCGCGAAAATTTGACGAATCAGATGTAAGGATTCGACCAAGTCGTAGCACTCGACCGAGAAGTAAAGATCGACCGTCACATTCCAATGCCGTAGATGCCTTTGTCACCACAGTCGATCGCGGAAGGACCACCTGCATAACCGACGATGGTGTGATCGTCACCGCGATGAAGGCTCGAGAGCTGGGGCCGAAATCTGTAGTCGTCGGCGACAGAGTCGGCATCGTTGGCGACACCAGCGGAACAATCGGATCTCTGGCTCGCATCGTCACCGTTAAGGAGAGAAAGAACTCACTCAGTCGAACTGTCGATGACATCGCAAAGGTAGAGCGGATCATTGTTGCCAACATCGACCAACTCGTCATTGTGGTCGCCGCGACAAACCCCGAACCGAGAAGAGGTCTCATCGATCGCTTCTTGGTAAGTGCTTTTCATGAAGGAATTACCCCGATTATTTTGGTTACCAAAGTTGACCTTGGTCCGGAACCGACATTCCTCCACGAGTACGAAACCCTGAACGTGAAAGTCCTAACAACATCCAAAGGCGGGGACCTAACTCAAATTCGCGAAATGCTCCACGGCAAAACTTCTGTCTTGGTTGGCCACTCTGGCGTTGGAAAATCCACGCTCATCAACGCACTTATCCCCCATGCACAACGTGTCATCGGAGAGGTAAACGAAGTGACCGGACGGGGCCGTCACACATCCTCCAGTGCTATCGCACTTCCACTTTCCTCGCACTTGAAATCCAGCGACGGCTGGGTAATTGACACCCCCGGTATCCGTGCCTTTGGCCTGGCTCACATCGACCCCAACCGCATCATCGCGGCATTCAGCGACCTGGCTGAAGTAGCAGTGAACTGCATGCCAAATTGCTCACACTCCGAGGAAAGTTGCGCACTCACGCAATGGGCAGCCCCAAATGGCGTCGTTATTCCCGAGCGGGCCGCCCGAATTGAATCCTTGAGAAGCCTGCTAGATATCAAGCTGGACTAGGCTATGACAGATGTCGACTCCTAAATATTCACTCGCAGAAGACCTGGCCCTCGCACTAAAGATCGCTGATGCGGCCGATCTCATCACACAATCGCGCTACCAGTCACAAGATTTGGTCATCACCACAAAGCCCGATAACACCCCGGTTACCGATGCCGATAAGGCAACCGAGACCGCCATACGGGAGATCCTTACGAAGGAGCGACCGGAGGATGGATTGCTTGGCGAAGAATTCGGTGAGTCTGAAAACTTGGGTTCGCGCTACTGGGTTATTGACCCGATTGATGGAACAAAGAATTTCATGCGTGCGGTACCGACTTGGTCAACGCTCATCGCATTGATCGAAAATGGAGAAGTCATCGTTGGGGTTGTGAGTGCACCAGCGGTAACTCGACGTTGGCATGCATCGAAAGGAAATGGTGCATTCGTTTCCTTTAATGGTGGTGCCCCTCGAAAGATCTCCGTCTCTAAGGTGTCTCAGATCAAAGATGCATCCGTCACGTACTCGGACTTTGTTGGTTTTGGGGAACGACGAGAAGCATTCATGTCATTGATTGATCAGAGTTGGCGATCACGCGGCTTCGGAGATTTCTGGTCGCACATGCTTGTTGCAGAAGGCTCTGCTGATATTGCTGTCGAACCTGTACTCGCGGTGTGGGATATGGCGGCCTTGGACATCATCGTTCGTGAAGCGGGCGGCTCTTTCACTTCCATTACTGGTGAACCAGGTCCTCATCATGGAAGCGGGCTCTCAACAAATGGTCTCCTCCTCGATCAGGTGGTGAAGCATCTCAATGGCACAAACCACTGAAACCCAGGTCAATTTCGAACCCGTTAAGACGGCGCTCGAGCCGATAACGCTCAGCGTTGGAGGAATGACCTGCTCTTCATGTGTAGCGACGATCGAGCGAACACTCAATTCGATTCCCGGTGTAAGTGCCACCGTCAACTTTGCCTCAGAGACTGCCCACGTGATGGCACCTGCCGAAATGAGTCCAAAACAATTAATTAGCGCGATCAAGTCAGCCGGCTACTCCGCAACTGAGGTGGCAGACCCTAGCCAAGTTGCACTCCACAGCAAGAAGTCTGCGACAGCGCTGTTCTTTGCCCTGTTGTTCACGGCTCCAGTCCTTGCCATATCGATGACCATGAGCTGGCACCCAGCCATCGACCGCTGGATCCTCGGACAACTCGATAACTTTGGCCTGCTGCATCCAAAGTATTCGCCTACATCATGGCTTGTCATCGGACTCAGTGCACCAGTAGTCCTCCTCATCGCGTGGCCAATTCATCGCGCAGGTATTCGCAATTTCAAACACCCAACGATGGACACACTTATCACCCTCGGCTCGCTGACCGCATTTGGTTGGTCCATCTATGCAAATAGCACGGGTAATGGCGATGTTTATGCCGAAGTATCAGCGACGATCATCACCTTTGTCGTAGCCGGTCGTTTTCTTGAGTCACGTGCCAAACGGCAAGCAAGCAGTGCACTCGCCACTCTCCTGGCTCTTGGAAGCAAGGAAGTCACGGTCATTCGCGAAGGTGAATTGGTGCAGATTCCCATCGACCACTTGGATGTCGGCGATCATTTCGTCGCAAAGCCTGGCGAAAGAATTGCAACTGACGGCGTGGTTATCTCGGGCGAAAGCGCGGTAGATAACTCTCTCCTCACCGGTGAATCCAAACCCATCGATGTAAATCCTGGTGCCCTTGTCATTGGTTCTTCACTTAACAAAAATGGCCGCCTTGAAATACGTGCAACTCGCGTGGGCTCCGACACTGAACTTGCTCGAATAACCGCGATGGTCGTGAGCGCTCAAGGAACTAAGGCGCCTATTCAGCGCATGGCAGACCGCATCAGCGCAGTCTTCGTGCCTGTTGTCACCCTCCTCGCTATTGCCACTTTCCTAACGTGGCATTACACGGGCCATTCCCTCACGCAATCAATATCTTCAGCCATTGCAGTACTCGTGATCGCCTGCCCTTGCGCACTGGGCCTTGCTACTCCTGTTGCGCTCCTTGTTGCCTCCGGACGCGGCGCCCAACGTGGAATCGTCATTCGCGAACCAAGAGTCCTCGAAGTCGCTCGCAAGATCGACTCGGTAATCCTTGATAAAACAGGCACCCTCACAAACGGAACGATGTCCTTATCCAAAACGCTGGTGGTGCCTGCTGCCGGCGACATTCTCGGCGCGAGTTTCAAGGATTTACTCCGCGAAGAAGTGATCCTCTCCTCCGCTCTATCCATCGAACTACAGAGCGACCACCCCGTCGCCACCGCGATCTCAACATTTATCTCAGCACAAGGCATCAAGCCAACTACCGTGACAGAGTTTTCTAGCACCCCAGGATCTGGTTCAGCAGGCCGAGTAAATCTTGGAACGCAATCCCCCGTTGTACTGATTGGATCACCAGTTGCGGTTGCACACGCAACGACTCCTTTCCACCAAGAGCTGATCCACGAGATATTCCAGGCACAGGAGAAAGGTTTCACCGTCTCAGTTCTCGCCTGGGACGGAGTCGCCCTTGCCATGTTTGCAGTCGGTGACGAAATCAAGGCTGATGCAAAGAAGACAATCGCCGAACTCAAAGAGCATGGAATCGATCCGTGGCTGGTCACCGGCGATAGTTCGCAAGTTGCCATCTCTGTTGCAAAAGAAGTGGGGATCGCCGTTGATCACGTCATCTCCGGTGCACTGCCTCAGGACAAAGTAGAAAAGGTTAAGGCTTTGCAGGACAAAGGCCACCGCGTTCTAATGATCGGCGACGGTGTCAACGATGCGGCAGCCCTTGCCAGCGCAGACTTGAGCATCGCAATGGGTACGGGCACCGACACAGCGATCGCAACGGCGGACATCGTCGTCATGCGCCGAGACCTTGGCAGCGTCATCGACGCCTTGAATCTCTCATCAAAGACTCTACGAATTATCCGAGGCAACCTAGCCTGGGCATTCCTCTACAACGTCATCGGTATTCCGGTGGCTGCGATGGGCGCATTGCGACCAATATATGCAGCAGGAGCGATGGCTTTTTCAAGCCTTTTCGTCGTAACGAACTCGCTTCGAATCAAGTAGGAGATCTAGTACTTCACGTCGTAGGAAGTTAGCGAAACTGGTTCAACGTAAAACGCTGTCTTCTTTGAACCATTTTCCCAATAGATATCGGCGAAGGGCGTCTTAGTCTTTAGGGACGCTTTCCCAATATCTATGTCGTATCCCACGCCGGTAATCTTCTCAGTCCTCGTTCGATCCAAGAATTTTTGAATGACTTGGCTCATCGACATTTTCCAATTATGGAAGGGGGTATCCGGGCCTTTTGCCTCAATTGCCGCAGTCTCTGGACGCGAGAAAACGTAAAAACTCCAGCCACTTTGCTTCTTCATTTCGGAAATTGTTAAACTCGTATACGACTCAGAATTGGCAGTCAACTTCTTCACGACTTCATAACGAATCAGAGGCATATCAGTATTTTTCTTGTTGAAAATGTCTAGATCCGCAACTAACCCCGCCTTGGCGCTTGCCGAATAGAGGACGATCTTCCAGTTCCCATCTGTCCTCAATGTGCACAGCGAATTGAAATTCTTGGCTCTGTGATCTTCAAAACGGACACTCGAGATAATTGCATCCGATCGCCAATCCTTCTTTGCCTGGGCCAAAATGCTGCCAAAGTAGGTGGCGACATTGATGGAATCCGATGAGGTGTCCGCTTGGCAAGTCGATGCGCTCTGAACGGTGCTCGCCGCACTTGGTGTAACAGCAGAGGACTGAGTCGCTGTATTGGTCGACGGCGTCGCAGACTTGCTCTTCGAACCACAGGCTGCCAATAGAAATACTGCGATGATAAAAATTGCCCCAACGACCAATACTCGAAGCATGGGACTATAACTTCGAGTCACCAAGTCGGGCTTTATATTTGCTGCGTCTTGCTTCACGTCTCGAGATTTCATAGTCCGTCGCCCTATCCAAGCGCTATGGGCTGTCCCGCACTTACTGGGTGCGGCTCTCCGAACAGTTGAGTTTTCCACGGCACGGTTGTGCCGCGACAACATTATTTTCCCAGTTAAAGCACGACAAACAAGGGGTCAAGCCGTGCTTGGTTGGACACAAAGACAATGGCCGCTCGCGTGAGCGAGGAGCCAAAGTCTTTGAACAAGAAACGGACTGTTTGAGTAGGTGCCAGCGAAGTCACTAGAACTGCTAGCACCTACTCAAATCCACGCGACCTTTTCCTTACTTATTGACCCAAACCATGTCCCAGTAGTTCAGGCTTGGAACGGTGAACTGAACGTAAGCTCCTCCGGCATCAGTGCCGGTTGTGAAGGAGAGGGATTGCGCTGCTCCGCCATTGATATCAGGGGAAGCAAGTGAGACAGACGTTGGAGTGCCAGTCCCGTAGTAGTACTTGGTCACCACATTCGTCTGCACCGTTGGAGCAACTTTGTTTGCGTTCGTATCCATCCAGTCCGAAGATGTCAGATTCAACATGTTGATGAGATGCAACACATCAGTTCCAGTCTTCGAACGCGCAAACGTCCATACGCTTCCAGCCGCTCCTGTCGTGCTAGTTGAAGGACCACCTGGGAGGCTGATTACATTGCTGTTATCCGTGAGTCCATCTCGAAGCAGGTTCTCATAGGCGGTCAAGAAGTTGTAATAATTGACCAACCCTTTCTGAAGAGGGGCTTGCATAAGAAGGTTCTCATTGAGGTAGTTCGGTTGATCGAGCATATGGTCGACATCGCCAAGTTCAATGTGTGAACCTCCAGAGGCAAAGATCGACGCGTCTTCGTAGAGAACTCCCGCTGTATTGAGGAATCCAGGTGCGGCATTCACGAACCCAGCGGAGTAGTTCTGATCCGGATAAGCGGCAATAACAGTATTGCGGGTTCCGCCGCTCCACGTATTGTTTTGAGTGACTACATTTCGCAGATCGTTGTACGAAGTTTGTCCGTTGGACGGCCACGCTTCTGTGTAAAGGAACGACAGGTTCGAATTACCTGCAACGTTTTGCTGGCTGTACTGGCCAGGTGCGTTAAAGACAATCGTCTTGTTAAGTGCTGCCTTTGCCGCAGTAATGAATGCACTGAATGTGGTCGGAGGGTCAACGAGCGTACCAGCACAGGTATAGGTCGGGTTACCAACAAGGGTGCCCAATTGATCCATGTGCCAGCCGTCGAAGCCGTAAACTGAAAAGACATCCGACTCCTTGCTGAAAAGGTACGACTGCCAGGCAGCATCTCCTGTGTTGAAAAAGTAGATGTTCGGGGTAGCGAAACTCGCCGGGAGAGAAAAGTTCCCTTGATTGGTGCAGTTACTGTTCCACCACAAACCTTGGTGGTAATCGGCGCCACTCCCATCGCTTCCATATCCCGCCCACGCTCCGTAAATGAGGTTGTAATTCATCGCAGAACTTCCTGTCGCGTGAACTGCGCTTATGAGTGAGTTCACAGAGTGGGCGAAAATGGGGATGTTGCCAATGGAAGTCCAGCTGCTGGCGGGATTGGCGACTGTTCCAGCAAGAGGCAAGTGGTGTTTGTACTGCCAGTCATAGAACTGAACTCCATCAATGTGATACAGGTTCAATCGGCTGGCAATCGCAGCCTGGTTGTAGTTATCACCGAAATCAGTGACGAACCCATATCGAGGGAATTTCTCCCACGTGGATGAAACGTCAATCGCAGTCTGCGACGTATCTAAAACAGAGCCTGTTGAATCTGTAAGAGTTGCTTGAACCAGATAACCCTGATGGTCTGTAGAAGGAGGCGTCCATGCCACCGCAAAATCAGAAGCCTGGCCTGCAGCAAGATTCACCGATGCGGTCTGGTCCGTCCCGACGGTTGCACCCAAGTGGGTGTAATGAAGAGTAAGAGTCGCACCACTTTGCGCGACTGTCTGAGTATTCACCAATCTGCCAGTCACGTTGACGGTGTCAGTCGTCGCATATCTCGCCTTGTCAGTGGTGAGACTGCTGATCTCTTTACCGAGAGTGTTCCCATAAAGCCATGCAGTCCCCGCTCCGGTCAATCGGTAGTTGACCGCGGCAAGATCATCGTCCGTCCAAGTTCCCGTGGAAGGATTTTGATAGGCAAGTTCAATATCAAGATTCGACCAAGAACCTGACGCAGCAGATCCAGTGCTTGCAAGAGATGAAATCGGAATCTGCGCTTCAATACGCCCGGTGGTTGTGTCCCATTGCGGCGCAATGGTGCCTAAATTTGAAGTCCAATTCCATGCGCTCGTACCTGCAGAGAATGCAGAGAATGTGGACGAGTCGCTCCATCGACCCACCATGTAATTCATCGGATGATCGAGAGTTCGACCATATTGCCCCACAGATCGGCTTGTGAGGGATCCAGAATGGTTGAAATCTTGCGCATATACCAACAACCCGAATTTCGGCGTCGTGTTGTATCCAGAAAATGCACCTGAAGCATTATCGACACGAACGTAGAGGTTTGTCGCATCATTGGAGACATACACTCATTGAATATCGCTCATCCCGGATCCGGACAGACTGTTACCCGAAGGAGACTTGGCATAAGGGATTTCTCGCCATTGAGGCCAGTCCGCATGCGCATTCGTAGTCACGGTCGGAGCAGCGTTCGACCCCAGATTCGAGTTGGATGCCGTAACGCGAGGGTCGTACTGACCACTGTATGAAAGTGCCGCCATAATGAAGGATGACGCCGTCAATGGTTCGGACATAGTACTGAGAATCGGCTGTCCTGTTGTCCAAGATACAGCCTCTCCTGGTGGCATGAAACCCACACCAGAGCGACTTGCGTACCACTGCAGTTTGGCGAAGGCGTCACTTGATCTGCCAGTAAACACCTCG
>Ga0315270_10002297_pt1 | contig 10106 bp, 11 predicted proteins | sample C1_bottom_MG_FD_204932 | JGI IMG/M metagenome (GOLD analysis project Ga0315270, IMG submission 204932) | Sediment microbial communities from Yellowstone Lake, YNP, Wyoming, USA - C1_bottom | ecosystem: Environmental > Aquatic > Freshwater > Lake > Sediment | place: USA: Wyoming | collected... | reverse complement strand
GAGCGTCCCAGCCAGCCATAAAAGCGGCTGACAGTGCGAAGGTAAGCGTTCTGGGTCTTGGGGGAGAGTTTGCGCATCCGCATGTCTTCGATCATGCGTTGGCGCAACGGACTGAGGGTTTGGGTCGTTGGGTTCATGATTCTGCTCCTGTCGAGAAATGAGGCGGATTGCCTCACTTCTCAACATTGGGAACAGAGCACTTCTGTCAACTACCTGCAAGCGCCAAATCGGAGAGCCAATTACCGCGCGAGCGGTTTAGTCCATGGGCACATCAGAGACGATTGGAGATCCAGAAGCAGATAGTTTCCAATGGCTGCTATTGAGTATAATTTTGACCGTGAAATACAAGTTGCAGCTTATGCGTAAATTAATGAAGAATATTGCATCTTATGGGGAGTTTTAGTCGCAATATATGGCATTTGACAGGTTCGTAACTAATTGATTATTAATTAACAGAAGTTGCGTGTTATAGGTCAACCCACAGCAAACTTCAGGAAAAGATCAGAACTTCGCTCTTTTTTACCTTGGTAACGAGGGAGGTTTTATATTGCCCTTTCCGCGTTATATGTATAATAATGATAAAATCATAGACGAAATAATGATAAAGCTGCGGTGGAATGACGTTCTGTCTGGATTTGGAACTAGATCTGTTTAACTAAATAGGAGACGCACAATGAAAAAAACTATCTTGCTGGGGCTGGCTTTGCTGGCAATGAGCATGCAGGCATCCGCCATCGACGGCGGGGCTGTACTGGGTGGCGCAATTGGAGGGGGCGCTGGTGCCGCAATTGGATCCCAAGTTGGCGGCCGCAATGGCGCCATTGTTGGCGGCGCAATCGGTGGCGGAACCGGTGCGGCAATCGGGTCGCAGCAAAGATCGCAGCCCGCCCCCACTCAGGAGCGCAGGCGTTATCGTGAAGACGATGATTACAGGGAGCACCGTGATTACAGGGAGCACCATGATAACGGCCGTCACCTTGGCCAGCGCAAACATCATCACGGAGACGATGATTAATACAGGATGCAAGGAATGAAATATTTGGTTTTGCTGGGACTGCTGCTGTTGTCTGCCTGCACTGCGGATGGACGCTTGCGAAATGACGTGCTGGGTGGCGCCATCGGGGGCGGAGCGGGGGCAGCCATTGGCTCAGAGGTTGGAGGTCGCAATGGCGCCATTCTTGGCGGTGCGATAGGTGGTGCGACCGGTGCGGCGGTAGGCAGCAATCGTGAGGCACGCAATGAGCGCAGTGTGGATGATGATGAGTATGAGTATCACGATAATGGCCGCCATCGCGGACATCACAAACACAGGCATGACGACGAAGATGATGATGATTGATCTGTAGTGTATTGCGGGTAAAGGTAATGAAAAAAGGCACGGATTCGTGCCTTTTTTCATGCATGGCGTCTGTAAACAGTAGTTGATAAGATTCATTTCTGCCCGCAGGCGCAACGATGCCATTCAATACTCGGCTTATGCATTATGGAAACAAACCCGATTGCGTCCACTTTCTTTGGCCTGATACATCTCCCTGTCAGCCCATTTGATCAACTCCTCCGGGCTGTATTCGTGATTAATGAACATCACCACTCCAATGCTTGATGTGCAGTGATGCTCGAATTCTATTTCTGTATCACCCTTGATTTTTATCCTCAGGATATAAGGTCTGGCCAGAATGATGCGAATCTTTTCTGCAACAATGTGTGCCTGAGCAATGGAGGATTCCTTATCAAGATCCAGCTCACTTAGCATCACCACAAACTCATCACCGCCGAATCGCGCGACTGTGTCCATTTCACGCACGCAACTGCTAATGCGGCGTGCCACTTCTATCAGGAGCATGTCGCCCACAGCATGTCCGTAAAGATCATTTAGCGGTTTGAAGTTGTCCAGATCCAGGAACATAAGGGCACCATAACGTCCGCTGCGTTTGCTGGCTGCCATTGCATGGTTCATCCTGTCATCCAGCATGCGGCGATTGGGCAGCTGTGTCAATGAGTCATAAAATGCCTGAATGTGAATTTTTTCTTCTGCCTGTTTGCGCTCGGTTATGTCACGGGATATCACGACGACACGTGACGCCTGGCCCAGGCGGTTACGGATAAGCCCGCCGTGGGATTCCATGTGGCGGATACTGCCATCAGGCAGCACAAAGCGATATTCAATCTGCAATCCGGCTCCGGATTCGACAGTCCCCCTGAATACACGTTTGACTAGATCCCGGTCATCCGGATGTACCTCGGCGAAAGAGTCTGTTCCCTTCATAATTTCAATATTTTTGAAAAGCTTGGCGTATGACGGGCTGTTGTAAAGCCGCCTTCCTTCCAGATCAAGCACCGCGATAAAGTCTTCTATATTTTCAGTAATCATGCGGAAGAATTCTTCCTGCTCGCGTATCGAATCCTCGGCTCGTTTACGTTCGGTAATATCGGTCATTGCGATCCGCATCACGGCAATCTTGTCATTTTTTAGAAGACGCAGGCTATCGAGCTGAACAGGCAAACGGGTTCCATCGCTGCGCAGGATGCAAAGCTCGCAAGTAAGTTTTTTGTCGTGCTGCAACACAGATATAAAATGCTGTTGCCAGCGGTCGCGGTCTTCGGGGGTGACGAGATGGACGAAACTTCTGTGCAACAGTTTGCTCCGCTCTTCTCCCAGCAAGGTTGCGCCGGTGAGGTTTATTTCCTCGAATCTGCCATCGCTGCCAAGAGTGATATAGCCGACTGGTGCACTGTCATAGAAGTTGACGTAGCGCTCGCGGGATTCCTCTATGATTGCTTGCGCGCGCTTTAACTCATCGTTCTGCATTTCCAGTTCAATTTTCTGAACCTCAAGTTCATGCAGCATTTCTTCCATCGTGCGCTTGGGCGCAGCGGTAAGCGGCTTGTTGGCCAGCTGTTTTTCTGCTGCAATCCTGAGTGCGCTGGCAAATTGTGCCTCTGCTTCTTTTTTTTGCGCATCATGTTCGATTGAGTTTTTGCCCATGAGAGCACCTCTTGCAATTTTCATTTGGCATGCGGTTGTTCAGCCCATCGCCTGTAGTAATGCAGGAAATACATTGAATTCTTCGCCTTTCATCAATACAGATGAGTAACCGCAGATCTGCGTGGGCGATGTGCAGATTTTTCAATCGCTCATTGACCTTGGGCACTTCGTCAACCACTACAAAATGCGGCGGTATCTCCAAGCCTTGAACCGGGCCAAGATGCTTCAGATCGTGATCGTAACTACTGCTGCATACTTTATTTCACTAATATTTCTTATAATTAAAGAAATTCAATGCTAACTCAATTCCTTATGTAATTGATAAATAACATTCTATTTAATATAGGGATATTCCCTATTTTTACCTACAGTGATGTATGGAGAAATTGACAACATTGATAGATACAAGTTTAAGCTGCAAAATATATTTTTTGGACAAGATGAAGTGATTAACAAGCGCTTGAAATAAGTAAACAAGAGGTAAAGATCACCATCCTGCAGGAAGATATTGTTGCTTAAAAATATTGAAAGATGTCCATTCTGCACAATATTCATAAGGTTTTGGATTGTGGTTACTTCGACGCCGACTATTGCTTTAATCATATATGGCTCAACTCGAAATCAGGAATGTGTCACGCCGCTTCGGCAATTTTGTTGCGCTGGATGATGTCAGCCTGAATATCGAGGCGGGAGAATTTTTCACCCTGCTCGGCCCTTCCGGCTGCGGCAAGACTACCCTGCTGCGTATGATTGCCGGTTTCGATTTGCCCGATTCAGGACAAATTCTGCTGGATGGAAACGACCTCGCCGATACCCCCGCAGAAAAGCGCCCTATCCATACCGTGTTCCAGAGCTATGCGCTGTTTCCGCACATGACGGTGACCGAGAACATCGCCTTTCCACTCAGGATGTCACGACGCCCGCAACAGGAGATCAGGAAGCGTGTGCGGGAAGCGCTGGAACAAGTCCGTATGGGCAGCAAGGCATCCGCTTATCCGTTTGAGCTCTCGGGCGGAGAGAAGCAGCGGGTGGCGCTGGCGCGCGGACTGGTCAACCATCCGCGTCTGCTGCTGCTGGATGAATCTCTGGCGGCACTGGATGCCAAGCTGCGTGAAGATTTGCAGCTTGAGTTGATCAACTTGCAACGTGAAGTGGGCATCACTTTTATATTTGTCACTCACGCTCAGGTCGAGGCGCTGGCATTGTCACATCGCATCGCGGTGATGAATCAGGGCGGGGTGGAGCAGGTTGACGAGCCGGCAAAATTGTACGGGTTTCCAAAAAATCGTTTCGTCGCTGACTTTGTCGGCCATATCAACATGATAGAAGCGCAGGTGATGAAAATCAGCCACGGCAATTTGCACCTGGCGGTATCAGGGCTGGGTGAAATCATCACGCCGCCGTTACCAGGCGTTAACGTAGGCGCGCAGGGCGTATTCTCGATTCGTCCCGAACAGGTGCGCATCGGCCATGACGGTGATATGGAAGAATTGAAAAACCACTTTTCCGGCGTCGTGCACAGCTTGCTCTATCAGGGGGATGTCAGCGTGTACAGGGTGAAACTTGAGAATGATGCAATGATCGAAGCGCTGCTGCCCAACTCGGCACCGGGTCGTGCCGAGTTGTTTGAAGTGGGCGACGCAGTCAAGTTGGGCTGGCGTCACGATGCCGGAATGTTTTTATATGGATAAGCCCGCCGCCAGGTTAACGCCGGCCTCCCGCCTGTTCAAATATGTGGTGAGCGTTCCGCCGTTTGTATTTCTGCTGCTGTTGTTCGTTGCACCCAGCATCATCATGGTGTTCGCGTCGTTCCGCTATCCTGGTGAATTCGGCGGGCTGGCACCGCTGTTTTCGGTTGATCCCCGCACGCTGCACGGGGTTACGCTGGAAACCTATCGCTTCTTTTTCAGCGATTATATCTATACCGAGATCTTTGTAAAATCCATTTTCATGGCATGCGCTACCACCCTGATCTGCCTGATCATAGCTTATCCGCTGGCGCTGCTCATTGCGCGTAGCCCGCAAAAAACCCGCAACCTGATGGTGCTTCTGGTGATCCTGCCATTCGCCAGTAATTTTCTGATTCGCGTCTACGCGTGGATGATCGTGCTGGGTCCGCAATCGGCGTTAAACCAGTTTTTCAACAGCGTGCTGCACCTGTTCGGCATTGCGCCGGTGCACTTGCTGTTTTCACCATTTGCCGTGCTGGTAGCGATGGTGTACGCTCATCTGCCGTTCATGGTGTTGCCGCTGTATACCAATCTGGAAAAGCACGACCCGTCTTTGCTCGATGCGGCACAGGATCTGGGTGCGAGTGCGTGGCAGCGCTTCTGGCATGTGACCCTGCCGCTGTCGCTGCCGGGCGTTTTCTCCGGTTCCGTGCTGGTGTTCATACCGGTACTCGGCATATTTGTGATTCCGGAAATTCTGGGCGGTACCGGCGACATGCTGATAGGAAACCTGATCAAGGAGCAGTTCCTGGTCACGCGCGACTGGCCGTTTGGTTCCACACTCTCCATCATGCTCACCATCACGGTGCTGCTAATAGCCTGGATTGCCGCTAGGCTGGGCGCGCGCAGAGGCCGCTATGCGCAGGCATAACGGGCGCAGGGGAGCGTGGCTGTGGGTCGCAGCAGTTGCTGTGTATGCCTTTATGTATTTGCCGCTGGCCATCGTTGTCGCTTACTCCTTCAACGATTCGCGCCTGAATGCAGAGTGGGTAGGTTTTACGCTGCACTGGTATCAGGTACTGCTGCACGACGAGGACATGCTGATCGCAGCCAGCAACTCGCTGTTCATCGCGCTGCTGTCCAGCCTGGTCGCCACCTTACTTGGCACCATGGCGGGTATGGCGATACACCGCTATCACTTTAAATTGCTTGATTTCATGGTACTGACCCCGGTAGCGATGCCGGAAATACTGCTGGGTGTGTCACTGCTGCTGTTCTTCATACAAGTGCTAAATCTCACGCTGGGCATGCTTTCCATCGTGCTCGCCCACATCACCTTTTCAATAGGTTTTGTCGCCATCGTGGTGCGCGTCGCGCTGGCCGCGCTAGACGAAAGAATTTTTGAGGCGGCACGCGATCTGGGTGCGTCGCCGTGGCAGACATTTCGCTACGTCACCTTTCCACTGATTTTGCCCGGCGTGATCGCGGGCGGCTTGATGGCATTCACCCTGTCGATTGACGATTTTGTCATCACTTTTTTCACCGCCGGAGTGGGCGTGCAAACCCTGCCGCTGCGCATTTATTCGATGATAAAAATCGCCGTCACACCGGAAGTAAATGCGATTTCGACGCTGCTGATGCTGATGACGCTTGTTATTATTCTGCTCGCCTCCAGGCTTGCGCCCAACATTTTTCGCGGAAAATTCTGATGCGCATCCTGCTCGCCGTCCTGCTGAATCTCCTGATAGTCGCGGCACATGCCGAAGACGTATTGCACCTGTACAACTGGAACAACTACATCTCGGATGAAACCATCGCGCGCTTCGAGCTAGAGTGCACCTGCAGCGTGAAGCAGGATTATTATTCCGACAACGAGGAAATGCTCGCCAAACTCGCCGCCGGTGCAAGCGGTTACGACCTCATCGTGCCGACCGGCAATGCGATGGAATCGCTGATCCGGCAGAATGCATTGCGCCCGCTGAACAAATCCCTGCTGCCCAATCTGCGTAATATCGACCAGGCTTACCTCAACACCCCTTTCGATCCCGGCAACCGCTATTCGGTGCCCTATGCCTACACCCTCACGCTGATCGGCTATAACAGCGAAAAAATCCGCGAGATTGGCTTGCCGGTAGACAGTTGGGCGGTGATTTTTGAGTCGCGCTATCTGGAAAAAATAAAAGGACGGGTCACTGTGCTGGACAGCCAGCGCGAATTGCTGGCATCAGCGCTGAAGTACCTGGGGTATGCAGCCAACGATGTGAACGAGACGCACTGGAAAGCTGCACGCGACCTGATCATACGCGCCAAGCCGTATTGGGCGGCATTTAACGCTTCCAGCTATATCAAGGAACTGACCCTAGGCAATATCTGGCTGGTGCACGGCTATTCCAACGACATCTTTCAGGCCGATCTGGACGCGCAGAAAGCCGGCAGGAAATTCCGCATCCTCTCCAGCATCCCCAGGGAGGGCGCGGTGCTGTCGCTGGACTCGATGGTGCTGCACAAAAGTGGCCCGCGCCCCGATCTTGCACACCGCTTTATTAACTTCATGCTGGCGGGGAAAAATTCCGCCGAACTCACCAACCTGATCGGCTCCGGCAATCCCAACCTGGACGCGCTGCAATACATCCGTCCGGAAGTCGTACAGAATCCAGCCGTGTTTCCCAGCCGGGAGCAACAGGCACACCTGGAAATGCTGCGCGATCTGGATCGCCACCAGCGCCGGGTGCTGTCGCGTATCTGGACTGAAATAAAGCTGAGATAACACCCGATTTATCAGGATTGATGTTCTGCTGCTGTCAGTAGAGAATCACCACAATACCGCCGGACGTGTTTATGCCAGTACTGCAACCACACCCAACAGAGATGTTGTTGCAGTACTGGCAATCGTGGAGTTTGAATTACGGTGAAGGGATTAAGGGCTACCCGGCCTGCTGATGTCCTGAAACAGCTTGAATCTGCGCGCATCAATTTTTCCTTCCGCTACGGCTTGTTGCAGCGCGCAATTTGGCTCGTGGGTATGGTGGCAGTCGTGGAAGCGGCATTTGCCAAGATAGGGGGCAAACTCGATGAAGCCCTGTTCAATTTCACCGAAACTCAGGTGATGCAGGCCGAACATCTGCACGCCCGGGCAATCGATCAGATGGCTGTCCGCGTTCAGGTGATACAGGCGTGCGTGGGTGGTGGTGTGCTTGCCGGAATTGAGTGCGGTGGAAATTTCACGTGTGGCAACCTGAGCTTCCGGCAGCAGGCTGTTTATCAGCGTGGATTTGCCCATGCCGGACTGTCCTACCAGCACGCTGGTCTGCCCCTGCAGGAAGGGACGCAGCGGTGACGCATCCTGCGTGGCGGATAGTTCCAGCACACGATAGCCGATGCTGTAATAAGGGGCAAGTTGCAAACGCGCGGCAGCCGCTTTATCGGCGATGTCGCATTTGTTCAGCACGATTAAAACTTCAAGTTTCTGATCGTATGCGGCGATCAGGCAACGTGCCAGCAATTCGTCGCTGAACGGGGGTTCTGCAGCGACTACAACTATTATTTGGGTGACATTTGCGGCGATTATTTTTTGCCGGTAGGCATCCGAACGGTACAGCAGCGAATCGCGTGGGCGTATCGATTCAATCACTCCCTGCGCGTCGGCGGTGGGCTTGATATCGACAAAATCACCGCATGCCACATCACTTTTTTTGCCGCGCGTCAGGCAGGTGATGATTTCTCCGTCCGGCAGCTCTGCCAGATACTGGCGACCAAATGCGGCGATGATCTGGCCCTGAGTATGGGTGCTCAAACTTTTAACAATGCGTCAACCTTGGCGGCGCAGATGAAATCGTTTTCGGAGAGACCATTGACAGAGTGTGTCGTGTATTCCACCTTGCATTTGTTGTAGCTGACGGCGAGTTCAGGATGGTGGTCTTCCTGGTTGGACACCCATGCCACTGCGTTTACAAACGACATTGCCTGATGGAAATTATTGAACTCGACAGTTTTGCTGATGACCTGACCATGCTGCTCCCAGCCCTCCAGCTGTGTCATCAGTGTGTTGATCTGATCCTGGCTCAATGGCGGTGTCCCGGCAGGGTATGGCTTGCAATGCTGTTTGGCCAGATTGCTACCGATATTTATTTTGGCGCTCATTTGAATTTGTAATAATATTTATTTAAATACGCGCCAATATTCTCTTCATCATCTTCGAACAGCATGAGTCCGAGATTGGTTGAGCAACGATTGATCTGCGTTGCCAGCGATGCCGGCGTTTTTATTTTACGGTCAGCACGCGTAAACATCGCGCTGCCATCTCCACCCAGCATGCTGGCATGGCAACTGTTGCACTTGTGCTGATCGAAAATTTTCTTGCCTGCATCCGCATCTCCTTTGGCAAAAGGCGCTGCCTGCGAAAGTGAGGTAACGGATAGCAAAATCAGTGTGGCAATCAACTTGTCTTTCATAACGCCTCCTTACAGGGTTTGCAGACGGGAGATGCGCACCAGTGCGGGCGGGTGCGAGTTGTAAAATGTAGAGTACAACGGGTCCGGTGTCAATGTCGATGCATTGTCCTGATACAGCTTCACCAGTGCGGTGACGAGGTCTGCGGCTGCGGTCTGCTGCGCGGCGTATGCATCCGCTTCAAACTCATGCTTGCGCGAATAGGCCGAGCTGAGAGGCTGCAGTAAAAAGCTGAATACCGGCAGCACCATGAAAAACAGCAGCAAGGCCATTGCTGTTGAGTGCGTGCTCACGCCGAGGCCGGCGTAAAACCAGTCTGCTTGCATCAGCTGTGCCAGCAGCCAAAGGAAAGCGAGGCTGACGGCAAAGGTGAGCGCGATGCGCTTGAGCACATGACGGCGTTTGAAGTGCCCCAGCTCGTGGGCCAGCACCGCATCGATTTCATTCGCGGTCAGGCGCGCGATCAGCGTGTCAAAAAACACAATACGCTTGGTCTTGCCAAAGCCGGTGAAGTAGGCATTGCCATGCGTGCTGCGCTTCGAACCATCCATGACAAACAGGCCTTGTGCGGTAAAACCGCATTTGCGCAGCAGCGCCTCGATACGTGCCTTGAGGGTAGCGTCCTCAAGCGGCTGGAATTTATTGAACAGCGGCGCGATAAATGACGGGTAGATGAACAGCAGCAGCAGGCTGAATGTCACCCACACCGCCCACACATACAGCCACCAGTTATCGCCCATGCGTTCCATCAGCCATAGCACGCCTAGGAGCAGCGGCAGTCCCAGTATGCTGCCGAGCAACAGGCCCTTGGCGGCATCGAGCAGATAGAGCCTGAAAGTCATCTTGTTGAAACCGAAGCGCGCTTCGATCACAAAGGTGCTGAACAGGCTGAATGGTATTTCCAGTATTGAGGTAAGCACCAGTACCGATACGATGATCGCCATACCCTGGGCGAGGGGATTGCTGAAGGCAGCCTGAGACCAGTCCGATAGCAGCTGCAA
>Ga0315270_10002296_pt1 | contig 10107 bp, 6 predicted proteins | sample C1_bottom_MG_FD_204932 | JGI IMG/M metagenome (GOLD analysis project Ga0315270, IMG submission 204932) | Sediment microbial communities from Yellowstone Lake, YNP, Wyoming, USA - C1_bottom | ecosystem: Environmental > Aquatic > Freshwater > Lake > Sediment | place: USA: Wyoming | collected... | reverse complement strand
GGAAATATGCGTCTCGATAATTTCAACGCGCTCCACAGGGTGTGGATAACACGAGGGTTTGGTGAGCGCTGAAATATCGAAAGTTGAAGAAGTGGCCATGAAACCGCCGACGGGAAAGGTGCAAGTCCGCGCATTATCCCGCGGAGCGGGACGACTCGCAAATCGTTATGCAGCCGCGGCGTGTACAAAAGCATCAGCGTGGATCTCACGCATTGACACCCCCGCCATGAATACCGCCATTTTGGCCTCTTGTACCATCTCCGCGTGGCCGCACAAGAAAACCCGCCAGCCCTTGAGATCCGGGTGCTCGCGCAATGCAATATCGCTGGCGCGACCCTGCGCTATTCCAGGCAGCGGCTCACCGCGCGATACACAAGGAACATAATGCAAATTAGAATATTTCGCACTGAGCCCGCGTAACTCGTCGGCCAAATACAACCCATCGGGCCGACTACTGCCGTGATAAAGCCAAATAGCCCCGCGATGCCCCTGCGCCAAGGCGTCGCGGGCCACGGCATATAAGGGTGCTAATCCGGAACCGGTGCCAACCAGCAGCAGCGGCTGCTCGGGCTGTCCTTTCACATAGAAACACCCGCCCAGTGGTTCGCTTAACGTCACCGAATCACCGGAACTGAGGCCGTCCCGAACCCAACTGCTCATTGCACCGTTGGCCAACGATTGCACATGCAATTCAACGAAGTTTTCCAGTTCCGGCACGCTCGCTAACGAGTAGCTACGCACTAAGCCATCCGCCCGACCCAAATTAATAAACTGACCCGGCCGATAAGCAAATCCATCGGCCACGTCCAAGCGAACGCGCGTGATACTGGGCGAAAGCTGGCTCTTTTCCACTACGCGCGCGGTAATTTTTGGCACCGCTTGCGCATCCGGCAGAGCCACGTTCAAATCCGATTCCGGCACACAGGCGCAAGCGAGAAAAAAATTCTGTTGCTGTAACGTTTCCTTCAAACCCTTCTGCGCCGCAGCCGGCACAACGCCTTCCACTGCGCGCAGCATACAGGTTTGACAAATACCGCTACGACACGAAGAAGGCGTGGCTACGCCGTGACGAGAAAGGCAATCTAATACGGTTTCGGCTGGATCGCATACATAGCCCACACGTTCAAATTCCACTCTCGCCATCGGCGCGCCCCTCTTGATGCCGAGCGAATTATCGACCGAGTACGTCGTTGCGGGTACTTTCGGCAATGGCGGCTGCTTTGCCGATCAACTCGCCAGGCACTTTGAGCTCGGTCAGCGTCGCACCGAGGTGTTCCATCACCGCATCGAAATGCGAGTCGTTCAATCCCTGCTTCACCAAGTGTGCATGGCCGGCACGCATATCTTGGCCTGTGTATTTGTTGGGTCCACCCAGGGCAACGGTCAAGAAAGCTTTCTGCTTTGCAGCCTGACGCTCCATATCTGTTGTCGCAAAGAATTTGTTAATTCGTTTGTCGGCAAGCACCTTGCGGTAGAACAAATCCACTGCCGCATTGACCGCTGCTTCCCCACCGATTTGTTCAAATAAAGACTGCGTCATCCGAAAACCTCCAATAATTTAGTTAATTGCGATCCATTTAGCGTCGGCCAATTCAATCTCTTGAAAATAAGGCATTAATGTCCAACTGAATTAGTCGCCATAAGATGCATCGCGAATACATTATTACACAAGCCAATTGCCCCATGTCAACAAAAATGTATTTTGTTTACACTATTACGGACGCTACTGGAAAAACGTTAGAATGAAGCTATCCCAGAGCAAACGGAGGCTGCGCCATGCAGCTCACGCTTTACACCGACTACTCACTGCGCGTACTCATCTACCTCGCGCTGAAGGCCGACCAGCCGGCCACCATAGGTGAAATTGCGACCTACTACGGCATATCACGCAACCACCTCGTGAAGGTGGTTCACAATCTTGGACTCAGTGGCTTTGTGCATTCTACCCGGGGGAAACACGGAGGCCTAAGGCTTGCCCGGCCCGCTGACCAGATTAACGTCGCCGACGTTGTCCGAAACACAGAACCCAATTTCAATGTTGTCGGCTGTTTTGACGCCCAGGCGGACCCGTGTAGCGCTGGGCCCGTCTGCGCACTGAAACCCCTATTAAGCGAGGCTTTAGCCAGTTTTCTCGCCGTATTGGGGCAAAGAACCGTGGCCCAATTGATCAAACCGGGCGTCCAATGGTCACCCGTGCAGCTCAGCGGAACCCTCGCTACTGCCTTGAGCGCTAACACAAAAAACGCCTAATACTATCGCCCCAATGGCTTCATTTAGCCTGAAGGGATTGCGCACGCTGGCAATTCGAAAAAGAAGAGTGCGCCCTGACCCGAGGGTGAAGTGAAACCTATCCGCCCCCCGTGTTGTTCAATGATGCGACGCGAAATATACAGCCCCAAACCGCTCCCACTGATTTGTGCGGCCTGATCCTCGGGTGCCCGTTTGAATCGCTCAAACACCTGAGCGTGAAAATGCTCGGGTACGCCAGCTCCATGGTCGCGCACACTCACGCGTACAAAACTGTCGATCCAGTCAATTCGCACGTCAACCTCGCTGTTGCGGGCACTGTGCTTGACCGCATTCGAAACAAGATTTGTCAAAACCTGTTCAAGCTTAGCGGCATCGCCTTCCACCCAGGCTCCCGCTGCGTCATTCTGCAAAACCAGCTCAACCGCTGCGTGGCGTGCAAGTGGCGCGTTGATTTCAAGTGCATCGCGTACCAGCTTGCCGACGTCAACGGGTTGGTGAGCAAGATTCAAATGGCCGGACCCTATTTTTTGCACGTCGAGAATATTGCTAATCAGCAAGAGCAATCGCTCACTATTGCGATCTGCCATTTCAACAAGATTCTTAGCGGCGGCCGGAAGCTCGCCTCCCAGCCCACCGCGTATTAAACCTAGTGCCCCCCGAATCGCGGTCAACGGCGTACGCAATTCGTGGTTAATGGTGGTGACAAAATCATCTTTAAGGCGCTCCGTCTCCACCCGCTCGGTAACGTCGGCACCCACCGCCCACACGCGCCACCCGGGAATAGGAAACTCGCCAGAGATGTTTGACCACGAAATAACGCGCACGCCCCCATTCTTGGCTACGCAACTCAACTCCACGTTGTGGAAAACATCACCAAATTGGGCTGTAACCTCAGGCATATCCAAGCTAGTCGTGCCGTCGGGAAGCAGCCATCGGAGCAACTGCGGATCCTGAATAATTTCGTCGCGCGTATAACCCGTTACGCGCTCACATTCTTTGTTCCACGCCACCGGCACATTGTTGTTATCGAAGGCAATGAGCATGACAGGCATATTCTCCACCACAGCGCGCAGCCTCGCCTCGCTGTCACTCAGATTCCGTGCCGAGCCTGCCAACCTATCAGCCGTTTCATTGAGTGTGGCGCCCAAGACTTCGATTTCTTCGCACAGATGGGTTACGGGCAAGCTTGCCCCGCGTGACAGTGTGATGCCACGCGCAAAATTGGCAAGATCGCGCAATGCACGCAGCCGGGGGCGCAAGAACAGCAACAACACAGTCATGGCGATAAGAAACGCCACGCCACCCACTAACGCTGTTTCGCTATAGATTTTCCGTTTGTTCTCGACGACGGATCCCATATCAGACACTACGCGCACCCATCCCACGGTGTCGCTGACTCGCGCAGGAGACCACGTAATCAGACTTTCCCCGACGATCTCTTGCTCAGGAACCCCACTCACGGGCGGTGCTAACCGAATAATTTGGAAGCGTGGATGTAACTGTCCATCACCACCCAATCGCACCTGACTGAGCACGTTTCCGCGCGGGTCGGTCACTGCCAATTCCCGCAGCGCGGAACTTACCAAGGAAAAACGCAGAGCCTGTTCAAGCGAAATGTAATCGTTAACGACCAGATATATAGACAAATTAGTGGCAAGTTCTCGCCCTAACATTTGCGCATCGCGTCGCAGGCCTTCTTCGATATCTTCAGCGCGCTGGTTAGCTACATAAGCACCGCTGACAAACAGCGCCACCAAGAGGCAGACCAAAGCCAATGCGGAAATCTGAAAATTAAGACTGCGAAAATTCAGAGTGAACCCCCAATCAGATTTACGAACAAAGGCCGCGCCAAGATCGCGCGGTCTAATCGCCACCCACGCCTGTTTTAACCCGGTGCGATTCAAGGTTCAACCGCTCAATATCGGCATAGTCTCGCTCGTAATCGGCCAAAACCGGCTTGGCAAAGTTGACTGCGGCCAGCAGTGCTTGCCCCGCCGAATCGTTTACTAGAGCAAGAACGGCATCGATAATCTTCTTCTGAACATCTTTTGGCACACGCGGGTGTGCCAAGAGCGGATGAGGAACGATGCCCGGCGTCTCGTAGAGGACTCTCAACTGGCTTCGCAATTCGGCCGGCTCCTTATCCAACGTCGAGGCAACTCCACCACCGGCGTCAACCTGGCCCAGAAAAACCGAGCGATACACGTTTTCATGTACCCCCAAATAGACCGAACGGAACGTGAGGCCAAATTTACTCGACAATAAGGCGCGCGGGTATAGGGACGCGGCCATGGCGTTTGGCCCTGGGAACCCGACGGCCTTCCCAGCAAGATCTTGGACAGATCTGATGCCACTGTCCGCGCGAACCACGATAATCCCGGTCAACTTATGCGCGTCATCCCGGAGGATTGGCTGATAGCCGTGGCGCTTACGGCCCATAACCGCATACAGCGGATTACCAAATGTAAAATCCGGCACTCCGTCAAGGAAGTCCGCTTCGAACTTCTCACGGCTGTCGTAGACCATAAGCTTTAGCGTGACACCCGAGTCTGCAGAAATGCGCTTCAACAAAGGCGCCCACGCCTCCACCGTGGCCCGCGCGGATTGTTGCGGCGCGCGGGCAAACCGATATTCGGTTGGCTCTGACGCAAACGCTGACGCGGTCACACTGGCGATGAGAATCAAGGATAGAAACAATCGAAAATTCAACTGATGTTTGCAATTACGCATCATAGGAAGACCACAGTTAACCAAAGATCGATCGCTTTCAGCACAAACGGCACCACCAGCGACAGATACATCGTTCGCGGAGCGCCGACTCCATGCACACTATGGACCGGAACGCCTGCGTGTTTGACGTCTCACGAACCTCAGCATAGCCACCGCCGACTGACAGACGGTGAGCTGCGCAAGGAAATGGAAGCGACAAAGCATCATACTAGAAGACACTGTCCGGCGTGCTATTCAATACCGCCAAGTCAGTGTGGGAAGTGGTCATGACTAAATTATGGTGGCTATGGGTGGACTCGAACCACCGACCTCAGCATTATGAGTGCCGCGCTCTAACCAGCTGAGCTACATAGCCGTCTTCGAAAGGACGGCAATTTTCGTGGTTCCGACCACGAATGTCAAGGCGATCGAGTCGCAAATTTTAAATCGAGCCATCTAAACCGCAAATCCATTGGACGAACCTCCAAACAGGCCCTAGCATGTCACCTTTCGCGCAAATTTTTATTTTTTCGGTGTTCAATGAAAGGTAATAGAATGCTAGAACTCAAAGGAATGAGTTTCCCCGAACTGTTCGATTCTGCTGGGCTTTCCCGCCTTGACGCCCGTTTTTTTGATTGCGTTAGGATTTCTGATGCAGCCCTGGCCGAGCGGCTGAACGCCTACCGTACGGGAGCAATACGTAATAGTCTTGCCGTCAGTGAGCTTTTGCTCGCGCTCTCCCCCATTCTTGATGACTTCATCACCGCGCTCTTCGGCATTGAACCTGAAGCGGCCACGGCACGCCTCGCCACACTGGCCCACGACCCAGTCATGGCATTCAAGAAGCAGTTCGTCGCCCGCCGTGCCCGTCGCTACCGCGGCACCATCGACCTTTCGCTCGATCAATTACACTCCGCGCTGGAACAAACCCTGCTGGATTTGGGCTACGAACACGCCGACCGCGAGGCCGCCACCGCCAACTATGCTCTGACCCTTTTGGCCGACGAGCAAGCCAATGCCACCGCCATTGAAACGCTAACACAATGGTGCGCGCTCTGCCTCAAAGACGACCGCCACGTTCAGCATTGGGTGAGCTTCAAGCTGCCGCAGCGCATCGACCACGCCCACTTAGTGCCATTACAGCCTGTACATTTTTACGGCGCCGACCGACAACAGAGTTCGCCCGACCACTTCCGCCGACGCGACGGCTTCAAGCTGACGGACGCCCGAATGAGCGCGCGCCAGATCCAAGATGAAGTGCACTACTGCATTTACTGCCATGACCACGACGGCGATTTTTGCTCCAAGGGCTTTCCGGAGAAAAAAGGCCAGCCCGAGCTGGGCTTCAAGATAGATCCGTTGGATGTGACCCTCACCGGCTGCCCGCTGGAAGAAAAAATCTCCGAAATGCAGGTCGCCAAGCGTGATGGCCTCACCATTGGCGCATTGGCCATCGCAATGATCGACAACCCGATGATCCCCGCCACCGGTCATCGTATTTGCAACGATTGCATGAAGGGCTGCGTCTATCAAAAGCAAGACCCAGTCAACGTTCCACAAATCGAAACTCGCGTACTCACCGACGTCCTGGCCCTCCCTTGGGGCGTGGAAATCTACGATTTGCTCACGCGCTGGAATCCATTGCGCAGCCAACAATATCTAGCCAAGCCCTATAACGGCCGTAAGGTGTTGGTTGTTGGCATGGGGCCGGCCGGGTTCACCATGGCGCATCATCTAACACTGGAAGGATGTGCGGTGGTCGGCGTGGACGGCCTCAAAATCGAGCCACTACCGGCGCATTTACTCAATGAACCCGTCCGCAATTGGGACGATTTAGTCGAGCCACTGGATGAACGCATCCTGCTCGGCTTCGGCGGCGTAGCCGAATATGGCATTACCGTGCGCTGGGACAAGAATTTCTTAAAGCTGATTTATTTGAGCCTGGCGCGGCGCGCTAACTTTCAAGCCTTCGGTGGCGTACGCTTGGGCGGCACGCTAACGCTGGAAAACGCCTGGGAACTGGGTTTCGACCACGTCTGCTTGGCCGTCGGCGCCGGGCTGCCGCGCATTCTCAGTATCGGCAATAGTTTGGCCCGCGGTATGCGACAGGCCAGCGACTTCTTGATGGCACTGCAGCTAACTGGCGCTGGCAAAGACTCGAGCCTAGCGAACCTGCAACTGCGCCTTCCAGCCGTTGTGATTGGCGGCGGCCTCACGGCCGTTGATACCGCAACCGAAGTGCAAGCCTATTACATCAAGCAGGTGGAAAAAGCGCTGACACGGCACGAAGCGTTGGTCGCCAGCATTGGCGAAGCCAAGATCTACGCCGGCATGCCGGACGAAGATGTAGAAATCCTCAACGAGTTCTTGTTACATGGCCGCTCCGTTCGCGTAGAGCGAAGACGCGCCGCTTCGGCCGGCGAAGCACCCAATTTCACGCCCCTCCTGCACGCCTGGGGCGGTGTTACCCTCGCCTATCGGCGCGGATTAGATGAATCGCCCGCCTACACCCGCAACCATGAAGAAGTCATCCAGGCCATGGCCGAAGGCCTATTCTATTTGGAAGGCTGTGACCCAGTGCGGGTCGAGCTCGATCAATACAAACATGTACGCGCACTGGTTTGCCGCACCTCCACGCGCAGCGACGGCAAATGGCAGTCAACCAACGACGAGATCACGCTTCCTGCCCGCGCGGTGTTTGTCGCGGCCGGTTCCGTGCCTAACACCATTTATGAACGTGAATATCCCGGCACGTTCAAGCTTGAAGACAATCATTTCCTCGGCCATGTTCACCACTCAAGCGAGCTACAACCGGTGGCCGTCGCGGCTCATTGCAAAGAACCCGAGTTTGGTGCCTTCACCTCGGTCAACGCCGACGGTCGCTTGGTGAGTTATTTGGGCGACACCCATCCGGTATTTCATGGCAGCGTAGTCAAGGCCATTGCTTCGGCAAAGCGCGGCTACCCGCAGGTCATCACCGCCTTAGAAAACCTAGCCGCACCGCAAACCACCGACTTGGCGAGCTTCCGCGCTAACATGCAACACTTGCTAACGGCACGCATTGCCGAAGTAAAACGCACCAATCCCGCTGTTACAGAAATGTGGGTGCGGGCGCCGATGGCGGCACGCAACTTCAAGCCTGGCCAATTTTTTCGCATGCAAACATTTGAATCCTTGAGCCCAGTAGTCGCCGGCACACGGCTGCAAGTACCCCTACTTACTGTTAGCGGAACCGGCGTCAAAGACGACATGATTCGGCTCATGGTGCTGCAATGGGGTTCGGGGCCACGCTTGGTGGGCCGCCTCAACCCCGGTGATCCGGTCGTGTTGATGGGCCCAACGGGTGCACCGACCGATATACCTGACGGCAAGACGGTAATGATTGTTGCCGGCCGTTGGGGTGCCGCCGTGATGCACGACATCGGCCCCGCTCTGCGTGCCGGAGGAAATAAGGTCATTTACGTGGCTGCATTCAGCCGTGCCGATGAACTCGACAATCAAACCGAACTGGAAGAGGCCGCCGATCAGATCATTTGGTGCACCGCCGCTGAACCGCGCATTCAAGCGCGCCGACCGCAAGACATCAGCGTTGCCGCTACCGACATGATTAAGCTGTTGCACGACTACGCGGGTGGCGGATTGGGCACCAACGAAACCCATCTGCCATTGAGCACCGTTGATCGCATCATGGTAATGGGCTCGACCAGCCTGCTCAAGGCCTTCCAAAAGGAATTACGCAGCTCACTAAAGCCGTTGTTACCTCCTGATGTAGAAGCCCTCGGCACCGCCGGCAGCCCAATGCAGTGCATGCTCAAAGGCGTGTGCGCACAATGCGTGCAATGGCAAATCGACCCCGAAACCGGCGCTAGAACGCGCCCCGTTTTCTCTTGCGCGCAACAAGACCAACCGCTGGAGTGGTTGGACTTGGACAACCTCGCCGCCCGGCAATCACAGAACCGGCTAACGGACCGGCTGACCGGATTGTGGTTGGATTATATTTTGAAGCAGGAAGTGACTGCGAGTTAGAAACGGGTGACTGTCATGGGCAATGCGTTAGAGCGGAGGATTCGCTGTTATCGCATTGCCCACGACAAAATCAAGGCCACCAAAAGCAGAAAAGAAATCACCTGCCAAAACAACAGCGGATTGCGCTGATACAAAGGTGACCGCAGGTGCGAGGTGCCTGCCGCTCCGTGGGCCAATCCATTTTCCAACTCAAACGCGAGCTCCATCGCATCCGCGTGGCGACCCGCTTTATCAGCACTAACTGCTTTCATAACCGCCCGATCCAGCCACGCCGGCAAATCAGGTCGGTGCGTTCCCAGCGCGGTTACTTTCTGAAAACGCGGTTTCGAAAACGGCTCAATTTCGCCATACGGATAGTGCGCTCCGCAAAACAGTCGGTAAAGGGTGATGCCCAATGCGTACACATCGGATTTCTCATCGCCGCGCTCGCCGGCGAAAAGTTCCGGCGCCATATAGCTCGGTGTGCCAGGAATATCTTCGTTGCCGGCCTCGCGTATACTCGGCAATCGCGCAACACCCAGGTCTAACAGCTTCAAGCCACCATTGACCTCCAGCATGACGTTGTCGGGCTTGATATCCCGATGAACGATCCGCAGCCGATTCAACGCGCTGACCGCTTTGCAAAGCCTAAGACCCAATTCAACACCTTCGGCCAGACTGATACGTGTACCGGTCGCCAGATATTGTTCTAACGTTTGCCCCTGGTAAAAAGGCATCACTGAATAGAGGCGCGTTTGCCGGCCCGGCGGCAATTCGATTACCTTCGCGACAAACGGACTAGCTACGCGTGCAGCAATCCATGCTTCTCGAACAAAGGCGCGCCGATAAGCTGCATCGGTGGCCACCCTTGGCTGAGGAAATTTCAGTACAACCGCGCGATCCCCTTTCGTATCTTGGGCCTGAAATAAGCGGCTATATCGCCCGCTCGCAATTTCGGCAACAAGCACAAAGCCATCCACCGCCTCGTTTAACTTCGGTGGGTCGGATATGGGTAGCGTTTCAATTGTACGCTCGAGATCCGATTGATCCGCATCCGGCAACCCAACCACATCCAGCACCAACACGGTGGCGTTGTCCTGACTGCCGGCGTCCAACGCCGCTTGCACTAAGCGTTGCGCATCT
>Ga0315270_10002295_pt1 | contig 10110 bp, 13 predicted proteins | sample C1_bottom_MG_FD_204932 | JGI IMG/M metagenome (GOLD analysis project Ga0315270, IMG submission 204932) | Sediment microbial communities from Yellowstone Lake, YNP, Wyoming, USA - C1_bottom | ecosystem: Environmental > Aquatic > Freshwater > Lake > Sediment | place: USA: Wyoming | collected... | reverse complement strand
ATTAGTCATCTTCGGCCAAATCGCCACGGGCGAAGATACCGCCCACGAAGTCCAGAACATCCGTCGCCGACCGCTCGTTGTACCCGTATTGCTTGATGAGCCGGGTCTTGATGGCGTCGATCTTTTCCTGAATGTCCTTATCTACAACTGTCGCTCCGCTGACATTCAAGGCACTCAACTTAATGGTGTCCTTAACGTCCTCGAACAGCTTGGCTTCGAGAGCCTTGCGGAGCTTAGGATTGCTATCCCAGCGGAACTGCTTGCCCTTGTGAGCCAAGTCACCGATGAACGCTGCAATCTGACGCCGGAAGTCTTCGCAGCCCGTGTCCGGGATTTGAATCTTCTCTTCAATCTGTCGCATCAGTCGCTCATCCGGCTTGCGGTCTTGACCAGTGATCGGGTCTTTCATCTTCGACTTGTTGATGAAGGCCATCACATTGTCAATGTAATTCGTGCAGAGTCGAATAATTGCGTCTTCGTCGCCCACCAGAGCCTTCTGTACCTCAGCCTTCAAGATTTCGGTCAGCTTCTTGAGAGCCAAGTCGATGCAGGAAAGGTAACGACCGACCTGTTCCTTGTTGGACAATAGAGAAGAATGTTCCAGGCCATCCCGAAGTTCATTCAACACCATGAACATATTCACATAGTCATGGTTATTGGCCAAGCAGTTGGAAATCTTATCCTGGAGGTATCGCACGGATACACCGCCCGACATGCCCTCATCAGGATACTTATCCTTCATTTCCTTGACGGCATCTTCAGTCCAGCCCGCCAAGAGCTTGTTGTCATACAGTTCGGCCTTCTCAACAAGGGTGATCTTGCCATCCTTGTCATCAGCCAACCGTGTCAACACACTCCATAGAGCAGCGATTTCCAAAGTGTGAGGAGCAATGTGCTGCTTCACCTTCCCTGGACCATAATCCTTCTGCAAGATGCGGAGTTCTTCAGACCACTTGAGGGTGTAAGGAACGTCGATCTTGGTGGTACGGTCACGGAACGCTTCCATGTACTGATTGCTCTTGAGCTTCTGGAATTCCGGGTCGTTTGTGTGGGCGATGATCGCCTCATCAATGCTGACCTGGGAGAACTTCTTCGGCTTGATGCTTTGCTCTTGCGAAGCACCCAAGAGGTCGTACAAGAACGCAGTATCGAGCTTCAGAGCTTCGATGAACTCGATGATGCCACGGTTTCCAACGCAGAATTCGCCGTCGAAAGAGAATGCCCGTGGGTCGGAGTCGGAGCCGAAGTTGCCGATCTGACGGAAGTTGATGTCACCAGTAAGCTCAGTGCTGTCCTGGTTCTTCTCATCCTTCGGCTGGAAGGTTGCAATACCGCAACGATCAGCTTCGCTGTAGACCTTACGAACAACTCGAATGTGCTTCTCCAGCACTTGTTCCAAGTCGCCATCATACTTCTTGAGGAAGTAAGTCATGAACTTCTTGCACAGCGGGTTCAACTCATCTGCACAACGGAGTGTGTAGAGTTCTTGTTGCCGTTCTTCTGGAGAGATTTCTTCAAGAATACGATTCAACTCATCAACGATGGGCTGACGCACTTCCATTGGAAGTAACTTGAGAGGTTGCTCGTGCATTGGGCATGGACATTCTGCTTCTGTGTAAACACCGTCTACACCTGTTGGCAGATTGATCCACCTATAGCTGTACCATGCACCGGCATCTGTACGGGAGAACTTCTCCATACTTCGCTTGAGCAAGCGACACAGTGTTGACTTCGAGCTACCGACCGGGCCGTGCAGCAAGAGAATACGGCGTTCTGTTCCGTAGCCGCCAGCCGCTCCCTTGATGAACTTAACCAGAGCGTCCTTCATTGGTGCCAGACCAATGATTGGATAATCCGGGTCATCGAAGAAGACATAGTTGGTGTATGTCTTCCGGTACTCTTCAATCGTACTATGACCCTTTTCCATAATCATGTCGAAAAGCGTCTGCCAAGCATTGCGAAGCAGATAAGGCTGCTTGTAGCAAAGCTCCAGGTATTCATCGAAGGTCATTTCAGCGTGCAACGCACGGAATTGATTTCGATTAAAATTGCCAATTACTTTCTTCAGGGTTGTTGTCATTTTTCCTCCAAGGAGCATATATCCGGTACGAGCAAGATGGAATATAGCCGCTGAATATTTGTCGTTCAAGACCCAAAATACAAATCCCAAAAAATATTCAAGATATTCAGCGGGTGGTCTTCTTGGATTATAAGAGAGGATATGACAAAGAAAAAGTCCAGGAGGTTAATCCTGGACTTTTTTTACTTATTTCACTTCGCCCCACGCATCATTACTCTCAAGGTCATTTATTGGGTTGTATGGTTCGGCACTGCCGCCATGCTCCTCTGCTGCTTGTCTTTCAGCAATAACCTTGGGTAAATTATGGTGGAAACGATAGTCGTGACCTGACGATTCGCTATTCCATCGGTCAGTTCCTTCAGGATTGGAAAACATAAAGTTGCAAGCTGACACCATCTTTTCTTTGCGCTTACATCCACAATGAGGACACTGAACTCCTTTGTACTTGTTCGTTTCGTCATACGGGGTGAATTCTTCGTACACTTTCTTGCACTTTTTGCATTCAAAATCGTAGCGTGGCATTATTCTTCCTCTAGCTTTCTAAGCTGTTTGTAGGCGTCGTCAATCATTTTTAACTTAGTAGTGTGTCGGCAAAACCACCACCAAATTGACTTTTCGCAAGTGCGAATAGCTGTTCTGAGAATACGATGATTCAAGTCACGATGGACAAAACGAATTTGCAATTGCTGAATTGCCTGTTCTTCTTCCATGATGGCCTTGTATTGCTCGTCGCTGAGTTCGCCTTCGCCTTCGCCTTGTTCTTCACTGAAAAATTTGTCAACGTCCTCACGATATTCTTCGTTGTCGTCGTAATTGAACCTTCTCATGTTATCCCCTTGATACGGTTAAAAATAAAGGAGTCGCTGCGCTCCAGAGTCGCCCAATCCTTGATTCGTTAGCCGTTAAATCGCCTTGGCTATACTTAACACCAAACAAGAAGGGGCAACTCATCTTATTTATCCAGGATGATGTAACAAACTTGCCCCAGCCACTTGAATATGTAACGAAAGGACATGGGCGAGCCTCTTTGCAATCACAAGATAGCTCCGCATCTAGCCATCTTACTTCAGAGAGTGATTCTGGTGAAAATCCTGCTTCATCAAAGTCCCTTATACAGATGTAATCTGGAGATACCACCAATAAAGGTTTAGAAACGCCGTGATCGAGAGCAGCTTGAATCTGGCCTGCCTCGTCGGTTTCTTTGTGAAGAATAAAAGGGATTTTGCATTTACGGGTCCAAACAAACAGATCGTGCTTCATCAGCCTGCGATGTGAGGCGACGAAAACCTTAGCATCAGGCAAATTCTTGGTTAGTGAATACCAACACAAAAAAGACATCCAATTATGGTGCGGCAGATAATCGCAAGCGATCAAAATATTCAGACCGTCTCCGGTCGATGATATTGTCATACCATAAGAGAGTTAGTGGCTCACACGCTTCATCACAATCCCGCTACTGGTTTGCCATTTCTTGGGACGGGGTGAACTGTATTGACATTCAAGCCAGTAAAAGTGGGCTTGGCCGGTTTAGCGGGATTAACGACGCTAAACATTTTGCCGGGCGAATGGCCCGTACCCATGCCGTACAGCTTTACTCGCTTCTCTTGTTCGTCCAGATATTGAAGGAATGTCATCATGCTACACTATCTATGATGTTCAGCCAAAATTGAAGCTGAGGAGTAAATATAAACATGAAGACATTCAAAGAATTCGCAGCAGGAAAAGGCTGGGTGTTTGCCGAAACTACCCCGTCCATTAGCAACAAAATTGCTGATGTAGGTAATATGGTGGCCAAAAAGAACCCTAAAGTGCTTCCTGGCCTAACCGCTGTGCCAGTTATCAAACAAGCACTCACACAAGACGCCAACGTAGAAAAATTGGTCCAAAAAGACCCAACTGCCGCTGGTGCTGTGGGCGCTTATCTTGGTGGGCCAGATGCAGCAAAACAACTTGGCGCACGCTAATGAAACAACGAAACAAAGAGTGTTTCGTATTCATCTTCTCGACCATAGGTTTTCTTATGGCAACAGTTGCAAAGAGTAATCCCATTACTTACCTCGAACATCAGATCAGGTCTATCGACAAAACGCTTGATGTGGTGGGCATTCAAAGTTATTCGATGTCCCTTCTTGGAACGGTCAAAACAAATACGACAAGTCCAATTGTCCCTAGAAAAGACCGACTTCCTCCACTCAACTCAACTGGCATTTTGGGCGACCTCACATAACTTGACTTTTATTATATATTCCGACACTCCATTTTTAATCCCAAAACTCTTGTCCGTCTTTCCAGTAATGCAGAACCCATCGACCACTTGTTGAAAAATACTTTCGATCTATTTTAATTTCACCTGCATGTATTTTTCTGTGGCATAACGCACAAGCGACTATCGTATTAAAATCTGTATATTTTCCGCCTTGCGATCCTTCGACAATACGGTGAACGTCTAAAAGAGCATAATTATCGCAGTCACAAAAATAACACTTACCAATAGATTTTTTTGCCATTACTTTGTTTATCAGTTTTCGCCGTGCCATATTTCCTCCACAGAATCATATCTATGGAAGAACAAACATCAACTTAGGAGTATTGCCATGAAGTGTGAATCTTGTGATTGTGGATGTGATTGTTGCAAAAACGCTTGCTGCGATGGCAAGTGTTGCGACAAATGTAAGTGCAAAAAATGCGACTGTGGATGCAACTGTCTTGAATGCGATTGCAGTTCCGATAAGAAGTGCTGCGATGCTTGCACCTGTTCAAATTGCAAAACTAAGTAACTTCAGGATTGCCGTTCAATACAAAGAGTTGGTAGCAACTGACTCTTTGTATTGTTCAATGATCTCAGGATGATGTTGAATCACAAATGCAAAGAACGCTTTATGTTAGTGTGTATTTCCTGTTGAAAAATTATTGCGAATTAGATCAAAAATAAAGGAAGCAATATGAGAGATTTTTGGACATGGCTAAGGCTAAAAGAAACCTTTCAAGAAGGAGACCCAAATTGGTGGAAACCACAAGAGGATCGAGACGATGAATTACTGAAAAATCTAGGAGATAAATATGGGTTCAATGTTCCAAAGAAGGACGGCGAGTCTGATACCCAGAAAATGAATAGACAACTTAATCCACCTCGTAAAGCAGACCCTTATTCATGGAACGCTTTGAACGGACAATCTTCAAGTCATACAGATGAAATTTTCATGCAAGATATACAATACGACATTAGAGATGCGATTACAAATAATCAGAATGGTTTGTGGTGTACAATGCCAGTCTGGGGACTTAATGGAATGAGACAAACCGATCCAGAAACAGGAGACAGACATCCAAATGATGATAATTCCGGTGATGTAATTAAAAACATAGCTTATATTGAGGTTATGAAAAGCAATGATGTTAAAAATGCTTTTCATCTTGATGCCGACATGCCCGATGGGGAGGTTGATTCTTTCATGAATCATGTCGGTCGCTACTCATACCTTAGTCCATCAGATCATTATGATCCAAATGATTCTGATATGGTAAAAGAAACATTGTCCAGAATTCCAAAAGTTAAAATAGTTATTGGTGGTTCAATGGATCAAGACGAACGATCAAGTGGCACACTGGACCTATCGGTGTCCCATCCTTCCACGAACGATGCTCACATAGTTTACATGGAACTCCAAAGATTGAACCAAGAACAATTATTGCAACGAATGCAAAATCTGCAAAGAATGACAGCAGATCAAGCTGCTCAAAGTATCATAGATTATTGTAAGAAAAAATTGGGAACAGGGCCAGGGTTGGAACAAAGCCGACCCTCATGAAGATCGACATCGACGTTCAAAAGCACAAACGCCGTGGCACCCCGGATGGTCCTAATGAAAACATTTGCAATGTATGTTGAGAACCGTGAAGAACAGATCGGGTGATTATCGTGCTTGACCTTGAATCTACCACGACGCTTGGTGCTGTATATTTCACCCTCTTTGTTGATGAAATATCCTGGATAATTAAGTATTGGTTTCATGACTTCATCTAGTTGACTGAGCTTTTATTTTTTCAACTATTTTTGTCGTTGACAACCCGCCGACCATTGGAACTGTCACTACTTCGTTCACTATTCCATAGCCAACAATATCTTCTTTTTTATATTCTCCACCCTTTACCAATACATCTGGCTTGATTCGCTTGATAATTTCAAGTGGCGTGTTTTCACTAAATGGAATGACGAAATCTACAAATTCCAATCCGGCCAAAAGAGCCATGCGATCATCCAGAGAAACAAAAGGTCTTCCTGGTTTGAGTTTAGCTACGCTTTCATCGGTGTTCACAGCAACAACCAACTTGTCGCCAAGACTCCGTGCATATCGTAGCGTCTCTAAATGCCCAGCATGAAGAATATCAAAACAACCATTTGTGAATACCAACTTGTATTTTCTATTTTGGAATATCAACTCTGGATGTGTGTCGATAATCTTATTGGCAGTTGGATCAAACGTATAAAGAATATCAGTTCTGGATAGTGGCTTATTGTGTCTATTCTTGACGTATAACGAGCCAGCCCGCCACGCAATTTCCGCAGCCTCACGAATTTTCATTCGATAGCCCAAAGACATTGCCAGAAATGCCGTGAAGCAATCGCCAGCACCAATAACCGACTCGGCTGGAGGAAACGGCTGGGTTGGACGAATCTCATAAACGCCATCTCGGTCAAAAACTGTGACGCCCTGGCCCGCCTGTGTGATGATGACAGCTTCACAGCCAAGCCTGTTCAACAAGTAAATTCCGGCCTCATTGACAGTGCTGCATCCCGATAGGGATAAAGCCTCTTGCTTGTTAGGCTTGAAGATAGTGCATCCCCGCCAACGATCCAGATCGCCAGATTTAGGGTCAACAATTGAGATGGGACATTCTGGAATCAATAAGTCAGTATATTTGGAAAACACGCCTTTGTCGTAATCTGAAAATATTAGGACATCAAAATATTCAGCCGTCTGCTGTGCTTTTTCATATAACTCGAAACACTTCTTGTCCAAATCGGACCCCAGCCCATAATGGTGTTCTTCTACATCCCACCTGTAAGTAGGGAAATCATCACTGTAGAATCTACGTTTCCTTGGAATACGGGTGGATATATTTACACACATCGCTGTATTGACACCCTTTAACCGCAGCGAAGTGTCTGCTGACGCATCAGTAAAGGAAATTAAATTGATATTGGCATTAAAGTTTTTGAACTGATAAGCGACGTTAGCAGCACCGCCTGGAAAATCCTCAGACTTATCGGTGTCGGAGTGCATAACGGGAATGGGGAATTCCGGGGAAATCTTCTTGACCCGTACATTGAAATACTCGTCAAGCATTGCGTCCCCAATGACGCCAACTTTCACTGCTGGGCTGATCGCCTCTAACTTCAAGAATTTTTCTAATATGCTCATGGTGTTCTCCTGTCAGCATAAACGAGTATGCCAAAAGAAAAACGCCCATGACCAACAAGGTCACGGGCGTTTGACAAGGAGAAACCTATCCACTTGTATTATAGCTTACTTAGGAAGAACCGTCAGACCGAAGAGTTTTGCCTTTTCAGCCCATTCCGCTTGCTCCCGGCTATTGTCGGATTCCAACGGCGGGGCATGGCCCTCGACATTCCATCCAACGTATCGCTGAAGGGCTTCAATCTCCAGCCTAGTCAGCTTGATCGCCCCACGATGATCGTGGTAGTCATTCCAGGCTTCTACGGCCACTGGCACAATAGGCTCGATCAACTTGAGCATCGCATCAGCGAAGACCCTGATTTCCATCTGAGCGTGCTTGTCGCATCGCAAACCGAGGAAGTGGAATAGATTGTGGAGATCAATTTTCCAATACCACTCGGTATAGTTGTTGACCGGCAGAATCATACGGGACTGCTCACGAGCGACACCCTTTTCAATGTACTCTTGGTAAGTGGCGTATGCCTTGTCGCATGTCTCATTCAGAACATCCAAGAAACCCTGGGCGTCCATCGTAGACATCTGCTGATCGCCGCCTTGTTTATTCGTCTTAGACTGCTGGCGAATATTGTCGAGATCAGGGATATAAAACTCATCCTTCATAACCGAATATCGACCGCTATATTCGTTCACATTGGCAGTGCGGTGACGAATCCATTGTCTCGCCACAAAGATTGGCATCTTGCAATGGAACTTGAACTCCACCATTTCAAACGGAGTCGTGTGAGTGTGCCGAAGCAAATATCGAATCAATCCCCGATCTTCGCTGACAGACTTGGTTCCGTCACCATAGGAAACTCTGGCAGCTTGAACGATAGCATAGTCGGCAGTTGTGCCGGGAACCAGCCTTGGCATGGCGTCCACAAGTTTGACAAAACCTTTGTCCAGGCAATTGATCTGGAGCGTGTCCAGGTTGGTCAGTACGTCGTGCATTACTTGCTTGCTCCCATTAGTGATTGAATCATAGTCCACGCCTCCCCTTTGGAGATGTCGTCTACACCTTTATAACCCAACTTTCTGAGTGTGTAAATCTGACCTGTCGTTGCAGGTCGGCACTCCTGCATTTTAGACGGCTTCCTTCCAGAAGGCAGTCGAAACCTATTGATTTCCTGGCGTTGTTTTTCAGCAGCCACGTCTTCACGAGAAGCTCTCAATAAAGCTGAGGCTGTATCAATGGCATACTGGTCAGGGTATTGATTTGCAGCCCAATGTATCAATTCGTGACATGATTTACAAACAACTTCAAGGTCTTCTTCAGTCTCTTGTCCCATTCGTTCGTAAGAACGGTGATGAACTTGTATTCTGTCACTACTGCCGCAGACTTCACACTTAGACCCCCTAGATGTGCAAACGGCTATGCTGCGAGTACGCCATTCAGGAGACACGATATACTCATAATAACTTAGATAACCGCCATACTTGGCTCGCCGAGCGTCAAAAAATTCAGCTTTAGACTGAGCGATGAACTCTTCCTTGAAGATGCCTCCTTCAAGAGTCCAATTGTGGCGATTGTCTCTACATCTATCAGGACATTTCAAAAACTCAAATCCGTAAGTGCTGACGCCCTTCACCATATTGTGACCACAACCGTAGCACTCATAATTGCCTAACTCATCCTTGTTGAGTTGCGAAGGTCGCTCCATTACAGGTTTAACCGACATATGAATTCCCTAGCTAATTACAGCAACATCTTTTTCAATTTTAATGTCTGTGCAAAACCCTTGCACAACGCCCTTGGGCTGGGTACGGTTGGTTTTAGTGTTGGTGGGAACCAAACACTGAATGTCTTTTACAAAATAGCATTTCTTTCTGAAATGAACAGACCAAGTGACTTGACCAGTTTTCTTGGTCATTGGTTTGTTGAAATGGTAAAAGAATCGGTATGGCACATTAAGCCCTGGCAAGTATTTTGCGAAATCTCTTGATTCGTTCGGACTTAGAAACCTGCGGCAAGTGATGGATGAAAGAAAAGCTGAAATACTCTTCCGAGTTGAATTCGACGGCGGGTATTTCTTTGATTTTTTCTTCTGGATAAACCCTTAGTTCCAACAAGTGGATAAAAGCTCGCTGTTCCCACCAACCATCGTTGATGAACTGGTCTTGATGCCACGCACAGTTGAGGAAATCTTTATTCAAGTCTGTGTTTCGCATCATGAACACGCCACTGTTCAGTGCAGCCCAATTGCAGGCAAAATAGAAGTCCTTGCCATCCTCTGCGATGTCTTCCAGCCTGATTTTATTATTGACAATTATTGCATCGGTGTCAATCCAAAGTACGAAGTCCACGCCGGTTTCAAACGCCTTCAGGACTTCTTTGATCTTATACCAAGCTGCTGGCCGTTCTTTGTCAACGATTCGGTTGACAAAGCATTCATAGCCGTGCAGTTCGCAGTATGAAATGATGGTTGGACTGGTGAGTTCCTGGAGGTCGGCGTAACCTTCGTCACAAGCCGTGACCACTGCAAACTTCATATCCATCTCCCAATGAAAACAGCCCCCGTAGGAGGCTGTAAGTGTTTTTCTGGTAATCTCCTCGAAGCCAACGACTTACTG
>Ga0315270_10002294_pt1 | contig 10115 bp, 10 predicted proteins | sample C1_bottom_MG_FD_204932 | JGI IMG/M metagenome (GOLD analysis project Ga0315270, IMG submission 204932) | Sediment microbial communities from Yellowstone Lake, YNP, Wyoming, USA - C1_bottom | ecosystem: Environmental > Aquatic > Freshwater > Lake > Sediment | place: USA: Wyoming | collected... | reverse complement strand
TGCGATGGTTGATCCCAATCCCTCAGTCAAAGGACGAGGCATTGCGGCCTTACGTCTGGCCGGAATTACGGTGACGACGGGTACTGCACAAGCAGAAGCAGCCCAGTTGAATCGCGCCTATCTCCACTGGGTGAGGACCGGACGTCCGTATGTGATCCTGAAAGCCGGAATGACATTGGATGGAAAGGTAGCCACGGCGAAGGGGGAGTCGCAATGGATTACCGGTCCGCACGCGCGGCAAGAGGCGCATCGATTTCGGAGTCAGGTGGATGCAGTGGTCGTCGGGGTCGGCACCGTCATTCAGGATGATCCCGCGCTGACGGCACGATTGTCCGATCGTCCACTCAAGCTGGCGCCGAAGCAACCGTTGCGTGTTGTGCTCGATAGCCGACTCAGGACATCACCGACGGCGCGTATCTGCGCCAAGCAGGATCAGGCGAAGACATTGATCGTAACTACCAGTCGTGCATCCCATTTACGCCACCGCCCATTTGAACGGGCAGGGGTAGAGATCCTGTCCCTCTCGAAGAAGAAGGGGCGGGTCTCACTTCCGGCGCTTATGACCGTGCTGGGCAAGCGCGGAATCACCTCTGTGCTCATTGAGGGAGGCAGCACCATCAATGCTGCAGTATTACGCGAGAAACTCGTCAATCACGTCCTGTTCTATCTGGCTCCCACTTTGCTAGGAGGACAGGATGCCAAGGCGGTGATCGGCGACCGTAGCCCGGAACGCCTGGCTCAGGCGCTGACATTGCGCCACGTCACGGTTCGCCGCATCGGAAATGATGTAGTCGTGGAAGGGGATCTGTGACGCGCAGGCTTCTTTCTGACGCTTGTTGTGTAGAAGCAGGGGGCATGAGAGCGGGGTGGCGGATCCGGCTTGGAACAATTTTGGGGGCGTTCGTCGCCGTGATCTGGTTGGCCACGTCCCTGTATGCCAGTCCGGGGCAATCAGAAACATGCGCCTTGTTACCGGACCATGCCGGGCTGACGTTTCCGCTTGAGAAGGTCGATCCTGACTGGGCCTGCCGGTTGCAAGAGATCATTGGCAACTACACCACAGCGGATAAACTTGGGCCGTTGCGAACGCCCTTACCCGAAGCGGTCTATGTGTATCTATTAGATCGTCCGCCCATGACCGCGACTTTGGTCAATCGTCTTGGCATCGCGCCCTATCAAGCAGAGATGCGAGGGCCTGGCCGCTATTGGGCCACCGATGGCGGAGGGACAGGAGGGATCGTCCAACTCGTCTATCACGATCGCACAAGCCGGATCTATTATCTGGAAGGTTCGCACAACAGCCGGTTCCTTCCCGATGTCACCGGCAAGGCCGTGGTGCTGCTCAGGATAAATCCGCTCACAGACTCTGACGGAGCTGAGGCTGTGGAGAGCACACTAGTCACCTACACCAGATTGAATAATCGCTTGTTGTCCGGATTTGTCTCGCTGTTTCGCTTGCTTGTTAGCAGCATGGTGACGCGGAAGTTGACGCAGGGTATCGATTCTGTCAACCGATTGAGTCCGATGATCCTGCAACAACCTGATCGAGTGTTGTCCGAGGCGGTGAAACCACCCGCGTTGCCCTCCGACGAGATGGATTTCTTACAACACATGCTGGTGACTGTACGCCATCTCAGCGGCGCGACTCCGTCCAGAACGACTTCACCATGACGACGTCGCGCAGCTTCACGTTGCTCTGCACCGTCGGTGTATTTTGCTTTATCAGCTATAACATGGTTCGGATGCCGGTGTTGGCGCTGTTTGCAGAATCACTGGGGGCCAGTCCTGAGCGTATCGGGCTCATCGTGTCGGTCTCCACGCTTACGGGGGTATTCCTCAAGTTACCATCTGGCGCGCTATCTGATATCTACGGTCGGCGGTTCCTCTTACGGATCGGCGTGGTGGCGTTCGGACTCCCGCCGTTTCTCTACCCTTGGGTAACAGATCTCGATACGCTGACTGCCTTGCGTTTTTTTCACGGGTTGGCCACTGCCATCTTTGCACCGAGCGCATTGGCGACTGTGGCCGATCTCTATCGGGAACGGCGAGGTGCCGCGCTTGGCACCTACACAGCCTCGACGCAATCTGGTGCGTTGCTTGGGCCACTTATCGGCGGCTATCTAATCTACGTATCGGGATTCTCCTCCGCCTTTGTCATGGCCGGGCTATTCGGCTGCGTTGCCATTGCCATCTTCTATAGCCTGAATCTTACACCGCCGCCCCCTCGTATTCAGGAGAGGGGAATGGCCCCGTTGCTGGCGGAGATGTGGAAGGGCTTTAGGGTCGTCGCCAAGAATCGTAAGGTCCTTATTACCAGCTCGACCGACGCAGCCAAGATGATTGCGAACGGGGCCTTGATGGCCTTCCTCCCGCTCTATGGGGTCTCAGTGGGATTGAACCCGGGAGAAGTCGGTCTGCTGTTTACGGTCCAGGCCCTCACGTCGCTCATCTCCAAGCCGATTATGGGCCGAGTATCCGATCGCGTCGGGCGTCAGCCACTCATCATCATCGGTCTCGTGATCTGTGCCGCAACCTTTGCCTGTATTCCACAGGTCTCGATATTCTGGCTGCTATTGGCGCTTTCGGCGGGCTTCGGATTCGGCGAAGCTGTCGTCTCCTCTTCCTCCTCTGCGCTGGTCGCAGACAGTTCAGAGTTCAAGGGGATCGGGGCTGGAATGGGTATGCAAGGAACGATTGGAGACATCGGCCATGCCGGCGGCCCGCTTCTGGCAGGGATTCTGATTGCGCGCCTGAATTATGCCAATGCCTTTGCCATCATCGCCGGGCTGCAACTTGTCGCGGCGGCGGTATTCTGGGTGACGATGAGACGGGCGTAGCTTCGGTGGGATATACTGGGCCGGTGATGAACGCGATCGCGACAGAGAATATCGTCATTGGCGTACTGGCCAGCATCGGCGTGCTCGTGCTGCTCGTGATGGTTGTTTACGTGGCTCGGCAAATGTTCAGTCAGAAAGGGGAATAGGCTCCGTGTTTGAGCTTCTCCAGGATATTCAAAATGGCCTCCGGCAAGGCCGCAGCGAGCGGCTAGCCGAGGCGTACTGTCTGTAAGTACGTCGAGGCTGGGCGAGAAGCGAGAACGAAGCCCGCGGCAATGCGCGTCTTGGCGCGCAGGGGTGGGGCGGGTGAGAAGGGGCCATTTTCAATATCCTGCTATGTTCACGGGCATTGTTGAAGAACTCGGCGCCATCATCTCAATTGACAAGACCCTCGCAGGAACGAGGATGCTGATTCTAGCCTCAGCTGTGATGGGCGACCTCAAGATCGGGGACAGCATCAGCGTCAACGGCACCTGTTTGACCGTGGTGAACAAGGCTGAACATAATTTCTCCGTGGAGGTCTCTCCCGAAACCCTCTCCGTGACCACCTTCGGGCAGCTCACTGCCGGTGCACCGCTGAATCTGGAACGGGCGATGAAGCTCAACGAACGGATCGGCGGGCATCTCGTGGCCGGCCATGTAGACGGCATCGGCACAGTTCGCAGCCGCCAACAGGATGGGAATGCCATTCTGTTCATGATCGAGGCCCCGCCGGAGATTCTGCGCCACTGTATCGTGAAAGGGTCCGTCACCGTCGACGGCATCAGTCTGACGATCAATCAGGTGACAGATCGTGGCTTCTCAGTCTCGGTTATTCCGCACACGGCGAAGGTTACAACCCTGGGGCTCAAGCAGGCCGGCGATCAGGTCAATCTTGAATCAGACCTCATCGGGAAATATGTCGAACGATTGCTGCAGGAACGGGGACAGCTTCCTGCCAAACCGACCCCTGTGATAGACAAAGATTTCCTCCAAAAGCACGGACTCCTCTAAAACACAGAATGCTGAAAAAGTCCGCCAGCCTGTCTTGTTCATTTGGTCTGTTCGGTCTGTCTGGTCTATCTGGTTTGTCCCAGAAATGCACGCCAGCAGAAATTCTGCTGAGCTGAATGATTCAGGATGCCAAATAAAGCTCTCGCGCCCAAACGCCTGACCGTGGATCGCTTGCTCTCGAAGCTTGGAATTGCCTCTCGTGGAACGAGTCAGGAATGGGTCCGTGCTGGACGAGTGAGCATCAATAGTCGTGTCATACGCGATCCGGCCACCTGGGTTTTATGGCCGAAAGATTCTGTCTCGATCGATGATCAACCAATTCATGATTTGGCTAAACGGTTCCTCCTCTTTCATAAACCCAAAGGGGTCATCACGACGCACAGCGACGAAAAAGGCCGTAAGACGATCTTCGATCTGTTGCCGTCCGATCTGGGATATCTGCATGCCGTTGGGAGGCTCGATCAGGCGACCAGTGGTCTTCTCATGCTCACCAATGATTCTGCACTGTCGAGCTTTCTCACTGATCCAACCCATAAAGTAATGCGGACCTACCTGGTTTCGGTGCGAGGAGAATTCACCGAGGCACAAGCTACAGAGGCAGTCGTCGGAGTGGTCGATGGTGGGGAGCGCCTCCAGTGCCACAGCGTGAAGACCCAAAAGAGTTCCGGACGCGAATCACATCTGGAAGTGGTGCTGATTCAGGGCAAGAACCGTGAAATCCGAAGACTGTTCAAGGCCTTGGGGCATGAAGTGACCAGGCTCAGGCGCATTCAATACGGTCCCTTCAAACTGGAAGATCTTCCATCCGGCGCATGGCGCGAGGTCTCAATTGAGGATGTGAGGAAGGCACTCCGACTGTCCTAACTTGTCATTCGTCTGTCTGGTTTCTTTGGTTCATTTGGTTTGTGTCGTCCATTGAATCAAAAAGATGAAAGGCGAGTGGGTGCAAGTTTGCTGGAATGGAGTTCTCGTTCAGTTCCACCGGAGAAATCCAGAAAAGAAAATTTTACTCGCAGCACAAACTCTGCTATACCACACACACACACCGACTAACATTTTGACATCGAAGGGGGGTGGAGATCTCATGGCAGCGAAGAAAGCAGCAGCAAAGAAGCCCGCGAAGAAGGCGGCGAAGAAGAAGTAGTCGTGCACTATGAGGAGGCGACGGTCACGTCGCCTCCTCACCTTCTCTCTTCCTCAATTTCTCTCAGACCCAAGCCGCATCTCACACGTGGCTCACCGCCAAGGTATTCCCGCGCAGAATTTTCTGCAGTCTCAGTCACCCGATAAAAAATAACACGTGGTAGAGATTATATTCCTGACCAGACCTTCATAGGTGTGGGAAGGAGACTGTGTCTGAATGTGATCGGAGAAGAAGACCTTCGGCAGGCTGAGGACACAAAACAAAAAGTTAGAGAGGCAAAAAAATGGGGAGATGATGGCCACATCACCTCCCCATTTCCTCTGCGCCAGGGGAGAGCCCATAGCGTGAAGAAATCAGCGTATGAATCTTAGCATGAACAGTCCACTAAAATGGTAACAAATAGTTAAGCAAAATCAATAGCCTACAGAGATTCATTGTCATGATGCGTAAGCGAGAAGCGGAGACGAAATAGCCTCAGTAACACAAGCCATGGGATGTCACGCCAGATTGACAACGCGATAGTATGTTGAGGATTTCGACGACTTGAGAACGAAGCCGGCGGGCTTTTAGGACATCCTGCTGCTATTGAATGCCTGCCTGGCGTTGGAGCCACCGCACATACTTTACGATCTGATCGACATCTGCCGGGGTGACGGCATCAATCTTCGGCATGTTACCGAATTCCCAATGGTGGGCCTTGACGCCGTTGGCCGCCGCCCGTTTGAAGGCCTCATCCCCGTGATGGTTCGGCTCATAGACCTTATGCACTAACGGAGGGCCGTGGTCGGTACCTGCCGCTTGCTTCCCATGGCAGGCCGAACAGTTCGCGTTGAATGTGGTTTCGCCCGGTTGGAATTCGGCTGGCACAGGCCCGCTGCTTCCAACCGCTGGCTTGGGTGGCTGCGAGGAATCGCAGGCCGCGAGGAGGCCAAGCCCCAGCAGCAATACTCCTAGCGGAAGTCGTGATGTCATTGAAGTTCTAGAATGCCGCATAGTTTTTCCCTAGCTTACTAGAGTTGGGCACCGAACAGGATGTTCAAACAGGATGGCCAGCAAGGCCGCAGGCGAATCGAAACCAGAGGCGTACCCTCAGGGGTACGTTGAGGATTTCGATGAGTCGAGAACGACGCTGGCCGCCTGTTTCAACATCCTGAGGTTATCGCATATGCGATGGGATCCACAACCCCGGCCTTTGCAAATCCCTCCCGACGAATTCCACAACTATCGCATTGTCCACAAGCCAGGTCTCCTGCCGGATCATAACAACTATGGGTCAAATGAAATGGGACATCGAGTTTGATCCCTTGCCGAATGATTTCTGCTTTCGACAGCATCAGCAGGGGGGCTTTGACATGGAGTGGTTTTCCTTCCACGCCGGCTTTTGTGCCTTCTTTCACCGACGTTTCAAACGCGCGAATAAATTCAGGTCGGCAGTCTGGATAGCCGGAATAGTCGAGCACGTTTGCGCCAAAGTAGATGAACGATGCTCCTACGACTTCTGCATGTGCTGCGGCAAGGGAGAGAAAGATGAGATTCCGTCCCGGCACATAGGTGGAAGGGATGGTCCGGTTCCGCTCTTTGCCCGCTCGGCCCTTGGGAACAGCCGTCGGGCCAGTGAGGGCTGATCCGCCGATGGCGCGAAGATCCAGATTCATCACCAGATGATTCGCCACGCCCAAGGCGGCCGCGACCTGCCGAGCCCGCTCCACCTCCACGGCATGACGTTGTCCGTAGGCCATGGTGAGGAAGAAGAGTTCGCACCCATCTTGCTTAGCGATGGCTGCCGTGACGGTGGAATCCAGCCCTCCGCTCGCCAATATGACTGCGCGATGACTCATTGGTCTCCTCACACCCACTTTCACATACAATGCAGGGTACCAAGTGCTATCACAGAGCGCGAGTTTCGCCTGACGAGAGAGTAGTCAAACTTAGAACCGACGGGATGCGGACCATGTGAGGCAGGGATAAGGCCGATTGCGAGGAAAAAAACTAGTCGCGATCTTCTTCTCGTTCGATTTTTTCCAGCAACTCTTCTTTCGACTGACACTCGACGCAGAGCTTTGCAAACGGGACGGCTTCCAATCTCCGCTCGCTGATCTCGACGCCACATTCCGCGCAGATCCCATAGGTGCCCTCGTTGAGCCTTGTTAACGCTTCATCGATGGCCTGCCGACGGCGATTGCGCATTTCCATCAAGGAGATGCCCAGCTCGCGATCGAGATCCATGAGGGCTTGATCCCCGACGTCGCGTGCGGACTCAAGACGTCGTTGTTTATCTTCAATGAGGGATTGGCCCAGGCTTCCTTCGATTTCTTTGATAATGTCCTGGCGTTTCCGCATCAACATCTGATGGAGAGCTTGGCGACGCTGTTCCCGGCCTTCGCGTTCTTTCGCTGTCTCTTTGGGTCTCGCAGCCAGGGGAGAGACGGCCATGCTGATAGGCTTTTCAGGAACCACAACTGGAGCGCGCTTGGGTTTGCTCGTTGGGATCGCGACTTTCGCCTGAACCTTGGCTTTCGCTACCGGTTTCTTCTTGGCGGGGGTTTTCGTTGCCATGACGGATCCTACTCCTGGGGTAAACGCGGAATAGCCGAAAAAGTTCGGCATTCATAACATGGCACCATGATCTTTGACAAGGGGTTGTAGGGGAAGAATCTGGAGGCCCTAGGGATAGAGGATCGTCGAATGGATGGGGTGGCCGACCAGCTTCTCGCGGCCTTTCAGGCCTTGGAGTTCCACGAGAAAGTCGAGGCCTACGATCTCGCCTCCTAACTGCTGAACCAGGGACACAGTTGCGGCTGCTGTGCCTCCGGTGGCCAGCAAATCATCCACGATCAGCAATCGTTCTCCCGCACTGATCGCATCGCGGTGGATGGCAAGGGAGTTGGAACCGTACTCGAGACTGTATTTGACCTCATAACTGTCGGCGGGCAATTTCCCGGGCTTCCGGACTGGGACAAACCCGGCGTTCAACCGGTTCGCCAGCATCCCACCAAAAATGAATCCGCGCGATTCGATGCCGATGACTTTGGCAATTCGTTGTCCTTGATAGTAAGCGGTCAACTCGTCGGCAATCGATGACAGGGCGCGGGCGTCTTTGAGCAGCGTGGTGATATCGTAGAAGAGAATACCGGGCTTGGGAAAGTCGGGAACCTCGCGAATGAGGGCGTGATAGTTGACGGGAGGCATCGGTCAGAGCAGGTCGGCTTGTGTCATGGTTTTGCGTTCAATGGTATGGCGCAAACGCGCCAAGGCGGCCATTTCAATCTGCCGGACCCGCTCACGGGTCAACCCCATCTCCCGGCCGATTTCTTCCAATGTTTTGGCCTCACTCCCATCAAGCCCAAACCGCGACATAATAACAGTTTGCTCCTTCTCAGGCAACTCCTGCACCCATTCCATCATCTCCGCCCGGCGCATCACTCCCTCGGTCGTATCAGCAGGCGAGATACATGAAGGATCCTCGATTACATCGCGCAAGAATGTATCGCCACCTTCATTGATCGGACTGTCCAATGAACAGGTCGTGCGGACCACCTGTTTGAGATCCAACACCTCTTCGTCCGTCGTTTTCATTCGTGACGCGACCTCAGATGCAGTGGGTTCTCGTCCGAGCTCCTGGACAAGCCGCTCCACTTTGCCGAGATAACGATTCAGCCGCTCAACCACATGCACCGGCAACCGCACGAGCTTTCCCTGATTGATAATCGCTCGTTCGATGTACTGCCTGATCCACCAGGACGCATAGGTACTGAAGCGAAACCCACGTTTATAGTTGAATTTTTCGACGGCCTTGATCAGTCCAAGATTGCCCTCCTCGATGACATCGGAGAAGGGGAATCCGCGATGCATATATCGCTTACCGATACTGATCACCAAACGGAGATTTGATTCGATCATCTGTTGGCGCGCCTGCTCGTCTCCCGCCATCACCCGCTTGCCCAACTGCTGCTCTTGCTTAAACGTCAGCAAGGTTGAATGACGGATCTCGCGCAAGTAGCACTTGAGGGTATCTAGTCCTTCGGAGCGGCGACTCGATGTGTCTTCGCCGGCGGGAGACTCCTCCGTTCTCGACGACATGGCGGTATCCTCGTCGTCATGGTCGACGACGTGTCGGCGCGCTTCGCCCAGATCGTGCAACTCCTCGCCCCCACGCGCCATATGTTCGTCGCTCCTCACCGCTTCGCTCAATACCAGATTTGAAAGTCTGAAAATCGCCCTGTGGCCGGACTCCATTCCACTTCAACGACCGCCACTCGCGATGCCGGCGGCCCAATCTTTAGGTCATCGATCAGGATCAGAATCTGGTCTTTTGGGCCTTCAACTTCTAGTTCGACTCGGCCATCGTCGAGATTCCTGACGCCTCCGCAGAGCCCTCGTTGCGATGCGACGCGAGCCGCATACGCTCGATACCCGACTCCCTGGACTGTTCCCTTTACCAACAATTTTGCTCGAAGAGCTGGAGGCTCAATCGGTTCGGCCATAGACTTAAACAGACCGCAGTGTCCATCCAACGAACGGATACTCTCATACCTCCGCTGACGCGTCACGCGTTTTGCGATTCCGCGCGCGGGACTTTCGCACAATGGTTCTGAAAATCCAAATGGAAATGCTGGAGGGGTGTATTAGGTTTTAGGTCGAGCAAGCTCTGTTTGGTCGGGGCGAGAGGATTTGAACCTCCGACCCCTGCGTCCCGAACGCAGTGCGCTACCGGGCTGCGCTACGCCCCGACAAAATCAACAGAGCCACGAAGCGAGAGTGGATTGTCTTACATCAGAGGGTCGAAACGCAAGCTATGGGCTTTGGCCACCGCTCGACAGGTAATCTTGCCGCCGGACAGGTTCACCCCTTTTGCCAGTCCCGCGTCTGCCCGCACGGATTCTTCTACCCCCTGCGATGCCAGACGCAGCAGATACGGAAGCGTGGCATTCGTCAGCGCGGCAGTCGATGTACGAGGAACAATCCCCGGCATATTGGACACACAATAATGGAGCACTCCGTCCACCGCATAGACCGGGTCCGAATGGGTCGTGGGTTTCGTGGTCTCGAAACAGCCGCCTTGATCGACCGCGACATCCACCACCACGGCTCCTGGCTTCATGCGCGCCACCAATTCGCGTGAGACGAGCTTGGGTGCTTGA
>Ga0315270_10002292_pt1 | contig 10118 bp, 8 predicted proteins | sample C1_bottom_MG_FD_204932 | JGI IMG/M metagenome (GOLD analysis project Ga0315270, IMG submission 204932) | Sediment microbial communities from Yellowstone Lake, YNP, Wyoming, USA - C1_bottom | ecosystem: Environmental > Aquatic > Freshwater > Lake > Sediment | place: USA: Wyoming | collected... | reverse complement strand
CCCCAAGATGACGACGGCGTTGCTGGACCGGCTGACCTATCACTGCCACATCGTAGAGACAGGAAACGAGTCATACCGTTTCCAGCACAGCAGCATGGCGGCCAAGTCGCGCATCAAAGCGCGCGAGCAAAAGCGCAAGGGTCTCAGCGCGGCCGCGACGGACGAGCCATTCTGAAGGGCAGCAAGGGGGAAATCCGCTACGGGCTACGCCCTACGCGCCTTCCCTCTTGTTTCTTCCAATTCAAAACCGCCAAGACAGAGACCGTTCAAAAGCAGCCACTGAGTACACTTATCCACAGTTGCCAATTCAAAAAGCAGCTACCCGCCCTGGGTCAATATTCAATCGGCAGGGTGGGTCAATATTCGATCGGCGCCGACACCGCCCCAAGGGGCGAGGAACTTATCCACAGTGATTCAAGCTTGACGTGCTTGGGCGTGTGCCAATACAAATGCCGCGATCGACGGCACGTCAGCCAAATCCAACCGCGCCAGCCCCGGTGTCACCGATGTTTCTGCGGGGGGACGTGGTGGATTGTCACTGGCAATAGCGGTGATGCCCTGCCAATCAGGCCACAGCGTAGGTTTGCCTTCGGATTCCCGCCAGACTTCCAGCTTGGGGAAGTTGCCGCCCTTGAAGCCTTCGACCAACACCAGATCGCAGTGTTGCATGCGATCCAATAAATAGTCGAGTGAAGGCTCTTCGGCACCACGCAGTTCATGCATCAAGGCCCAACGGTCGTTACCCAAGAGCAGTACCTCTTTGCAACCGGATTCGCGCAGGCGATAAGAGTCTTTACCAGGGCGGTCAATGTCGATATTTTTGTGACTGTGCTTGATCAGCGACACCACCAGACCGCTCGATGCAATCTCAGGCACCAAGCGCTCCAGCAATGTCGTCTTGCCCATGCCGGAATGACCGGCAATGCCAAATATTTTCACAATCAATGTCCTCTAAAGAACCCAATAGCCACAAGTGTGAGCAACGTCAGTCCGATGGTGATCAGTACAAAGCCAAGAACCTTGGAGGCTTTGAACTTGAACTCGGAAGGCGCGTCCACCAGATACTTCTCTAGCTCACCACTCGCTACCAGACGTTCGTACTCTACTGCGTGGTCATGCTTGAACTCTTCAATGGAGAAGGTTCCGGTAAACATCACCTCACCCAGCGGGAACTTGTCCGGGCGGAAATGGTTGTTGAAGAAGTGCACGGTGAACAGGAATACCACCGCCAAGAAGGCTTCCTCGCCGTGGAAAATGGTTGCCACGTTGAACACCCAGCCCGGCAGGAAAGCACCAAACACTTGCGGGAACCACATGATCAGGCCACTGACACCAATGATGGTGACCCCCCAGAACGGAGCCCAGTAGTCAAACTTTTCCCAATAGGTCCAGCGGTCAAACTTCGGCCGTGGGCCCATGCCAAAGAACCACTTGAACATGGCAATCATGTCCTTGCCGTCTTGCAGGTTGGGCACCAGCGAGTTCGGGCCAAAGACTTTGAAGTTTTTCCAGTCGCGCGCCAGACGGATAGCGACGTAGAACAGATGCCAGATGAACACACCGGAGAATATGACCGCCGCAGTGCGGTGGATGATGCCCGCCGTGTGCGGCCCACCTAGTGCCGCCATGATGGTCGGAGCCCAGGCCACGCTCGGGTAGAACAGCGGCATGCCGGTCAGAGTCAACACCATCAGACTGGTGGCAAAGGTAATGTGCGCAATGCGCCAGGTGCGGCTAAATCGCCTGACGTGTTTGCCCTTGAGGTGATCAGGCAAGGCATCAGCCGAGATTCTGCGGGTTTGGCTGGTTTCTTTGCGTTCCTTGAATTCGCGGTAGAACCACAGCAAGGTATGCAACCAGAAGAAGCCGAAGGTACCCACCAGCAACTGCACCATGATTTGCCAGGTCACCCAGATTTGGGGGTAGTTTTTAAAATCACCAGAATGCCCATGAGGCTGGTAGCTGATAAAGCCAGCGGGCACATCAGGCAAACCTTTTTTGACATTGTGGCAAGTCCGGCAAGTTTTCAGGCGGTTGTCCGGATGCATGTTGGACTTGGGATTGATGGACTGGTAGATCTTGTGGCTGCCGTGGCAGTCATAGCACTTCGCAGTGTAGGTATAGCCCAGGCTGCTGATTTGTCCGTGGAAGGTGCCCTTGTAACTCTTATAATTTTCTTCGTGGCAACTTCCGCAATTCTTGGTAACGATCAGTTTGAAGGGGTCGTCGCTGGAGCTGGTGATCGAATGGGTTGAGTGGCAATCGGTGCAAACTGCACCTTTGACATCGTGTTTTTCAAGAACCGCTTTTCCGTGCACGGAGCCGGCATAGGTTGCAAGTTGCTCGGTGTGGCAGGTCTGACCACAGGTTTTGGCAATGCCCAAGCGCCATTGGTCGTACTCAGGCGTGTTCTTGGCTGGAATATTGAAGCTGTGGGTGTCGTGGCAACCGTCGCACGTCGCGTTGGCTTGGTCCGGAAAATTCTGATTGGGCCGGGCATGGAACGATTTTTGATAGGCCTCGATGTTCTTGACCACAAGCTCCAGCCTGGGTTTGTCTTTGGCCTGGCCTGCGCTTTGTGCGGCTTTCCACAAGTCTTGGTGGCAACCTGCGCATTCCACCTTGTCCAGCTTCACCACCGCAACTTTGCCATGTGCTGCGGCTTTTTCAGCGTTGTCTTTGAGGTCGGTATGGCAGGCCACACATGCCATCTTGGCGTGCACACTCTTGCCAAGTTTGTCGGCGGTGATCGACAGCAACACCCGTTTCTCATCGTCGGGTGCCGGGACTTCGATAGCCCCCTTTTTGCCGTCGTGGCAACTCAGGCAGGTGGCATTGTCAAGTTTGTGGGGGCTGGCAGGAATGGCGGTTGCTGCCAGCGCGGGCAGGCTCAACAGTGAGATCAGCAAAGAGGCTAAACCACCAGACAGAAATGAGGATGTCAGTCGCATCGTGTGTTACCAAGAAAAGGGGAATGCCTGCTGCCCAAGAGGGCAACAGGCCAAGCTTGCGGCACAGGCCGCCAGACCTTACTGGGACAAGATCCAGTCAGCCAGATTTTTCTGGACGGCGGGGTCTTTGCTGTCAAGAGTCTTGTGTTCGACTTCCTTGCCATCCAAAGTCTTCACCTTACCGCCCATGGTGAAATTCTTGATGGCTTTTTCCTGCCCATCAGGTTTGCCTTTGTATTTGGCAGCAATCTTCTTCAGCGCGGGGCCTTTTTTGGCCAGCTTCACATCATGGCACTTGGTACATTCGTTATCTTTGAAAAGAGCCTTGGCGGCTTCAGCATCGATTGCCGCTTGAGCCGGTGTCAAAGTTGCGAATGCCAAAACGGCAGCAGCACAGAGCAGGGTGATGGATGATTTGGACATTTGATAACTCCTGAAAAAAATAGAACTCAATACAAAAAACACGGACACGCACACGCACACGCACACAAAACAATCTCTACATTTCAATCATCTCCTGTTGTCGACAGCTGGGGCAAGTCTTCAGGGCACCGCGTCCACCCTTTGAAAGTTCTGGGTGGTCTTTCAGCTTGTTCCAACTTGACGCGAGCATTTTTTGGCTGATAAAAGGGGTTCCGCACGACGTGCACTTGAGCAACTCGTCTTGATGAAGCACCACCGAGGTCATCCGCGAGAGACTCAGCGATGCAACACGCGCTTGCAGCGAGAGCGCATGCTCTGGGCAGGCTGTGACGCACAAACCGCATTGGACACAGGCACTCTCTTGAAACACAAGCTGCTGCAGAGACTCACGCCTAGCATTTAGCGCGCGGGTGGGGCACAGGTTGACGCAGGCAAAGCACAGGCTGCAACGCCCGGTATCGATTTGCACCATGCCAAAGAACGCGCCAGCCGATAAGGGTTGAGGTTGTGCATTGGGCGTTCCACCCAGTTGACGCAATCCATCTACCCAGGCCAGGCGCTTGAATTTGTCCCAGGACTTCAGTGGTGCAACGGGTGCCGACGGTAACGGAACAGGCGCGCGCGCGGCAGGTGCTCCAAGCCAGGCAGTGAGTGCCATTTCCTTCACAAAAGTAATCCGATCCGCGCTGAAACCTGTGGCGTTCAGCACGGTCTGCATCTGGACAACACGCTCTACGATCAAGGCACGTGTCTTGGCGGGCAGCGAATCGTCGTCCACCAAAACCAGTGCCGCTGCACCCATTGACAAAGCGCGCAGCCATAACTCATCGCCGAAAGCTGGCAAGGGTTGTACCTGGAAAAACACCACCTTGTGATCAGATGCAGCCATCTTTGTTAAAGGATCCGAGGCGTGCTCGTGCACAACCAGCGTCACGCCTGGGCCAACATCTGCCAACACGGTTTGCAGGCGGCCGACCAGAGTTGGTCGATCCGGAGCCTTGAACGTTAAGGCACCTGTCGGGCAGCTCAGGGTGCAAGAAGCGCAGCCCTGGCACAAATGGGGGTCGACGGCAATACTGTCGCCCGCCGAGCGAATAGCCTGCGCCGAACAAGCGCTCAAACAACGTGTGCAGCCTGTCACGCCACTGGTGCTATGTGCGCACAATTGCGCCATGTAATCAAAATAACGCGGCTTGGAAAAGTGTCCAACAAGCGCCCGCATGGATGCCAGCGCTTGTGCCAACTGCGGCTCATCAGCGCCGGGTGCGAAATAGCCATAAGGTTTGACCTCGGCGGCTATCAGTGGATCAGCGCTAAGGTCAAGCACCAAATCAAAAAAGCGGCCTGGGTTGGGGCTGGCGGCACCAATGTCGGTGACATCGTCACCCAGATGAATTTCACCTTGAAATGCACCCAGGTACCCATGCAAATGCGTGACCTTGCGGCCTACCGCAGTCACCCTTGGACCCCAGTCACGTACATCAACGCCGGGCGCGAACACAACGACGGTGTGGTGCTGTGCCACTCGCTGTGCAACGAGTCCTGCGCTGACATCATCAGCCAGGATCAGCACACAGCCACGGGACTCAAATACAACGGAATCAGAACGCACGCCTACACCGCTGGTTATCAGTGTCAAACCAGCCAAAGCAGCAAGCGGGGCGGCTTCGCTGGTTGTCATCATGCGCGCACCTCACCTGCCAGTTCACCCGCGGCTGTCCGGGTAGACTTAAGAATCGCCTCGAGATCACGTCGATCCAATTCGCAAGCGGCACCTAGAAGTTTTGAGATAGCCAAGTAGAACGCAGATTTGGCTTCATCGGCCATGCGCGCGCAGTGGGCGGGTACCCAATTGAGCACATGCGCGTCGAGAAAACGCCTCTGCATGTCAAGCCATTGCGCTACCAAATCGCGGTCATTTGCCTTGTGTGCGACCATTTCCTGGTACACCAAGGTGGACATGAAGCGAAGCTCGGTACCCAAGAAGTCTGGTGGACCAAATTCACGGCCGAAGTCTGTCAAACCAGCTTGCCTGTAGCAGCCCGCTACGTCCACGACCAAATCGTCATTCATGTCCAGGCCCAAGGCTGCACTTTCGTAGGGGCCGCAGAGTTCTTTGTTGCGCAAAACACCCGCCAGCAGGCGGGTGCGATCCACCGCCAATGCGGTGAACCCATCGGGTTCACCCCGAGCCTGTTGCAAAGCGCTTAAAAGTGCTGCAGATTCAGGTCCCAATGGCTCCGATGAGTCTGCTTCAACCGTGTTTAACACAGCCTCAAGCTCACTAAGCCAGGGGTCTTGCGGTTGCTCGATGACCAAGCGCGACAGCAACCACCAAGTGCTGCTGCGGCGTGAGGCAATGTCAACCCAATCTGCAACTACTTTTGAGCTTGTCATTGAGGCGGGCCGTAGAAGGTAGGCTTATTGGGTTCCTGGTGGCAGGTCAGGCAACCTTTGCGGTCTACTGGTCCAGTTGAACCCTGGGGCTCGCCTGTGCGAAGGAAAAGAATGTCTTTTTCGCCGCCACCGTGGCAGTCATCGCAAAAAAGCTTTTGACTCTTGCCGTGTACGGCGTGCCAGCGCCCTTTCTCCAGAATCGTCTTGGTTTTGGTTGTGACCTTGACTGCTTTCACGGTCTTGGCTGCGGGTTCGACAGCCGGCGCGTCCGCGCTGAAGGCCGATCCTGCAGACAAGGCAAAACCCAACAAGGTCAGCATGAGAAGCTTTTTCATGATTTCGCTCCTTCTTCCAGCACGTAGTACACCTGCGGTGCCGTGCCAAATTTGGTCTTGAGTTGCTTGGCACCGGTCACCTTGATCTTCTTGGCGATGTCGGAAGTGGGATCATCCAGGTCGCCAAACATACGCGCTTGCACCGGGCACACCAGGTCGCACGCTGGGGTGTATTGCTGGTCTTTGCCAATGCGGTCAACCTTTCCGTCCGCCACGGCCTGGTCAAGTTTATGCGTGCAGAACGTGCACTTTTCAGCGGTGTTGGCTTTTTTGCGGTGGGTGGGGTGACGGTCGGCGTAATCAAGGTTTTCAGCCCCTAGTTTTTCCTTGCCAGGAGCCAATTGCGCAATGGCGGCGTTGAGCTGTGGCACGCCATACGGGCAAGTGGTGGTGCAGTAGCCGCAGCCAATGCATTTGTTGTAGTCAATGGTGACCACACCAAACGCGTTCTTGGTGATGGCCTTGGCACCCACACCGTCGCACGCAGCTTTGCAGGCAGGGTGTTCGCAATGCATGCAGCCGAACGTGTTGAACACTTTTTTAACCTTGGGATAGGTTCCTACTTCGTATTCCACCATCACATTCCATGCAGCATCCGGGGTAAAGTAATTTTCAGTGGCGCAGGCAGCAAGGCAGGCACGGCAGCCCATGCAGCGTTTCAGGTCAATCAATCGTCCTAATTTCATGATGCTTCTCCGTTAGGCCTTATAGACTTTGCACTTGGTGTCATTGAAGGAATTCATTCCTGACGGAATGTCGGGGTGTAACTCCAGCACACCGTTGATCCATGTGCCTTTGCTGGCGGCGGGCGAATAGCCTTTGCTCCATTGGCCATAGTGGTAAGAAATTGCTACGGTGTCTGGGCGCACACCTTGAACCGCCTTGGCGATGCCGGTGGTTTTGCCAACTCGGGTTTCAATCACCACCTTGTCGCCAGTTTTGACACCCATTGCTTTTGCGGTAACCACATTCATCACCACATAGTTGGTGTCCAGGTCATGGCCCAGCGCCTGATTGGTAATCACGTTGTTGACCGTGTTGCCTGACTGATACCGGTGCATCAACTTGTGGGTCACCAGGTACAGCGGGAAGTCCGTGGCCTCACGGTGTGGTGTCGGGAACGCGTGATCTTTAGTGGGAAATGGAGAGTAGGCAATTTTGTACTTAGCCAGATCAATTCGCGTCAGATTATTGGCCTTGGCAATTTTTTCAACCTTTTCGAAAGTGCCCACCATGTGATCAGCGTACAGCTTGAATTTTGGCTTGCCCGGTCCATTGAACACGTGCTCGACATTGTGTAAATACTTGTCTTTGGCACTCTTGTTTCGATTGGAAACAAAAAAGGCGTGCTCCATCGCGTAGGCAAAATCTTTCTTGGACTTGTCGGTCCAAATGACCTCCACCATTTCTTTGGTGGTGTAGTCGCGTCCTGGAGTGAATTTGACTGTCTTGAGTCCCCAGGTCTTGTTGAGAGCCTCCAGGTACTTGTCACGCAAGCCCAACCGTTTGGCCAACTCAAAGATGATGGTGGTGGCATCGTATTCGATGTTGTACGCATTGGTCATGGGCTGACGGATGGCTGTGATACCGCTCATTTCCGGGTTCGTCTTGGCCGGCGAGATGTGCCACGATTCCAGGTAAGTTTTGTCTGGGAACACAACATCGCTGTACCAAGCGGTTTCAGTCAGCACAATATCAATGCACACGTTAAAGGTTTTGGTCATGCCTTCAAACTGTTGCCAGGCGTTGGATGTCGCCACCGCACGGTTGGTGCCGTACAACAGTTGCATTTCGGGCACATACTCCAAGCCCCATGACTTTGGATCAAGCAAGGTGATGTTGGTTTGCTGGGCAATGTTGTGATGCGAATTGGGGTGAAACACGCTCAATTGCATATCGGTGCGTTTGGGCGGGTATTCGCATTTGGCAACTTCCAGATCGGTGGGCGAGTGCATCACGTGGTTAAGCAGCAATCCGCCTGCAGCATCAATCGAACCAACCAAAGAATTCAAGATCAGCGCCGAGCGTGAACTTTGCACACCGAATTCTTTGGCCGCCAGACCGCGGAAGGTATAAGCCACTGCAGGCCGATAACGTACCTTCTCGCCGCCAATTTCCTTGAATTCACCAATGTGTGCTTCCTTTGCAAAGGTGGCAGCCAAGCGAACGATGTCAGCCGCAGGAACGGCAGAGACTTCTTCGGCATATTGCGGGGTGATATCTTTCAGGCTGTCAGCGAACACGGTGAACGCCGTGCGCACCGGCTTGCCATCGACCGTGAAGCTGCCTTTGAGTGTGGGTTTGACTTTCTCGGTGTAAGCCACTGCGGCGCTGGTCACAGCATCCCAAACCAGCGGGGTTTTGCCGTCCTTGTCCATGACCACGTGACCATCAGCATCTACCAACTGCGGTGAGTTGGTGGTAGTCACCAAAAATTCTTCGTCGATGGTGCCTGCATCAATGAGTTGCTTGCACATGGCCAGAATCATGACCACGTCTTTGCCTGGTCGCATCGGCACCCATTCGTCCGCCTTGGCGGCGCAATTGGAAAGCCGGGGTTCAATCACCACAACTTTCAAGCCACGCTCGCGGCCTTGGGCACTGGCCCAATCGAGCCAGCGCGACGTTTGTTCACCTTCGTGGTAGTTAGAGCCAAAATTAAACAACAGGTTGGTGTATTTGAGGTCAGGCAGATGTCCCTCGCCCGCCCATGTCAACTGATCGGCGACGTGGCGCGCCGCTTCACAGGTGGTGGTGCGGTGAATGCCGTTGGGTGTGCCATACGCGCTGATAAAACCCTTCATGAACGCGTCACCGATCAGGTACTTTCCTTGCCCCCATTGGAAGATCAGCTTGGACGGGTTGTCGGCGTGAATTTTTGCCAGCTTGGCCGTGACCAATTCAAATGCCTCGTCCCAACTGATTTCGACAAAACCCGGATCTTCGTTCGCACCCTTCTTGGGGTTGGTACGCTTCATGGGTTTTTTCAGACGGTACGGGTCGTAGGTATTGAACATACCTGAAACCCCTTTCGGGCAAATGCCGTGGTTATAGACCTCGGCGTTGTCAGCATCCGGATAGATGCTCTTGACAATGCCATTGACCACATTGCCTTGAATGCCGCAGAAATTCGGGCAAATCGAGCAATGTGACTTGATGTGTTTGACCTCCAACGGCGCACGCATCACCGCTTTGCCTTTGGCGACCGGTTTGGCAGTTTTCACCGCCTGAGCTACGGCATCAAGACTGACACCGGCGGCAGCGCCCAATGCGCCCATGCCTTGGATAAAACCTCTTCGAGCTAGTTTCATTTCGCTTCTCCTGTAAAAAAACTGGGACGGATGAAATATCGTCGTCTGTCAGAAACAAAGCATGAACCTGGATCAAACAGACTGGGGTCAATATTGAAGGAGTCTGAACGCAATTGCAGATGCTCGAAGTACGCAAAACTGTGCATCCGACGAACGCCAAATCCCACCATACTATTTTTCGGCCTATCCCCGCGTGACTCATGTCAAACTTGCTCAACACCCTGCTCAACCGCAGCGAACGCCGGCGACGAACTACCGACAGCCTGCACATCAGCGTGCGCACGGTGCGAAATGCACCGGACACGCGACAATAGCCTGATGGGTGAATTCGATTTGATTGAGCGCTACTTCACGCGGCCCACGCCGCATGCGGTGTTGGGTGTCGGTGACGATTGCGCGCTGCTCGCGCCTACGCCAGGCATGCACAGTGCGATTTCCTGCGACATGCTGGTCGAAGGACGGCACTTCCTGAGCACCGTGTCGCCCGAACGACTCGGACACAAGGCGCTGGCCGTGAACCTGAGCGATCTCGCCGCCTGTGGCGCCACGCCGCGCGCCTTCACGCTGGCGCTGGCGCTGCCTCGCATCGATGAGGTCTTTCTCGAAGGCTTCGCGCGCGGCCTGTTTGCCTTGGCCGATGCGCAAGGGATCGAGCTGGTGGGCGGCGACACGACGGCCGGTCCCTTGAACATCTGCATCAC
>Ga0315270_10002290_pt1 | contig 10120 bp, 4 predicted proteins | sample C1_bottom_MG_FD_204932 | JGI IMG/M metagenome (GOLD analysis project Ga0315270, IMG submission 204932) | Sediment microbial communities from Yellowstone Lake, YNP, Wyoming, USA - C1_bottom | ecosystem: Environmental > Aquatic > Freshwater > Lake > Sediment | place: USA: Wyoming | collected... | reverse complement strand
TCGAAATGTTTTGTAACTGATTCTGTAAATGTTCCATTTTTATTATTGGCAAAATAATAATCATGTTCATTAAAATCATTTGATAAATAAATATCAGGCCACCCATCATCATTAAAATCTGAAACCGCTATACCTAAGCCAAATGAAAAAACATTAGAAACAATACCTGCCTTTTCGCTAACATCTTCAAAATGGCCATTATTATTCTGATATAGTTTACTGGCAAAATCAGGGTTCTTTTGGGAACGTAACCCCGAATTTTCCTGTGCGCCGGTTGTGTATTTCTGAAGCGAATGATTAACAACAAAACAATCAAGATCACCATCTTTATCATAATCAAAAAAAGATGCCTGTGTTGAATAACCCATATCTGCAAGTCCATACTCATCTGCCTTTTCTGTAAATGTCAAGTCGCCATTATTAATAAATAACAGATTCTTTCTTTTTGAAGGATTACCATCTGCACTGCGGCAAATGTAAATATCCAGTTTGCCATCATTGTTAATGTCAACCATAGATGCTCCTGTACACCATCCTTGCTTTTCAGCTATGCCGCTTTTTTCAGTTATGTCTTCAAACTTAAAATTCCCTTTGTTAATGTATAGGCGATTTTTTACCATATTACCGGTAAATAAAATATCCTGAAGACCATCATTATTTATATCACCAATTGCTACACCTCCTCCATTATAGAAATAGGTATAATTGAGTACATTAAAATCATTTGACTCTTCAAGAATATTATTGAACCTTATACCTGTTGCAGCATTGTCAACATCGGTAAATAATTTTTTCGGATCTTCTTTGCAGGAATGCAGTAATACAACTGAAATTAAAAGCAACAGATAAAATCGCATAATCAAAATATTAATTTCTATTCATGTTCATCACAAAAAAAGGCATTTAATAATTGAAAAACGCCGCAATGCGGCGTTTTTCAATTATTAATATTGTTAATTCTTATCCCACCACAGCTTTGTACTGGCTTTGTCAGGTCCGCCAAGAAGTGGTATAGCTGCTTCAACTGCTGCTTTATTAGTATTTTTTTCAAGGTCAATAAAAGGGATCCGCCTTATTCTGGTACCTACAGGAAGATCAGGATTTTCGCTGTTTACAACAGGATACTGTTGTAATACCCCCATTCTTCTTAGGTCGGCCCATGCTTCAAAACCATCGGGAAACAAAGCCAGCCATTTTTGCTGTGCAATTTGCTTTAGATTCATTACAGGGTCAACATCCCACTTAACCGGAAAATTGTTAACCGCTGGAGAAGCCATTGCATCTGCTGGTGCAATAGGTGTATTGGTACTGGCTGTATAACTTGCAATTGCTGCGGCATTTGTAATGCCCCACTGATTCATAGAGGTTTCAATACCTTTCTCATACATTTGTTGGGCAGTTCCTCCCATATTCCAGCCTAAAAGCGCACCTTCTGCTCTAAGGAAATAAGCTTCTGCTGCGTGCATAATATCTCTTGGTGTACTTAGGTTATTGTTCCAGTTAGCACCACTTCCGGTTACCCAACGGGTGCCTACATTAGAGTTATTATCATTAGAATTTAAAGGATCGCCTCCTAATTGAGTAGCCGTTAAGCCATTTCTTAAACCCTCATATGTTCCAGTGGCAGATGCCGGTTGAAAAAATACACCCATTCTTGGGTCATTGTAGCCTTTAAGTACAGACTCCATTGTAGCACTCATTCTAAATTCATTCCATCCAGCTATTCCGGCTAAACCATTCGCATCATTTCCGGCTGGGGTTGCTACCATGTAGGCATCATCCCCTGTAGATAACATAACACCGCTTGCTACTGCTGATTCTGCTTCAGTTTTGGCTCTTGCAGGATCAGCTTTTGAAATACGAAGTGCCAGCCTTAATTTAAGTGTATTGGCAAACTTTATCCATTTAGCAACATCTCCAGAATAAATCAAATCGAAATTTCCATAAGGTGTTGCAGAGGTGCTGCTTTTAAGAACGGTAATGGCAGCATTCAGCCTTTTAAAGAAGTCGTCATAAATTTTATCCTGTGCATCGTAAGGGATTGAACTCAGGGGTTCGCCAGCACTAAAGTAAGGGATAGGGCCATAATAGTCTGTAACACGATGAAAAGACCAAACCCACCATACATTTGCCAATGCATTTTCTGGTGAAGATGTAGCAGTATTGTTTATGAGTGTTTTTAACTGAGGTACAACTTCGGTGTATTGTGGCAGCCAGTGACCCGGTAACCAATCATTAACTATTGTATATCTATCACTTGGAAAATAAGTGGCAGTGGTGGCGTAGTACTGTGCATATAAATCTGCAAACAGATTTTGGGCAACCTGGTAATCGGCATATTTGTATGATGCCGCAGATTGAGCTTTTGAAAACAAAAAAGGATACTCTGCTGGTCCTAATACTGTAAGCTTTGTTTTATCGGTATTAAGATCATCGAATTTTTTAGTACAACCCGACAAATAAATACTTCCCGTAATTATAAATGCGGCTATGATTTTATATTTCATAATGTTTTGTTTGATTGATTTAGAATGATAATTTTAAATTTATCCCTATACTTCTGGTAGAAGGCATGTTGCCATACTCAACACCCTGAAAGTTGGATGCACCTAAGCTTAATTCCGGATCGAAATTCATTTTCCGTTTTCCAATTCCAGGAATATCCATGATAGAACTTCCTCTGTAAAAGAAAAATAAATTCCTGCCAACCAGCGATAATTTAGCTTCTTTAACAAATTTTATGGGGAATTTATCAAACACATATCCAATTGTTAATTCCCTTAACCGAACATTGGTTGCTTTGTACGTAAAAAATTCGCCCCATGAATAACGACCACCGGAAACTGTAGTCCAAAATGTTTCTGCATTAATAGCAGCTGCATTTTTTGAACCATTGCTTTGTACTGCATCCAGCACCCAATTACCATCTCTGTTAGCTTCTGTGTAAGCAGCAGTTCCATCAAAAGCAAAATTAGCATCGGTACCAGAAGTAACCACTCCACCAAACCGACCATCAACCAATGCAGATGCTACCCAATTTCCAAAAGAAAATGTATTGCCAAAACCTAAAGTGAATTTAGGATTAAAGTTACCTACAAACTTGGTTTCTGGTGTTCTAACTGGTTTACCAGTGTTATCAACTACATATTTTCCATTTAATGTTTCCCATCCATAGGCGTATAAATCACCGTATGAGCCACCAACTTTTACAGCCACATTTGAAGTACGTCCATATGCACCGCCTATGAATGCAGTTGTTATATCCGGACTTAATTCAATGATTTTATTTTTATTGGATGCAATATTTACTGTCATGTCCCAGGAAAACTTTTTTGATTTTACAGGCTTCCCGGTAACCGTTGCTTCAAAACCGGAGTTTTCAATATTACCTGCATTTATATACTGGTTCTCAAAACCTGAAGCTGGAGCTAGTCCCAATCTGAGCAACTGATTTTTAGAATTTGTTTTATAGTAAGTAAAATCAAATCCAAGTCGGTTATTAAAAAATCTCCATTCTGTACCTAATTCCATTGAAGTAGTTAATTCTGGCTTTAAATTACCTATAGCTTTTGTTCTATCCTGGCTTATAAAGCCATTTGTTCCACCCTGGCTAAAGCTATAGGTTTGTGTTAGTAAATAAGCGGCTGCATCATTACCCACTTTGGTGTAAGAACCTCTTATTTTACTGTAAGTAATAGCAGACGGCATCTTAATCATTTCAGACAATAATGCAGTTACCCCAAATGAAGGATAAAAATAGGCATAGGGCTTAGGCAAAGTTGAAGACCAATCATTCCTGGCGGTAATATCTACAAATAAATAATCTCTGAAAGAAAATTGTGTAGTACCATAAACAGATTGCAACTCTGTTTTAACAGCGGCCGTTTGCGTAGATAGATTTGCTGCAAATCCCAAATCGAATTTATTGGGTACAAGTAAACCGTTTGCATTAGTAATAGTAGTGTTCAAATTCCTGTTTAAAACGGAGGTACCTACATTATAATTAATGGAAAGATCTTTGGAAATTTTATTCTTTCCTGACAATAACAAATCCATATTTTGTTCAGATACTCTTATGTTTCCAACTGAAAATGAACCACCAGCTTTTGCAAATAGCAAAGTATTGTTTGAATATTTATCAGTTGTATTATCATCATACCTGTCATAACTTACCCTGCCCTGTAAGCTTAACCAACTTGTAAGTTCATATTTTAGGGATACCAATCCGTTAATCCTGTTTCGCTCCTCATCACGATGGGTGTTATTAACAGTCCAGTAAGGGTTCATATAAATGGATGAAGTAGTCCAGTAATTTTGCGTTTCAATACCTGATGCATTAAATGAACTATAATTTTTTGCATCCGCAATATTTACATTCCTTGGAATTTTATACAGGTTCATCATTACAGAACTTTCTTCACCTAACCTTGGTTTATTGTAAATATTTTGTATCATATATGTTGCTTTTGCATCAGCACTTAACCTGTTGCTTAATTTGGCATTCATTCTAAAATTAAGGGTATGCCTGTTAAGCCTGTTGTCAGGAATAATACCTTCAACATAATTGTTAGCATAAGAAAAGTAAGACTGTATCTTGTCAAAACCACCATTAATTGCTACTGAGTTGTTAATAGCTTTACCTGTTTGAAAAAAGTCTTTCACATTATCCTTTTGTGCTGCTAAAGCAGTTTGCTTGCCAGTCCAATCTGTAACTTGCTGCCCTGTCATTTTTGCACCCCAGCTTTGACCTGCGTTTGCAGAAAAAGTGCCGCCGTTTCCCTGAGCGTATGTATTCTGAAATTGAGGCAATAACAATGGCTTTTCTATTGCAAAACCACTGTTAACATCAACACCTAATTTTCCGGCCTTACCTTTTTTTGTAGTAATCATAATTACTCCGTTTGCAGCACGGCTACCATATAATGCCGAAGCTGCAGCTCCTTTCAGTACATTAATAGATTCAACATCATCGGCATTGATATTTGCAGCTCCATCACTACCATTCTGGCCACCAAAATCATTATCTACCTGTCCGCTTGGAGTTGAATTGTCAATAGCAACTCCATCAACCACAATCAACGCATTATTATTACCTTGAATTGAACGGTTACCACGAAGTACAATTCTTGAAGCACCGCCAGGCCCCGATGCTGATTGTGTTACTACCAATCCGGCAACTTTACCAGATAAAGTATTTACTATGTTTGCATCTCTTACTTCATTAATTTTATCACCACCAAGTTTTTGAGTAGCATAAGTAAGTGATTTAGCCTGGCGGGTTATGCCCAATGCTGTCACTACCACTTCACCTAACTCGCCATCATTTTTTTGCATTTTCACTTCAATGCTTGCTTCGTTTGCTGAAACTGTTTGTTCAATAGTTTTAAAACCCACTGATGATATGACCAGTGTTACGTTTCCTGTGGGGGCAGTAATGGTAAACACCCCATTGTTATCGGTAGATGTTCCCTTACTTTGCCCTTTAATAATTACTGAAGCCCCGTTTACCGGTTCATTACTGCCGGTAGTAACCGTACCACGGATACTCCGGTTTTGTGCATTGGACAGCAATGCCATCATCAAAAAGAGATGTACGGCAGCCAATCGTTTTAATTTTACCATAGCAGTTTTTTTTGTTTTTAATGAAAAATATTTACTCATTTTTTTAAATTAATTATCGGAAGTGCCTGATTTATTAATTATTTAACATGAAAATAGGAGAAAGAATAATACAAAGTATTGCTGCATGGCAGTATAACGTTGTAGTGATTTTTACAGGTTGCTATATACAAAAGTGTGAATTTCTTTGTGTTTCTTTAGTGTGCTGTAGTTGAGCCAACAGAACTGTTTGCCACTATTCAACCAGATTGAATTGTTTTCTGTCTGTTTCATGACACTATCATAAAACATTGTCTTTTATCAAATTCTTACTAATGTCCTTTTATCAAGTGATTATGAAAATTATAAAAGAGATTAAACTATTTTTTTTGGGATTCATTTTTATAACAGTTGCCAATGCACAGTTGCCATCTTTTAAACAGAGAGGTTTCTATTTACATGAGGGTTGGTATTTTAATTATCCATTTGCCGTAAAGACATGGGCAAAGGAAGATTATTCAAAAATGTTTCATTTGCTCAAACTAATGGAATATAGCCAGGTTGCACTTTGGCCTATGTTAGAAGCCATTCCGGCACCATTGAGTAAAACAGATGAAATTGCTATAAAAAAATTCAGAAACATCATTGATGATGCTCATAAAGCAGAATTGGAATGTTGGCTGGTACAGAACGCTAACCTTACTCCTAAAAGTAATGCCATTGCATCGCTTCCCTGGAAACAAAGAGTACCTTATGACTCCTGGAAGCAGGTACGTTTGGATAGTGTAGAGCAAACCCATGCTTATCTTATACACCGAAGCAAAATGATGGCAATTCTTAATAATGCAGATGCGTATGTAACTATTGATGGAGACCCGGGCGGCTATCCGGGGGCTAAGCCAGCAGATTGGCTCAAAGTGTTTTTATCAGACAGGGTAACTATAGATAAATTTGGCGTAAATCCATCCAAACAACGGCTTATACCCTGGATATGGAGTGGCTGGGGAGCAGGAACTGTTTGGGGTGGCAATGCATGGAACCCACCAGTATTAATTAAACCGTTTACCGGAGCAACGATGAAGTTATTTAAAGAAGCTATGCCAGAACCATGGGAGGTATTGGCAGGACGTTCTCACAGAGAAGACTGGGCCAATGGCCGTGTGAATGTTTTGCTTGCTGATTCATTAAGTCTGATGTATAAAACCAATATTTTATGTTATGAAGCAATTGAGTTTGAACCTACTCCACCGGCATCTATACTGCAATTCAATCTTATCCGGCAAATTTTAAGAGATGAATCTACATATGCCACAACTGCATTGGGGGTATTTGGGAATGCACAACAACCTGTTATGGTATTACCCAATATTTTCTTTTTTGCTAAAGCGGCTTACAATCTTTCTTATTTAAATAAAACCGATAATGAAATATTAAAAGATTTTGCTGATTTCTTAGGCGGGCCTCCTGATGTACTTATACCGGCCTGGAGTTGCTTACAACGCTCACTTGACGAGCTTCCAAAGGATCTGCCTGAAAAATTACGTAGTATCAAATTTAATGGTGATGTAGCAAATTTAATTCCTGGCGGCAGTAAACTTTATGTTGAAATATTAGCAAAAGAAGTTGAAAGCAGGATACAATTATTGGAAGCCACAGCCACACCGGCAGCTACCAACAAACAGGCAGCAAAAAATATTGCTAAAGCTATTACTGCTATAGTTAATTGGTGGAAAGTACACCGGTATGTAGTAGCAGGCAAACCTACCGAACCATTTAGTTTGGATTATGTACACAGTTCGCAGGTTTCAATTTTAAAAGATTGGTGCAGGGTAAACATTAAAACTTCTGTAACAGTAACAAATATGGTCGTAAGTATTCTATCTAAAAACAATGTGCTACCTATGTATCAAGCCTGCAAACTAGTTAGAAGTTTATTTTAAATTAATCATTAAATCACATATGTCAACCAGCAATTCTCAACGCATCATATCACTGGATTATTTCCGTGGGCTTACCATCTGCTTTATGATTATCGTAAGTATGCCCGGTAACTACCCAACTACATTTGCGCCATTGCTTCATGCTCAATGGCATGGCTTTACACCCACCGACCTTGTATTTCCTTCCTTTTTATTTGCCTCTGGTAATGCGTTGGCAATTACGTTGGCAAAAAATAATTTAAACAGGCAACAACAAATAATCAAAGCTTTTAAAAGAGCCTTAATTATTTTTTTACTTGGTATACTACTTTATTGGTTTCCATTTTTTTCTTATGAAAACAGCGTTTTTAAATGGCGGCCTATATCCGAAATACGCATTATGGGTGTTTTACAAAGAATTGCTCTTTGTTATTTTATCGTAACTATTCTTGCATTGTATTTATCAAGAAAACTCTTGCTGATTTTCGCTTTACTATTGCTTCCGGCATACTGGTTACTGCTGTATATTTTACCACACGGCGCAGAGGTATTAGGCATACATGATAATGCGGTAACTATGTTAGATTTAAAAATACTTGGCGACAAACATATTTACCATGGAGAAGGGTTTGCATTTGATCCAGAAGGGATCCTTAGTACATTACCGGCATTGTTTAACACCATTGCAGGTTTTCTTGTGGCAAAATATTTAAGGGAAAAGAAAGTTTCTGCAAATACTTTATTAAATATACTACATATTGGTATAGCCATGGTGGCGGTTAGTTATTTCTGGAATTACAGTTTCCCCATCAATAAAAAATTATGGACAAGTTCATTTGCCCTTCATACTACCGGGCTTGATATTATTATTTTGTCCGCTATTGTTTTTATTGTTGATATAAGGAAAAGGAACTGGCTGGTAAATTTCTTTCAACCATTCGGAAAAAATCCACTCTTTGTTTACCTGGCATTTGAAACTACTGGTACAATCATGTATATGATAAAAACTACTGATAACCATACATTATACCATTGGATTTACCGGCATATATTCTCTTATGCTACCGGGTATATAGGTTCATTTTTATTTGCTTTTACCTTTATGATACTGTTTTGGTTATTGGCAAGTTGGATGGATAAAAGAAAAATTTATGTAAGGATATAAGGCCTTTTAAACACTGTGCTTTGCAGTTGCTAAAATTCCCTAAAACGTTGTAGTACCTTTTGCAAAGCATTTTTACATAGGTTTACACATGTAATATTTAAACCCAAAAAATATGAGTAATCGTAGAAAATTCATTAAAGAAGTTGCCATGAGTGGGGCTGCACTTTCCCTGCTCAACTCCCCCTTTAAAGCCTTCGGATCTTCGCAAATGGATAAAGTAAGAGTTGGTATTATTGGTGTGGGTTCCAGGGGTAGGTTGCACCTGGCTGAAGTGCTTAAAAGGAAAGACGTAGAAGTTACTGCTATCGCAGACCCTGATAAAACAAGTATTGAAAAGGCACTTATGGTAGCAAGGCAATACGGAGTAAAAGAGCCAGCTCAATATTCCAACGGCAATAACGATTTTCAAAATCTTTTAAAAAGAACAGATATAGATGCAGTTATAATAGCTTCTCCATGGGAGTGGCATGTGCCGCAGGGAATTGCAGCCATGAAAGCAGGCAAGGCCGTTGGTATTGAAGTATGTGGTGCATCAAAATTGCAGGATAGTTGGGATTTTGTAAATACTTATGAGCAAACAAAAACGCCTATCATGATTTTGGAGAATGTATGCTACCGGCGTGATATAATGGCTGTATTAAATATGGTACAGCAGGACAGATTTGGCGAATTGCTGCACTTACAGGGTGGCTACCAACATGATTTGAGGGCAGAACTATTCAATACACAAACACCATGCTGTGATGGTGTAGATTTCGGACCTGGTGCCCTGGGCTCTGCAAAATGGCGAACAGAACATTATGTAAAAAGAAATGGTGAAATATATCCCACTCACCAGTTGGGACCAATTGCCATGATGATTGATATTAACAGAGGCAACAGGCTTACTAAATTATCCAGCGTTGCATCACAGGCAAGAGGCATGAACCGATATGTAGCCAATAATCCCAAAGGCGGCCCCAATCATCCTAATGCTAAACTAAAATTCAAGTTGGGGGATATTGTAACAACACAATTACAAACTGCTAAAGGGCAAACTATTGTACTTACACATGATACATCATCGCCAAGGCCATATAATCTTGGTTTTAGGGTACAGGGAGTTAATGGTATCTGGCAAGATTTTCATGAAGGCGAATTTGATCAGGGTATGATTTTCTTTGAAGATAAAAGCCCTAAACACACTTGGGAGAACCCCAAAAAATACATGGAAGAATTTGACCACCCCCTTTGGAAAAAACACGAAGCACAAGCTGCCGGTGCAGGGCATGGCGGCATGGATTACTTTGTTATAAATGCCTTTATTGAATGTATAAAAAGGAAAATTGATTTTCCATTAGATGTTTATGATTTGGCAACCTGGTATGCTATTACACCACTAAGCGAAGCCTCTATAGCACAAGGTGGCCAAATGGTAAAAATACCAGACTTTACTAAA
>Ga0315270_10002288_pt1 | contig 10127 bp, 9 predicted proteins | sample C1_bottom_MG_FD_204932 | JGI IMG/M metagenome (GOLD analysis project Ga0315270, IMG submission 204932) | Sediment microbial communities from Yellowstone Lake, YNP, Wyoming, USA - C1_bottom | ecosystem: Environmental > Aquatic > Freshwater > Lake > Sediment | place: USA: Wyoming | collected... | reverse complement strand
ACCTGCAATTCCTTGCAGTACATCGAGATGTGCTCGGGCGCATGGCCGTAGCCGCTGATACAAGTCCAGTGCCGCCCACCGATGGTCAGCGTGTCGCCATCCATCAGGCGGCGATAGTGGCTCGGCACTGCGGGCACCAGGCTTCGGTAGTAGTTGGCGCGCCCCTTGATTTTTTCTACCGAAGCCGGATCGGTCAGGCCATGCGCGGCGAAGAAGATGGCCGCCGACTCGCCGCCGAACCCGCTCGCTCCTTCACTGCCGATGCGCGCCAGGTTGAAGTCTGTGGCGCTGATCCACAGAGTCACCTGCCATCGTTCGCACAGCCACTTGGCCAGACCGATGTGGTCAGGGTGCATATGCGTCACGATGACACGCAGGATCGGCAGGCCTTCGAGCTCATTCGCAAAGATCTGTTCCCACTGGGCTTTGGCCGCTTCGATGCTGATGCAGCAATCGACCACGGTCCAACCCGCGCGCCCCTCGATCTCATCGCGCAGCAACCACAGGTTGATGTGGTTCAGTGCAAACGGCAAGGCCATGCGCAACCATTTGACGCCGGGTGCGACGCCGAGCGTCGCGCCGGACGCCGGCAGGGCATCGCCCAGCGGGTAGTGCAATTGTTTTTCAAGTTCGTCAGCAGGTCGGTTCAAAGGGGCTCCTGATTTGCTCCATAATTGACGTTTACGTAAACGTCAATCAGAAGCGGGATTGTAGGTGAACGCCTTATTTTCCCCAGTCACCTTTGTCAGACCACGACATGGCCATCACTTACAGCATCAGCGATCTGGCACGCGAGTTCGACCTGACCACTCGGGCCATACGCTTTTATGAAGACATGGGTCTGTTGCAGCCCGAGCGCTGCGGCCCTGGCGGACGCACGCGTGTTTACAGCGGGCGTGACCGCACGCGCTTAAAGCTGACGCTGCGCGCCAAACGGCTTGGATTGAGCCTGACCGAGGCCAAGGAAATCATCGACATGTACGACAGCCCGCGAGACACCGGGCCGCAGTTGCAGAAATTTCTGTTTGTGATTGCCGAGCATCAGAAGCAACTGGAAGCCCAGATGACCGACCTGCAGGCCAATCTGGACGAACTCAAGGTGCACCAGCGCGAGGCCAAAGCCCTGCTGGCCCAGAGCCTGAACCAAAGTGACCGGAAACGCAGCAGCGCAAAAGGAAAGATGACCGATGACGCATGAAACACCCTTGACCCGCGTGCAGGCCAGCTTCGAGCGCCAGGGCATGATGCAGCACCTGGGGGCGCGTCTGCTGCAGGTGGAACCCGGTCTGTGCGTCATCGCCTTGCCCTACTCCGACAAGGTGACGCAGCAGCAGGACGGTTTTCATGGCGGCGCGATGGGCGCGCTGGCCGACATCGCCGGCGGCTATGCGGGCCTGACCATGGCGCCGCAAGGCATGGAGGTCACTACGGTCGAATACAAGATCAATTTTCTGGCTGCATTGCGCGACGGAGAATTGCGCGCCACCGGACGCGTTGTCAAGGCCGGTCGGCGCGTCATTGTGACCAGCGCGCAGGTCGCGCACCTCGATGCCGACGGCAAGGAGACCGCCTGCGCCGTGATGCAGCAGACGCTGATGGTGGTGCCGAAGACCTACTGAAACATTGCGGGACAGACCAATAATCGCGCAGCGATTTTGCTCTGTCCCCAACCGATTAAATACTGCCAAAGATCAAGAAACAACTTTTCAAGAGGAGCACAACCATGAACATGCCAGGACTCAACTTCCAGCTCGGTGAAGATATCGACGCGCTGCGCGACACGGTGCGTGAATTCGCGCAGACCGAGATCGCGCCACGCGCCAGCCAGATCGACCGGGACGACCAGTTTCCGATGGACCTGTGGCGCAAGATGGGCGACCTGGGCGTGCTCGGCATCACGGTCGGCGAAGAGTTCGGCGGCGCCAACATGGGCTACCTGGCGCACATGATTGCGATGGAAGAAATCTCGCGTGCCTCGGCCTCGGTCGGCCTCTCGTATGGCGCTCACAGCAACCTGTGCGTGAACCAGATCAAGCGCAACGGCACGCCCGAGCAGCGCGGCAAGTACCTGCCCAAGCTGATCAGTGGCGAGCATGTCGGTGCCCTGGCCATGAGCGAGCCCGCCGCTGGCAGCGACGTCATCAGCATGAAACTAAAAGCCGAGGACAAAGGCGGCTACTACCTGCTCAACGGCAACAAGATGTGGATCACCAACGGGCCGGACGCCGACACGCTGGTGGTCTACGCCAAGACCGAGCCCGAGCTGGGTGCGCGCGGTGTCACCGCCTTCCTGATCGAAAAAGGCATGAAGGGATTTTCGGTTGCGCAAAAACTCGACAAGCTCGGCATGCGCGGATCCCACACCGGCGAACTGGTGTTCCAGAACGTCGAGGTGCCGGCGCAGAACATTCTGGGTGGTCTGGGCAATGGCGCCAAGGTGCTGATGAGCGGCCTGGACTACGAACGCGCCGTGCTGACCGGCGGTCCGCTGGGCATCATGCAGTCGGTCATGGATAGCGTTCTGCCCTACATCCACGACCGCAAGCAGTTTGGCCAGAGCATTGGCGAGTTCCAGCTGATTCAGGGCAAGATGGCCGACATGTACACGGTGCTGCAGGCCGGGCGCTCCTTCGCCTATACGGTGGCCAAGAACCTCGACCTGCTGGGTGTCGAGCATGTGCGACAGGTGCGCAAGGACTGCGCCTCGGTCATCCTGTGGTGTGCCGAAAAAGCGACCTGGATGGCGGGCGAAGGCGTGCAGATCTTTGGCGGCAACGGCTACATCAACGAATACCCGTTGGGGCGCCTGTGGCGTGACGCCAAGCTGTACGAGATCGGCGCCGGCACCAGCGAGATCCGGCGCATGCTGATCGGGCGGGAGCTGTTTGCCGAGACTTCCTGAGATTGCGGGACAGACCGCAGATACGCGAAGCGAGCCAGCTCTGTCCTCAACTGATTAAGAGATCATGCACGCGGCTGCAGCAACCTGTAAACCGACATGACTTTCTTCACATACTGCTGCGTTTCCATGTAATTTGGAATGCGGTTTCCAGCACGCGTGACTGCACCTTCACCAGCGTTGTAGGCGGCCAGCGCCAGCTCTGTTTGGCCGCCGTATAAACGCAGCAGATCAGCCAGATGTCGCGTGCCGGTCTGGATATTGAGTTCCGGATCAGTCAACTTGCTGGCCACTGACAAACCCGGTTCCGATCGGACCCCGTAGCGGCGCGCCGTGGCGGGCAGGATTTGCATCAAACCGACAGCGCCCTTGTTCGAGACCGCCTTCGTATCAAAGGCAGACTCGGTAACCACCAGAGCCTTCAGTAAATCGCAGTCCACGCCGTGCGAGGTAGAGGCCGCTGCCAGCTTGCCCTGCACTGCCTGGTACGTGGGTGAAGCGTTCATCATCGCCACGGTGAGGCGTGCGTCTGCCTCGGGTGGTGCTTGACGGTCACTCGAACTGGCCACAGTCAGGGCACCGGGGTCGGACTGGATCACCAAGCGGGCACCTTTGCCCGGCGGCTGGTTGGTGAACTGGGTCACACCATTCTCATCGACGTACTTCCAGACATCGGCCCACGCGTGCGCATGAAGCGAACAACCCAACAAGGTTGCCAACAGGCTCAACGCTGCACGCTGCACTACCAGTCCACGAAAAAAGTTCCAATGGCGCAAAACAGATTCCCTCAATATTTCAACATCTACAATTCAATGTCACTCAAGACCGACCAAGCAGAACAAACCAAATCAGACTACCGAGTCCAAGCATGACATCTCGTCAAGTGACACTGCTATACGCTCTTGCGCTGGCTGCCGGCATCGCGGTTTTGTACGCCTTCGGTATTAACAACCAACTGCTGTTTGACGACGCACGCCTTGCGGACGGCACCATCTTTGGCCAGTACGGCAGTCTGCTGCCCTTGAAACCGCGTCTGCTTTCGTACGGCAGTTTCGTCTGGCTACAGGCTATTTTAGGCGATGGCTGGTGGAAGCAGCGCATCTTCAACATCACCCTGCACATCGCGACGGCGTTCATGCTTTATGCATTCGTCCTGCAGTTGCTGCAGCGCACAGAATGGGATGCGAGCGGCGGTGACTCGTCCCAACTTTCGTCTTCGTTGCATGCAGCGGCACGTTTGGGCGTGGCACTGTGGGCATTCAACCCGGTGGCCGTCTATGCCGTTGCCTATCTCGTCCAGCGCTCTATCCTCATGGCCACTCTGTTTGTGGTCATGGCCTGCTGGAGCTTTGTGCGCGGCCTCTCCGGCGGGCAACGGCGCTGGTATTTGCTAGCCATGGCCTGCTACGTTCTGGCGGTCGCCGCCAAAGAACACGCAGTTACCGCAATTCTGCTGGTACCGCCGCTGTTCATCTTTGTCCAGCGCCCGAGTCTGAAGCGGATGCTTCGGGTTGTTCTGGCAGCGGGTTTGCTGTTGTTGGCCATGGCCGCAGTGTTGTACAACCGTTACGGCGCTATTGTTGGCACTGTATTTGATGAAACGTCGCGCGCCTTTGCCGCCCAGTTGGAGCAACTGCGGCCTGGCATTGGCCATCAGCTCTACCCCTTGAGCATCATCAACCAGGCCAGTTTGTTCTTTCAATATGGGTACCTGTGGTTGCTGCCTTATGTCGGCTGGATGTCTATGGACATTCGGCCCGCCTTTCCGCTGACGCTATGGAGTTGGCAACTTTTCGGCGCCCTGGCGTGGCTTGCCACGCTGGTGCTCGGTGCCTGGCTGTTGATTCGGCGCAGCGACGCCCGGGGCCTGATCGGTCTGTGCCTGTTGATGCCCTGCGTGCTTTTCACGACCGAGTTTGCCACCGTCTGGCTGCAAGACCCTTTCGTGCTCTACCGCAGCTACCTGTGGTCGATACCGATTCCGATCCTGATCGCGCTGCCCCTGGTTGGTTTTCCGCATAAGATGCTGTACGCCTGCTGCGCTCTGGTTCTTGCGCTATTTGCCGCCCTCAGTTTCGAGCGTATCAGCAGCCTGCAATCTCCGAGCTCGGCCTGGGCGGACGCCGCAGCCAAAATTGACCGTGCGGCAGCCGCCAACGCCGTGGGCCGCTGGCGCCCCCTGCTCAATCTGGCAGCCGAGTTCCAGGACCAGGGCAACTATGATGAAGCATTGCGCCTGTTCAGCCAGGCAGAAGCTCTGGGAGAACCGCTTGGCAGCGCACGCTTCAACATGGGTGTCAGTCTGCAGCAACTCAAAAAATACGCCCAGGCACTGGACAACTTCGCTCTGGCAGAGGCCAAAGGTTTTACCGAGGCCGCACTTTATTACCAGCGCGGTGAAACCTACTATGCGCTCGGACGTTATAAAGAGGCCTTTGAGAGTTTCAATCAAGCCTTGCAACACCCTCAGGTTCCAGAGGCCGAGCAATTCACCCGGACGCGGCAAGCCGAAGCCGCCGTGGCCAGCAACAACTTTGATGCCGCCATCGCCAGCTACCAGACGCTGATGCAAAAATCCCCAGATAATCAGCGCTACCAAGTGGGCCTGAGCATGGCCTACCTTGGAAAGAAGGACTATGCCGCGGCCATGAATATCCTGAACCCCGCCATTGCCAGGCGCCCCAGTGGACCCGCTTACTACGCTCGCGCCCTGACCTACTATGAGCAGGGTAATGGCCTGGCCGCCATCCAGGACTTGGAGATCGCCATCCGAGCCGAACCCAACAACCCCATTTATCGCAACCTGCAGCAAAAAATGAATGAACTCGCGGCTCAAGCCAAGGCTAAACCTGCAGCCAAACCGTAATGGCCAATCTGCAAATCACCACCAGCCTGCTCGGCCTGGGCCTGGCCCTGCTGATCTTGCATCTGCTGCGACGCGACCACATCTACATTCTGCAGGGCCTGTTCTGGATCGTCATTGCCGCCCTGGCCGCATTGCTTGGCCTGTGGCCCGGCCTGATTGACCGCATTGCCGGGTGGATTGGTATCAGCTATCCGCCGGCCGCGCTGCTTCTTGGCGCTGCCTTGGTGCTGTTTGTCAAGTCGCTTTACGCCGACATCACCCAGACCCAGTTGGAGCGTCAACTGCGCCGGCTCAACCAGCGCATCGCCTTGCTGGACGCGAAGAGTCCTCGGGTCGATCAAGATATCTCACTTGATCCATAGCAGGGCTCGGCCTCTGTGCTCATCGAGTTAAAGGCCACCAGAGCTATGTTGCTCCTGCCTTGCGACTTCTTCTGTAACTGGCAAAGGTCCATCCGACTGACAACAGGACCAAGAGAGCCGGCATCGGTGGCAGCACGTAATAGCGCCCATGTCGTGGACCGACCGGCCATGAGCCATAGAAGTTCGGACCGCGCTGGAGGTAAAGTTTCAAGCTGCCATCGGCCAGCTGCACGATGCCCCCGGGTGGAACTTTTTCAGCACGGCTGTAGCCAAGACGCCCGGTTTGAAATCCGACCAGCAGCGCCAGCATGATCGCACCCGTGACCACAAGCTCGGCTACCGGTTTGCGGTAAGCAGTCGACTTGGGCGGGGCGACCGCTGGGCCGTAGTACAGCAGCATGCCCGCAGCGGCCGCGACCAGATTGCTTACAAAGTCGTTGAAGTCAAGGTACTCGCTGTAGCTGGTGGTGATCCAAAGATATTGCGACAACTCGTCGCCCGCACCTGCCAGAGTGGTCCAAAACAGCACGCTGCCTGTACACCAGCGCGTGCGCTCAGGATCCATGGCGCGTGCCAGCAACAAGGCCATCAGGGCGTACTGGGGGTAGTGGGCATACTCGTTGATCGAGAAGGTAAGGTATTGGTCGATGAGTCCGGCGGCAATCAGCCAAAGCAGCCAATAGGCAGCCGTCAGCCAGGGATGCTGGCTGCGGCGTAGGCGAAGCGCAATCCACAAGATTAATCCAATGCCGGCTGCAATCGCGAGCCCTGGCACGAAGTCGGAATAGGCCATCTGACCCGACGGCGACACCCGCTGTCTGACCAGCCAGATCGAAAACCGCAAGTGCATCAGGCAGCAGACAGCGTAGTAGGTCAGCGCCGCTGTCCACCACGGCCAAACCGTCGGCGTGTGGAATTGACGCGGCGCAGTGTTTGGCAAGGCGTCCGTCGTCATCGGGAATTGTCGGGAACTGGTTGCGAGGTCAATGCACGCACTGGAAAAGGCAGCGGCCGGTCGCCATCAATCCCGGCACCCGCTTCACTGCGCAGTTGCAGCTTTGGCCAGGAACGTGGGGCCGCCCAGGCTGCGTTGTTGTGCGCCCGCTCACAGTGAACGGGGTAGTTGTCGAAGCCACCCAAATCCATGAATAAGCCAAGATTGGGCAGATCTTCACGCAGACCGCCCCACTCGCTGATCTGCGCTATGCCAAATGCCCGGCAGGTGCTGGTTTTGACCGCATAGAGGTCATTCCCCTGAGCGTCAACGAACAGTGCGACGCTATTGTCGTGCGCGGCACCCAGCCCCAGGTCGCCCAACTCATAGCGATCGTCACCGCCTTCGTCCAGAAATATTCCGACTGAAAAATCATGCGCTGCACCGAGCGAGGTGGAATGGCTGACGCGGTATTGGTCATTGCCAGTGCCGCGCTTGAGCAAAACGCCGGCACCACGGTGAGCCCCGGCACCCATGGCATACCAGGCAGCGTCAAAGTGATCATTGCCGCTGTCGTCGATGAGCAGACCCAAGCCTTCGTGAAAGCCCGCCCCTTGCGCGAACACCTGTGCCACATAGTGATCGTCGCCGGCCAGGTCCAGCAAGATGCCAATGCCACCCGCAGCGGAACGTCCATCGACAGAGTCTGGACGCAGACCACGGCCAGCACCTTGCCCCATCGAGGTGTTGTGGGACGGCAGTTGCGCCGAGGGTCTGATCAAGGGGGTGTTGTCCAGCGTGTACTGGTCGTTGCCGCCCAGGTCGATCAGCACCGCAACGCCCTGCGGACCGGCCGAACCCTGGGCATGGGTCTGCGCCGTGTAGCGGTCATTGCCCATGCCGCCCAGCAGCACCGCCAGGCCGCCGATCGCGTGGCCCTGGGCGTGACTGCTGGCGACAAACTGATTCTGCCCACCGCCATCGACCAGCAGGGCGGCACCCAACAGGGCCGAGGCCTGGGCATGCTGTCCACCCTGGTAGTGATCGTCACCCTCAGTGTCCCAGAGGATGCCATAACCGAGTGTGGCGGCCGAAGGGTCTGCGCCCGGCGCTTTGGCAAGGTAGCGGTCATTGCCTTTGTGGTCCAGCAAAATGCTGATCCGGTGACTGTCACTTGGAGTCAGGAATTCGTACAGATCGTCACCGCCGACGTCCAGCACCAGCAAGGGATCTTTGAGTTGATAGCTGTTGTCCCGGCCGGTCGTGTCAACCACGATCTGACCCAGCGGCGTGTCCAGGGTCCATGACACTGTCGGTAGCGCAGATGCGGTGACAATAAAGCGTTGCAGGCGCTCCACGGCAGCCACCAGATCAACCATGCCAGCGAGCAGGGCCTGGCGGTCGATCCGCGCCAGAAGTTTGCGAAAGTCTGGCTCCTCGAATTCCAGCAGGTCGCCATCGAGCGCCTGCCGACGCAGCAGTGCCGGGGTGACTGTCTTGGGTATCTCGGCGAGTGCGCGTTGCAGAAACCGATGCGCCTGCCCAATGCTTGCCAATACCATGGCAAGCTCAAAGCGCAAGGGCTCGGGTAATTGCGCCTTGTCAGGCAAGGCGGGTTGCCACGGACTGCCGGCATTACCCAGCGGGGCCATCCAGACAAGGCTTGCGGCCAGCGGATCGGGCGCGGTCCTCAGCGCAGTTTCCGTCCGTTGCAGGGCCTGCACGTCGGGTTGGGCGAGGCTCAGCCCGGCTACTGCGCCTGTCAAACGGATCAACTCCTGCGGCGACGCTGCCGCTTCGGCGTACGCATCGGCCAGCATGCCGACACGGTAGGGCGCGCGCAGGGGCTGTGCCATGACGGCCCGGTACAGCGGAAGTTGTTGATCGAGCGTTGGCGATTTGGACAGTTGCAACGGGTCGGGTGCAGTTGAACCGGCACGCGCGCCAGCAAGATCGAGCACTTGCTGCAGGGTGTCAGAGGCAGGCATTTGCGCCATGGCCTGGAACGCGGCCGAAGAGGCCAGCAACAACGCTACTCGCAAGCTGGACATGATCAAGGGTCGTCTCTGGCTGGGATCAAAGTCGGGCAGAGGGCTCTTACTGCGAAGATCCAAGAAAGAGCGATGGATCGACCATGGCGCGGTTCAGGCTCACCGACCAGTGCAAGTGCGGCCCGGTCACGCGGCCGGTTGCGCCGACCCGGCCCAGCGTCGCACCGGCGCGCACCTGGTCACCGGGCTTGACCTCGATCGATGACAGGTGGCAGTACATTGTCAGAAAACCCGAACCATGGTCCAGCCAGACCGTGTTGCCATTGAAGAAATAGTCACCCGTGTCGATCACAACACCCGCTGCAGCGGCCAGCACCGGTGCGCCTTGCGGGGCGGCGATGTCCATTCCGCTGTGGGGATTTCGCGACTGGCCGTTGAAGACGCGCCGCAATCCAAAGGAGCTCGATCGTCGGCCCTTGGCCGGTTGCCGCAATTGCATGACAGCGGGCTCGGCGTCGCTGAAGGTCGCGATCACCTGGTTGATGTGGGCTCGTTCGCGCTCGTAGCGCGCGGCATCTTCAGCCGACAGATCGACATGACCGGGTGCCACCTTCAAACGCTGCTCCGCGTAGCGAAACGGCTTGATCTCGAACGGCATGACCGCATCTGGCGCACTGTCGCGTTGGACATTCAGGTTGGCGACGCCTGGAACTGCGGCCAAGGGGATGCCGACCACCGCTGTCCACTGCGCAGCCTCCCTGACCACCAGCACCGGCACGCCATTGAAGGTGGCATGGGGCGCCTGCGCCGACGTACCCAGTCCGATCTTCGCCACGCCGCCCGGTGTGACACGCTGCTGGGGCAAGTCCATCGCGCCAGAGGAAAAGGACAGGGCGCACAACAACAGCCCGACCAGCGTCCGCAAAGCATGAGCCGCGAGAGAGCCGAGCGATTCGGATGTCATGCGCCGAGCCTGACAATCCAGGCTACCGCGCCGGCGCAGGCAGCCAACAGGATTGCGCCGGCAGCACGACTGGCACCGTTGTCACGCGAAGGCGCCACGTCGCCGGGCAGC
>Ga0315270_10002286_pt1 | contig 10132 bp, 8 predicted proteins | sample C1_bottom_MG_FD_204932 | JGI IMG/M metagenome (GOLD analysis project Ga0315270, IMG submission 204932) | Sediment microbial communities from Yellowstone Lake, YNP, Wyoming, USA - C1_bottom | ecosystem: Environmental > Aquatic > Freshwater > Lake > Sediment | place: USA: Wyoming | collected... | reverse complement strand
CTGATAATGCATTTGGTTTGCCCGCTGCCCCATTGAAGCTGGCCTTGCACCCGACACCTGCGGGGATCGACAGTTTAGGGTTTGGCATTTCGAGATAGACAACAAACGTACCGCTCGCCGCATCAATCAACCGGTCGATACTTTTGATCCGCGCCAGATACTTACTCTTTGCCGGTATTTCGGGAATCACTTCCGCTTCCATTCCCACGGACAATTCACCAAACATTTCCTTTGGCAGAATCATGTGCACACGCAGAGGATCCAGTTGCGCCAGCTTTACAATGGCCTTTTTGTTGGAACCAGGCTCGACAACCTCTCCCGGAAAAGCCATCTGATCCACCACTACCCCGTCAAATGGGCTACGTATTGTGCGCAACGCCAGCAAAGCACTTTGCTGGCGAAATTCTATGCGGGCTATCTGACGATTTTCCCGGGCAACCTGATGCTCCGAACTCGCCAACTTAAATTCGGCTTCAGCATCGTCCTTCTCCTGAACTGCCATCAGTTTTTCAGATGCCATTTGACGGCGACGCTCAAATTTTCGGCGAGAGAATTCAACTTTGTTTTCCGCTAAACCGAGAGGGCCGGTTTGTTCGGATTTATAACGTGACAACTCAGCCGCCGCGTGCTCTGCGCGTGCTTCCAACTCTGCAATTACTTGCCCCTTGGAAACGCGATCTCCGCGCTTGACGTGCACTTTATCCAGCAAGCCCGTCACGGGACTGGCCAATTCGATTGTTTGAGCGGGTTCAATAAGGCAATTATAGGCAGCCTGTGCATGCCGGAAAGGCATCAACAAAAAGACAAGCGCACACAACATGGCAAATACATGCGTGGCCACCTGAGAGTTCAAAGGCGAAGACCGGGACAAGAAGTTCCTTAACGCTGCGGTTGGCAAAGTAGAACGAGATTTGCGCAGGTTCTCCAATAGCCAAAAGCAGCTCCCCGTGTTGGTGCGTTTACCCGTCATTTTTTGTCTTTAATAATGGCTGTTAATATTGATTGATTTATTCAGACTATATAATTCTTATTTCCTTTTTGTCAATATGAATCGGTCATATATTATAAAGATGTCATAACAGTGTTCGAACGATGCAAAACTCATTCTAAAGCGAACCGATGTAGAAATGTCGGCAGGTATAGACCGCTATTTTGGATACGACTTTTTATAGCTGCAGCAGGCAATATGCAGGGTTTTGTCCGTCTGAGTTGAAGCGGCTGCGGCAGTTTGAGGAAGAAAGTGCCTGGCTCAATCGCCTAGTGGCTGATCCGAGCCTGTACAAGGCGATGTTACAGGGTGTGCTGAGTCGAAAGCGGTAAAGTCAGCGTGCAGGAGGGCGTTGGTCAATGACTTGCAGCGTTGCATGGGGGACAGTCTTCGTCAAACATGCGCATTGCCGGGAGTCTCGCGCTTCATGCATTTCTGCAAATCCGTGGCGCACGATACAAAGATTGCAGAAGCAAATATGTTTCATGAAAATTACTGGAGGGGGACTTTGTGAGGATAGCCTGTCGGACAGGCAGATCAATTGACATCCAGGGAAGAACACAACAGCAATTTGGAGCAGGGGCGTATCAGACAAGTAACCGTTGCGGATTATCTGATTAAACTACGCGCCCCCGCTCTGGACCAGAATTACTTCTTCTTGGTCTTGTTTACTGCGTCTTTCAAGCCTTGACCGGCTGAAAACTTAGGCACAACAGCTGCTGCAATCTTGATTTCTTCGCCGGTACGCGGGTTACGGCCGGTACGCGCTGCACGCTTACCGGTTTTGAAGGAACCGAAACCAACCAGAGTCACGCTGTCGCCAGACTTCAGGCAATCAGCTACGCTTTCTGTGAATGCACCAACGATATCGCCAATTGCGCGCTTTGATACATCTGGCACTTTAGCTGCGATAGCATCGATCAGTTCTGATTTATTCATTCAAATCTCCTTGTTGTGTGAGGGTGGTAAACGCCTAAAACCGTAGGCGTAGCCTGAATAATACTGCGGTTCCATGTAAATGCAACCACAATTGAGCAATCTCTATAAAAATTTTTTAGCTTTACTCTGATTCAGTGAACGCGGCGCTGCCACTGGCATTATCATGAATTGCACTGCTCACCCATCGTTCGCCCATGCTTTCAATCGCGATTATCGCGCTAGCACATTGTTTTACTTGCAAATACAACCCATGAAAGGCTTTTATTACGCGGCACCCAAAACTGCATCATCCATGAATTTACAGGAACCCGGCGCATGTTGCGTGTTAGCCACACAATAATTAAATTTAATGTGCACGAAGACGTGCAAACAGACACTTTTGTACACATTTCCTGCTTACCTCAGTTGGCGAAGCCATGTGGTTTCAAGTAAATGGCAGGTCAATTGCACAGCCATTGACCTGCCAAACTATGCATACAACCGGATCGGGGACTATAACGGTTCCATTTGCCCTTAACGGGCGTCCAGACCCCGCGCCAGATCCGTTTTAATATCCTCAATCGCTTCCAAACCCACCGCCACGCGCAACAATCCATCGCCGATACCCGCCAGCACGCGCGCTTCAGCCGTCACCCGACTATGGGTAGTGGTGGCTGGGTGAGTGATCGTCGTCTTGGTATCCCCCAAATTGGCTGTAATGGATATCATTTTGGTATGGTCGATCACACGCCATGCGGCGTCTTTTCCGCCCTTCACATCGAACGACAAAATACCCCCGCCGCTTTTCTGCTGCTGCATGGCCAGCCGATGCTGGGGATGCGATGCCAGCCCCGGATAATAAACCCGCGCTACTTGCGGATGCTGTTCCAGCCACTGCGCCAGCTTCAACGCACTGCTGGAGTGTGCGTCCATGCGGATTTTGAGCGTTTCCAGCCCTTTCAGTATCACCCAGGCATTGAATGCGCTCATGGTAGGGCCTGCTGTGCGCAGGAAGCCATATACGCCTTCAAGCAATGCCTTATTGCCCAATACTGCGCCCCCCAGCACCCGCCCCTGTCCATCCAGATACTTGGTCGCAGAATGAATCACAATATCCGCGCCCAGTTCCAGCGGTCGCTGCAAAATCGGCGTACAGAAGCAATTGTCCACTGCCAGCCATGCGCCTGCCTGTTTAGCCACACGACTCAACGCGCCGATATCGCACACTTCAGTCAGGGGATTAGAAGGGGTTTCTACAAATAACAATTTGGTATTGGGCTGAACCGCCGCTTTCCACGCGTCCACGTCCGTCAGCGACACATAGGTGGTCTCTATGCCAAATCGTTTCAGAATATTGCTGAACAACTGGACGGTTGTGCCGAAGATGCTGCGTGAGGCGACAATATGATCGCCCGCAGACAATAACCCCATGACGCTGGCCAGAATCGCGGCCATGCCGCTCGAAGTGGCCACGCAAAACTCAGCCCCTTCCAGCGCAGCCAGCCGCTCCTGAAAAGCTGTGACGGTTGGGTTGGTAAAGCGCGCGTAGATATTTCCCGGCTCCTGACCGGAAAAACGCGCCGCCGCCTGCGCTGCATTCTCAAACACAAAGCTCGATGTCAAATACAACGCTTCGGAGTGTTCGTTAAACTGGCTGCGGTGGATGCCCGCCCGAACTGCCAGCGTTTCTAATTCATATTCATCAGACATAGTCATACCCCCAAATAAAAAAACCCGTCCAGCTTGGCGCGGAACGGGTTATTCCTCGCTTTAGCTGAATTTATATAAGCGCCCGCAAGCTGATTTCAAATCGGCGCATGTGTTAAAATTACGCTTATCGCATAAAGATGTCAACCATCAATTAATCCGCTTTGCTCAAATTAAGATCAAGCTGACGTGATTCCGACGAGCCTTTATCCTTGTCGCCATCATTGCGCTCCGCTTCAACCGCAGCCAGATACTCGGGCGTAATATCGCCAGTAATATATTTACCGTCAAAGCACGAAGTTTCAAAATGCGTGTTCTGTGGATTGGCTTTTTTGACTGCATCGATCAGATCATCCAGATCCTGATAGAAAACAGCATCAGCGCCTATTTCCAGGGCGATTTGTTCATCGTTGCGGCCTGTGGCCAGCAACTCCTGACGGGTTGGCATATCAATGCCATAGACGTTAGGGAAACGCACAGGAGGCGCCGCCGAGGCAAAGTACACTTTACGCGCACCGGCCTCTCGCGCCATCTGTACGATCTGGCTGCTGGTCGTTCCGCGCACGATGGAATCATCCACCAGCAACACATTCTTGCCCTTGAATTCGATGCCGATCGGGTTCAGTTTCTGGCGCACAGATTTCTTGCGCATGGCCTGCCCCGGCATGATAAAGGTGCGACCAATATAACGATTCTTGATAAACCCTTCACGATAGGTCAAACCCAAACGATTGGCCAGTTGCAACGCGCTGGGGCGACTGGTATCGGGAATCGGGATCACGACGTCGATATCCAGCGGGTTCAGATTCTTGCGAATTTTTTCTGCCAGGCTTTCGCCCATGTACAGACGGGTTTCGTAAACCGAAACGCCATCAATCACCGAGTCTGGCCGGGCCAGATAAACATACTCGAATATGCAGGGATAACATACAGGGTTTTCCGCACATTGCTGACTGAAAAAAGTACCGTCTTCTTCCACCAGAATCGCCTCGCCGGGCGCAACGTCGCGCAATAGCTTGAAGCCCAGCGTATCGAGCGCCACGCTTTCGGAAGCGACCAGATATTCCGGCCCCTCATCGGTATCCGCGCGCCCTACTACCAACGGACGAATACCGAACGGATCGCGAAACGCCAGCAATCCATAGCCGGCAATCATGGCCACCACTGCGTACGCGCCGCGACAACGGCGATGTACGCCGGCTACCGCAGCAAAAATGGCCGCCGCATCCAGCTTGTGATTGCTGGCGCTTTCCTGCAGTTCATGAGCGAGCACATTCAGCAGCACTTCGGAATCGGAATTGGTATTCACGTGCCGCAAATCCTGCCGGAACAATTCCTGCTTGAGCTGTTCCGAATTGGTCAGGTTGCCGTTATGGGCGAGTACGATGCCGAAAGGCGAGTTCACATAAAAAGGCTGCGCTTCAGCCGAGGATGAACTGCCCGCGGTAGGGTAACGCACATGGGCTATCCCCATGTTGCCCAGAAGAGAACGCATGTTACGGGTTCTGACCACGTCCCGCACCATGCCGTTGCCTTTGTGCATATGAAACGTATTGCCCTCGGCAGTCACGATGCCCGCCGCATCCTGGCCGCGGTGCTGGAGCACCTGCAATCCGTCGTATAGCAACTGGTTTACCGGGGTTTTTGCTACGACACCGATGATTCCGCACATACTCAAATTACTCGCAAATTAAAATGGTGGAACATGCTTCGCCTGCGCTCAGAAGTTACTTAAATACATAAACTGGCCGACCACTCAGTCGTATTGGATGCGCTTGGATAAATCATCCGGCAGCCATGGTTTGGCGATACTCGCAAATGCTTCCAGTGGCGCGCTGAACATGGCATTCTGCCAGGCACTCTGCCGTGGCAGCGAAGTCAAACCGCCCAACAGCACCAACACCAGCACAATCAGCACGCCTCTTGCCAGACCGAACACGGCTCCCAAGCCTCTGTCAATCATGCTCAGGCCCACTGTCTTGACCAGTTCGGATATCCCTATAGTGAGCAGGCTCATCACCAGCAGCGCCACCAGAAACAAAATCACAAAAGCGGCCAAAAAGCGTAATGACTCGCTGGGAATCGCTTCAGGCAGCATCGGTGCAAAGCGTACCGTATAAATATTCGCCAGCCAGAATGCGGCTGCCCAGGAAAGCAGCGCCAACACTTCCCGCACCACCCCTCGCATCACGCTCAGCAATATGGACAAGCCGACTGTCAGTAAAACCACGTAATCAAAAGCAGTCATATCGGGACAAGTTGATTTAAGGGTTCGTTAATCTTTCTTTTCCGCAACAATGCCATCCTGAATACCCGCCGCTTTCAGCTTTTCCTGAATTTTTTCCGCTTCCTGGCGGGACGCATAAGGGCCTGCGCGCACACGCAACTTGTCGCCAGACGGCGTTTTGAGTGTTGCCGTATAGAACTTGATTCCCAGCGCAGCCAGTTTGGCTTCCCGCTGTTTGGCATTATCCATGCTGGAAAACGCCCCCAACTGGATCACAAAACTTTGCGGGGATTTCGTGGCTGACTCAATCTTATGAACTGTTTCTGCCTTATGCGCGGATTCGGCAGCAGCCGGCTTGGATTCAACCTTGGCAACTGGCTTGATATCCGTATCGGGCTTGCTCACCGGTTTCGCTGTGACATGCTCTACCGGCTTCTTGTCTGGAACCGCATGCGCGGGCGCTGCTGGCACAACCGCAGTTGCAGCTTGTGGCGCTGCCATCGGCGCTTGCGCGACAGGCATGACTTGAGATTGAGGTTGAACAGTTGAAACCGGTTTGCCCTGGGCCGGCACTATCCTGGAATTAAAGTCGTCGGATTCACGCGAGGGAATGCGAATCGCAATGTCCTGACTAACGGGCTTGGGTTCATTATCCAGCACCATGGGCAAAAAAATGACCACAATCAGCACCAAGGCAATGGCACCGACCAGACGTCGGCGTGCGCGTTTTTTTAACTGGATTTGTTCGTCTGTAATGGATTGTGCCATTTATTTAACCCTGAGCCGCCCTTTTTCTGGCTGCGAATTGTGACATGATTTCGTGCTGCCCGGCCCGTCAAGGACTAATGCACTTCACGCAGCGTATCTGCCACCGTGTAAAAAGAACCAAAGACGACAATTCTATCATTTTCGGACGCCAGGATACAGGCACGCTGATATGCCGCAGCCACATTATCGAATAATTCAGCGTGCTGCCCCACCCCTTCAGCGACCAGTATCCGGCGCAGATCCTGCGCGGTTGCGCCCCGCTTTTCCTTGATATCCGCCAATAGCCACGTATCGACCTGGTGCTTGAGCGCGTTCACTACCCCGGCAATATCCTTGTCGGCCAGCATCGCAAATACTGCAATCGTCTTGCCGGAACACGGCATATTTATTAAGTTGCCCGCCAGCGCAATCGCAGCATGAGGATTATGAGCCACATCAAGAATGACGGCAGGGCGGCCGGGCAGCACCTGAAAACGCCCCGCCAAGCGCGTATCCAGAAGACCATTACGGATATTATTCACAGTAACGGGCAACCTGTCTTTTAATTCGTCCAGCGCAGCCAGACAAGCTGCTGCATTCCCCAATTGAAAAGCGCCGCGCAAGGCAGGAAAAGGCAAAGCATGTCGATTGCCGCGCGGCCCCTCAAAATGCCATTGACCGGCTATCCGGCCATATGAAAAATCGCGCCCGATCTGGTAAAGCAAGGCACCTGTCTTTGCAGCATAGTCTGAAATCGAGGCCGGCATTTCCGGCTCAGCGCAAATGACCGGCTTGTTGCGACGGGCAATCCCCGCCTTTTCAAAACCGATCGCCTCGCGCGTATCGCCCAGATAATCCATGTGATCCAGGTCAATGCTGGTGATAATCGCGCAATCCGCATCAAATACATTGACCGCGTCCAGACGTCCGCCGAGGCCCACTTCAAGAATCATCACGTCGACCCTGGCCTGCACGAAATGCCACACTGCCGCCAGGGTGCCAAACTCGAAATAGGTGAGCGCTGTATCACCCCGCCCCTGTTCGACCGCTGCAAACGCCAAACACAAATCCGCATCCGTCGCTTGTTCGCGATTGACCCGAACGCGCTCGTTGTAGCGCAACAAATGAGGCGACGTATAGCAACCGACACGATAGCCGGCATCGCTCAGAATGGCTTCCAGCATGGCGCAAGTAGAGCCTTTTCCGTTTGTGCCAGCGACAGCAATAACAGGGGAAGCGGGCGTCAGCCCCAAGGAATCTTTCACCAGGGCTACGCGCTCCAACCCTAGCGCTATGGTTTTCGGATGTAATTGCTCGAGATACGACAACCAATCCGATAACGTTTCAAGCTTATGATTCACCGGGTTATTTCAGACGGTCACGCAGCCCGCGGCACTTTCGACATCAGCGTCAGCAAGTTAGCCAGTTTGGTGCGCATTTCGCGCCGATCAACGATCATATCCACGGCGCCGTGATCCAGCAGGAACTCGGCGCGCTGGAAACCGTCAGGCAAAGTTTCACGCACTGTCTGTTCGATCACGCGGGGGCCGGCGAAACCGATCAGCGCGCGCGGTTCAGCAATGATCACATCGCCCAGCATGGCAAAACTCGCTGAAACACCTCCCATGGTAGGATCGGTCAACACCGAGATAAACGGCTGCTTGGCCTCTGCCAGCTGGGTCAATGCAGCACTGGTTTTAGCCATCTGCATCAGTGAAAACAGGCCTTCCTGCATACGGGCGCCACCGCTGGCAGAAAAGCAGACAAACGGCATTTTTTGCTCAACACACACCTGAATGCCGCGTACAAAACGTTCTCCGACCACGGAACCCATTGAGCCGCCCATGAATTTAAATTCAAAAGCAGCGGCGACCAACGGCACATTTTCAATGCTGCCCTGCAACACCACCAGCGCATCACTTTCATCCGTATCTTTCCGGGCATCCGTCAGACGATCGCTATAGCGTTTGCTGTCCTTGAATTTGAGCGGATCAAGCGGCAACACTTCAGCGCCGATTTCATAACGCCCTTCCGGGTCCAGCAACATCTCCAGTCTGGCTCTTCCGGTAATCCGGTTATGGTGATCGCACTTGGGGCAAACCTCCATATTTTTTTCAAGGTCTGCCCGGTACAACACAGAATCACAAGTTGGGCATTTGTTCCACAACCCTTCCGGCACATTCTTTTTGGCACCGCTTATATTTCGCTTGATCTTCGGGGGCAATAATTTTTGAAACCAGCTCATGCTTCAATCCTCAATCCAGTGGCGACACGCGCTTAACCGCGCTATTAAACGTATAACCTGATCTATAAATACTATTTCTCGTCCATCGCACTACGAATCTCTTTTATCAGCGCAGCAATGTGATCCAGCAGCACTGCTCTTGGGGAGCTTTCAATTTCCTGCACGACGCGACTGCCTATGATCACCGCATCTGAAAATGCTGATACCGCCTTGGCCGTAGCCGCATCACGAATCCCGAAGCCTACTCCTACCGGCACGCCGCACGCCGCACGAATCTGCGGAATCTTGGCCGCCACCTCGCTCAAATCGAGATTCGCGGAACCCGTCACGCCTTTCAGCGAGACATAATAAATAAAGCCGCGCGCCATCCTGGCCACCAGCTCGAAACGCTCATCCGGCGTGGTTGGCGCGAGCAGAAAAATCGGATCAATGCCATGCCGGTACAAGTGTTGCACGAACTCTTCACTTTCCTCCGGAGGGTAATCGACGGTCAACACCCCATCCACGCCACTTTGCGCTGCTTGTTCGGCAAACGCTGCGAAGCCCATGCGTTCAATCGGATTGGCGTAGCCCATCAACACCACTGGCGTGGCCGTATCGGTCTTGCGAAATTCCGCAACGAAGCCAAGCACATCCTTCAAACCTGTTCCGAACTTGAGTGCACGCTCGCTGGAGCGCTGGATAGTCGGTCCATCTGCCATGGGGTCTGAAAATGGCACGCCCAATTCGAGAATATCCGCTCCGGATGCAACCATCGCGTGCATCAGGGGCACTGTCATCGCCGGTTCAGGATCGCCTGATGTAAAAAAAGGGATGAGTGCCTTGCGGCCTTGTTGATGCAGTTGCTTAAAAGTGGCTTCAATACGTGACATGATTTTCCTAAAACTTGATTCCTGACAATTCAGCCACCGTGTTCATATCCTTGTCGCCTCGGCCGGAAAGATTAACCAGCAATATCTGGTCACGGCTCATGGCAGGCGCCAACTTGGCCGCGTAAGCCAATGCATGGCTGGATTCCAGCGCAGGAATAATCCCTTCGTAACGACACAGATCATGAAAAGCCTGTAGCGCTTCATTGTCCGTCACCGCGACATATTCCGCGCGCCCACTGTCTTTCAGGTATGAGTGCTCAGGCCCTACGCCCGGGTAGTCAAGACCTGCGGAAATAGAGTGCGTCTCGATAATCTGGCCGTTGTCATCCTGCATGAGATAGGTGCGGTTGCCGTGCAACACGCCCGGTGAGCCAGCTGAAAGCGGTGCAGCATGCTTGCCGGTAGCAAGCCCCAGCCCTGCAGCCTCA